>Ga0194131_10003356_pt1 | contig 25322 bp, 23 predicted proteins | sample TA2KigO120mmetaG_FD_148631 | JGI IMG/M metagenome (GOLD analysis project Ga0194131, IMG submission 148631) | Freshwater microbial communities from Lake Tanganyika, Tanzania - TA2015053 Kigoma Offshore 120m | ecosystem: Environmental > Aquatic > Freshwater > Lake | place: Tanzania: Lake... | reverse complement strand
TCTTCGGGGGCGAGTTCGGGCGCACGCCCTTTGCACAGGGCTCCAACGGACGCGACCACAACCCGCACGGCTTCAGCGTGTGGCTCGCCGGCGGCGGCGTGAAGGGCGGTCATGTGCACGGCGCCACGGACGAGTTCGGCTACAAGGTCGTCGACGGGAAGTGCGAGCTGCACGACCTGCACGCGACCATGCTGCATCTGATGGGCTGGGACCATCGGCGACTGACCTTGCGCTTCGGTGGCCGCGACATGCGCCTCACCGATGTCCACGGCCGCGTCGTGCGCGACTGGCTGGCGTGATGTCGCGAGTCTGAGCGTCTGCGCTTCTAGTTCGGTGTCGTTCGCGCCCCCAAGGCGTGCTGTGGACATGCGCGGGAACATGGCCGAGTGCGGCCAAGGCACTCGAGCGGCGCTTCGAAGTCGCGCGCAGGGAAAAGCGCCGAGAGCGCTACGCGCGCAGCGCAAACTCGAGTCCCGCGCGAACGGCGGCGGCTTGAGCTTCGTTGCACTGCTCGGGCGTGGCGCGCGGGCTGTCGGGGTAGACCTCGGTCGTGGTCGTGAAGCGCGCACCGGTGAGGCTCGCGCACAGACCGAGCGGCCGCACATCGTAGTGGATCACGCCGCGGTCTTTGAGCGGCTCGCCGATGATCTGGCCACGGGCGTCGGGCTCGGCGATGTGCGTCACCTTCGCGACGGCGTCGATGATCGCGCGCTGGAAGAGGGGTTGTTGGTTGGCGCTGTCGTCGACCACATAGAAGCCGTCGGGAATCACGCCCGGCTCGAAGGGCTTGCCGTCGCGAGCCGCGAGCGCGGGACGGAACTCGCTCTCGTCGGTGTCGGTCGTCTCGTGGAGGTCGAGGTGCGCGAGGAAGCGACCGCGGAACGGCGCGATGAAGTCGATGAGCAGGCGCGACTCGCGCGCGAGGCCGTTGGGTCCGAAGGAGCGGTTGGGGTCGATGGCGTCCGCATTCCAGCGCTGGATGCGCTCGTAGGCCCAAGGGCTCACGCACGGGGCGATGAGCATGTTCACGCGCCCTTCGAAGGCCGCGGCATCGCGCCGGGCAAACAGCAGCGCGCCGTGAACTCCGCTGGTTTCATAGCCGTGGACTCCGCCGGTGACGAGCGCGATCGGCAGCGCGTCGTTCCAGCTTCGACTCTGGAGCGCGAAGAGCGGGAACTCGCCGTCGGTTCCGCAGTCGATCGAGCCGTAGCGTCGGAGCTCGAAGCTCCGCTCGAGCCTGCGGATCGGCGCCACCACTTCGCCGTAGTCGCGGCGCTTGCTCACCGACGCCCGCCAGCGCGCCTTCTCCGTCGCGTCCCACGCAGATCCCCTTGTCCCGATCGGATACGGCCAGTTGCTCGCGCTCATGGTCGCATTGTGGCATGCGCGCTGGGGCTCACTCCACGCGTGCGCGCGGAAGCGCGAGCAAGGCGAGGGTCGCGATGCTCGCGAGTGCGATCCCGACCGAGACCGGGCCGTGCCGCTCGGCCAACCAGAGCATCGCGAAGGGCCCGAGTCCGCCGATCAACGCGAACGCGCCGTCGTAGCCGAGCGCGAGGCCGCTGCTGCGCACGGCGGGCGAGAAGAGGCGCGGCAGCAGCGCGAGATAGGCGCCGATGAACAGGGCTCCGATTCCTCCGAGCAGCGCGAGCGGAAGCACGCCGTGGGTCGGGAACCACAGGTAGAGGGGTACTGCGGCGAGAGCGAGCAGCGCGAGCACGATGCGACAGACGCGCGCCGCGCCCACGCGATCCGCGATCCAGCCGGCGCACGGGAACAGCACGGATCCGAGCGCCGCACACAGGAGCGCGACGCGTTCCGCGCGTGCGAGCGAGAGATCGCCATGGCTGTGCAGGAAGGTCGGCAGGGCGAGATAGAGCGTCGCGACGACCCACGCATGCACCGTGCACAGGGCCGCGGCTCGCAGCGCGTTCGCGGGCTCAGTGCGCAGCAGGGTGCGCAGCGGGACACGCTCGACACCGCGCGCTCGCAAGCGCTCGAACTCGGCGGTCTCTCCGACCTGTCGGCGCACGAACCAGGCCGTCGCTCCGACGCTGCTTCCGAGCACGAAGGCCAGACGCCAACCCCAAGCGAAGGCGGCGGCTTCGCCGAGCGCGAGCGTGATGGCGGCGGCGACGAGCTGGCCGAGCAGCATGCCGGTGTTCACACCCGCCATCAGGGTCGCCGTCGCGACGCCGCTGCGCCGCTCGCCCGCGTGCTCGGCGAGCCAGCACAGCGACGCGGGTAATTCACCTCCGAGCGTCATGCCTTGCAGCAGGCGCAGCAGCACGAGCAGCGCGGGCGCCGCGCCGCCGATCGTGGCGTACCCCGGCAGCAAGGCGATCGAGAGTGTCGCCGCGGCCATGCCCAGCACCGTGTGCGAGAAGACATAGGCGCGCCCGTGGCGATCCGCGATGTGCGCCCACAGGAGGCCGCCGATCGGCCGCGCGAGGTAGCCGACCGCGAACACGAGGAATGCCTCGAGGGTCTGCGCCGATTCACCAGCCTCTGGAGGAAAGAACGCCGCGCCGATCTGCGGTGCAAAGACCGCGAAGATCACGAAGTCGTAGAACTCGAACACTCCGCCGAGCGCGGAGATGAGCGTGGTGCGCAGGAGCGAGCGATGGGGCTGCATCGGGGGGGGACCCGAGGTTAGCTCTCCGCGATGCTGCAAGCGCGCGCTCGTGACGCGAGCTTTCGCGGAGCAGGCTGCTATCCTCGTCTCCATGGGTGATCCCAAGACGCACTACATGGCAGGGCTGAAGCTCTTCGGGCAGCAGAAGTTCGAGGAGTCGATCGCGGAGTACAGGCTCGCGCTCGAACCCAATCCGGACTGGGCCGAGGTGCTGCATGCGCTGGCGACCGCTCAGTCGAAGCTCGGCCGACAGGACGAGGCGATCGCGACGGTGAACCGCGTCATCGAGCTCACCCCACAGGACCCGTTCGTGTTCACGAGCCTCTCCATTTTCCTGCAGCGTGCCGGCAAGATCGCGGACGCGGAAACCGCGGCGGCAAGGGCGCGCATGCTGGCCTGGAAGGAAGAGCTCAAGAAGAACCCCAACGCTCCGCCACCGACGCCGCCGGGGCCCATGAATGTCGTGCAGTGACGGGTTTCCGTCCTGAAAACCCGCGCTCGCGCAGTGGCGCGGCGTAGGTCGAAGTACGCACTTGGGACCGCCCGGCTGGTGCATCGGGCGGATATCCGCGCCGCTCGGCTCGATTCACGATTGCTTCCTTCGTGCACCCATCGTGACGCTCGACCATCCGCCCATCGACTCTCGCAGCGCCCGAAACTGTCCCAGCTGCTCCCGCAATGGCCCGGGGCCGATGGACTCCGACCACGATGTGCTCGCGCCGTTTGGCGAGCACTTGCGCCGTGCGCAGAAGCTGGAGCTCGTCTCCAATCTGGCCGCGGGCGTCTCGCACCACTTCAACAACCTGCTGATGGGCATTCTCACGGCCAGTCGCCTCGCCGCGCGCCCGTCCGTCGCAGTTCCCGATGAAGCCCGGGGAACACATCGAGATCGGCGTGCGCGACAGCGGCCGTGGAATGGACGCCCAGACTTGCGCCCGCGTCTTCGGGCCGTTTTTCACGACCAAGAACGGCGGGACTGGACTCGGGCTCTACATCGTCCACGGCAGCGTGCAGCGCCTGCGCGGTCGGGTTGAAGTCGACAGCGAGCTCGGGCGGGGCACGACCACGGGTGTGCTGTTGCCCGTGCACTCCCCGTCGAACCAGCCGCACCGCCGAACGCGCGCAAGACGCGCATTCTGGCCCTTGAGGATGAGCGCCTGATTCGCGTGACACTCCGCCACACGCTCACCTTGCACGGCTTCGATGTGCTGCTTGCCGCGGATGCGACGGAGGCGCGCGCTCACTTCGCTCAGTCCAGCGACATCGACCTCATGCTGACCGACATGATCCTGCCCGGCATGAGTGGCTCGAAGCTCGCGCGCGAGGTACTCGCCAAGTACCCAGACCTCCGCGTGCTCTTCACGAGCGCGTACTCGCGCGAGTTGCTCCTGCAGCAGCGGCGAATCACGCCCAGGCCAACGCACACTCCAGAAGCTGTTCACGGACGAGGCATCGGTGAGCGCACTGCACGACTCGCCCGGACAAGCGCTCCGAGCCGCGGCTGAAGTGGGCGTGCGCAGCGCCCGCCGGGGGTGCTCGCCATCGAGGGGGCCGCTCCCGAGCGCACCGGCGGGTCGCAGGGGACCTGGCATGCCGGACTTGGGCTTGGCGCGGCAGAGCGTTACAGGTCGGTGCTATTCTCCGGCCGATCTCCGCTCTCCATGCACGCCCCCGCGCCCGTGACCGTGTTCCTGCCGACGCTCGATGGGGGCGAGCGGCTAGCGCGCGTGCTCTCGGCGGTGCGGGGACAGAAGACGGCGCGCGAGGTGCGACTGCGCGCGATCGACTCGAGCTCGAAAGACGGCACGCGCGAGGTGCTCGCGCGCTTCGGCGTCCAATTCGAGGTGATCGAGAAGCGCGCGTACGACCACGGGCTCACGCGCAATCGCGGCGTGCTCGAGTGCGACACGGAGCTCGTGGCGCTGCTCTCGCAGGACGCGCTGCCCGCGGATGAGAACTGGCTGGAGAACTTGCTCGCTCCGTTCGAGGATCCGTTCGTCGCCGGCACATGGGCGCGCCAACTGCCTCAGCCGCAGTGCCATCCGTTCCAGCGCATCAACTTGGTCGCGCACATGGCGGCGGCGATGCGCCGCGTCGTGCTGCAGCCGATCACCATCGCGGAGTGGGCCGCGCTCGCGCCCGCCGAGCGCGTCGAGCGACTCTTGTTCGACAATGTGTCGAGCGCGGTTCGCCGCAGCGTGATCGAGCGCGTGGCGTTCCGCCAGAGCATGTTTGGCGAGGATGTCGAGTGGGCTCGGCGCGTGTTGCTCTCCGGCTATCGGCTGGTGTTCGCGCGCGAAGCAGCGGTCGAGCACTCGCACGATGTCAACTTCTCCGAGTTCCACACACGCGTCGCGCTGACGCACGCCGTGCGCCGCCGCCTGACCGATCATGTGCCCCTCGCGGACCTGAACGACATGTACATACGCATCGGCCAGACGATCGAGAGCTTCCGGCGCGCCGCGCGCGACGCGACCGATCTCGAGCCCGCGACGCGAGAGGCGTGCGAGCGCGAAGCCCATCGCTGGGCGCGCTTGCAAGTCACCGGCATCTTCCGCGGCGCGCAAAGCACGCGGTACGAGGTGCCGCGCCTCGAGGACCTCGCACCGCTCGCGCCTGACTTGCCGACGCCGCCCTCGGCTGGTTCCTAGTCGTCGCCGAAGGGCACGAAGAGCACATGCCATCCGCGCCGCTCGCCGCGCGGCTGAGCTTCGAAGCCGGAGGGAGCCAGCAGGGTTGCCTCCCGCGGGGCTGGCGGGCGAATGGGCTCGCCCCTCGCAGTCACCAGAGAGCGGGGATGCGCTCGACGCTGCCCTCCGGCACTTGCCAGCTTCTACATCTCAGCTTCTTCGTCGATACCCAGCATCTTCCGGCCTTCCGCCGAGATGCGCTGCGGTGTCCAGAGCGGCTCCCAGACCACCGCGACCTCGGTCTCCGCGATGCCCTGCACGGTGTTGCAGCGGCGCTTCACGAAGTCGGGGATGGTCTTGGCCTCCGGGCAGGACTGGGAGGTCAGCGTCATCGTGACCGTGCACTTGGGGCCGTCGACCTTGACATCGTAGATCAGGCCGAGGTCGACGATGTTGACCGGGATCTCCGGGTCGAAGACCTGGCGGAGCTGGGCATAGACGGCTTCGGTGATCGTGTCGCTCATGGGGGCCGCGTCGTGGAGGGCGGAGCATAGCGGCTCTGGCGCGGGCTGGGAAGAAACGGATGTACGCGGGAGGTTCGCGGGATGGACAGCACTTGTCCCGGCGATCAGCAAGCAGTTCCTAGGCCCGGTCGGAGGGCGGCAAAAGGGGCGAGGTCCGGCGCAGCAGCTGGGGGCCGAGCTCGGCGACCAAGTTGCCGGCGAGCAGCGCGCCGCCGCCGAAGTAGAGCCAGCCCGAGGGCTCGTCGAAGCCCATCCAGATGCCGGCGAGCGCCGCCCAGACCGGCTCGATCGCGTACACGATCGCGGCGCGAACGGGGTCGAGGTCGCGCTGGAACAGGTTCATCAGGCTGAGCGCGAGCACGGTCGCGAGCAGGGACGAGAGCACCATCGGGACCCAGAAGTCGGGGTTCTGGGCGACCTGACGCAGCGCGCTGGCGGACACGCTCGGGCTCAGGTGGATGCTCAGCGGCAGGAGGACCAGCGAGCCGGCGGCGACCACGACGAAGCAGGCCAGCGTCGCTCCCATGGGGTCGCAGCGCTTGGTCCACATGTCGGTGACGAGGATGTGCACCGCGAACACGAACGCGCAGCCGACCGTCAGCCACTCGCCGAGGTCGAAGTTCAGGTGGGGCGGGCCGCCGATGAAGGCCGCGCCCACGGTGGCGAGGAGTGCCCCGAGGAACAGCGCCGGGTGGGGGAGTGCGCGGCGGCGGATGGCGTTGATCAGGGCCGTGAACAGCACATAGAGGCTGGTGAGGAAGGCGCTCACGGCCGGTGAAACGCCGTGCAGGCCAAGCATCTGCAGGAGGAACCCCACGAGCAGCGCGATCCCGATCCAAAAGCCGCCGCGCCAGGCCGGCCCGTCGAGCCGCGCTCGCACGCTCGGCAGAGCGCCGAGCACCACCGCGGCGAGGCCGAAGCGCAGGCTCATGAACAGCGTGACGATGGCGAGGTGCGAGTCGCCGGAGAATGCGGCCTGCCCGGCCTCGTTCGCCTGCTTCATCCACACGAAGGTGAAGCCCCACAGCACCGTGACGACGAGCAGCGAGAGGATCGCGCGGCGCGTGCGGCGAGGGTCGGGGCGGGTTGCGGGCTGCACGCGGGAGAGGGTAGCGCCGCTCTCGCTCGCGCGTGAGTGCCGGGAGTGTCCAAGTGCGAGTCGCGCGGTCACAATGCCGCGCCTCGTCCGCGTCCGTCCCCGCCCTACCTAGAGAGGAGAGCGCATGCTCCGTCTCCCTGCCGGCCTCCTGCCCGCCCTGCTCGCGAGCGCGCTCGTCGCGCTGTCCGCGTCGGCCCAGAACGCCGCTCCCCGCCCCCAGCTCCACATCCTCCACGATGTCCGTCTCACCGACGCGCCCGACGCGCCGCGCCATGCACTCGTGTTGCGCGACGGCCGCATCGAGAGCGTGCTCGATGTCGCGGCGGAGCTCCCTGCAGGCGCGCGCGTGATCGACGGTCGCGGCATGCTCGCGCTGCCGGCGTTCGTCGATGCGTTCGCGCAGGCCGGATTCGAGACGCCGACCCCCGTCGCGCAGCAGGACGCGCCGCCGTCGGAGGCTTCGGATGTGTACATCGACATGCGCGTCGCCAATCGCAAGGGCATCCAGCCCTCGTTCCGCGCGGCCGAGGTCTTCAACCTCGCGAAGGACAAGTCCGCGCCGTGGCGCGAGGCCGGCTTCGGTGCGCTGCTCGCGGCGCCCGCCGGCCAGCTGCTCGCGGGGACGAGCGCGCTGTGCGTGACGCGCGAAGCCGCCGCGCGCGACTCGATCCTGCTCGCGGATGTGTTCGCGCACGCGGCGTTTCGTGCGACGGGTCCCGGCTATCCGTCGACGCTGATCGGCTACCACGCGCAGCTGCGGCAGTTCTTCCTCGACGCCAAGCACCACGCCGAGCTCGAGCAGCGCTATGAGCAACGCCGCCCCGGTCCGCGTCCGGCGCACGATGCCGAGCTCGCGGCCTCGCGCCCGATCGTGCGCAAGGAGCTGCGCGTGATGTGCGAAGCGGACAGCGCGCAGGACATCCAGCGCTGGATCAAGCTCGCCGACGAGCTCGGCTTCGAGCTCGGCATCGTCGGCGGGCGCGAGGCGTGGAAGGTCGCCGCGGAGCTGAAGGGGCGCGACATCCCGGTGGTGCTCACGCTGCAGTGGGGCGACGAGCCGAAGGACCCGAAGGAGAAGGACAAGAAGGGCAAGAAGGACGCCGGCGAAGCGAAGGAGAAGCAGCCGGAGAGCAAGCCCGAGAGCGCCCCGGCCGCAGAGACGAAGCAGGACGAGCCGCCGCCAGAGAAGAACCCAGACGAGAAGAACCCGGACGAGAAGAAGCCGGACGAGAAGAAGCCGGACGAGAAGAAGGCCGACGAGAAGAAGGCCGACGAGAAGAAGGCCGACGAGAAGAAGGCCGACGAGAAGAAGCAGTGGGAGTACGAGGAGCCGCTCGCGGTGCGCGAGGCGAAGCGCGCGCGCTGGGTCGAGGGGCGTGACTGTGCGTTGCGGCTGCACGAGGCCGGAGTGCGCTTCGCGTTCGGATCGGGCAGCGGAAACGGCGGCGAGCTTCTCAAGAAGGTGCGCACGCTCGTGGAGAACGGCCTGCCGAAGGACGCGGCGCTGGCGGCGCTCACGAGCAGCGCGTCGCAACTGGTCGGCGCGAAGCAGCACCTCGGCTCGCTCATCGCCGGATTCGACGCGACACTCGCGCTGTGGACCGACATTCCGACGAAGAAGGATGCGAAGGTCGCGTGGCTCTTCGTCGACGGATTCCCGCACGAATACGAGATCAAGGCCGAGGAGAAGCTCGAGGGCAAGCCCGACGACGGCGTCGATGCGAGCGGCGTGTGGGATTGCGAGACGAAGAGCGACCAGGGTGCGCAGAAGGCGACGCTGACGCTCAAGATGACGCCGGAGGGCGAGGTGACGGGCACGCTCGTCACGTCGGGCCAGCGCGGCGAGCGCACGGTCGACGTCAAGGGCACGGTGGTCGGCAAGACGCTCGTGCTCGAAGGCAGCTACACGATGCGCGACACCGAGGTCACGACGAAGTGGAAGGTCGAGCTCGACGGCGGGACCCTGCGCGGCAGTGCGACCATGCGCGGCCCGTGGGGTGAGACGACGAGCGAGGTGAGCGGAGAACGCAAGCCGAAGTGGCTGGAAGACGAAGCGGCGTACGAAGGCGAGGAGGCCTGCTGTGGTCACAAGTAACTCGATGCTCAAGCTCGCCTTCGCGGCTCTCCTGCTCGCGCCCCTCGGGGTCGCGGGCGACCATCCGTTCGAGACCGACGCGCAGCGCAAGCCCGCGTTCAAGACCGGCGGCACGTGCGTGATTCGCAACGTCACGATCCACACGGCCGTGTCGCCTGCATTCGCCGGCAGCGTCTATGTCAAGGAAGGGAAGATCGCGGCTGTTGGCGCGGTCGAAGCGCCCGCGGGCACGCTCGAGCTCGACGGCCAGGGCATGCACCTCTCGCCGGGCGTGATCGACTGCCACTCGCACATGGCGATCTCGCGCGGCGTGAACGAGGGCACGTACTCGATCACGGGCGAGTGCGACATCAGCGACGCGGTCGATGCCGAAGACTTGACGATCTGGCGCGCGCTCGCGGGCGGCGTCACCGGCGCGCGGCTGCTGCACGGCTCGGCGAACACGATCGGCGGACGGCACGCTGTCATCAAGCTGCGCTACGGGCGCGGCTTCGGCGAGCTCGAAAACCAGGACGCGAAGGAGGGCATCAAGTTCGCGCTCGGCGAGAATGTGAAGCGCTCGAACGGCAGCGGCAACTCGAGCCGCTTCCCGGCGTCGCGCATGGGCGTCGAAGCACTTCTCGTGCGCGCGTTCACGCGCGCGCGCGAGTACCAAGCGGAATGGAAGGCATTCGAGGCGGCGAAGGCGCGCGGTGAGGATCCGCCGCCGCCGCGCAAGGATGTGCGTCTCGAGGTGCTCGTCGGGATCCTCGAAAAGCAGGTCGACGTGCACAGCCACTGCTACCGTGCCGACGAGATCCTGATGCTGCTGCGCGTCGCCGAGCAGAACGGTTTCCGCGTCAAGACCCTGCAGCACGTGCTCGAGGGCTACAAGATCGCCCACGAAATCGCGCAGCACGGAGCGGGCCCGTCGAGCTTCAGCGACTGGTGGGCCTACAAGATCGAGGCCTACGATGCCGTGCCGTTCAGCCCGGCGATGATGGTCGAGGCCGGCGCGGTGACGACGATCAACTCGGACTCCGACGAGCTCGTGCGCCACCTCTTCAGCGACGCGGGCAAGTCGATGCGCTACGGCGGGCTCGACCCGGTGCGCTCGCTGCAGCTCGTCACGCTCAATGTCGCGAAGCAGCTCGCGCTCGAGCAACGCACGGGTTCGATCGAAGTCGGCAAGGACGCGGACCTTGCGCTCCACACGGGCGATCCGCTGAGCGCGTACTCGCGCGTCGAGTGGACCATGGTCGACGGCGAGCTCGAGTTCACGCGCCGCGACGCGTTCGAGCTCGACACGCGGCCTGCGTCGGTGACCGAACTCGTCGAGCCCCGCAAAGAAGCGGGAGTCGAGTGGAGCGCCGACGGCGGCCCGACGGTCGCCATCGTCGGCGGAACGCTGCATCCGGTGACCTCTGGCGTGGTCGAGAACGGCACACTCGTGATGCAGGGCGGCCGCATCGTCGCGATGGGCGCGGGCATCGCGGTTCCGGCGGGCGCGCGCGTCGTCGACGCGACGGGCAAGCATGTCTGGCCCGGCCTCATCGCGCTCGACACGCGGCTCGGTCTGTTCGAGATCGGCTCCGTGCCTGCCACGGTCGACACCTCCGAGATCGGCGGCAGCCAGCCGGACATTCGCGCGTCGGCTTCGCTCAACGCGGAGTCGGTGCACATCGGCGTGACGCGCTTCAACGGCGTGACGCGTGCACAGAGCTCGCCGCAGGGGGGCGGACCGTGGATGGGGCAGTCGTGCGTGATTCGCCTCGCGGGCGACACATGGGAGGAGCTGCTGCAGGTCGACCGCGACATGCTGCACCTCGCGTTCCCCCTCGTCAGCAACACCGCGAAGGAGAAGAAGGAGCCCGAGGTCCTCAAAGAGCTCGGCAAGCAGCTCGCGGCGGCGCGCGAGTACTCGCGGCTGATCGACGAGTCCGTGTCGAAGGGCTCGCCGCGCCCGGACTACGATGTGCGCATGGAGGCGCTCGCACCGTTCGCGCTCGGCCAGAAGAAGGTCGCGGTGCACGCGGACGGCGCGCAGACCTTGCTCTACGCACTCAAGTGGCTCGCCGAGCAGAAGCTCGATGCGACGATCTTCGGGGCGCGCGAAGGCTGGAAGGTCGCGGACGAGCTCGCGGCGTCGAAGATCCCGGTCGTCATTTCCGGCACGCTGGTGCTGCCTTCGAGCGATTTCGATCCGTACGACGCGGTGTATGCAAACCCTGCGGTGCTCCACCGCGCGGGCGTGCAGTTCGCGCTGAGCTCCGGCGACGACGAGAATGTGCGCAATGTGGGCTTCCACGCGGCGATGGCGGCCTCGTTCGGCCTGCCGAAGGAAGAGGCCCTGCGCAGCGTGACGCTGTACGCCGCGCGCGTCCTCGGTCTCGAGCAGGAGCTCGGCAGCCTCGCGCCCGGCAAGCTCGGCGATGTCGTCGTCACCAATGGCGACATCCTCGACACCGGCACGCAAGTCGACTATGTCTTCATCGACGGAGTGCAGCAGAGCATGTCGAACCGCCAGACCGAGCTCGCTGAGAAGTACCGCAAGCGCCTGCGCCGCCAGCAATCCGGCAAGTAACGCGCGCGCCAGCGCAAGCGATCCCCGCCTCTCGCGTGCGCGACGGGCGGGGATCGTCGCTTTCGCGGAGAAGCTGCGCAGTTCAGCTCGCGTGGCGCGCGGCGAGCGCGCGTGCGGAGGCGGCGAGGTGGTTCACGCCGATGCCGCGCAGCCAGTTGCCGGCGAGCCCGAGCGACGGCGGTGTGGCGCGCTCGATCGCATCTACGCGCGCCGGATGTTGCAGGTCGAAGCGCGGAAGTGTCGCGCGCCAGCGCTGGATCGCCGTGAAATCGGGCGCGCCGCGCAGCGAGAGCAGAGCGCCGACTTCGTCTTGAACGATGTCCATGAGCTTCGCATCGCTCGCGTCGACGAGCTCCGGCGCGCGCGCGCCGCCGAGCAGCGTGCGGAGCACGACATGCGAAGAGGGGCACGCATCGGGCGCGATCGAGGAGCTGAACAGCGTGCCCAGATGCCGCAGTTTTTCACGCGATGCGACCAGATAGCCGAAGCCCGCGAGCGAGTGGCCGACATCGGCGCGCCGGCGCATGTGCACAAGCGAGACAACATTCTCGGCCGAGATCGTGCCGATCATGCGCGCGAGCTCGGGCTGCGAGGGTGCGAGCAATCGGGAGGCCGTCGAGGACGCGACCGCCAGCACGAGGCGACGCGCGCGGTACTCGCCGCTCGCGCTCGCGACGCGCCAGTGCTCGCCTTCGCGCGCGATCGAGCTCACCGGGCTGTGCAGCCGCAGCCTATCGCCGAGCCGCGCCGCGAGAGCATCGGTGATCGACTGGCAGCCGCCCTCGGGCTTGATCACGCTCGGCGCGGGCTCGCCGCGCGTCTTGAAGAGCGCGCGAAACAGTCCGCCGTGCGTCTCGACGAGCTCGACGAGGCGCGGAAAGCATGCGCGCATCGAGAGCTGCGCAGGATCGCCCGCGTGGATGCCGCTCACGAGCGGATCGAGCATGGCGTCGAGCGCTTCCTGTCCGACGCGATGGCGGACGAAGTCCGCGATGGAGCCGTCGTTGCCGACGCGCGCATCGCGAAAAGGCTCCGCGAGCATGCGCAGCTTCCCGCGCCATGTGAGCAGCGGTGATGCGAGGAACTTCGGCGGAGAAAGCGGCGCGTCCACCAGCTTGCGCTGGCACACCAGAAAGCGGCGCGAGGCCGCGTCCGGCGGCTTGTGCGCCGCCAGCGCAAGCTCGTCGAGCATGTCGGTGAGACCGCCCTTCATTTCGAAGCGCAGGGACTCGGGGCCCACCTCGTAGCGAAATGCGCCCCCGTGGCCCGCCCGTCGCGTCTCGACGAGTCCTCCGGCGCGCGCGGCCGATTCGAGCACCACGATTTCCGCTGCCGGGCCGCGCGCGTGCGCGTAGGCGAGGCCGGAGATCCCGGCTCCCACGACAACGGTGTCGAGGTCGATCGCCATCGCCTCAGATGGTCTTGCTGAAGCGCGGCCCGTCGGCCATCTTCTTGTGCAGGTACTCGTCGAACGCCATCGCGAGATGGCGCAGGAACAGTCGCCCGCGCGGCGTCACATCGATGCGTCGGCCGCGGATCTCGCAGAAGCCCTGCTCGGCGAGCGGCTTGAGCTCCTCGAACTCGCGCGCGAAGTGCGCCTCGAGATCGCGGCGGCCGCTGTGGGCTTCGAGTTCGTCGAGATCGAGATGCATCGCGCACATGAGCGACTGGATGGCGGCGCGGCGCAGGTCGTCTTCCGCGCTGCGGACCATGCCCTTCATCGCCGAGAGCTTGCCCGAGTGAATCGCGGCCTCGTATGTACGCGTGTCGTGGTTGTTCTGCACGAACGCACCGCCGAAGTCGCCGATCGAGCTCATGCCGAACGCGAGCATGTCCTCCGCGGGATGGGTGGTGTAGCCCATGAAGTTGCGGTGCAGCGTGCCGTCTTCGAGCGCGCGCCACAGCGCGTCGCTGCGGCGCGCGAAGTGATCGAGACCGATCACCTCGAAGCCGGACTTCGAGAGCTCCTCGATCGCGACGAAGAAGAGGCGCGCGCGTTCCGGCGCGGTGGGAAGCCGATACGGCTCGAGCGCGGTCTGGTGGCGCTTGAGCCACGGAACGTGCGCGTAGCCGTAGACCGCGAGACGATCGGGCTGGATGCGCGCGATCGTGCGGAGCGTCGCCGCGAAGGTCGCCTCGGTCTGCTCCGGCAGGCCGTACATCAAATCGAGGTTCACGCCGCCGATGCCGCGCTTGCGGCAGTGCGCGACGAGCGCCTCGGTCTCCTCCGTGGTCTGGTCGCGGTGGATGACCTCTTGCACATGCGGATCGAGATCCTGCACGCCCATCGAGACGCGGTTGAAACCGAGATCGACGAGCGTGTCGATCTGCTCGAATGTCGTCACATGCGGGTGCACCTCGATCGAGATCTCCGCGCCCGGCTGCACATCGAAGTGACGCGAGAGGATGCCGTAGAGGCGCCGCAGCTCGTCGGGCTTGAGGTGCGTCGGCGTGCCGCCGCCCCAGTGGATCTGCGCGACCTTGCGACGCGAGCCGAGCAGCTCGCAGGTCATCGCGACTTCCTTCTCGATGGCGGCGAGGTAGCTGTCGACCTTGCCTTGGCGGCGCGTGATCTCGACCGTGCAGCCACAGAACAAGCACATGCGCGCGCAGAACGGCAGGTGCACATACACGCACAGGGGCTCCTCGGGATTGGTCGAGGCGCGCACGAGCGCCGCGCGCGCATCGGCGTCACCGAACTCGTGCCACTCCGGAACGGTCGGATACGAGGTGTAGCGCGGGCCCGCGCCCGACATGCGCAGGATGAGCTCCTCGTCGACGCGCAGCTCCGCCACATTCATCTCGCGCGCTCCCTGGCGGCGCGCACGAACGCGCCGACGCTCTCGGGATCGGTGTCCTTGAACACGCCGTGACCGAGGTTGAGTACATGGCCGGGCCGGCCCGCCACTTCATCGAGCAAGGCGTGCGTGCGGCGATGCACTTCTTGCGGCGAGGCAAACAGCGCCGCCGGATCGAAGTTGCCCTGCAGCGCGCAGCGGCCCGCGGCGCGATCGAAGGCTGCCGCGAGCGATGTGCGGTGATCGAGAGCCACGCCCTCGGCGCCCATGGCGAGCAGGTCATCGAGGAAGTGGCCGGACTCGCCCGCGAAAATCACGCGGGGCGCGACACCGGCGAGTCCGTCGACGACGCGCTTGGTCCACGGCGCTGCGTAGCGCTGGTAGTCGGCGCGCGTGAGCGAGCCGGCCCAAGTATCGAACAACACGACCGCGTCGGCGCCGCTCGCCACCTGATAGCGCATGTGCGCGATCACCTCTTCCGCGAGCTTGTCCATCAGGACCGAGAACGACGCAAAGTCGAGATACATCATCTTGCGGATGTAGCTGAACTGCTTCGATGTGCCGCCTTCGATGGCGTACGACGCGAGCGTGAAGGGCGCGCCGCAGAAGCCGAGCAGTGCCGTCTCGTCCGGCAAGCCGGCGCGCGTGAGCTTCAGCGCTTCGCCGACGAACGGCATCGTCGCCGCGGGGTCGACGACGCGCAGTGCGTCGATCGCTGCGCGGTCGCGCACGGGCACGGGCAGCGACGGGCCGTGGTCGTCGAAGATGAGCTTCATGCCCATCGCCTCGAGCGGCACGAGGATGTCGCTGAACAGAATGGCCGCGTCCATGCCGAAGCGCCGGATGGGCTGGATGGTGACTTCGGCGGCGTAGCGCGGCTCGCGGATCATCTCCATGAACCCGCCAGCTTCCTTGCGCACCGCGCGGTACTCCGGCAGGTAGCGACCAGCTTGGCGCATCAGCCACACGGGAGCGCGTTCGGTCGTCTCGCGCCGCAGCGCGCGCATCAGCAGTCGATCTTGGGGATTCATGGCGTGAGTCGGTATCCGGTGCCGCGAACGGTGTGGATGTAGCGAGGCGACTGCGGATCGGGCTCGAGGAGCCGTCGCAGACGCACGATGAAGTTGTCGATGGTGCGCTCGGTGGGGAACGCGTCGTAGCCCCACACGCGATCGAGAATCTCGGTGCGCGCGATCACTTCGCCGGGCTTCTCGGCGAGGCAACGCAGGATCATCGTCTCCTTCTCGGAGAGCTGGATCTCGCGGCCGTCTATGTTCGCAACGAAGCTCTTGAAGTTCACGCGCGCGTTGCCGAGCGTGAGCATGTCGCCGGCGGGAGAAGGCCCGGCGTACCATGTCGAGCGCTTGAGGATCGCGCGCACGCGCAGCATCAGCTCGCGCAGGTCGAAAGGCTTGCCGAGAAAGTCATCGCCCCCGAGCTCGAGCCCGCGCACGCGATCATCGGCTGCGCTGCGCGCGGTGAGAAACAGAATCGGCATGTTGCGGCCTTCCTTGCGCAGCGTGTCGCAGATCGTGAACCCGTCCATGCCGGGCAACATCACATCGAGCAGCACGAGCGCGGGCGCGGGCTCGCGTCGCAGGCGAGCCAGTGCGGCGAGGCCATCGGTCACGACCTCGACGGCGTAGCCTTCGAGCTCCAGGTTGTCGGAGATCACCTCGGCGAGGTGCTCTTCGTCTTCGACCACTACCAGCTTCTCGGCGCTCACTTCGCGTGCTCCTTCTCGACCGCAGGCAGCGCAACTTCGATGGCGAAGCCGCCACCCTCGGGCTGGGTGAGCGCGCGGGCCTCGCCACCCTGCGCGCGGGCGAGCTCGGACACGAGGTACAGCCCCAGTCCGACGCCCGGCCGCGTGCGCACATTCTCGTCGCCGCCGCGTACGAAGGCGTCAAAGATGCGCCGCGGATCGGCGCCCTTCAACCCCGGACCCCAGTCGCGCACACGCAGCACCGCGTGGCGTCCGTCGCGGCGCAGCTCGATCGCGACGCGCGGCGCGGGCCCCGCGTACTTCACGGCATTCGAGACGAGGTTGCGCAGGATCGTGCGCAGCGCGGCAGAATCCGCGCGCGCTAGGAGCGCTCCCTGCGCGGAGACCTCGAGCGCGGCCGTGGCCGTCTGCGGATCGTGCGCGAGCTCCGCCGCGATCTCGCGCGTCTCCGCGACTAGGTCGAGCGGTCGCACCTGCACATCGGGGCCCGTGGTCGTCATGCGCGCACTGGCCAGCAGACTCTCCACCATCTTCTGAAGGCGGTCGAGGTCCTGGTGGGCGTGCTTGAGGTAGCGCTCGCGCTTCTCGCCCTCCGCTCGGCCGAGCTGGAGGCTCTCGACATACAGCTTCGCCGAAGCAATCGGGCTCTTGAACTCGTGCGTTACGGCGGACAGGAAGTTCCGCTCCTGCCGGTGCACCGAGAGCTCCTTCTGCAGCGAGCGCACGACGAGGAGCACGCTCCCGAGCAGCAGCAGCCCGAGGAACGCGCCTTCGAACACGAACATGCGCATGTTCTCGTCGGTCGCGGTGCGCAGCGCTTCCGCGACCTCGGGACTCACGGTGACGCCGCGATCGGCGACTCGGCGGAGCAGGAACTCGCTCTGGTGCGCGAAGAAGAACAGCCACCACCCGAACACGAGCAGGTACAGCGCGACGACCGCGACATACGAATAGAGCTTGCGACGGGAGGGGTCCACTTCAGCTTTCCTTGCGCACCGCTTCGAGAGCGCGCTCGAAGGCCTGCGACGCGCGCTCGATGTGTTCGGCGCCGTGCGCGAGCGAGACGAACGCGACCTCGTAGGCCGACGGTGCCATCCACAGACCGTTGTGCATCGCGTGGCGATGGATCCGCCCGTAGAGCTTGGCGCCGCCCATGTCGACTTGGTGCCACGCGCGCGGCGGCGGGCCCGCCTGCAAGCTGAGCCACAGGATCGAACCCACGGGCAGTACACTGCCCGTGATGTCGTAGCGCTCCATCGCGCGCTCGAAGCCGCGCTGCAGCATCGCGCCGCGCGCGTCGAGCTCGCGATACACCTGCCGATCCTCGAGCTGCTTGAGCGTCGCGAGACCCGCGGCCATCGCGACCGGATTTCCCGACAGCGTGCCGGCCTGGTAGACGGGGCCGAGCGGCGCGACCTGCGTCATCAGCGCGTCCTTGGCGAGGTACGCGCCGACCGGCATGCCGCCTCCGACGATCTTGCCGAGCGTGACGATGTCCGGCTCGATGCCGGTGATCTCGGTCATGCCGCCCATGGCGACGCGCAGGCCGCTGATGACCTCGTCGAAGATGAGCAGCGCGCCGTGGGCGCGCGTCAGCTTGCGCAGGTGCTCGAGGAACGAGCGGCGCTGCACGAGCAGGCCCGAGTTCGCGGGCAGCGGCTCGATGATCACGCACGCGATCTCCTGCCCGCGCTCGGCGAACAGCGCGTGGGCCGCCTGCTCATCGTCGAGCGGCAGCACTTCGGTGAGCTCCGCGAGCGCCGGCGGCACGCCCGCGGACGACGGAATGCCGAGCGTCGCGAGGCCTGAGCCGCCCTTCACGAGCAGGCTGTCGACATGACCGTGGTAACAGGCCTCGAACTTGACGATGCGCGAGCGCTTCGTCGCGCCGCGCGCGAGTCGCACCGCGCTCATCACCGCCTCGGTGCCCGTCGAGACGAAGCGCACCTTGTCGGCCCACGGGAAGCGGCACAGCACCGCCTCCGCGAGCATCACTTCGCGCTCGCATGTCGCGCCAAAGGACAGGCCCTCGTGCGCTGCGCGCGCGATCGCCTCCACCACGGCCGGATGCGAGTGACCGAGGATCATCGGACCCCACGAACCGACGAGGTCGGTGTAGACCCTGCCGTCGACATCGGTGATTTCCGCGCCACGCGCCTTGGCGACGATCGGCGGCTCTCCTCCGACGGCAAGAAACGCGCGCACGGGGCTCGATACCCCGCCGGGCATGACTTTCTTCGCGCGCTCGAGCAGCGGGTGCATCAGATCCAGCCCTTCTCGCGCGCCTCGCGACCGTGGTAGCTGATGACGAGGTCCGCACCGGCGCGGAACATCGAGTTCAGGATCTCGCGCACGACGAGTTTCTCGTCCACCCAGCCGTTCGCAGCGGCGGCCTTCACCATCGAGTATTCGCCCGAGACATTGTAGGCGGCGAGCGGCACGAGCGTGCGGTCCTTGATGGTGCGGATCACATCGAGGTACGAGAGCGCGGGCTTGACCATCAGGATGTCGGCGCCCTCTTGCTCGTCGAGCAGGCTCTCGCGCAGCGCCTCGCGCGCGTTGCGGTGGTCCATCTGGTAGCTCTTGCGGTCGCCGGACTTCGGCGCGCTGTCCGCGGCTTCGCGGAACGGGCCGTAGAAGGCCGACGCGAACTTGGTCGAGTAGCTCATGAGCGCCGTGTCGCTGTGTCCGCTCGCGTCGAGCGTCGCGCGAATCGCCGCCACGCGGCCGTCCATCATGTCGCTCGGCGCGACGACATCGGCTCCGGCGCGCGCGTGCGCGAGCGCCATGGCCGAGAGGATCGGCAGCGTCTCATCGTTCAGGACCTTGCCGTCCTTCAGGATCCCGCAGTGGCCGTGCTCGAGCGAGCCGCACAGGCACACATCGGTCATGATCGTCAGGCGCTCGCCGTGGCGCTCGCGCAGCGCTCGCACCGCGCGCGGCACGAGGCCGTTCGCATCGGTCGCGCTCGCGCCGCGCAGGTCCTTGTGCTCGGTCAGGCCGAAGAGCAGCACATTCGTGAGGCCGAGGTCGAGATCGCGGCCTACACGCTCGACGAGGCGCGCGATGCCCATGCGTTCGATGCCGGGCATCGAGGAGATTGCCTGCACGCCGTTCGTGTCTTCGATCACGAAGTGCGGCTGGATGAGCTGCGCGACGCGGAACTGAGTCTCGGCGACGGCTTCGCGCAGGAGCGCCGTGGTGCGGAGTCGACGGGGGCGGATCTTCATGCTTGCGTGACCTTGGAGCAGACGAGGCGGTGGAGCCCTGCGACGAGCTCCTCGGTGATCGGGGTGTCGGTGCAGGCGGGTTGCACGGCGTCGAGGCCGGCGGACTTCAGAGCCGCGGCCGTCGTCGAGCCGAGCGCGAAGCGCACGGTTGCGCGTCCGGGATGCGCGCGCTCCCAATCGAGCGCGGCTTCGACGGCGGACGGGCTCATGTACACGCGCACCGCGACCTCGGGATCGAGGCGCATGTTGCGCGCGAGCTTGGTGCGGTAGATCGCCCGTCGCTCGAGCGCGATGCCGCGCTCTTCGAGAGCATCGGCGAGGTCGGGCAGCGCATCCTGCGCGCACGGCCACAGCACGCGAGCGCCCTGCGCGACCTCGACGCGACCCGCGAGCTCGCGGGCGCCGCTCTCGCCGGTCCACGCCACCTCGAAGCCGCCGTTGGCGAGCTCGCGCGCGCTCGCGCGCCCGACGGCCGCGAAGCGCACGCCCGCGGCGACCTTGCGGCCGGCGAGCAGATGCGCCGCCTGTCGACTCGTGATCGCCACCACATCGCCGCTGCGCGCGCTCGCGAGGAACGCATCGAGGTTCGCGCCCGCGATGGGCTCGAGCTCGATCACGCGCTCCGCGCGCACATCCGCTCCGAGCGCGGCGAGTCGCTCGCCGAGCTGGGAGCCATCGTGCGCGGAGCCAGCGAGGGCGATCGAGAGGCCGCCGAACGGACCGACGCGCGTGGCGCGCGCGGAGACGAGCTCGCCGAGCACCGTCTTCATCGCAGCTTCGGGCGAGGCGCCGCGTGCGACGACCCAACGCGCGTGCGCCGCACCGGCCGGATGGCCTGCGCCGAGGAAGCCGTGCGCCACGAAGTCGCTCGCGCCACTTTCGCGCGAAACCGCCGCGGCGAGCGGCAAGCTGCAGCCACCGCCCGCGCCCGAGAGCAGCGAGCGCTCGGCGGCGATCGCGCGCTCCGTCGGTTCATCGTGCAGCACGCTGCGGCACAGCTCGAACACCGCGCGGTCGTCCGCGCGCACCTGCACCGCCAGTGCGCCCTGCGCGGGCGCCGGAACGAACATGCCGATCGCAAGATCGACGGCGACGAGCCCTTCGGTCGAGAGCTTCAGGCGATCGAGGCCTGCAGCGGCGAGCACCACCGCGTCGTACACGCCTTCGCGCGCCTTGCGCACGCGCGTCGGCACATTGCCGCGCAGGTCGAGCACCTGCAGGTCGGGCCGCAGCGTCTTGAGCTGCTCGAGCCGCCGCGGCGCGCTCGTGCCCACGCGCGCCCCGCGCTTGAGCGGCAAAAACGGCGCCTGCGAATCGTGCGCGTCGGGACGCACGAGCAGTCGCTCGCAGTGCGTCGCGCGCGGCGGCACGGCCGCGATCACGAGGCCCGGCGTCATCTCCGTCGGCAGGTCCTTGTGGCTGTGCACGGCGATGTCGACCTCGCGGTCGAGCAGCGCGCGCTCGATCTCCGCCGTGAAGAACGCCTTGCCCTCGACCTTCGAGAGCGGCACGTTGTCGATCAGGTCGCCCTTCGTCTTCAGCACGAGGATCTCGACCTGCGCGCCCGCGCGCTCGAGCACCGACTTCACGTGGTGCGCCTGCCACAGCGCGAGATCCGATCCGCGCGTTCCGATCCGTACCTTCACGCTGCACCCTCCGTGCCTTGGCCGTTGCCGAACAGCGCCTTGTCGCTCGCGAGCCGCTTGATCGCGCTGATCGGCACATGCGACACGCGCCCGAAAGCCGTGCGCGCCCAGTGCTCGATCGCGCGGCGGTCGTCGGCGGGAATGTGCGCGAGCTTGCCGGTGAAGAGCTGCGCGAGTTCCTTCTCGAACACGCTCTCCGATTCGTTGCGCATCTCGGCGATGGTTTCGTTGAGTGCCGACTGCGCCGCGCGGCGCGTGAAGCCCTCGAGCTTGCGCTCGATCAGCGCTTCCGCTTGCGCCGCCGCCGCGGCCCGCAGCGCGCGATTGCCCTCGGCCGCAGCGCGCAGTCGCTCCATGTCGATCACTTCGACCTGCGGCGCATCGACCGGCTCGATGTCGCGCGGCACGGCGAGGTCGACGGCGAGCAGCGAACGGCCGAGCGGCGTGCGTTGCGCGAACGAAGTCAGGCGCGCGCGGTCGAACACATAGCCGGGCATCGAAGTCGCGGTGACGATCACATCGAAGCCACCGCGTTGCTCGAGCAAGGCGTCGAGCGTGAGCGCTTGCGCGCCGCACAGGCTCGCGAGCCGCTGCGCGCGCGGGAGCGTGCGATTGGCGATCGCCGCGATCTTCACGCCATGATCTGCCGCGTTCTTCACCACCAACTCGGCCATCGCGCCAGCGCCCGCGAGCGCCACGCGCGGCATCGCGCTGGCGAAATAGCGCGCGATTTCTTCGAGACCGATGCTCACCACCGACACGGGGACGCGCGAGAGCTCGGTCTCGGTGCGCACTTGCTTGCCGATCTGGAAGGTGTGCTCGAAGAGCCCACCGAGCAGCCGGCCGACCAGCCCCGCGCGCTCGCAGCGCGCGAAGGCGTCGCGCACCTGCGCGAGGATTTGGTCTTCGCCGAGCACGACGGAGTCGAGCGAGCACGCGACGCGGAATAGATGGCGCACGGCGCTCGCGGCGATGTGCACATGCATGCGCGCGCGCACGGGATCGTCCTCGGCAAGGCCGAGTGTGCGCGCGACGACCTCGCGGTCTGCGGCCTCCGGCAGATGGCCGAGCTCGCGCGCGAAGATGACCTCGACGCGGTTGCAAGTCGTGAGCAGCACGAGCTCGCTGGCGCCGAGCTCGTCCGCGAGCTCTCTCGCGCACAGCTCGAAGCGCTCCGGCTCCGGCCGCCGCAGGCGCTCGAGCCCCGCGACATCCGTCTCCTGCAGCGACAGGCCCGCGATCCCGATCCGTTCCATGGCGCTCGAAAGGTACGCCGCGCGAACTCGATTTCTGTCACCGCTCTGTCACGGCCGCGGGATTTTTTCCGCGCCCCGGCCGATGCGCTCGTTTCCCGTCACCCAAGCCGGGAACCCGCTTCCGGCCGGGTGGGGGAGTCACGCCCGCGCTCTCAGGCTCGGCGGCCCCGGCTGCTACGCTCTCCGGCCCATGCAACCCATCGGCGTGCTGCTCGTGAATGTCGGCTCTCCCGACGCGCCGGAAACCGCGGCCGTGCGCCGCTACTTGGCCGAGTTTCTCGGCGATCCGGCCGTGGTGCGCCTGCCGCGCTGGCTCTGGCTGCCGCTCCTGCACGGGATCATCCTCCCGCTGCGCGGCCCCAAGAGCGCCGCGCTCTACCGCAAGGTCTGGACCCCCGAGGGCTCGCCGCTGATCACGCTCTCCAAGGCCCAGGGCCGCGGCCTGCAGCGCGAGCTCGGCGACGGCTACCGGGTCGAGGTCGCCATGCGCTACGGCAACCCGACCATCGAGTCGGCCCTCGAGCGCCTGAAGGCGGCCGGCTGCCGCGACCTCGTGCTCGCTCCCATGTTTCCCCAGTACAGCGGCACGACCTCCGGCACCGTGGTCGACGCCGTGCGCGCCGCCCGCGCGTGCCGTGGGGAGAGCGAGCCGCTCGTCGTCAGCGCCTTCTACGACGACCCCGACTACATCGCCGCCCTCGCCGCCAGCGTGCGCTCGCGCGTGCAGGACGCCGACATCGACCACTATGTCTTCAGCTTCCACGGCATCCCGCTGCGCTATGTCACGGCGGGGGACCCCTATCGCGAGCACTGCGAGCGCACCGCTGCGGCCCTCGCCAAGGCGCTCGGCCTCTCGAAGGAACGCTGGACGCAGGTCTACCAGTCGCGCTTCGGCCGCGAGGAATGGCTGCGCCCCTACGCCGCCGAGGCCATCCCTGAACTCGCCAAGACGCACCGGCGCGTGGTCGCGGTCTGCCCGGCCTTCACCACCGACTGCCTCGAGACCCTCGAGGAGGTCCGCATGGAGCTCGGCCACGAGTTCCGCAAGGCCGGCGGCAAGGACTGGACGGTCGTGCCCTGCCTCAACGACGACGCGCAGTGGCTCGCGGCCCTCGCCGGCATCGTGCGCCGGCGTCGGATTCCCGTGCCGCTGCCCTGAGCGGGTCGCGCGCTCACTTTGAAATATCCTTGGAGCGCGCGCGGCGTCGGACATTCCCCGTGGATCTCGCCGCGCCGACTGACTGCCTATGGAATTCGACCTGCGCGTGTCGCACAGAACCCACACCATGAAGACCCTGCTGCCCGCGTTGCTCTCCGCCGGCCTTGCGGCCTGCTCGACCTTCCACGACGCGCGCTTCGTCCCGTCGCCGCTGGAAGTGAAGCTCGAGGACAGCGAGGTGGCCGACTTCGAGGGGCGCGCCCTGTTCACGGTGCGCGGGGTGCGCCGCGCGGACCGTGAGAGCGCCCGTCCGGCGCAGGTCGAGGTGCTGATGCGCTTCGAGAACTCCGGCGCGGTGCCGTTCGCGCTCGACGCGGGCTCGCTGCAGGTGTCCACGGGCGATCTCGTGACCCTGCCGGCCGGCGAGCTCGTGCCGCAGGTGCCCGAGCCGATCGCCCCCGGCGGCACCAGCGAGGTCGCGGCCTCGTTCCCCCTGCCCGCCGGGAAGAGCTTCGGCGACCTCGACTGGTCCGGCCTCAACCTCCGGCTGGCTCTGCGCTACGCCGAGCGCCGCAAGGTGATCAGCGCCAACTTCGAACGCCTCCTGTACTACCCGTACGGCTACGGCTATGGCCCCTACTGGTCGTTCGGCTGGGGCGTGGGCGCGTGGGGCGGTCATCCCTATCGCACCTGCCCGCCTCTCTATGGTTCGCCCTACATCGGTTCGTTCCGTGACTACTAGAGGAATTCGCGGCCCGAGCGGCTGCGCTGCGACTTAGATCACGACGAACACGACCGCTGCGAGCAGGATCCAAAGCACGACACCGATGCCGCGCTCGAGCCGCATCCTTCGGCGGGCATATCCATCGCTGGGGGGAGCGACGCGTTTCCCGAAACTCATTGCAAGAGCCTACGCACATTCCGCGCCGATCGTTTCGAGTTCCTCGCGAAATATCGCTCCGCCCTTGTCCGTAGGGCGTCGTTTCCCGGAATTTGTTCTCGCTGGCGCCGGCGCCATGATGTCGTCCCGCGCAAGCGAGGCGCCCCAGCCACCATGGACACGAAAGAGATCGAGATCGCCTGTCCCTGTTGTTCGTCGCGCCTCGTGATCGATGTGCGCACGCAGACCGTGCTGCGCACGCGCCGTCCCGAGGAGCTCGACATCACCGGCAAGCCGAAGGTCAGCGAGAAGGACTGGGGCGACGCGCTCGGTCGCGTGAAGTCGCGCACGGACGAGGCACCCGGACGGCTCGACGACTTGCTCGCCAAGGAGCGCGAGAAGCGCTCGCGCCTCGACGACCTGTTCAAGGCCGCCAACGACAAGCTCAAGGACAAGGAGCAGGAGTAGGCCCGTGCTGGCATTCGCGCTCACCTTCCTCTGTGCTCCGCAGGAGCCCGCGGCGCCGCTCGAGCCCGTGACCGTCGTCTCCGCGAGCGGCCACTTTCGCGCTGAAATCGCGCGCGCCAAGGGTCAGGAGCGCGTGCCGGACGCACTCGCTCGCTGGACGCTCAGCGTGCACCCCAATCCGCCGCTCGAGAGCGGCGAGCCGCGCTGGAGCGCGAGCTATCCGCACCGCGCGACGCCGCGCTGGCATCTGCTCTCCGACGACGGCCTCGCCTTCGTCAGCGTCGACCGCGCGTACAGCGAGTCGCGCGAGCTCCTGAGTATCTGGCGCACGGGCGAGCGCAAGGCCGAGCTCTCCGCCGCCGAGCTCGACCTCGATCGCGGCCGCGCCGGCCGTCCCGCCGACGGCGAGTGGCTCGCACCCGACGCTCCGCCCGCGCTGCGCTGGGGCGAGACAGCTGCCGGGCCGCAGGCCTTCCTCGCGCTCGTCACGAAGCGCGGCGAGGAGCGCTTCGTCGACCTCGCGCGCGGCGCTGCGAGCCGCACGCTCGGCGAGGTGAGCGAGCCGTGGGCCGAGCCGCCCGCGTCGCGCGCCGGCAAGCCGGGCCTGCAGGTC
>Ga0194131_10003355_pt1 | contig 25330 bp, 25 predicted proteins | sample TA2KigO120mmetaG_FD_148631 | JGI IMG/M metagenome (GOLD analysis project Ga0194131, IMG submission 148631) | Freshwater microbial communities from Lake Tanganyika, Tanzania - TA2015053 Kigoma Offshore 120m | ecosystem: Environmental > Aquatic > Freshwater > Lake | place: Tanzania: Lake... | reverse complement strand
GAAGCCCCAGGCCGTCGTCCATCGCGCGAGGGCCAGCGAGGCCAGCGCGCCGGTGACCAGCAGGCCAAGTTCCACCCATGGGGTGGGCGAGCCGGTGAGCGCCGCGCCCATCACCTCGCTCGCCCAGCGGGGCGGGAACAAGGTCGGCGACGGCAGCTGCAACTCGGCGAGGTAGGCCGCCAGCGAGTCGAAGTTCTGCGCGTCGACCAGCCGCTCCGGGCGCAGGGTGCGCAGGAGCACGAACAATGACGCGAGCATGATGGCGCCGAGCAGCACCATCAGCTCGCGCGTGCGCCTCGCCGGGTACACGTTGACCAGCAGCGTCGCGAGCGCCACACCCAGGTTGGAGGCCATTACCAGGAGCGCGCCCACCGCCACCATCGTGAGCAGGAAGAAGCTCGGCCCGGCGCCCGCGACGATGCCGTAGGCGAGGAACACCGGCACGCCGAAGAGCAGCATCATCCAGCTCGACTGCACCAGGGTGTCGACGGCCCGCGCGTGGTGGAAGGTGGGGCGCGACACGGGCAAGGCGAGCACCAGCTCCAGGTCGTCGGACAGGTAAAAAACCGAGAGCGCCGCGATGACGTTGCTGAAGGTGAGCAGCACGAAGAGGCTCGACAGGAGCATGTCGAGCAGCTTGCGCATCAGCAGCGGCCCCACGCCCGCGAAGGACCAGGCGTAGTCGGCCCCCCAGAGCATCAGGCCGAGCAGGCCCAGCCAGAAGAGGCCGCCGCCGAGGACCAACCCCAGGTAGAGCGTGCGGCGCTCGCCCCGGAACAGCGCGTTGCGCAACTGCTGGCTGCGCGGGCGCAACAACAGCTGCACCGTCGCGAGGGAGAGCGTATCCGCATCGCGACGAAACGGCGGGTTTGAGCTCACTTGCCGCCGGTAGCCGGGCTGGCCTCGGGGCCTGTCCACGCGCCGCCATCCTCCTCGCGCGCGTGCGCCATCGTCGCGCGGACGTAGGCACGCAGCAGCGCGTTGCGCTGGGCACCGCCGAGCAAGGCGCGGAGGTCCTCGTAGAGCTGCGGGTCGTTGACGAGGAGCCCCGCCGTGCCGTCGCCCTCGTCGACCGACTCGACGATCGAGCGCGTGGCGTGCACCGTGGCCTGGAAGTCGTCGACCATGCGCGCCTTGTCGGGGTCGTACAGCAAGCTGTGGACGAGCGAGTCGTTGGACTTGATGTCGGCCACGAGGCCCGTCATCTCCTCGGTGAAGCGGCCGAGATCCTCGGCGAGCGCGTCGCCGCCGTCGCCGTAGATGATGGCGTGCGCGAGACCGTCGCCCTCGCGGATCTCGCGGGTGATGTCGGCCACGTCGGAGGTGACGATCTCGGCGTTCGCGAGCACGTCTTTCACCTTGCGACCGGCGGCCTTGTCGTAGAACAGCACGTGCAGGACGCCCCCGCCGTCCCTCGCTTCCTTGAGCATGGCCTCCACGTGGGTGAGGCTCTCGCCCACCGCGCCCTTCGCGGCCTCGTCCTCGGCGCCCAGCAGCAGATCCACCTTCTTCGAGATGTTGGCGGCGTTGTCGACGATGGCGGTGGCGCGGTCGGCGTAGTTGAGGAAGGACAGGGGCTCGCTGGTGATGATCGCGTCGCCGTCGCCGAGGGGAGGCAAGGTGGGCGTGCCCACGGTGATGGTGACGATGTTGTCGCCCAGCACGCCCACGCCGGTGATGCCGGCCACGCTGTCCCTCGTGATCTTGGGACGGAACTCCTCGCGCAACGTGATCTCGACGTGCACGTTCTTGGCCTCGCCTTGTCGCTCGGCCAGCTCCACCTTCGTGACCTCGCCCACGTCGATGCCGGCGAGGCGCACCACCGCGCCCTGCTTCAGCCCCTGGACGTCGACATAGTGGGCGTGTACCTTGTAGCGGGCGCTGAAGGCCTCGGTGCCGCCGCCGAGGACGAACGCCGCGAGGGCGATGAGGGAGATGAAGGCCATCACGAAGAGGCCGACCCTCAGCTCCTGGAAAAGGTTCCGGTCCACGCGCCGGGAAGTGTAGCGCGCTCGCTAGGGGGCCGGGACGTCCACCCGACGGCCCGCGGGGTCCCAGGTGCAGAACGTGACGTGCCGGCCGCGGACGTAGAACTGCATGGGGTCGAGCGCGCCCGCGCCTCGCTCGGCGGCGATGCTCTCGGCGCGGCGCCAGCGGCGCACCGCCGCGCGCGGGTCGTAGTGATGGACGCTGACGGCGACGCGGTTGACGAGGTCCCAGGTCTGGCAGCTCGCGGCTCGCTGCACGGGACAGCACCCGCCGCTCTCCACCAGCACCGAGACGAAGGGGCCGTTCTGGCCGAGGACATCGACGGTCTGCCAGTGGTCGGCGAGCACCTCGCAGGCCTCGGGTTCGTCGGCACCGACGAGCCGCTCGGCCCCCGCCAGCAACCACTCCTCCTCCCAGGAACACGTCCGCCCCTGCTCGTCGGGGGGCGACTCCAACCGGCGAACATGCGTCGCGACAGGAACGGCAACCGGATCGAGTACCGGCGTGTGGATACAAGCCAGGGCTAACCACCACATCATCGCCGCCTGCCTTGCTCCAGCCTCACTCCTCCTTCCTCCCTCCGCTCACAGCCGCCAGTCTACCCCTTCGGGCAACTCCATCCCCAGCGCTCCCGCCGCGGGCCACCGCAACCCCGAGCTGCGCACCGCGCCGCGGATGTCGTCGATGAAGTCCTTCATCACCTCTCCGCTGTCACGCTTCTTGAGGCCCACGGAGATGGCGTAGGCATTGCCCTCGCCGCCCGGGCGACCGAAGCTCAACAGCCCGTAGCGCAGCCACTTCTCGAACAGCGGCTGTTTCACTTGGTCGTAGGCGGAGTCCTGGCACATCTCCACCACGATGCGCTCGCCGAGGCCCTGGTGCCCCTTCTCCTCCGCGATGATCTTGCGGATCACCTCGCGGTAGTGGGGAAAGCTCGCGTTCTCGTACTCTTGCAGTTGCCAGAAGCCACCGCGATCGTAAAGAAACTGGGCCATCGCCAGCTCGAACCAGCTCTCGGCGTACTCGATGGGCTTCTCCGCGAGGCGGGCGTTTACCCAGGGCTCCACCGACTCCCCGGCGAACTCGGCGTACATCTTCGCCACCACCTCGTAGTGCTCCATCTCCTCGCGGATGTGCCAGGTCATGAATTTGAGCCACTTCAGCTCGGGCACGTACTTGAGCCCGTGGCCGAACATGTGAGCCGCCGCCAGCTCACGGTAGGCCTGCGACTTCATCATCTGGTCGAGCGTGCGCGCGTAGCGCTCGGGCATGTCGGCGCGGGTGTGGTACTCGGTCATGGGGCGGCCTCTATCCGTTCGAGGAGATCGTCGATCATGCGAAGGGTCATGCCCCACAGGCGACCCGGGGGCAGGTCGACGCAGGGCAGGGTGTAGTCGACACCTTGCCAGCGGTAGGGGAACTCGCCGCGGCCCTCCCGCGACACCAGTCGCGACAGGGGTTCGAAGTGATACGCCGCGACCTCGCTGTTGGGGTGCAGCGAGGGCCAGCGGTCGAGGCGGAAGACCCAGGGGATGACGTTGACCTGCTGGCGGCCGGCGTTGCGCGGCGAGGCCTGCGGCGGCAGCGCGCCCAGCAACGTGGCGCCACGTAGATCGAGGCCCAGCTCCTCGGCGCACTCGCGGGTGGCGGTGGCGAGCAAGTCGGCGTCGGACGCGTCTTCCCGTCCCCCGGGGAAAGCGAGGTGGCCCGACCAGAGATCGCCTGCTCGCTCGGCGCGCTGGATCAAGAGCAGATCGTCGCCCGGCCCGAACACCGCCGCCACGGCGGCGCGGTGCACGCCCTGGGGCAGCCGGGCATGCTCGCGGGGCAGCAAGAGGGCGTCGAGGCGAGACATGACGCGTCACCTTTCGGTCGGCCGTCCCCCGCTATCCTGGGCGGCGTGCTAAACGGCGCGCCCACTTCCCGAGCCCGCGCGTGTCTGACGGCCTCAATATCGACTTACGACGCCCGGTCGACCCGGAACCCGAGCAGCACCCGAACCCGCTGGTCAACGCCTGGCGCAGCATCTGGGACATCCTGACGTCCTGGGGCCCACCGCTGTTCGCCGTCTTCGCCATTCGCTCCGTCATCGTCGAGCCCTTCCAGATCCCGAGCGGCTCCATGGTGCCCACGCTCGCCATCGGCGACTTCATCGTGGTGAGCAAGTACGAGTACGGCCTGCGCGTGCCCTTCACCGACATCGAGATCCTGCCGCTCGAGGAGCCGCAGCGCGGCGACATCGACGTTTTCATCTACCCGCCGAGCGTGAGCGACGACCCCTGGTGCTGGCTCAAGCGCATCCCGCGTGGCGTCACCTTCGAGGGGCTCGGGCTGATCCGCCTGCCCGGGCCGGAGCCCTGCTCCATCGACTACATCAAGCGCGTGGTAGGCCTGCCCGGCGACACCGTCGAGGTGCGCGACGACATCGTCTACGTCAACAACGTGGAGCAGGCGCGAGTCCCCACCGGCGAGCACACCTACACCGACATTCGCAGTTGCGACGACCAGACGATGAACGGCTACACCGAGACGCTCGGCGACGTGCCTCACCCGGTGCTCCAGTCGACCGAGAGCTGGCAGCGCATGCGCGACTTCCCGCCCACTCTGGTGCCGGAGGGCCACTACTTCTTCATGGGCGACAACCGCGACAACAGCGCCGACAGCCGGGTGTGGGGCTTCGTTCCGCGCCACTACATCAAGGGCAAGGCGATGTTCGTGTGGCTGAGCTTCGACCCCTGCGGCGAGGGCATGCCAGGCCTCGGGCGGCTGCGCACCGAGCGGATCGGGGAGACGCTGCGGTAGGCCGACCCCGAGGGCGACGGGCACCCGGGCACAGCGGGAGATCCGCTTGCCAGTCCTGGCCCACCCCAGCCGCGAGCGAGGGTGTGAACGGGAAGGGGGGAGAGCACCACGGCGGCCGGGCTACTTGCACGGCCGGCGCCGCAGGGCGGGGAGCGCAGGTCGGAGCCCGGAGGGCATGTTGGGGTAGGGGAGTAAAACCCGCCACGCGGGTTTGCCCCCCCTCCTCCGCCTAGATGCCAATCGCGGCGCGCAACATCCCCGGGTAGATCTCCACCTTGTACAAGAGATTGTCCCGGTAGTAGCTCACGTCGCGAGTCGTCATCGAGTAGCCGCCCCAGTTCTTCCGCGGGTCGTCGGCCATCGCCTGCGCGGTGAGGTCGAACATCGCCTGGGTGAGCGCGGGGACGTCGTAGGCCTCGTAGAGGTCGAGCGCCTGGGCCTGGGCGTCGTAGTACCGCTCCGGGCAGGTGGCGTCGTAATAGAGGCAGTACTGGGCGACGGCGCCGTTGACGTAGTACCAGTACTCCTGCGTGTAGTCGTCCCATGACTCGTCCATGCCCCAGGGCGAGAAGGCGAACCGACCGTCGGCCGGGTTGTGGTAGATGAAGAAGTCGTTCTGGTTGAAGGGGTAGCCGTCGCGATTGCCGATCGCCACGGAAAACGCCCAGAAGTCGAGGAACTGGTCCATGTCGAGGACGTCGTTCACGTCGGAGTAGAAGTCGTCACCGTGGTTCTGCACCTTGCGACGCGCCGCGTCGAGGGCATCGGTGTTGCCGGGGCCGACCACCAGCTCGAAGTTGCCGATGCCGTCGGAGGAGAAGTCGGCGTAGTCATTACCCTCCCAGAGGTCGCCGGCATCGTCCTCGTAGTTGCGCTCGATCCACTCGGAGTCCATCGCCTCGAGGTTGGTGTAGAGGCCGAAGTACTCAGGTTCCTCGCCGTCGATCGCCACGTACAGCTGGCAGAAGTTGGCCTGCGGAACGGCCATTCCCGCGTCGCGCCAGAACTTGTAGCCGATCACCTCTCGCGCCATGGCCGGGTCGCCGGTCATGTTGTTGAAGGTGGCACGCTTGAGGCCGGCGAAACGCACCGTGTCGTCGTACTCGTTGAACTTCACCTTGAGCGAGGGCTTGCCGTCCCAGTACTGGAAGGTCGAGCTGCCCTTGAGCCGCAGGCCCACGTGGTCGTAGCGCTCGCCGCCGATCACCACGTTGGCGTCCCAGTAGGTGAGCTCGGGAACGGAAGGGTTGGCCGTGTAGGCGTAGTAGGCCTCCACGTCCATGTCGTTCATAGTCTGTCGCGACACCTCGATGACGACTTGCTGGATCACGCTCATGTCGTAGAAGGCGGCGTAGGCCTCGTCCTCGCCATCGTCGGGCGGCTCGCCGGTGTCGGTGTCGCTGCCAGTCTCGGGGTCGCCTATGGTCTCGGCGGTGCCCTCTGTGTCGCCGCTGTCGACCGCGACGGACTCGTTGCCGCCCCCGATCACTTGGCTCCCGTTGCATGCAACGTTCTGCAAGACGAACATCTCGTACTCCCGCAGGCGTAGCATAGCCGGATACCTTAGTTCCCGTGCGCTGGCTCGCCCTCGCCGAGGGCATCGCGGTCCTGTCCTTCGCGGCGCTCGCGACGCTGTCGCTCGTGCCTCGAGGCGAGGTGCTCGCGCCCATCGACGCGGCGGCGTTGGCAGCAGGCCCTGCCGAGGAAACCTGGAACGGAATTTTCCTCGCCGACCAACACATCGGCTACGCGATGAGTCGAGAAGCTGCCGCGCAAGGCGGCGGGCGCCTCTTCGAGCAGCGGGCGGCCTTCACCATCGCCGCCATGGGCGTGTCACAGCAGGTGGTGACCATGGGCACGGCACTGGTCGACGACGCCGGCCGTTTGCAGCGATTCGACTTCCTGCTCTCGTCGCCGGTGTTGATCGTCGGGCGCGGCGAGGTGCGCCCCGGCGCCGTACACGTGGAACTGCAGCAGGACGGCGAGCTGCAGGTGATCGACGTGCCGGTGAAGGAGCCGCCGTCGTTGTCGATGACGGCCACGCAGATCGTGCGAGGCAAGGAGCTGAAACCCGGCGACCGCTTCGAGACGCCCTACTTCGACCCGGTGACGATGAGCCAGTCGACGATGGTCGTCACCGTCGAGGCACCCGAGCTGCTCGCAAACGGCGAGGTTGCGTGGTGGTTATCGATGGATGCGAACGGTCTCACTTCGCGCCGTCTGGTCGACCCAGCCGGGGGCGTGCTGCGCGAGGAGTCGGCGATGGGCCTGCGCGCCGTGCGCATGACGCAGGCCGAGGCCATGGCCGTGGACGGCAGCGAGCCGCCCGACCTCGTGGCGCTCGCCAAGGTGCCGATATCTGGACAGGTCCCCGCCGAGGCGGCCAGCTTGTCGCTGGTAGTGAGCGGAGTCGAGGCCAGCCGCTTCGCCAGCGACCCGCCCCTCCAGGCAGTGGCCGAGAACAGGGTGCGCGTGTCGGTGCCGCCCGAGGCCACCTGGCCGGTGCTCCCCGTGACCGGCGACGGCGACACCGAGGCCACCGTCACGCTCCAGGCCACCCACGCCGAGATCGTCCAGCGCGCGCGCGAGGTCGTCGCCGACGCGCCTGATCGTGCCACCGCCGCGCGCCGTCTCCACCACTTCGTGCACGAGTACGTGGCGAAGGTGCCGACCATGGGCGTGCCCAACGGCCTCGGCGTGCTGCGCTCGGCACAAGGCGACTGCAACGAGCACACCGCGCTCTACGTGTCGCTCGCCCGCGCGGCCGGCATCCCCTCGCGCATCGCGGCGGGGCTGGTGTACAGCCAGCGCCTCGACCATGCCTTCTACTATCACGCCTGGCCAGAAGTCCGCCTTGGTCCAGGCGAGTCGTGGGTTCCCATCGACCCCACCTTCGACCAGTTTCCCGCCGACGCCACGCACCTGAAGGTCGTCACCGGCGACCTCGACCGCCAGCTCGAGATCATGGGGCTCATCGGGAAGGTGCGCCTTGCCGTCGATCCGGCCCGTTAGGTAGCGGCCGACATGCTGCGCGCGCGAGGCGTCGAGAAGAAGTACGTCGACTTCCAGGCGGTCTACCCGCTCGATCTCGACGTGCGCGGCGGCGAGGTGTTCGGCTTCCTCGGTCTCAACGGCGCCGGGAAGACCACCACCTTCCGCATGCTCGCCGGCGTGCTGCCCCCCACGGCGGGCACGATTGAGGTCGACGGGCTCGACCTGGCCCAGCATCCGGTGGAGGCCCGGCGTCGCATCGGCTTCATTCCCGACCGGCCCTACCTCTACGACAAGCTCACCGCCCGAGAGTTCTTGCGTTTCCTCGGCGAGGTGTACGGGATGTCGCTCGCCACCCTCGACGAGAAGGTGGCCACCGAGCTGTCGCGACAGTCCCTCGACGAGCAGGCCGACCACCTCGTGGAGAGCTTCAGCCACGGCATGAAGCAGCGCCTCGTGCTGGCCGGGGCGCTGCTCCACGAGCCACGGCTGTTGATCGTCGACGAGCCGATGGTGGGCCTCGACCCGCGCGGCGCCCGCCAGATCAAGGAGACCTTCCGCAGCCTCGCCGGCCTCGGTCGCACCGTGTTCCTCTCCACCCACACCCTCGCCGTGGCCGCCGAGGTGTGCGACCGCATCGCCATCATCCACCGGGGGCGCATCGCGCGCACCGGTACCGTGGCGGAGCTGTGCGAGGCCGGCGAGTCGCTGGAAGACGTGTTCTTCCGCATCACGGGAGGGCTCGAGTGAGCCTGCTCCTGGTGCTGCTGGCGTGCATGCCCGCGTCCTGGCGACTCGCGCGCAAGATGGAGGGCCAGTACGACACTGGCAGTCCCGGAGCCGCGTGGACGGTGGTCAAGGCCGGCGGCGCCGACCGGGCCTGGGTGAACCCCGAGGCAGGCTCCTCCATCTATACTGATTCAAACTGTGGAAACCGCTTCATGGAAGGCGACGTGGCGCTCCTGGCCACCGAGCTCACCGCCGGCTTCCAGGGCGTCTCCCAGGACATCGAGCTCCGCCAGCAGATCGGCCCCCGCGAGGGCATCGTCCGCACCCACACCGCGCGCCTCGACGGCGTGCCGGTCCGCCTCGGGGTGGCCGTCGTCAACCACGACTGGTGTACCTACGACTTCGTGCTCATCGCGCCCGTCGGCCAGCTCGACGTCCTCTGGCCCGACTACCAGGCCGTGCTCGACGGCTTCGCGGTACGCCCCCGATGATGGACGGCTTCCGCAACCTGCTGCGCGACTTGGGCGGCGTGTCGCTGTTGAGTGTCCAGACCTTCCGCGCCTTCTGGAGGTCGCCCGTCGAGATCTTCCCGCTGATCTACCAGCTCGATCACGCCGGTATCCAGAGCTGGTCGATCACCGCGCTCACCGCGCTGTTCACCGGCATGGTGCTGGCCCTGCAGTTCGCCACGGGGCTCGAGGCCTACGGCGGCTCGATGTACACCGGCAAGCTCGTGGCGCTCGGCATCGTGCGCGAGCTCGGCCCCACGCTCACCGCGCTCCTGGTGGGCGGCCGCGTGGGCTCGGGCATCGCGGCCGAGCTCGGAAGCATGGTGGTGACCGAGCAGGTCGACGCGATCCGCGCGCTCGGCGCCGATCCCATCAAGAAGCTCGTCGCGCCACGGGTGCTGGCGTGCACGCTGGCCCTGCCCTTGCTCACGATGCTCGCTGACGCCGTCGGCATCTTCGGCGGCATGCTCATCACCATGCGCGAGGTGGGTGTCACCTCGAAGTTCTTCGTCACCCAGGTGAAAGAAACGCTTTGGGTGGTCGACCTGATGCACGGTCTCGGGAAGAGCGTGTTCTTCGGCTACTTCATCGGCATCATCGGCTGCTTCGTCGGCCTGCAGACCCAGGGCGGCACCGAGGGCGTGGGGGTGAGCACCACTCGAGCCGTCGTGGTGACCGCGATCACGCTCCTCATCAGCAACTACATCCTCAGCACCATCTTCGTGGCGGTGTACGGGTGAGCGCCGAGCCCATCATCCGCTTCATCGGGGTGAAGAAGCGCTTCGGGCCCAAGGTGATCTACGACGACGCCACCCTCGACGTCTTCCCCGGCGAGTCCCTCACGATTCTCGGCGGCTCGGGCACCGGAAAGAGCGTGCTCATCAAGATGCTGATCGGCCTGCTCCGCGCCGACGCGGGACAGATCCTCGCCTTCGGCCAGGACGTCACCCAGATGGGCGAGCGCGAGCTGCTCGGCGTGCGCAAGCGCATCGCGATGTTGTTCCAGTCGGCGGCGCTGTTCGACTCGCTCACCGTCGAGCAGAACATCAAGTACGGCCTCCGCGAGCACCACTGGGGCACCGAGAGCCAGATGGATGGCCGGGTGGAGGAGGTGCTCGGCATGGTGGGCATGCCCGGCACCCAGAAGCTGAAGCCGGCGCAGCTCTCGGGCGGCATGCGCAAGCGCGTGGGCCTCGCCCGGGCGATCGCCATCCAGCCCGAGGTGATCCTCTACGACGAGCCCACCACCGGGCTCGACCCGGTGAACGTGCGGCGGATCAACGGGCTCATCATGTCGTTGCAGAAGAAGCTCGGCGTCACGAGCATCGTCGTCACCCACGACATGGACAGCTGCTTCACCGTCAGCGACCGCATCGCGATGCTCTACGAGCGCCGCATCGCGTTTACCGGCACGGCGGAGGAAACGCAGACCTGCGACATCCGCTACGTGCGCGAGTTCATCGCGGGCGGGCGGGGGACGCTGGATGAGGACGTGGTGTAAGGCTGGAGGAGGGAGGCGGGTGCTGGTGCGCTCGCGCTGCGGGCGGCGCCTGGCCTAGCCCCTTCTCGGCCGCACCCCGTCGAGCAAGGCGGGCGCGAGGAAGTTCAGCGTGTCGAGCGCCCTCGCCCGCGGTGACAAGATCGCGAGGCGCTTGCGATGGTGCGCCGCGTCGAGGATGCCCTCGGCCGCCTGCTCGGCAGCCATGGGCACGAGATCGGGGTGGTCGGCGTCGAAGGTGGTGTAGCCCGCATTCTCGAAGAAGGGCGTGCGCACCGCCGGCGGGCACACCGTCACCACGCTCACCCCGCTGCCGCGGAGGTCCTGGCGCAGCCCTTCCGACCAGCCCACGAGCGCGTGCTTGCTGGCGCAATAGGCGGTGTGTCGCTGGTAGCCTCGCCGCCCGGCCACGCTCGCCACCTGCACCAGCACCCCGCGGGAGCGTCGCAAGGCCGGCAACAGCGCCGTCGCCACGCGCACGGCACCGAAGAAGTTCACCTCCATCACCCGGCGCAGGTCGGCCTCGGCGGTGTCGTCCACGCCGGCGAAGAGACCGATGCCCGCGTTGTTGACGAGCACGTCGACCTCGCCGAGCTGCGCCAGCCGTTCCACGTCGCCGGGGACAGTCACGTCGACGACCATCCCCTCCCCCACGTCGCGCGCGACCGCGTCGAGCCGCGCGCGGTCGCGACCGGTGGCCACCACGTGCGCCCCCTCGCGCCGGAAGGCGTGGGCGGCCGCCTTGCCGATGCCGCTCGTCGCCCCCGTCACCACCACGCGCATGCCCTTGAATCGCGTTGCCATCGCTCGTTACTAGCGCGGATGCTCCTGCTGCTCATCGCCTGCTTCGGTGTCTCCGAAGACCCCTGCGTGGAATACTGCGAGTACGTGTGCGACTGCTTCTCGGCGTCGGAGTGCGATGACTGCCACGCGGTGTACGACGACCCCGACGCGGCGGCGCTGGACGAGTGCGAGGCCGGGCTCTCCGGTGCGGAGAGCTGCGACTCAGGCGCCTAGCCCGCCTCACACCCGCCCCGGGCGCGTCGTTGAAACGGCGCTTGACACGCCGTTCACCGCCCCTCGACATTCTCGGGTACACTGAAACCTCTACACCGGGAGCAACAGTGGTGGCCTTTCTGACCATCGTGGCCGCGTGCGGCAGCGTGTCCGTGCCCCTCGATCATGCCGCGAGCGACGACGCGGGGGACGACATCGCCGCTCCCACCGGCACCGCCGACTGGACGGTGGACTGCAACGGCGGCGGCGACTTCACCGAGATCGGCGACGCGATCACCGCCGCCGCCGATGGCGACTGGATCATCGTCGAGGACTGCGAGTACACCGAGCGGCTGAACTACAACGGCAAGTCGCTCTACATCCAGTCGCGCAACGGGTCCGGATCCACCACCCTCAATGCCGCCAGCGGCGGCTACGCGGTGCAGGCGAGCAACGGAGAGACGAGCGAGACGGCGCTGGTGGGCTTCACCATCGCCAACGCCCGCGGAGCCGCGGTGTACGTGCAACTCGCCAGCATCCACCTCGAAGACATCGTGTTCACCGACACCACCGGCGAATACGTCATCTACGCGGCCTACGCCGACCTCGAGATCAAGGACTCGGTGTTCACCAACAACGCCGAGACCACGGCAGTGATCGCCACCTCCCGCGGCGGGGTCGACATCACCGGCAGCACCGTCGAGTGCGGCCGCTCCAACATCGCGTTCTACTGGTCGCACGGCGCCGGCATGGCCGACTACACCACGGTGGACTGCGGACGCGGCTACGCCGGCTACTTCACGCATACCACCGGGCACTTCATGCGCAGCGTGCTCAACGGCAGCGTGTACAGCGAGAACGAGGACGACCACCCGGACGACAGCTTCGACCTGTACAACACCGTTCTCAACGGCAGCTACAGCGCGCTCTACGGTTCGTTCGCCTTCAAGCACGTGATCATGGACGGCGGCCGCGTGGACTATACCAACCACGCCGAGTACCCCGGCGTCAACGAGGTGTACAACAGCGTGCTGATGAACAGCAACTGCGCCTTCAACGTCGACCTCACCACGCTCACCGTGGCCAACAGCGCCTTCTGGGATACGGTGGAGAGTTGCGACGGCACCGCGCTGGTGGGAAGCAACGGCAACATCGGCAGCGACCCAGCGTTCGTTGATGCCAACCGCGGCGACTACCACCTCGACGCCGGCTCACCGCTGGTCGACGCGGGCGACAGCGCCGTGTTTGGCAGCGACATCGACGGCAGCGACGCCGACATCGGGGTTTACGGCGGCCCCTTCACGCAGGACGGAGGCTGGTAATGCGCCTGTTCTTCCTGACACCCTTCGCGCTACTCGGCTGCCAGGCCACCAGCTCCATCGAGATCAAGGATCCCGGCGGCAGCGAGACCGACGCCGACACCGACGCCGACGGCGATGCCGATGGCGATGCCGATGGCGATGCCGATGGCGACGCCGACGGCGACGCCGACGCCGACGGCGACGCCGACCCCGACGTGCCGGAGGTCGTGCCCGACATCGTGGTGGACTGCAACGGCGGCGGCGACTTCGTGAACATCCAGGACGCGATCGACGCGGCGGTGTCGCCAGCCGACATCGCCCTCGACCCCTGCGTGTACCACGAGCGCATCGACTACCTCGGGAAAGACCTCAACATCTACGGTACCGAGGGCTCGGCGCGCACCACCATCGACGGCGGCAGGGGCGGCACCGTGGTCGACGTGGAGGTGTACGAACAGGGACATGTGCGCCTCGCGGGCATCACCGTCACCGGCGGCTACGACGTAAGCGACGGCGCGGCCATCGAGGTGAAGGAGTCGAGCCTCGAGCTAGAAGACGTGGTCCTCGAGGACAACATCGGCTTGTACCTGCTCCGTTCCTGGGGCGCGAACATCGACATGGTCGACGTGGTGATCGACGGCAACGACGTGGCCGTGGGCGGGAGCGCCGTCTACATGGACGGGTCCACGCTCAACATGGACCGCACCTACATCAACTGCGACGGCGGCGACCAGGCCGTGTGGCACCACGTGCAGTTGCTGGTCGTCGACAGCGAGATCGAGTGCGACAGCGGCTACGGCATCCACGACTACCACGGCTACGACGCCATCTACCGGTCGCGCGTGTACGGCGGCGTGGCGGGGGTGCTCGCCTACGACAACGAGAGCACCGACGAGGAGCCAGACAGCCCCAGCGAGTTGTTCATCACCGAGAACAGCGTCATCGGCGGCGGCAGCATCGGCGCGGACATCCGCTACATGAACTTGCAGCTGGAGAACACGGTTTTCTACGGCGGCGACGCGGCCCTCTCCATGACGCAGTGCAACAGCTCGTCGTACGCCATCAACAGCGTCTTCGCCGACAGCGCCTGCGGCATCCTCGGCGACCAGGCCTTCGAACACGGCTACTCCGCCTTCTGGGGCAACGCCGCCGACGGCTGCGGCCTCACCGTGCGCCCGGCGGTGTCGGATGATCCGCAGTTCGCGTCCTGGCCCGACGACCTCACGCTGAGCGCAGGTTCCCCCCTCATCGACGCCGGCAGCCCCGAGGCCGCCTACAACGACGGCGACGGCAGCCGAAACGACATCGGGCGCTACGGCGGGCCGCGCGGGGACTGGTAGAGAGCCCGCCGCCTAGAACGCGGTGATGTAGGGCCTCAGCCAGTCCACCTCGCCGCGCACGCCGCGCTGGTAGATGTCCTGGACGCGCTGGGTGATGGGGCCGGGCTTGCCCACGCTGCGGCGGTCGACCTCACGCACCGGGGTGACCTCGGCGGCGGTGCCGGTGAGGAACACCTCGTCGGCCACGTAGAGCGCGTCGCGACCGAAGTGCATCTCGTGAACGGGGACGCCCTCGTGCTTGAGGATGTCGATCGCGGTGCGACGGGTGATCCCGCCGAGGATGTTGACCACCGGCGGCGTCTTCACCACGCCGTCGCGTGCCACGAAGAGGTTCTCGCCGGTGCCCTCGGCCACGTAGCCGGAGCCGTCGAGCATGATGGCCTCGTCGTAACCGTTGTCATTAGCCTCGTAGCGGGCGAGGATGCTGTTGACGTAGTGGCCGATGACCTTGGCGCGCTGCAAGTTGCTGTTGACATGGTGCCGCGTGAACGTGCTCGTCTGCACGCGGATGCCCTCGCGGATGCCTTGCTCGCCGAGGTAGCGACCCCAGTTCCACACCGCGATCGACAGGTGCACGGGGTTGTCGCGGGCGCCGAGGCCCATCTTACCCGTGCCGAAGTAGACGATCGGCCGGATGTAGGCCTCGGGCATCTCGTTGGCCACCAGCGTTTCCACGCAGGCCGCCTTGATCTCCTCGCGACTCCAGCGCAGCTCCATCCGGCACATCTTGGCGCTGTCCGAGAGGCGGCGCACGTGCTCGTCGAGCTTGAACACGCCCCCGCCGCCGTTGGCCTGCTGGTAGCTGCGGATGCCCTCGAACACGCCCAGGCCGTAGTGGAGCGTGTGCGCCAGCACGTGTACCTTCGCGTCGCTGAACGGGACCATCTGCCCGTCCATCCAGATGTAGCGGCTCTCGATGCCCATCAGCGCTCTCCGATCACGTTGCCGTCGACGTCGTGCAGCACCACCGGCAGGCCCAGCGCTTCCAACTGGGGCCGCACGGCGGCGGCGCTCCCTACCACGACCAGCGCCAGCTTGTCGGGATCGACCCGGGTGGCGAACGCCGCCTGCGCAGCGGCCGTCGTCACCGCGCGGGCGCGGTCGAGGTAGCCGCTCACCCAGTCGGCAGGCAGCTCGTAGGTCCACATGGTATCGACCTGCCCCAGCAGGTAGTCGGGCGTCTCGAAGCGCAGCGCGTAGCCGTTGACGGCGGCGCCTCGGCCCTCGTCCACCTCCTGGTCGGCGAGCGGCCGCTCGCCGCGAGCCTCCCGCAGCTCCTTGAACAGCTCCACCAGCGCCGGGCCGGTGGCGTCGGTGCGGATGTTCGACGAGAATCCCCAGGAGCCGCCGGCGAGGTCGTAGCCGAGCGAGGTGCGCGCGCCGTAGGTGAAGCCCTGCTTCTCGCGCAGGTTGAGGTTGATGCGAGAGGCGAACTGTCCCCCCATGGCGGTGTTGGCCACCGAGAGCGCCATCCAGTCGGGGTCGCCGGGGCGAGCCACGTAGGCGGCGGCCCGGACCACCGACTGGGGCGCGTCGGGCTTGTCGACGAGGTGTACCGTGGTGGCGCCCAGCGGAGGCGGGGCCGGTCGCGACGGCAGCTTCACGGGCGGTGTCTTCCAGCCGCCGAGGCGCGCGTCGAGCAGCGGCACCACCTCGGCCAGCGTGATGTCGCCGCCGACGAGCACCAGCGTCTGCGCAGGCGACAGGTTGGCCTTGTACCAGGCCTTCATGTCCCTGACGCCGATCTTGGCGAGGGAGGCCTCGTCGTAACGCCGCCCACGGTAGCCATCACCGAACAGGACGCGGCTCATCACGCGGTCGGCGATGCGGGCCGGGGAAGCGCGGGCGGCGGCGAGGTCGTCGATCCACAGCTGCTTGATCCGCGTCCAGTCTTTCTCGGGGAAGGTGGGCCGCAACAGCACGTCGGCGAGCAGGTCGAGCGTGGGCTCGAGCTTGTCGCGCAGGCACGTGGCCGACAGGCTCGACCCGTCGGTCCCGGACGAGGTGCCGAGCGATGCGCCGATGCGACGCAGCTCGGCGCTGATGCCCACCGCGTCGCGCTTGCCCGCCCCCTCGTTCATCAGGTCGAGCGTGGCGGCGGACAGGCCGACCTTGCCGGGCGGATCGGAGAGGCCCCCCGCCGCGAAGCTGAGCGTGACGCTCACCAGCGGGGCCTCGTGGTTTTCGACCACCGCCACCCGGGCGCCGTTCTTCAGCCGGCCCTCCGCCACGGCGGGTACGGTGAAGGGGCGGGCCGAGAGCGGGCTCGGCGCCGGCGGCACGTGCTCCACCGGCGCCGGGGGCGGCGCGTCGACGACGGCGACAGGCTTGGGCGCACAGGCCAGCACGAGGGCGAGCAGCATCACTGCGCCTCCGGGCCGATGACCAGCACCAGTCGACGATCGGGCGGCAGCCACTCTCGCAGCGCCTTGTTGACGCCGTCTACCGTCGCGAGACGATAGCGATCGAGGTCCTTGCCCATGTAGCCAGGGTCGCCGGTGCGGGTGTTGTAGTTGTTCAGCAGGTCAGCCTTGCCCTGAATTGTGGTGATCTGGGCGAAGAACTGCACCTCGTAGGCGGTCCGGCCCACGTCGAGATCCTCGGCGGTCACGCCCTGGGCTCGCACGTCGGCGAGCACCTTGTCGATGGCGACCACAAGCTCCTCGGCGCTGTGGCCGGCCGAGGCGGTGGCCTCGATCAAGTAGAAGCTCTGGTGCGCGAGCGAGTTCTGGCGCGCGCTGACGTCCTGCGCGATCTGCTGGTCGATCACCAGCGCCTTGTAGAGGCGGCTGTCCTTGCCCTCGGCGAGGGCGGAGCTCAGCAGATCGAGCTCAGCGTCGCCGGGCGCGAACAGCGCCGGGCTGTGCCAGGTCATCCACACCCGGTCGAAGGGCACGTCGTCAGCCACCCGCACGCGCTTCTCGGCCTCGAAACGGGCGGGCGACGGCGCGGGGTGCACCGGCTGCTCGGCCCGCGGGATCGGCGCGAAGTACGTGTCGACCAGCTGCCGGGCGGTGGCCTCGTCGAAGTCGCCGCTGAGCACCAGCGAGGCGTTGTTGGGCAAGTACCACTTGCGGAAAAAAGCACTCACGTCGTCGAGCGTGGCGGCCTCGATCTCCTCGTGCCTGCCGATGGTGGCGATGTGGTAGGGGTGCCCCTCGGGGAAGCTGTTCTTGAGCAGTTCGATCCACGCCTGCCCGTAGGGCGGGTTGTCGTAGTTCTGGCGGCGCTCGTTGCGCACCACGTCTTTCTGGTTCTGGAGTTTCTCCGCCGTGAGCGCGGGGAGCAGCCACCCCATGCGATCCGCTTCCAAAAACATCGCGAGCGGCAATTGCTCCGACGGCAGGCACTCGTAGTAGTTGGTGCGGTCGAGGTTGGTGCTGCCGTTGAGTCGCGCGCCGAGCGGCTGCAAGGGCTTGAAGAACTCGTCGTCGTGGTGCTTGCTCCCGTTGAACATCAGGTGCTCGAAGAGGTGGGCGAAGCCCGACCGCCCCGGCGACTCGTCCTTGCTGCCGACGTCGTACCAGACGTTGACGCAGGCGAAGGGCACCGAGTGGTCGGGCGCCAGCGTGACGTCGAGGCCGTTGGGCAACTCGTACTTGGTGAAGGGAATGGTGGGCGCGCGGGCAATGGACTCCGCGAGCGCGATCGCGAGGAGAAGGAGGATCATGCCGCCCCCAGGTAACGCCCGAGGTATCCTCGGGGAATGTTGCTCATCGTGCTTGGCTGCGCGAAGGCCGCACCGAGGGTGGACACCGGGGCGATCGACAGCAGCAGTCGCGACACGAGCGACACGGCAACGGCGGGCGACAGCGGCGACACGGGAAGCCTCGGCGTGCCCAGCAACCCGGCTGGCTGATCCGCCCCGCGACGCTCGCGCTCGGCACCGCCTGGAGCAACGCATTCACGTATTCGAGCGAGGCGAACGGAGTCGTGGCCGAGGATGTCGCAGTCCTCTGCGACAACGCGGTGATCGCGGCGGAAACGCGCGAGCTCCCCGTGGGCACGCTCGACGCCCTGCACGTCGACTTCAACTGCGACAACATCAAGGGGCCCGACGGCTGGCTCGCGAGGCACGTGGGCCTCGTGGAAAACGACCAGGAGCTACTGTCCGCCTTCGTCCCCTAGCACGCGTGTCTGAACTCCCCCGGGGTTCCACACCATCACCGTCCCCCGTCCCTCGATGCGCAGCGCGCCGTCGTCCTCGGCCAGGGTGAACGGGGAACGCGTGGAGAGGCTGCGCTGCGCGCCCGGGCGGACGACCACCAGCGGGTCGACGGTCATCGTCGCGACGACCGCGTGCGCCGCCATCGCCATCGATGAGATGTGCTCGAGCTCGACGCGCTTCCCGGTGTGCTCGTGTACCCAGGCCTCGATGCTGTACAGCGCGGCCGTGTTGTTGAGAGTCTTCCGCGTGGACCAGTAGCGGAAACGACGCGGCTCGGCGTCGACCCGGGCAGGCCGGTCGACCACCCACACCGTGGCGCCGTCGGGGATCTCGCGCCAGGCCTCAGCGCGAAGGAAGGGCTCGACCGCGGCGGTGGCAAGCTGCCAGTCGGTGTACGGGCGGTAGATCGGAGAGCCGTGGACCCAGGCCGCGAACCACGCCCCGCCGAGCAGGAGGCCGGGTCGATTGCGGATGGCGAACGCGCGCCCGAAGGCGAGCGCCACGAGCACGCAGGCCGCCGCCGAGGGCAGGTAGAGGAGGCGCCGCGAGTAGGTGCCGGTCACCGCGTAGAGCGCGAGCGAACCGCCGAGTACCAGCGCCATCGCCAGGGACAGGGAGCGCGCGGCAGTGCGGCTCGCCACCCAGGTCGTCACCGCCAGGCCCGCCAGCGCCATCGCCGCCCAGCCCGCCCCGGGACCGCGAAGGGGTGGCGCCACAGCGCCGAGGGAGGGCAACATCAGCTCGACCGGGGCCACGGCGAGGCTGGCGATGTCGGGCGCCGTGCCGTAGCCTCCGAGTCCTTCCAGGACAGCATGTCGCGACAGCGCGTAGGCCACGAAGCCGAGGAGCAGGGGCGCCCAGCGTGTCTGCCGCGGCGCGTACACGGCGAGCACCGGCAACAACAAGACGCCCGCTTCCTTGCTGGTCAGCGCCAGCAAGGCGAAGGCCCAGGACCCAGGGCGACCGACGGTGTAGAGCGCGCCGAGGACACCCAGGCAGAAGCTGAGCTCCAGGTTCCGGGCGAGCGCGGGGACGATCTCCACGCCGAGCGGGTGGCCCGCGAAGAGGAGCGTCGCGAGCGCCCCCTGGGGCAGCCCCGCGTGCCGACGCACGAGGCCGCCGAGGAGCGTGGCGTTGACCACGTGGAGCGCGAGCGACCACAGGTGCCAGCCCAGCACCCAGTCACCGAGCGTGGCGCGCAGTAGCCAGAACTGCAACATCGCGGCGGGGCGCCAGAAGTTCGCGTTGTCGCCTGCCACCCCGCAGGTGAGCGGCTCGAGCAGGCTCCGCCAGCCTCGCGCGGCGCAGGCGTAATCGGCGAGGATGTCGGTGTCGGTCCAGCCCGACGAGAGCGTGGGCCAGTAGGCTCGGAGCGACAGGACCACCGCCAGCGCGCCGAGGCCGAGCCACTCGCGGCCAGGCGGATCACGCGGCGGCGGGCTTCCTCGCACGGTGGCCCCCTATCGCCCGGGGCTTTGCTAGGATGGCGGTCATGCACCCCACCCTGGCCGGACTGCTCTTCTGGCGAAGAAAGGCCGATCGGCTCCGGGAGTTCGCCGAGACCGAGGCCTTCGGCGCCCGCGACCTCGCCCGCGCCGCGGAGCGGGTGGAGGATCCCTGGCTTCGACGGCAGCTGATCCGGCACGCGCAGGACGAGGTGCGCCACGCCAGCTTGCTGGGCGAGAACGCCGCGCCGGCGTCGGAGCGGGCGCTCGGTGGCGCGGTGGTGGGCGACACCGGCGGTGGCGAGGCCGGGATCGACATCGACAAGATGGGCGAGGTCGCGTTCATCGCCTTCGTCCACGAGGCCGAGAAGCGCGCCACCGCCGAGTTCGCCATGCACCGAGATGCCCTTGGCGCGGAGGGCGAGCTCTTCAACTCCATCCTCGCCGACGAGAAGAGGCACGTGGCCTGGACCGGGCACCAGCTGCAGCGCTGGCGCGAGGCTGGTCGCGGTGCCGAGGTCGACGCCGCCGTGGGACGCATGCGTCGCCAGCGTTGGATGAACGCCTGGCTGTGGTTCGCGCGGCGCGTGTCGCTGTTCATGTCCATCCTCGTCCTCACGGTGGTGTTCTACGCGGTGCTGGCGCCCTTCGCGCTGCTCGCCGGTCGGCGCCCGCGCGGCTGGCAGCTCGCGCCCCCCAACGACCTGTCGCGCGAGTTCTAGGGCTTGCGCATCCTTGGCCTCAGCGGCCACTTCCACGACGCTGCCGCCGCGCTTGTCATCGACGGCAAGCTCGTCGCCGCCGCGCAGGAGGAGCGGTTCTCCCGGGTGAAGCACGACGCCGCCACGCCGTTCCGGGCCGCCGCTTTCTGCCTCCGCCAGGCCGGGCTCGCGCCCGCCGACCTCGACGCCGTCACCTGGCACGAGAAGCCGCTGCTCAAGTTCGAGCGCATCCTCTTCACCTCGCTCGGCAGCTTCCCCCGGGGGGCGGGGGCCTTCCGCCGGGCCATGGTCTCGATGGTGGGCGACAAGCTGTGGGTGCGCAACCAGCTGGTGAAGGGGCTCGGGGTCGACCCGGGCAAGGTGCTGTTCTCCGCGCACCACGCCTCCCACGCGGCCGCCGCCTTCGGATGCTCACCATGGGACGACGTGGCCGTGCTGTGCGTGGACGGCGTGGGCGAGTGGGCCACCACGTCGATGTGGACGGCGGCGCCAGGGAAGCTGACGCCCATCCACGAGCTGCACTTTCCCCACTCGCTGGGCTTGCTCTACTCGGTGTTCACCGCCTTCCTTGGCTTCACGGTGAACGAGGGCGAGTACAAGGTGATGGGCCTCGCCGCCTTCGGGCAGCCCCGGTATCGCGAGCAGATGGAGCGGGTCTTTCGCCGGCAAGCCGACGGCAGCTTCGAGCTGGCGATGGAACACTTCTGCTTCCATTACGACCCAGACCGCTCGTGGACGGGCGCCTTCGAGGCGCTGTTCGGCGCGCCCCGCCTCCCCGGCGGCCCGCTGGAGGAGCGGCACAAGGACATCGCCGCCTCGGTGCAGGCGCTGACCGAGGAGTTGCTGCTCGACCTCGCCCGCGAGCTTCACCGCCGCACCGGGAAGTCGAAGCTCTGCCTCGCCGGCGGCGTGGCCCTCAACGCGGTGAGCGTGGGCCGGATCCTGCGCGAGGGCCCCTTCGACGACGTGTTCGTGATGCCTGCCGCGGGCGACGCCGGCAGCGCCGTGGGCGCGGCGTTGCTGGCGCACGGCACCTGTCGCGACACGCTATGCCATCCGGCCTGGGGCGAGGACATCGATGTCGCAGCGGCGCGTCGATTCTTCGACGACGGCGGCGTGAGCTACCGGGACTGCGGCGAGGATGGCATCGCGAGCGAAGTCGCCGAGCGCCTCGCCCGGGGACAGGTGGTGGGCTGGATGCAGGGTCGATTCGAGCTGGGGCCGCGCGCGCTCGGGCAGAGATCGATCCTCTGCGACCCGCGCCAGCCCGAGGCCAAGGACCGTCTCAACGCCCGGATCAAGTTCCGCGAGAGCTTCCGGCCATTCGCCCCGAGCGTGCTCGCCGAGGCTGCCGCCGAGTTCTTCGAGGTGCCGGCCGCCGGGTCCTGGAGCCGTCGCTTCATGACGTCCACCGTCCCCGCGCGCGACGATCGCGTGCCGGCGGCGCTGCACGTCGACCGCAGCGCTAGGGTGCAGGAGGTCCACGCCGCCGAGCAGCCGCTCTACGCCGAGCTGCTCCGGCGGTTCGGCGAGCGCAGCGGCGTCGCCTGCGTGGTCAACACCAGCTTCAACCTCGCGGGCGAGCCCATCGTCAGCACGCCTGCCGATGGCTACGCCACCTTCCTCCGCTCCGGCATGGACGCGCTGGCGGTGGGCCCGCTCCTCGTTGCCCGGGAGACTCCACCATGAGCCAGCGGGCGGCCTGGTGGCGCACGATGGTCAACGTGTTCGCGTGGCTGCGAGAGCGGAGGCTCGGCTGGCTGTCGCCCGTCGTCTTCCTGTTGCTCGGCCTCGGTGGGCTCCTCGCGCTCGCGGCGGCGGCCCCCGCCATTTCCCCCTTCGTGTACCTGCTCTTCTGATCGTCCCCGGCGGTGCCGGGCACTGGGAGGTTAGTCACCCGGCCCCGTGCTCGCCTGTCCAATCTGCCACAAGACCTTCGCCGACGGTCGCTGCGAGTGCCGCCGCGACTGGACGGAGACCGGCGGCGTGCCCGACCTCTACATGCCGGCGCCGGAGGCGGGCGAGGACGTGCGCCTCACCGAGCGGGTGCGCGCCTTCTACGAGGAGCGTCCTTTCCCCGACTACCGGCCCGACGACGACCTGGGCTCGCTGGTGCGCAACGGCCGCGCCAACCCTTTCACCCGCTGGCTCGACGAGGAGATCCCCCCGCGCGCGAAGGTGCTCGAGATCGGCTGCGGCACGGGACAGATGTCGAACTTCCTCGGCGTGGCCGGTCGCGAGGTCGTGGGTCTCGACCTCACCATGGCCTCGCTGTTGCGCGCGGAGGCCTTCCGGCGGCGCGCCGGGATCGCGACCGTCACCTTCGTTCGCGGCAACCTGTTCCGCCCGCCCATCGCCCCGGGATGTGCCGACGTGGTGATCGCCAACGGCGTGCTGCACCACACGGCCGACTGCCGCGCTGCCTTCCACGCGGTCGGGCGCGCGGTTGCGCCCGGTGGCTACCTCGTGGTGGGGCTCTACAATCGCTACGGCCGGGCCCTCCTGCCCCTGGTGCGCGACGAGCACGCCCAAGGCCAGACAGAGCGGGAGCAGGCGTGGTATCACGACCAGCACCAGCACCCGCTGGAGAGCCGTCACACCGCTGACGAGGTGCTCGACTGGCTTGCCGAGGATGGCTTCGAGTTCGTCAACAGCTGCCCTCCCCTCTCCCTTGGCGGCGACACGGGCCGCCTCTTCGAGCGCCACTCACCGGGCACCTGGCTGGGCCGCACCCTCGCGCAGCTGAGCTGGGTGTCGCGCGCCCACGACGGGGGCCTATGGGTGACCGTCGGCCAGAAGCAGGGGGCGTAGCTCCGCGGCGATGTAGTCAGCGAGCGCCGCCTGTCCCGCGGCGGAGGGGTGGATCTCGTCGATCATGAAGCCCGGCCCGCCTGCCGCCAGCACGGGGCGCGGGTCGCGGACATGCACGCCCGGCGCGGCCCGCGCCGCCGCCACCCAGGCCTCCAACGACTCGCTGGCCCGCTTCTCGTACTCGGGCAGCACCAGCGTGGTACCGCAGCGCGCCGACAAGCGCGCCAGCACCGCGCCGAGATCCTCGGGAGGCACCGACGCCTTCCAGCCCCCAGCCGACGGGCGCCCGGCCACCAGGTCGGCGATCGTCAGCCCGGGAAGCAAGAGCGCCACGTCGTTGTGTCCCATGTACATCACGCAGGCCCGGGGCCGGGCGTCGAGCGCGTCGAGCACCTCGGCCATGTGCCAGCTCGTGGCGCCGCCCTCGGCGATGTTGACCAGCGCCAGTTCGGGGAAGGCCTTCGCGAGCCTCGTGGGCCAGAAGTCGCCGGTGGTGCCGCCGCCGCTGCTGGAGGAACCAAGCGCGAAGAGCCATGGGCGCGACGGCTCGCCGCTCATCTCCTCCTGAGCCCTTTTTACCAGAACATCAACCTTTCTGCGCAATAATCCGGTGTCGACCAGCGACCACCCGGCATGCTCCGCAATCCACGCCGGTGGCGCGCGGGTGGTGGCGTCACGCCAGGTGAGGAAGGCGGCGACCGCGAGGCCGCCCACCGCGAGGCCGCCCGAGCTCAACGCGCCGAGCCGCGCCCGCGAGAGCCCGGTGGTGGCGGCGGCGGCGGCCACGAGCGCGAGGCTCGCCGGAACCGGCAGGCCGCGTTGCGCGAGCAGCCAGGCCATCGGAGCGACGAGGAGGAACAGCCCGGCGCCCGGGCCGGCCGCCCCCAGGACCGCGACAGCGGCGGCGAAGGCGAGGCCGGCCGGCGCCCACTGCCAGCCTCGCGCCTCGATGGGAAGGGCCTTGCCATCCAGCTTCACCGACGACAGCAACAGGCCGGACGTCGTCGCCAGGCGATTCTGCGCCACGCCCTCGCAGCCGCGTTCGGGCGCCACGCCGACGAGGCGCCCTCCATCGACATACAAGCTCAGCATACCGTCGCAAGTGAGCACCGCAGTGCTCCGCGCGCCCCGGGGCAGGTGAGTGGGGGGATCGTGGCCGAGCGGCTCGCCGTTGTCGGCGTACAGACCGGCGGCAGGCCCAACCACGCCGTGGGTCACCTGCCCCGCGGCGCCGCTGCGCACCAACACGAACTCGGCGTTCTCGAGGGGGCCCTCCACGCGCAGCTCGCGGCCGGGCCCCAGATCGAGGATGGCGCCGGGCCCCAGGCGCAGCAACGAGCCTTGCACCCGAGCCTCGCCCGTGGTCGGCACGAGGCCGCGCGGCTGATCGCTGCCCACCGGGGCGGCCGCACCCGCAAAGATGATCGCCGCCGCGAGGGCCCCCAGCCAGCGTGTCGGTCGGCGCACTGCGGCCATCATATTCGCCTGGCCGTTGACCGGACCCGGCGCAGGACGTAGCGTACCCCAAATGTTCTCGCTCATCGCCACCCTCCTCGCCTGCGGCGCGAGCACCGATGCCTGGGACGTTTCCTACAAGCCGGCGGGCGACGCCGATGTCGACACGGTGAAACAGGCCCTCGACGACCTCTACGTCAAGTGTCGCGACCGTGCCGATCCCAGCGAGGAGCGAGCGCCGGTAGGCGGCGACGCGGAGCACCTCGCGCTGCGGGTGCAGCTGCTCGAGCTGAAGGTGCAGCAGCTCGAGACCGTGGGCGTCTACGACGCCGAGCACGTGAGTTTCGACCCCGCGCGCACCACCCTGGCCGGGAAATCGGTGCAGGACGCGCTCACCGAGCTCGAGGGACGAGTGGGCAAGGTGGAAGCGGCCCGCACCGGCATGGGGCAGCCCGGCACGGGTCTGTTCGAGATTCCCAAGGACGCGCCCAGGGGCGGAGGCGACGGGAAACTCCCGCCCAACACCATGGGCAAGGGAAAGGGCGGCGGCCAGCCGGGCGGCCAGGGCGGCCAG
>Ga0194131_10003351_pt1 | contig 25340 bp, 25 predicted proteins | sample TA2KigO120mmetaG_FD_148631 | JGI IMG/M metagenome (GOLD analysis project Ga0194131, IMG submission 148631) | Freshwater microbial communities from Lake Tanganyika, Tanzania - TA2015053 Kigoma Offshore 120m | ecosystem: Environmental > Aquatic > Freshwater > Lake | place: Tanzania: Lake... | reverse complement strand
CTACCAAAAAACCAGTCTCTTCATCTTTCATCAATTCTGGAATTCCTCCAACTTTTGTGGCAACCACTGGTTTGCCCATCAATTGCGCTTCCTGCAAAGTGAGTGGCGACATGTCTATTCCACTAACCAAGGCATAGACATCTATCTCGGATAGATACTCTCTAACCCTGTCTGGATACTGCATATGCCCTAACCACTTGAAATTCTCATACTTGCTTAGTGATGGAAGAATTTTTTCTCTATATGGCCCATCGCCAACCCAATAAAATGTAACATCTGGCATGGCTTCGAGAACTTTTTGTAACGTGAACATTTCTCTAGCTTTTCCCCAGATCATTGCACCTTGCAGTAAACCTACGCAAGGGTGTTTCAGTTTTGGTCCTTCTGTTGGATACCAGTTTGACGGGGTTATCCCTTGGTATAGAATTTTGGCTGGTTTATGTGGATAATGATCATTTACAATATCTTTGAGATAAGAGCAAATCGGCAACATCAAAGCAGAGCCATCAAAACATTTTTTGGCCACTTGTTCCTTGAGTTTTATAACCGTTCTTTTGAGTGGAGACTTGTACAGGGTCTCTCTTGCCCATTTCATCTCAGACCAGTAGTCTCCCCTGAGATGAACAAAAAGCGGTATCTTGGTATCAAGTACTGCAGATCCAAAATGAGCTTGTCTGTCGATGAAAACTGCATCTGGCTTGAAATCCTCAATTAATTCGTTGAATTTCTTTTTGTTAGGAATCCAGTTTTTTATATTTCTTGTTGGAAATGTATCATAGACTTCGATATCATGAACGAGCTTTGTTTCAACACTGAATTTTTCCAGTTTTTCGGCAAATTCTCTCAAATGAAAAAACTTTGAGCTTGCTCCTGCTATTAGTAACTTCAACAATTATTATTTTAAAGACAAGCTATTTGAATTATTAATTAATAATATTATTACATGAAGTCATCCTATTATTGTATTCTATGCTGAGGCTACGTAAATTACTATTAAGTCATTTATATCGATTAGTAGATAATCATATTCGTCAGTATCTGTTAATTTTCATCAAAAATATTCAAAGCCTCCAGAACACAAAACTTTTGATCATGCTCTACAAATAAACCTAGATAGAATGAAAGAATAATAATATCATAATAATGACTCAGACCGTGAAGAAGACAAAAGATATTGTTATAGGGCTTGGAGAAATAGGAAATCCAATTCTTCAGTTACTATCTAAAAAAAATCTTGTTCTAGGATATGATCTAAACAAAAAATTAATGGTAGTTGATAAATTTGAAAAATATTCTTCCCTCGAGGTGTCATTCATGCACGTGTGTATTCCATTTACAAAAAATTTTATTAGCGTTGTTCTTGGATATTATAAAAAATTCAAACCAAACTGTATAGTAATACACAGTACTATAAGGCCAAATACAACTGAACACCTGCAAAAAAAACTCTCAATACCTGTTATGTATTCTGCAACCCGAGGTATACACAAAAGGATGCTACATGATCTCAAAAGATACGTTAAGTTCTACGCTATTGACAAAAATGCCCCCCGCGAAAAATGGGCTTCTACAACTTTTGAAAAACTAATGAATTCATCAGGAGTTCTCACAAAAAAAATATCAAAGCCGATAACATTGGAGCTGGCAAAAATCATCTGTGATACCTCGTATTATGGATGGTTAATCACATATGCACAAATCAGTAACCTTATTGCGAAAAAAAATGGAGTTGATTATGACGAAATGTGGTCTTTTGCTGATGAAATCCACAAATTTCTTGGAAATAGACCAAAGATGTATCCGGGATTCATTGGAGGTCACTGTGTTGTACCAAATTTAGAATTGATAAATAATGATGTCTTGAACCTGATTACCGAATTCAATTTAAAATACGCAAAAATACTGAAAATTAAAACACATTGACATCAAAAATCGTAAACAAATTCCTAATAGGATTAATAATTTCCATTGGTTTTTATGCTATTTTCTTGGTGGTATCTGATTTTAACACAATATACAACAAACTAACTACTTTTGATCTACGTTATGTTCCAATAATACTTGGAATAGTCTGCACTAGCTGGATGGTTTTATTCCTACGTTGGTCGATTTTATTAAAGAAACATAATGTACTGATACCGCTAAAAGCAAACTTTCTGACGTATATCTCGAGTTTTTCACTGTCCGCAACGCCAGGACAGTTGGGCGAATTGATCAAATCACAATTGCTAAAAAACAAATTTAACGTACCTATTACTAGAACTGCTCCATTAGTTATAATTGAAAGACTGTACGATCTTACTGGAGCTATAATAGTTTCAATTCTTGGATTTTGGTTACTGAATATCAACATCTATGTTCCAATTATTGCATCAGTCACTCTAGTTTCAATTTTCTTTTTTTTAAAATCCAAAAAAATATTTAACAAAATAATATTGATGTTCAGAAAAATAAAATTTACTTCAAAGCTCGTGGAGCCAATATCGGAATCTTTTGATACGATTCAACTTTCGTTGAATAAAAGAACATTTGTTGCATGTACGTCACTTTCGGTTTGTTATTGGTTGGTGATAGGACTAAGTGCATATCTTGTCTTAAAGGCTGTGGGAATTGATAACTTGGAACCAACCAAAGTAATATCGATATATTCGTCATCGATTTTGCTTGGCGCTGCATCGCTCATCCCTGGCGGTGTGGGTGTGGCAGAAGGCAGTATTGCAGGACTGTTGAATCTTAGTGGAATTAATCTCTCAGTAGCATTTGCTCTTGGAATACTGATCAGACTATTCACATTATGGTATGGTGTGATTGTTGGATTTGTGGCGCTAAAAGTAAATGGCGGGTTATCGGGCTAGTCGGATTTTTTATAGTACCATCTCTTAAATGGCGCATTAAAAGTAACTCTGTTCTTCTTTGCCCAATCAAAAGTAATCTTTAATCCAGCCTCAATTGATATTTTTGGTTTCCATTTTAGTAACTTTTGTGCCTTGGTATTGTTGCAAATGAGTCTGTTTACGTCATATGGCCTCAATCTACTTTCATCAATCTTTATTTTCGTTTTTTTGCCTGAAACTTTAGCTATTTTCTGTGCAAGTTCTAAAATTTTAATCTCTGTACCGGAACCTACATTAATTATTTCTCCGATTGCTTTCTTTTCCATGGCTGCCTTCAGGAATGCATTGACAGTGTCTCCTACAAATGTAAAGTCTCTAGTGGCATTGACATTACCTAAAGATAGCTCTGTTGCACCATTTAGTATTTGATTCATAATTTCTGGAATTATGTATGGCTGTGTATATCTAGGACCGTATGTGTTGAACGGTCTTATGACTACTACTGGAATTCCGTTCTCTTTGTGTAATGTGAAAGTAGCTCTATCTGCAGCAAGTTTACTTACTGCATAAGTCGAATATGGTGCAGTAGGATGATTCTCATCCATCGGAGTGAATTGAGCGGAGCCATAAACCTCGCTTGTTGAAATCTGAACAAAGACTTCGGTCGATTTTGATCTAATTGCTTCCCATAGTACATTGAGGTTTCCTATTGTATTGGTCTTGAAAAAATCTACTGGATAATGATAAGAGTCTGGGATGAACGGTAATGCTGCAAGATTGAAAATGATCTCCTGATCTTTAACTGCCTTTCTGACATCTTTTTCATTCATCATGTCTCCATTGACAACCTGAACGCGTTTATGTGATGGAATGTATTCTCGTTTTCCTGATGCGAAATTGTCTAGAATGGTGACTTTAGCACCCTCAGCCAAAAGCTGGCTTACTACCTCTGAGCCAATAAAGCCAGCTCCACCAGTAACTAAAACGTGCCTATCTACAAACTTCAATGATCTATCCATTCTGAGTGTTTGCTTGATACCATTTTAGGGTTTTTGCAAGACCTTCGCTCATGGATGTTCTGGCCTTGAATCCAATTTTATTCTCAGATTTGTTATTCAAAAGTACACGTCTTAGCTGGCCTGAAGGCTTTGTTTTGTCAAATATCACGTCTGGCTTGTAATTACAAAGCGAGATTATTTTTCTTGCAAGCTCTTCTATGCTTATGTATTCTCCACTTGCTAGATTTATCGGGTCTCCTATACAATATTTTTCCATTGCTGCAAGCATTCCTTCTGCAGCGTCTCCTGCATAGATGTATTCGCGTACTGGTTTGCCATCACCCCAAATCACAAATGGGTTCATTTTTTGCAACGCCTTAATTATCAGTGCTCCTAACGCGTGTGCCGTCTGCGGATCCAAACTGTCTCTTGGGCCGTATGAGTTAGATGGCCTAACAATTGCAACCTTCATTCCATATTCTTTGTGATATGCAATTGATTGCATCTCACCCATTCTCTTTGACCAAGAATATGATGCATGTACAGTAGGTGGATTGCCTGTCCATGCATCCTCTTCAGTCAAATCTTTTTCCATATTCGGATAAACACATGTGCAACTTGCATACAGAAAACGATCAATGTTTTCCTTTCTTGCTGATTCTAAAATATTTCCGTCCATGATGAGATTTGGTGTGAGTGTGCTTGCAGGATGAATGCTTGTTCTGCCAAGACCACCCGTAAATGCAGCCAAATGGAAAACAAAATCCATCCCCCTTACTGCATTATCACAAAACTCACTATCTCTTAAATCTCCTTCTAGAAACTCAACTCCTTTATTCTTAATCTCTTCCGGAATTTTTCTTTGATGCACAATACTTCTGACAACTGCACCATTTTCCAGTAACTGTTCAATCAAATGAGAACCAATCATTCCGGTGCCTCCAGTAACTAGGACCCTTTTATCTGCGTACAAGATCAATTCCCTACTGAATCATTTATTACTTCTGTGATCATTTCTTGTTGCTCTCGTGTAATTTTTAGAAATATTGGTAGTCCAAGGGTTCTTCCGGCCATTTCTTCTGTTATTGGGAACATTCCTTCCCTAGTACCGAACATCTTTCTATATACTGGCTGGAGGTGTACGGGTGGAAAGTTTATCCTGGTTTCTATTCCGTTTTCGTCTAGCGCTAGTCTTATCTTCTCTCTTTGCTGGTTATCCTTTGCTAAAATTGGATAAAGCATGAATGTGTGTCTATTGTATGGTTTTACTATTGGCGTTATTATGTCACCTATTTTTTTTAGCAGAGATGTGTATTGCTCTGCCAATTTGTTCTTTGTTTCAATTATGGATTCTATTCGCTTTAGCTGTGACAAGCCTAGTGCAGCACTAGGATCCTGCATTTTCGCATTCCAACCAATGTATGTATGATAATATCTTTTTTCAGCTCCGTTTTTCCTCAAAATCCTACATGTTTCAGCAAGCTCAACGTCGTCTGTTGTAATCATTCCACCCTCGCCAGTGTTCATATTTTTGTCTGGACCAAAAGAAAAACCAGTTACCGTGCTTATGCTCCCAACCTTTCTGTTTTTATGAGTTGCACCTAAAGCTGGAGCTCCATCCTCGATCACTACTAGGTTATGTCTTTCTGCGATCTCACTAATCACAATACTATCTGCACTCTGTCCAGCATAATCAACAGGCATGATTGCCTTTGTTTTTGATGTTATGGATTTTTCGATCTTGTTTGGATCTAGGTTGAATGTATCGGGCTCTATATCAACAAATACCGGTTTTGCTTTGTTTAATACAATAGCATTTGATGTGGCAGCAAAAGTGTAGGGAGTAGTAATTACTTCGTCACCCTCTCTTATGTTGAGGGCTGTCAATGGTAACAACATTGCAGATGTGCCGGAATTTACTGCTACTGCATCCTTTGCTCCAACATATCTTGCAAATTCTTTTTCAAATTTTTCTACGTATGGGCCAGGTCCTAAAAAAGCTCCCTTTACAGCTTTGTACATTGCCTGTGCATCTTCCTCAGTGATGTGTGGTTGTCCTACTCTAATCTTGTATTCTGGCAAAACAATATTTTGATCATTTTTATGTATATAACCCTAACATATAATTTGCTCAATTCAAAACAGTCAAAATAATTCCAATCTATTTATAGAAAGGATCTATTGAATGCGTTATGACCACAGCTATTCTGATTTTAACACTTAATGAAATTGATGGAATGATAAAAGTAGTCCCAAAAATAGAAAAGAATTGGGCCGATGAAATATTGTTAGTTGATGGCGGTTCCACTGATGGCACAATAGAAGAAGCACAAAGACAAGGGCTGAGAATCTTGAAACAAAAAATCAGAGGACACGGTGCGGCAATTCTCGAGGGAGTGAATGAAACTACTTCTGATAATATTGTGATTTTTGGTCCTGATGGTAATCATGAACCAAGTGAAATACCGATCTTAATTGAAAAAATTAAAGAAGGCTATGATCAAGTATTGATTTCAAGATTTGGCAAAGGATCTGTGAATCTTGATGCAGATTTTATTGAGAGGTTTGGTAACAAAATGTTTGCATTCTTGGTGAATGTATTTTTTGGTGGACAGTGGACAGATACTCTTAACGAAAGCAGAATAATAACAAGAAAGGCATTTTTAGAGTTAAATTTTGATGCATTTCAGATGGCTTCTACACAACAAATGAGTATACGGGGTTTAAAAAAAAGGCAAAGAATTCATGAACTAGTTGGAAACGAGGGGGAAAGAATTGGAGGGAAAAAGAAAATGAGGCCGCTTCATGTAGGATATGATCTTAGTAGGCAAATTCTCAGAGAATTTGTATCCTGGAAAAACTAACTATATTTAAAAAATGATTATAAACTAAATTGTGGTTTTTAAAACATGAAGACGGACGATTACGAGTTCTATGCAGAATCATTTGATATTTTAGATAAACAATATTCTGAATGGTTAGAAGAGAAAACATTATTGCTTAACTCCTTGCTTGAAGGCAAAAAGATCATAGAAGTTGGATGTGGTTCTGGACTGTTGCTTAAATACATTCCAAAAAGCTTTGACATTACTGGTGCTGATTTTTCAGAGGGAAATCTTGACAAAGCAAAAGAATCGAACTCACACGTAAGTTTCTTCAAGGCCGATCTGAATGACAAAAAAGGTTGGCTTGTCCATGCTGAAGAATTCGATACTGTTTTGTGCTCTGAAGTAGTAGAGCATATAGAAAATCATAGAACTGCAATGGAGATACTCTATTCTCTAGTAAAACCTGGTGGCGCCTTAGTGCTGACAGTACCTGCATTCAATCTGCTCTTTTCCGAATTTGACAGAAAAGAAGGACATTTCCGTCGTTATTCAAAAAAACAAATATCTTCTTTAACTGAACAAGCTGGATTTCGTATAGAAGAATCTCGATATTGGAATGTGATGGGATTCTTAGGATGGTTTTTCTTCATAAAAATATTAAATTTAAATTTAAAAAAATCCTCAAATTCTATCTTTTCTAAAATAATGGGTAAATTTCTAAAGATTGAACGAAAGATAAAATTTCCTTTCGGGCAAACCGTCATAATCAAAGCCAGAAAATCGTTTTAGTTATAAATTTCTATTAATATAATATTTTGAAAATAAAAGATTTTATCTCAATTTATAATGTAAAAGGTAATGAACATACTTGTTACAGGAGGAGCTGGTTATGTTGGTTCTTGTTTAGTTGAAGATTTAATCAATAAAGATCATCATGTAAAATGTGTAGACCGATTTTTCATGGGTGATCAGTATATGAAAATGTTGGCAAAAAAGAGTAAAAATCTCGCTCTGATCAAAGATGATATAAGATCTTTTTCCCAAGATATTCTGAAAGATGTTGATGTTGTCATGGATCTAGCGGCTCTATCCAATGATCCTGCGGGGGAATTAGATCCTATCAAAACATTTGAGATAAACCATAAGGGCCGTGTAAGAGTAGCAAAACTAAGTAAAAAAATGAAGGTGAAGAGATACATTTTGCCATCTAGTGCAAGCGTTTACGGAGAACAAAAACAACTTGCAGATGAAAAGGTTGCACCTAATCCATTAACTGCATACTCTAAGGCTAACAGACAGGCTGAAATTGACATTTTAAAATTAAACGATAACAATTTTACTACCACTATATTGAGATTTTCTAGCCTTTATGGAAAATCTCCTAGAATGAGATTTGATTTAGCTGTAAATAATTTTGTTTTAGATTATTTTAACAACGGCAAAATTATTGTAAAAGGAAAGAATAACAAGAGGCCATTTTTACACCTCAAAGACGCAATAACAGCATACGGTATCTTCTTGGAAGCACCTAAAAACAAAATAGGGGGAGAAATTTTTAACGTTGGTTCAGCTAAACAGAATTATGTTGTTGGTGATCTGGCAAACGAGGTAGCAAAATCATTAGATCCGAATTGTGAAATAGATAGTGGCGATACTCAAGATAATCGATCATATTTTGCTTCTTTTGAAAAAATTGAAAAAACATTTGGATTTCAAGCCAAATTCACTGTCGAAAATGGCTCGAAAGAAATTTTTGATGCGTTAAAAAATAATGAATTAGAATTTTCAGAAAGAATGATCACCGTTAAATGGTATGCAAAATTATTACAAAATCCAGAAGAGTATAAAGAACTACTAATTAATGGAGTCATGTTGTAACATAAAATAATTTTTTAAAGAAATATTAGAAGGCTCTATATTTGTATTATTATGATCTTCAGACCAACAAAAATCACAGGTGCATTCATTGTAGAAATTGAAAAAAAAGAAGATGATAGGGGATTTTTCGCAAGAACGTATGACTCAGAAATCTTTAAAGAAAATAATCTAAATCCAACTATACTTCATTGTAATGTGAATTATACTAAGAAGAAGGGAACACTAAAAGGATTACACTATCAGGCAAAACCGTTTGAAGAAACAAAACTGATTCGCTGTACAAAAGGCAGTGTGTATAGTGTTACCGTAGATCTGCGCCCAGAATCACCAACTTTCAAACAATGGGAATCTTTTATATTGTCGGATAAAGATTATTTTTGGAGATACATTCCAGAAGGATGTGCCAATGGGATTCAAACTTTGGATGATAATACAGAAATAATCTATCAAAACTCTCAGGTGTATTCTAAAAAAGATGAAAGAGGTGTAAGATGGAATGATCCCGTATTCAATATTGATTGGCCTCTGTCAATTACTGATATGTCAGAAAAAGATAAATCGTGGAAGGATTTTACACCTTAATTCTATCCATCTAGAATAGTTTTCATTGAGGAAGCTCCGTTAACAATCCCTTTCATTTTATAACCTGTATCAAGAAGAAGCTTTTTGTTAGTGGAGTTAATGTTAGGCCTCTTAATACTAATCTTCAATTTTGAAGATTGTATAGGATTTATTAGACTCGTATCTAACCCAAAAATCTCTGCTACCTTAACTGACCAGTGATAGCGATTTACAAAATCATTTCCTACTATGTTGTAAATTCCGGTTTTATTTTTCTGTATGAGGAGGTCAAGTGATTGTGAAATATCTGGTATGTAAGTTGGGTTATTATTCCAATCTACAATTTCATTAAATTTTTGTTTGTTTTTAATTGATTTTAGTAATCTGATAATAGAGTTATCTCTTTGCCAAGATTTTGTCCAAAAATATGGCTGATCTGTTCTAAGAATAATGTGGTCTAAATCTGAATCAATGACATTTTTTTCAGCTAAAAGCTTTGTTTTACCATAATAGGTTGAAGGTTCTGTCATAGAATTTTCAGAGCTAATATCGTTGTCATCACTATATACATAACTTGTCGATACATAGATTATTTTATTTTTTAAAGGCTTACACCCTTGAATGATGTTCTGAGTACCGACAACAGTGATAGAATGTGCTAATTTATTATCAGTTTCCGCCAAATCAACTCCCGCAAGAGCAACACAATCGATCACAAAATCTGGTTCTGTATTTTTTATTATTTTATTAATTTGCTCTTTATCTGAAATATCGATTTGATACAAATCAAACACATTCGGATTGTTTCTAAAGTAGGTTCCTTTTACAATATGGCCATTTTTTTTAAAATATTCAAATAAATTAAAGCCGATGGGCCCACTTGCTCCAAAAATCAAAAATTTCATAATTGTGCAACCATCTGTAGGAATACATTCAACATCATGTTGAATTTTTGGACTACCATATCTTCCAGTAGGCCATTTTTTTTCTCCAGAGCTTTTCTAGCCTCATTTTATCGTTCAAAGTATCCATAGGAATGTATTTTCCAGTATATCTAAAAATTGCAACTTTGTCAACACGTATGAGACTCCTTAAAGATTTATCCTCAAAAGATCCGTTTTTCTCTATATACTCAAAAGCTTCTGGCTCAATTACATAATATCCGCCATTAATCCAATTTTTACTCCTAGGTTTTTCAATCATATTTTTTACTTTGTTCTGGTTGACTGTTAAAATTCCAAATCTTTCATGGTAATTCATACCTGTTAAAGTTACTATGGATTTTTGTTTAATGTGAAAATTAACTAATTTTCGTAAATTGATATTTTTCAAATCATCTGCATATGATAAAATGAATCTTTCATTGTTCAACAATTTGCGAATTTTTCTCAGTCTCTCTCCAGTATTGGTTTCAACTCCAGTATCCACTAATACGATAGTAAAACGAGAGTATTTTTTCGATATGATAATCTTTCTCTTTGAAATCTCTACATTGAATTCTTTTTTATTTTGAAATTCATTCAGGAAATATTTTTTTATTAAGCAATTTTTGTATCCTAAACAAATAATAAAATCATTAAAACCTTGAACTGAAAATATTTTTAATACATGCCAAAGGATGGGTTTTCCTCCAATCTCAACTAATGGTTTTGGCTTTTGCTCCTCACGGATCCTTGTTCCCATACCGCCAGCCAGAATTACTACTTTCATTAGTTGTCATTAAGCTAACTCTATATTCGTTCTTAAAACTTTAGTCTGGTTTCATATTATTCAAAAAATTAAGTTTCCAGTAAGTCGATCTTACAATTTCATGATGGTAGTAACTTTCCAAACCCAGAAAAAAAATCCTAGTCTTTATATCAGTATTAACTAAAAACTCAGTTACATGTATGTTATTAAATCTAATTTAAATTATTCAAAAAAAAAAATAGCTATTTTCTTATTTTTGATTGTTTTGTGTTCGTTTGGATTAAAATACATCACATTAGATCTTGCTACTATCCCACAAAATGATGTTATTGGATACGCTCTGCAAGGTATTTCCCTTATCAATGGAGATCTCTCGCAACCTCCAAGAAAAACACTAGGTTGGCCAATCTTCAGCTACCCAATATTATCATCAAATATGAATGGAGAATTTTTTGATCTACTGAATTCTCTAAGGCTGTTCAGTTTCAGCATTTCGATAATCAGTATATACCCAATGTATATGTTATCAAGAAGATTCTTTAATGAAAAATATTCATTAGTTGCAAGCTTTCTCTTTGCAATTGAACCTCATCTAAGTCATAATGCGGGTTTGGGATTATCTGAGCCTATCTTCATCTTATTGATCATTCTCACAACATATTTCGTTTTGAGTAAAAATCTTAAGCTAGTTTATCTGGCGTTTTTCTTAACTGGTTTGGTCTGGTGGGTTAGGTTTAATGGAATTATAATGTTACCGATCCTCATTATTGTTTTCTTTTTGACATTTAGAAAGACATCAAAACTTATTCCAAAATTACTCTTAGGAATTGTATTTTTTCTAATTATAGCATCCCCTATGCTGATCCAAAGATATGAACAATTTGGAGATCCATTTTATTTCTCTCAAAAAGATAGTTTTTATCGCGGCAATATAGTTGATATAGTTGCAGAAAATACGAAAAATTCTAGTTATTCCTTGTTTGATTACATATCTGAACATGGCATATTTCAATTCGTAATAAAATTTTTGATAACTGGTTTGTTTAACCTCTTACAGCAGGTGATTATACTTTCATTTCCTTTTCTAATCTTCCTGGTTCCTATAGGGATGTTTTTTTCAGTTCGAGCTTTTGATCAAGATCAGAAATATACTTACGTTAACTGGATTGTATTGTTAGGCAATTTAGTAGTTTTTGTTACTTATTTTGCTGTAGTTCAGGAACGTAGGCTGTTATTTCATGTCATACCTTTTTTAATAATATTTGCAGTCATACCAATACAAAGATTAATCGAATATGGACTAAGCACATTTTCATTAACACAAAACCAAAAAATGGTTTCATTACTCATTGTTCTATTTATTGTTGGGATTCTCTCTATTGCTTTTACAGCAAGATATGAAATGCCGGATGTAATTGAAAATAATGAAAAGGTTGAGTTCTCAAAATATGTAATCTCTAATTATAATGGAACCATGCTTAATGTTGGAGACTCATTACGCATGTTAAAGTATGTTAACTATGTAGAACCATTCGGTGATTTTAGAACTTATCGTGCAAATAATAATCTAAACTCTGACATATATCAAGATGTAAAGATTATTTCGATTTCCGCAAAATCTTTTAAAGATTTAATCTCAATTGGTGAACAATATGATTTGAAATATATTGTAATAAATAATAGAGATGATCTCGAGTCGTCCTATCCGTTTTTACAAAAAATCTATGATGCTGATGAGAGTCATCCATATTTAACAAAAGTTTTTGACTCAAAGAGTGTAGGATATGAAAAATTAGAAGTTAAGATATTCAAAATCAATTACGATATTTTTAGAGAAAATACACACTAAAGGTTCTTAATTTTTTAATTTTTATAGAATCTGGCAAAAATCATGGGTTACATTTTATTATTTAGATTAAAAATCCAATAATTAATTCAAATAATTCTTTATTGCGGAAAACAAAAGTCTCATAAATGAGCAAAAATTATTTTCGATATGATAATAGGTATCTCTTCAGTTAGACTCAGTTTATCTGGGGGAGGAACCGATATGCCTGAATTTTACAATGTTTATGGAGGAAATGTAGTTACTACCGCAATAAACAAGTATACTTATGCAATTTTTCACCCTAGGTATGACTCTAAATTTCAAACATTTTCGCCTGATTTTGAAAGACACATTCGTCCAACAAAATTTAGTAAAATAATTATCCAACCTGGTAGTGGCTCCGAAATTGCTTTGGCAGCTATCAAACACTTGAAATATGAAAAAGGAAATAACGTGATCGTTTGTAGTGACGTACCAGGAGGTTCAGGGTTAGGTGCCTCTAGCTCTTTAACAGTAAATCTAGTTAACACCGTTTCGAAATTAAAGAATATGAAACTCTCGAACAGGCAAATTGCTGAAACTGCCTTCTATATAGGCCGCAAACTACTAAAAATGCCAATTGGAAAACAAGACGAGTATATAGCTGCATTTGGTGGTTTTAATCACATTATATTTAAAAAAAATAAAGTGACAGTTAAGAAAATTGGGATTAAGAAATCAGTTCTGGAGGAATTACAAAATAATCTATTACTATTTTATATTGGTGATACTAGGTATAGTGGTAGAGTTCTGTCTCAACAGTTGGAACTAACTAAGGAAAAAAATACTCATACTATTGATAAATTAAATCAAATCAATATTTTTTCTGAAGAAATGAATAGAGTATTGGAAAAAAATGACATCACGAAGTTTGGCCAACTGCTACATGAAAATTGGATTAGAAAAAAAACACTTGTTAATGGAATTTCTACTAACAAAATCGATAAAATTTATGATTTAGCATTAAAAAACGGAGCACTTGGAGGCAAATTAACTGGCGCAGGTGGAGGAGGCCATATGTTGTTTTATTGTGAACCAAGAAATCAGCAAAGAATAAAAGATAAATTCAAAAAAATCAATCTTAGACATATACCATTCCAGTTTGAATTAAAGGGACCACGAATCATAAAAATTTCTTAATCTTTTTAAAACTAAAAATCTGTTTAAATATTAATTAATTTTTTCTTGATTTACATTGTGTAATCTAATAAATTAATTTCTTAGATGGATGATATTGCTGCTTATAAGTAAAAGATAGCGTTTGAATTAGATAGAAGTTATCGGTTCAAATTTCATACAAAAAACAATTTTAGTAATAAAATTTTCAACCTAAGTGAAATATTCGAATTATATCTTTATAAAAGAAATTTTATTTAATTTGGGCTCTAGAATTATTTAAAAATCGCCTCATTGTAAATTGGATTAAGATAATTGATGAATATTGAAATAAATTTGATTGATTTTTTTGAAAAGCAGGCCAGTTGCATTGAAGATATAAAAAAGAAAAAAGGATCTATAAAAGAGATAATTGAGTTGTTAATACATGCACGAAATCAGAAGAAAAGAATTTTCATTATGGGAAACGGCGGTTCCGGCTCTACAGCATCACATTTTTGTTCAGATCTTTTGAAAACTGCAATAATTAAGAAACAAAAAAGATTTCAGGCATTTTCATTGGTTGACAACATTCCCGTAATACTAGCATGGTCAAATGATGTCTCATATGATAGCGTCTTTGTAGAACAATTGAAAAATTTCTTGACAAAAGACGATATCCTAATAGGGTTTAGTGGCAGTGGAAATTCTAAAAATATTATCAATGCATTTGAATATGGAAAAAAGATTGGAGCCGTATGCATTGGATTCACAGGAGTTACTGGTGGATTGATGAAAAAATACTGTAAAATATGTATCCGAGTTAACAGTGATGATATGTTGACAATTGAAGCACAACATGTTATAATTTTTCATGGTATTGTTGAAACTGTTCGTAAAATGGGTGATCCGCTTTTTAAATACTAAAAATGAAAAAAGCTATTTTCTTAGATAGAGATGGTGTAATTAATAAAAAAAAAGATGATTATGTGAAATCAGTTGATGAATTAGAAATTTTTTCATTTACTGCAGAATCAATAAAAAAAATTAATCGCATGGGGTATCTAACTATAGTAGTCACTAACCAATCTGCAATTCATAGAGGACTTCTTACTCATGATTCATTAAAAAAAATTCATAATATGATACAAAATCATCTGAATAATGAATTTGCACATATAGATGCGTTCTATTATTGCCCCCATTTACCGAGTGAGAATTGCAAGTGTAGAAAGCCCAAAACTGGTCAAATTGAGCAGGCATTATCTGATTTTGATATAGATCTCAAAAATAGCTGGGTAATTGGAGATTCTGAATCTGATATGGAAGTTGGTAGAACAATGAATTGTTATACATTAAAAATTGATGAAAAATTTAATCTTTCAAATGCAGTTGATTACATCATGAACAATCGTCACTTAAGATAAATCTAACTCCGTACTACGAAATAACTCAAATTTTTAAGTGACATAATGACTGTTAATAGATGTTAGATCTTGAAAAAAAATACACTAATAAAAAAAACAGGAATCAGAATTTTATCTAAAATGGGAAAACGTGATAAAATCATCGAACCCCCTTCCGATAACACAAATGTACCTGTTGTTTACTATGCGCTAAATGAAGATGTAAAGATTATTTCAAACACTGAAAATTTATCTGAACAATTGTCTGATAAATTAATTATACATAAAGGAAAATATAACTTCCATAATCAAACATATGATCTGAAAGAAGAAGGACTGTACAGATTCAGCTTTCCACCAAAAGATAACCAACAAAGAATAGTTTATGAAAAAAATTTAGATTCATTATTGTCGTCTGTATGTTGGATATCTGCACATGGAACTGATGATGATGAGAAAAATTATGATGAAATAAATAAAAAAGCAATTAACTCGAAAATTTTCTTAACATGTGGACCTACAATTAACTGGACCATGGAATTATTAAAACAACAATCTATTAAAGCTAGAATTGTTTCATCGTTGACCCTAGAAGAATGGAATAGCTATGATAATGGTCATATAATGATTGAAATATTTCACCCTGATCTACAAAAATGGATAGTTTATGACATTGACAATAATTGTTATTTTAAAACAAACAACAAATCTTTATCATTTTTAGAATTTTATTCATCCATTCAATCTGATGAATATAAAATCCATTATTTAGCCCCGCAATCAAATATGGCTATTTCAAAATTTATAGATAGAAAATCAAATTATGATTTTAACTTCATTCTAGAACTAAAGCTTGCAACGGAAAAGCTGAGAAGAAGATGGTATAAGAAAATTGTGCAGGTACCATTAATTTTGGATGAGAAATTTAGTTATTTTTTTGATCAAAAAAATAGAGATAAAATTGAAAAATATTCTTCTTACTATAAATTCTTAAAATATGATGACTTCATAAAAAAATTTTATTAAATATGATGCATTTTATCTTAATGTTTGTAAACCAAATTAAAATCCAATTTTTAATTTTTAAGAATTAATTTTCATTCATTCTGCAAATTCTAACTTCCTCAACAAAAAGATTAGAATCATAATTAATCAGATCACGAATAAACACGGACAATTCAGTTGGTTCTATAAAAGTATCATATTCCTGATTTTTTGATGCTCGTGCCCAATCTCGTGCCATCTTTGTTTTAACAGGTCCAGGAGCAACAAAATATACTCTAACATTAAATCTCCGTAAATCTTTTGTCACAGATTTAGAAAGTCCAAGTAATGCATGCTTAGATGCTGCATATGCGGGGTGATCTGCCTTTCCTGCATATGCGGAAGAAGAGCCGATGTTGATAATTCTACCCCATCTATTTTGTTTCATATCTTTTCCAAATTCTTGTGAAAGAATGAATGGGGCTCGAACGTTTACTGAAAATGTAGTATCAAATTCTTCTATTGATGTATTAAGTAATGAGTTATCTCTATAATATCCAGCAGAATTGACCAAAATATCTATGGAACCACAATGTTTTCTGATTTGTTTGATTAACTTAGTTATATCTGATAATTTCGTAAGATTCGCTGGGCCGATAAAGACTTTTGAGTCAGGAAAAATTTTCCTAATTTCTAACTGAATAATCTTTAGTTTTTTAATACTAGATGAGGTTAGAAACAAATTTGCACCACACTCAGCAAAAGTAATTGCAATTTGTTTACCTATCCCACCAGTAGCGCCAGTAATTAGGCAATTTTTATTTCTAAAAATACTATCATTCATTTTAAAGATTCTTCTTGTGACTCATTTATAAAAGTAAGAAATTTCAAACAGTTAGTAGCTTTCTCTTTAATCAAAAATTTGGAAAATTAATTCAATAGGATAGGGTTTAAATTGTTGTATTTTATTCATATTGTTCAATAAGAATAAAATAGATTGAAATTCTCAATTTGATATGAGCAAAAATAATTTAAAAATACCTTATGCCAATTATAGCCTTAAAATAAGATCAGATCAAGACAAAAAATTCCTGTCAGAATTTGCAAATTTTTTTGATGAGTCGAGTGATAATAGTTTAATCAAACTGAGAGCATTTGCTAAATATACTTCTAGAGAAGCATTGACAGTATTCTTATCAAGGTACGAGATTTTTAAAAAAATTGTAAATGTACCTGGTTCAATAATTGATTGTGGTGTAAATAGTGGACAAAGCTTATTCACATTTGGTAAATTATTATCAATCTTTGAACCGTTCAATTACAATGCTAAAGTATATGGTTTTGATACGTTTGAAGGATTCAAAAAAATTTCACTAAATGACAAAAGTGATACAATATATGAAGTGGAAAAGAAAATAGGCGCAAGCAAATACTCTGATCATAATAATATTCTACGAGCTATTGCTCTATTCGATTTGAACAGACCTTTGAATCATATTAAAAAAATTGAAGTTTTCAAGGGAGATGTCAAAAAAACAATCCCGAGTTTTCTAAGAAAACACCCAGAGGTTGTTATTAGGCTGCTTAATTTAGATATGGATTTGTATGAACCGACAAAAATTGCACTCAAAAACTTTCTTCCACACATACCAAAGGGTGGAATAATTATTTTTGATGAGTTCAATTCAGAATATTATCCGGGGGAAACAAAAGCAGTCAAAGAATTATTAGAATTTAATAATCTAAAATTAGAAAGAATACCATTTGATGCTACAATGTCATTTGCTATAGTATAATGCATCAAGGTAGTGCTGTTACATTGTTTATTGATTATTACTTGTTTTATTTACATTTCTCGACTAAATAAAATTACAATCGCATTATACAAATTCCAATATGAATCAAAAAATTCTAACCGTGGGTTTTCCTATTTATAATGGTGAAAAATTTCTCAAGAGACGCCTTGACAACATACTGACACAAAGTTACAACAATTTTCTTATAATAATATCCGACAACGCATCAACAGATAAAACGGAACAAATATGCAAGGAATATCAAAAAATAGATCCAAGAATTACGTATGTAAAACAAACTAAGAACCTTGGTGGAATTAATAATTTTCTTTGGTTAATTAATAATTCTAATACGGAATACTTTGTTTGGGCCGCAGCCGATGATATTTGGTCACCAGATTTTTTAGAAAACAACATAAAAAATCTTCAAAACAACGGTGATAATGTAGGTTCTATAGGTTACGTGTACTATTTTGATGATGAAAGATTCAGTGTGGATACATTTGATAAAAATAACTATACAAAACAACATGTTAGATCTACTGATGGAACATACGAACAACGATTACAAAAATATGTGAATTTTAATCAAACAAGCGCTTTATACTCGATATTCCGCACAAATATTCTCAAAAAAAGCGTGGTACAACATGCAATAGTTGCATGGGATACAGCATTAATCTTTAGAGCCCTAAAATACGGTAATTTTGCAGTAGATCAACAATCATCCATGTATCGATACAGCAAAGGCACAGCATGGGACAAAGAGTCACTTTCTTACAAAACATCATTGTCTGAGCGAAAAATTTCTTTTTTTGAAGCCATGCTGACATTTTTACCATTTACAATAATCTCTTTAAAATCCTTGGGAATTCGAATTTTTTTGAAAAACTTTGAATGGTTTTTCCTACTTAATTTCAGAGGAGAACGGAGATTTTTTAAGGATTTAATTAAAAATTTAAAAGAAAAACTCAATAAATGAAGTTTTTATGCATATTGCTATTTTTACACTAAAAATAAAAATAGGGTTAGGGGAGGATTGACTATTGATTATTGTTACTGGCTCTGAGAGTTTTGTAGGTAGAATATTGATCAAAAAAATGATAGAAAATAACCTTGAGTTCATGGGAATAGATCTTCTTGATAATGCATCACAAGACTATGACTACAAAAAACTCGATATAAGAAGTAAAGAAATAACTAACTTTATCCCTCATAACTCTGATGCAATAATTCACTTGGCAAGTCTTTCGAGTGATCCTCTATGTAAAGGAAAAAGTTATGAATGTTTTGATATCAATGTAATGGGTACTCTAAATCTAATAAATGTGGCAAAGGAAAAAAACATCAAACAGTTCATCTTCGCGTCTAGCGAATGGGTCTATGATAAATTCCTTGACGATGAAGAAAAAGATGAATCAGCATTCATAGATATTTCAAATCATAAATCTGAATATGCACTTTCAAAGTTAGTCAGTGAATCCAATCTGAGACAGCAATATGAACAGGGTTTTTGTGATGTTATGATACTAAGATTTGGTATAATATATGGTCCTAGAAAAAATAATTGGTCCGCGGTCGAGTCAATCTTTAGTCAAGTTAAACACAAAACTGAAGTAAATATCAATTCGAAAAAAAATGCTCGCAGATTTATCCATGTTTATGACATATGTGATGGGATATTGAATTCTATTGGAATAACAGGATTTAACATACTAAATATCACTGGAGATAATCTGATAACTATAGAGGATCTGATTAAAGAATCAGAAAATATTTTTGAAAAAAAAATTTCTATAACTGAAAAAAATCCAGCCGAAGAGAATATTAGAAATCCATCAAATAAAAAAGCCAAAGAAATATTGAATTGGAAACCGAAAATTTCCCTAAACCAAGGACTAAGAACAATCATGCCATATGTTTAGTTTATAAAATCAAAAAATAAATCAATCACGTTAAAACTTGAACAGTAACAAAATCCGAATGACTATTTTAAAAATGATTAGCAAAAGTGGTGCTGGTCATCTAGGTTCTGCATTTTCTATGGTAGAAATACTTGATTGTATTTTTGAAAGAATTAACATTGAAAAAATTAAGAATAAATCCAATGATCGAGATAGAGTTATTCTAAGCAAGGGACATGCCACTTCTGGATTATATGCCACAATGTATCACTATGGTCTTTTAACTGATACTGAGATTGAGTCGTACTTTCAAGATGACACGTTATTAGCTGGCCATGCAACACACCATGTATCATTTGTAGAGCATTCTACTGGCGGCTTGGGTCACGGATTGCCAGTTGGAGTAGGAATCGCCATTGGTCTAAAAAGAAAAAAATTTGATTCCAAAGTATTTGTAATTTTAGGAGATGGTGAAATGCATGAAGGTTCAAATTGGGAAGCAATAATGTATGCAGGACATCATAAGCTATCAAATCTTCGCATATTCATAGATGTCAATAACCTGAGTCAAGTTGGAATTGTTGATGATTGTTGCACACTTGAACCATTATCTAACAAATTCAAAAGCTTTAATTTCGATGTTTACGATGTCAATGGTCATGAAAAATCAGAAATCCTAGAGGCTTTAACAAAATCCACTGAATCAAACAAACCTGCTGCGATAATATGTAGAACTATTAAAGGCAAAGGAGTTTCGTTCATGGAAAATAATAATTTATGGCATTACAAGTGTCCGAAGGATCAAGACTTTTTGAATGCAATGAATGAGCTGGAGAGAAAAATATGAGAGGAGAATTTTTCAAAATGGTGCAGGAGGAAATGAGAAAAAATAATGATTTGTTCCTGCTGATGGGGGACACAGGATATAATTTATTAGAGCCAATTTTTGAAGAATTTCCTGAGCGAACATTAAACGTTGGTGTTGCAGAACAAAATCTGATTGGAATTGCTGCTGGACTAGTTAATACCGGATTCAAACCGATTTGCTACGGCATAACAAATTTTCTAGTTCATAGGTGTTTTGAACAAATAAGAAATGATCTGTGCTTACATAATTATCCAGTCATACTGGTAGGTACCTCAACTGGATTAGATAATGGAGCATTATGGGCAACACATTATGTTGTTGATGATATTGGTTCCCTTAAGGCTCTTCCAAACATCAACATATATTCTCCAAGCAGCGTAGAATCGATCGAAAAGATCTTTCGTGAAGCATTATCAAATAACAGCCCTTCATTTATAAGAATCACAAAGAGCAGTTTGGCTGAAAATAAGCAAATTGCTGATATCAACAGATTCATTATAAAAAATGATCAGTCGTCTACTATTGTATTGAGTCATGGAAGAATGATAAATAATGCCATCCAAGCAAATAATCTGTATCCAAATTTTTCGGTGTTTGCTGTTGATAAGATAAAACCATTACCTGAACAACAATTACTTTCAATTCTCCAAAATTACTCTAAGATCGTCGTGATTGAAGATAATTTTAACTCTGGACTCTTTAACTCCATTTGTCAATTTCTAGCAGAAAAAAATTTGAGAGTTAAAACATTCTCAATCTCTGTAAACGAAAATTTTGGTAATGAGACAGGAAGTACAAAATATCTAGATAAAAAGTTCGGATTAACCGTAGAACAAATTTCTCAATTTATGAAAAATATCATATAAATCATTTTATTATACGAATAATTGTATGCCAGCGATCACTACTGGATGCTATAATCTCAAAATCACGATAATATGATCTTGCATAATCTCTCAAGGCCAACCACTCATCTTCAAGTGAAGAAAATTCATCAAATCTGATGATTGTATCTTTTTCAATTATTGGATCAAGTTGAGTGAGGCAATATAGTGTTGAAGAATATAGATCTGCATCAAGATTAATAATCAACTGTGAATTTTTCAAATCAACACCATAATCATTTTTATCTGATGCAACTAACTTTTGCATGAAATTCGCTAATGTATTTTGAAATAGTCCTTTTATGAAAAAGACTCGTGAATCTGGAATAATTGGAATTTTTCCATTAGTAGTGAAGGTTCCTATTTTATGACCTGCTGGAAGAAATGGTTCGGGAAGGCCTTCAAATGTATCAAAACCGATAAATCTGGAATTCTGGTGCGTAAAAATCTTCGAAGCATTTGATATGCTGGTACCTTCAAATACTCCGAACTCGAGATATGTAACTGGAGTTTCATTAGGAATAGAGTTCTTTATGAATTTGAATTCTTCAATACATTCTGCTATTCTATAATGAACTGATTTATCAACACCTTTGAGTATCTGATAGTTGTTAGAGCATTTTTGTTTAAAATAAGGAGTAAATTGAGCCAGATTCAATAATCTTTTAAAATAATCCGGATGTTTTGGATAAATTTTTGATATAAAAATTCTTGTAGGAAAGCCACGTAACAACATCATTATTCAATAGATAATCTAATTATATCTTGTTTTATCTATCTAAAAATTATTTAGATCTGATGATCTGCTGGTTATCGTAATGAATTTGGTGGTTGTCCGACACTTCCTCCACTAAGAAGAGTCTCAATTTTCTTTTGAAGCTCGGTTAACTCTTTGATCTCTTCCTCACTAAATTTTTCATTATTGCACATTTTTAACATCATTTTGGTCAGCAATAAATAAAGTGGATATTGTGCGTTAATCATCCAACCTGGCGTCAATTTGTAAGTATATGGAGACGATGTCTGAACAATATCTACCTCTGATGAAAATGCTGGAATTCGCTTAAAGTGAATGTATCCAATTACGATCAATATTGGTAACGCTATTGATGATATGATTATCATATAATGAGGAAATGTTGGAAAGAGTGATTTAAGAAATGGATATTCGTCTATTGCTAGAAAATAAGTTACGGTTAAGGTGTTTATGGCAGCAAAAACAAATGCAAAATATTGACTCCACCCAGTTCTTAAATAAAACCAAGCACGAAAACCATGTTTTTTCTTCATATTGTTTATCATGTTAGCCTATATGTCGTCAAATATAAAATTGACAGATCTTATTTGGATTTATTAGCTGGTTCTTATTAGTTAATTAGCTTTTGTTCCCAATGTTAATGCCTCATCAAGTTTGTTATCATCAAATATTGTATCTGAATTACTGATTAGTGATTTTAGCTCATACATTAAATCTCCATACTTGACTAGCATCGACTGAGATCTTTTACTTGTCTTTACAAATGTTTGAATTTCATCCACTACTTTCTTGGCTTCTTCAAGTTGCCCCATTCCGTCTAGACACCGTTTTTTGCAACAAAGAGCAATTATGTGCCAGGGATATTTTCGTAAAACATCATCATACAATTCCAATGCTTTCTTATAGTTGCCGTCTACTAAATTAGGATTATTAACAAAATTAACATCAAGATTGGCTCTGTATTGAAGTTCGTTTAATTCATTAGCCGAAATTTCCGGAGTATCAAAAATACGTTTACGAAAATCTGTCTTTGCTAGAAAGTCAATTTCGCTAGTAATTACTCCCTTCATGATGAATTCTTCATACATTTCGGTTCCTACAAGAGGAGTTGCAATACTAAAGATACACCAATCCGCTTTTAGTGTTTTAGCAAATTCAATAGACTCTAACATTTGCTGCTTAGTTTCGTTTGGAAAACCCAAAATGAACAAGCATTTCACAGTGATGTTTTTAGAATGCATATAATCTACCCAATACTTTACTTTGTCCAGTTGCACGTTCTTGTGAATGATATTCTTTTGAACATAAGCAGAACCTGATTCTACTGCAATCTCTGTACTTAACATACCTGCATTGTATAATGCAACAACTACTTCTTCATTTAACGTATTATTGCTTAGTGCATTGGGGAATTGAAGCTCAAAGTTTGGTATGTCTAATTTCTTGAATGCATTTAACATCTTTATAACTTCAGTTTTATTTCCTGTGAATAGATCGTCTTCAATAATGAATAACGTTATTCCATATTTTTCATTTAGAGTTTTTATCTGTCCACAGATATATTCTGGACTATGATATCGTAATAACCTTGTAAAAGTGGTATGCGTTGCACAAAATGTACATCTAAACGGACATCCTCTGGATGTGAATAAAGATGCTTTTCTTTTGTCCGCAGCTACTCCAATGTAAGCAGCTCTTCCTTGCTCTGTAGCATAAGTCTCCATATCAATTAAATCCCAATCTGGAAATGGTAAATCATCCAGATTTCCTATACTTTCACATCGATCAAGTAAATGATCTGAGTTTTGGGCTGGAAATGTCCCGTCACCTATGATCCACTTTGGTATTGGTCGGTCCCTCTTGAATTTTATTAAATCGTTTTGCGAATAAATTCCTTTGATTGGAATTTTTTTGTTTTCTGCTAACGCATTAACGAATTCAGTAAATGCTACTTCTGCCTCTCCTCTAGCTACATAATCGATGAATGGGAATTGCAATAGTTTGGAAGTGGTGTTGGTAGCATGATTTCCTCCTACAATCACAATAGAATCAGGCCATATGTTCTTGAGATGCTTAATTGCATCTAGCATGAATGGATGACTTGTAGTAAAATTTATGGAACACGCAACAATATCTGGAGTAAAATCAACTTTCTCTTTTACAATATTTGCAATAAATTCATGAAGATTTCTATGTTTTTTGGACTCTAGCAATGCGATTGAATAATCTAATAGACTAACCTTTGATACTCTACCAAATTTTTTTAGATATGATGATAAATGGAGGATTCCTAGGGGCTCTCCGTGCAATTGAACTTCATCCAAATCCCCACCACTGAAATAATCAAGTAGTCTATTATATGGGATCGTAGGAAAGTTGACGAATAATACGCTCTGTTCCACATCCTCTGTTCTACGATGTTATATAAAAAATATATTGGACTCGGTAAAGTAAATAGGTTTACAGTGACTAATCTTTTATTACAATACATAGAATATAGTTTTTCTTGATTATGTTGTTTTTACTATAAAACTATTGTATCTGAGGAATTACTTCCTGCATCTTAATTTCTATTGAATTATTATTTTCTTCTTGCAGATCCTCAGGATCACATTTGTAATCGTGAGATCTTCTACCGTACCAGATCACTTTGTAATTCCAAATTGTTGGTTCTTTTTCTCTTACTCGATTTTTGTAATAATATGTCTTAGAGGTCTGTTTTAATGGAATGTTGTTTACAAAGAAATCCCTCCAATCATAATCAAAGGATTCTATCTTGGTTTCCTCCTTGCTATCTCTAGTGGTTAATAAAAAGACCTGGAATTTTGCAAGATCAATCAATACTTGTTTTGGACTGATATAGTTGTATTTTGTTTCAACAAAATCTAGCAGTAATTCTATTGCTGATTGTAATCTGTTTTTATCATATGACAGACGTAACCAGCTAGCTTCTTCGATAGGCCAATTTATCTCCCCTAGGTTTGGATCGTG
>Ga0194131_10003343_pt1 | contig 25375 bp, 21 predicted proteins | sample TA2KigO120mmetaG_FD_148631 | JGI IMG/M metagenome (GOLD analysis project Ga0194131, IMG submission 148631) | Freshwater microbial communities from Lake Tanganyika, Tanzania - TA2015053 Kigoma Offshore 120m | ecosystem: Environmental > Aquatic > Freshwater > Lake | place: Tanzania: Lake... | reverse complement strand
GATTGCCGCGGCCCATTCCGCCGCCGTCTCCGCCGAGGACGCCTGCGCGCGCGTCAAGCAGCGCATCTCCAGGATCGTCCGCGGCGATCGCGCGCTTACCCGTGCCGACGTGGGGATTTTCATCCGCGCAACCGACAGCGGCCGTGTGCTGTACGCCAAGAACGCCGACACGCCGATGATTCCGGCCTCCAATTTCAAGCTGGTCACCACCGCGGTAGGGCTGCACCACCTGGGGCCCGACTTCCGCTTCCGCACCGAGGTGCTCGGCCCGCCGCCCGACGTGGGCAGCGGCATCATCAACGGAAACGTGTACCTGCGCGGCAACGGGGATCCAACGATGGTGGAGCCCTGGACGCGGCCGGCCACCGGGCCCTTCCTCACGTTCGCTGATCGCATGTGGGAGCGCGGCGTGCGCGGCATTACCGGCGACGTGGTGGGCGACGACTCGGCGTTCGACCGCGACTTCCTGGGGAAGGGTTGGCGGCGCCACTACCTTCTCCTCGACTATGCGCCCGAGACCGGCGCCCTGTCCATCAACGGCAACGTGTGCCATCTCGACGTGCGCGGGGATCGCGTGAACGCCTGGCCGCCAACTTCCGCGCTGCAGTATCGGCGGGTCGGCAGCCGGGGCGGGCCCAGCGTGAGCCGCGCCTTCAGCACGAACAACATCATCATCAACAACGTGAAGAGCAACCCGGTGCGGACCTCGATGACCTTCCACAATCCCCCGCTGTACACCACCGGGACCTTTGCCGCCATCCTTAATGATCACAAGATCAAGGTGGACGGCGGCGCCCGCCTGATCACCGCGGCCGAGGCCCCGCTGCCACTGGGGCTGGTCCAGTACGGCGAGCACCACTCGGCGCCGCTTCTCAAGATTCTCAAGCAGATCAACAAGGAAAGCGACAACCTCTTCGCGCAGCACGTGTTCAAGGCGGTGGGCTGGCGGACGGGCGGTCAGGGGACCCTCGATACCACGACCCGAGCCATCAACGAATTCCTCACCAGCCTGGGCGTGGACGTGACCAACCTGCAAGTGGCCGATGGCTGCGGCCTGTCGGTGCTCAACCGGGTGACGCCCCGCCAGTTTGTGGAGCTGCTCGACGGGATGTCGCGCCGACCCGACGCGGGCGTCTGGAAGTCAACACTTTCGGTTGCCGGTAAGGACGGGACGCTCTCCTACCGAATGCGCGGGCTCAACGTGGTCGGCAAGACGGGAACCATCGACGGCACGGTGACGCTGTCCGGCTATTGCATCACGAAAGCGGGACAGCAGGTGAGCTTCTCCATCCTGGTAAATCATCACCGCACTTCGAATGATCACGTGCGCTGGTTCCAGGACGAGATCGTGAAGGTGGTCGCCGCCTGTAACGAGCGCCTGTAACCACGGCGCGGAAAGGCGCGGATGGAGCAGACGCTCTGGGTTGAGCAGGTCGAAACCTATTCGCTCATGCTGGAGAAGACCGGCGGGCTCGACGACCTGTACGTGGCCACCGGCAAGCAGCTCTTCATGGTGGGCGACCAGAACGGGATGTTTCCCGCGCTGGGCGCCCACATCCCCGGGGACATGGCGGGCATCTGGACCCATCCCATCAAGCTGCTGGACGGCTTCTGGGTGCGCCTCAACGGGCCCGGCGGCGAGTTCTGGCTGGAGAAGGCCGACAAGTTCGTCGTGGGTCCGGGCTTTTGCGAGCACGGGTACACGCTGCCCGAGCTGGGTCTGACGGTGACCCGCCGGGAGTGGGTGCCGGATGAGCTGCCGGGTCTCGTGGTGGAGTTCTCCTTCAAGAACGAGCGGGCCGTGGAGACTCCGCTGGAGCTGCAGATCCTGGTGCACAGCAACTTGCGCGCGACGTGGCGCGCCGAGGAGCTGCAGATCCGCGACGGCGAGGACGATCTGGAATTCATCGACGATCTGAACGCGGTGTGCGCCGAGGACACGCTGAACGGCTGGGCCGTGGTGTTTGGCACCGATCGCACGCCGTCGTACCATCTCCTGGGGCCGGAGGTCCAGGGACGGCAGTCGTCCGGCGGCGAGCACGGCGGCGGCGGCGACCTGCACTACACCATTGACATCCCCTCGAAGGGATGGTTCAACGTGCGCTTCATCGCGACCGGCTCCACCGAATCCAGGGCGGCGGCAATCGCCAACTACCAGGATTTGATGGCCAGCCATCCCATCTATTTTGAAGAGAAGATGGCGCGCTATGCCGAGGTGGCCAACAACAGCCGGCTGGAGTGTCCGGAGGAGGCCATCAACGAAGCGTTCCTGTGGGCCAAGCTGAATTATCAAATTCTCGAAGCCGAGACACCGGTCGGAAACGCGCTGATCTCCGGCTTTCACGAGCTGCCCTGGTTCAACGGGGTCGACATTTGCATGGCGGTGCCCGCGATGCTGGCGGTGGGCCGCCAGACGCTGGTGCGCAACAGCCTCTCCTTGCTGGCGAAATACGCGGCCAGCGCGTACAACGGCGAGGACGCGCCCAACGAGATCACCACCCTGGGCAGCCATTTTCCGCGCCAGAACCTGGTCGCGCTGCCGCTGTTTTGCATCGCGCTGGATCAATACGCGAAATGGTCCGGGGATCGCAATTTCCTGGGCGAGCACCTGCCCCTCGCGGCCAATCTTTTCAAGCGCTTTCAGACCGACAAGCAGGGGCTTAACATCGTGCAGCGCGGGCCCGGGGTCATCGAGCGGCCGGGCTATCAAAACCACCGTCTCGTGGACACGGCGTGCTTGCAGTTGGAAGGGATGCGCGCGCTGGAGTCGATGTACCTGCAAGCCGGCGACGCCACCCTGGCCCACCTCGTGCGGCGCAAGCACGAAGTGCTGGAAATCACCATCGCGAAATCCTATTATCTGCCGGAGCAGGGATTGTTCGCCGATCTGTGCGCGCCAAAGGCGGATATCCAGAAAATGGTGAACCGCATCGCGAGTCGTCTCAAGGGGGTGACGCCGGAGCAGGTAAACGCACATTTTCCAACCGAGCGACTGATTCTCGGCTCGGAGGAAGCCGTCCCGGAGGGCGTCATGTACGGCTGGGTGGGCCGCAACTGGACGTCCGTGCTGCCCATGCTGGTGGGCGCCGCCACCTGGCAGCAGGCCATGTCGGCGCTCCCCAAGATGGAGTCCGGGCACTTCATGTCGACGTGGGGGATGATGACCCAGGGCGCCGCGGACAAGAAGGTGACGCCCATCGGGACCGGCGCCATGGCGTGCGCCCAATTGCGCTACGGGCGCGGCGACCAGGGCATCCAGACGGTGAAGCGCATGGCGCTTTCGTTGAAGCACGAGATGCCGGGCGCCTTCGCGGAGTTCTTGCCGGACGCCGGCTGCTGCATCCGCGCGCACTCTGGGATGGGCTTGATCTGGTCGATGGTGCACTACGTGATGGGCGTACGGCCCAACCTCGTGCTGCGCTACATTGATTTCATGCCGCGCCTGCCGGACTCGTGGGCGGAATGCCTCGTCGAGGACATGAAAATCGGCGAGCTGGTGTTGTCGTTCGCGGCGACCCGCGGGGACAACTGGGCGGAAGCCATCATCAAGCTGGAGACGCACGGCTTCACGACTTTCATGGCGGTTCCGGTGCCCTTTAATTCTGAGTGCCGCGTGGGTGTCAACGGCCGCGAGCAGCGCAAGTGGGACACCGAGGAGCGCAAGTTGCACGGAATCCGCTTCATGGGCGCCAAGGTGGACCTGGCGCCGGGCATGAACGTGATGCGCGTGGAGTGGGTTTAGGGAACTCCGGCAGTCGCCGCGCGGTTGTAGGGAGCAGTCTGCAATAAGGGGTTCCAATCGATGTTCATCAAGCTTCTCGCACTCGTCGCCCTTGTCGTGCTCGTTACAGTCGGCGTCCTGGCCGCCAACAAGCCCGGCAAGCCTGCCGCGAAGCCCTCGCCGGGGTGCGACACCATGTGCACCGTGCCACACAAGAAAACCGCAAAAGGTGACTTCGAAGTAGTGAAGTCGGACGCCGAGTGGCGCAAGACTCTGAGCCAGGATCAGTTCTACATCCTTCGACAGAAGGGCACCGAACAGGCGTTTACCGGCGCGTACTGGAACAATCACGACGAAGGCGTGTACGTCTGCGCGGGCTGCGGAGCTACGCTGTTCGCCTCCAAGACGAAATTTGATTCGGGCACCGGCTGGCCCAGCTTTTACATGCCGATTTCCTTGAAGGCGCTGCACACCGAAAAAGACACGGCCTACGGAATGGTGCGCGTCGAGGTCATGTGCGGCCGCTGCGGCGGTCACCTGGGCCACGTTTTCGACGACGGCCCCAAGCCCACCGGCCTGCGCTACTGCATCAACTCCGCGTCGCTGAAGTTCACCTCCGCCGAGCCTGCGTCCGAGAAGAAGTAGACGCTGTCGCCCCTGAACCTATACGGCGTCCTCGCCGTAGAACGAGTCGCACATCCTTCGGTACACTCCGCTGCGGGCCATCAACTCTTCGTGCGTGCCGCGCTCGACGATCTTGCCGTTTTCCATCACCAGGATCACGTCCGCCCTCCGCACCGTGGACAGCCGATGCGCGATCACGAAGACCGCGCGGTCGTGCATCAGGCGCTCCAGGGCTTCCTGAACCCAGCGCTCGGACTCCAGGTCGAGCGACGCCGTGGCCTCGTCCAGGATCAAGATGCGCGGATTCGACAGGATCGCCCGCGCGATGGCGATGCGCTGCCGCTGGCCTCCGGAGATTCCGCGGCCGCCTTCCGACACCACCGTGTCGTACCCGTCCGGCAATTTCGCGATGAACTCATGACAGTGCGCGATTTCCGCCGCGGAGAACATCTCGGCGTCCAAAGCACCCGGGTTGCCGTACTTCAAATTCTCCCGCAGCGTTCCGGAGAACAGGATATTGTCTTGCAGCACGAAGCCGATCTGGCGGCGCAGCGAGTCGATGCGCGCGTCGCGTAGATCCGTCCCGTCGATGCGGATGCGGCCGCTCTCCGGATCGTAAAAGCGCGGAATCAGGCTGATGAGCGTCGACTTTCCGGCGCCGTTGTGGCCCACGATGGCGGTGACCGTCCCGTACGGCACCTCGAACGACACGTCGTCGAGAATGGCGTGCTGGCCCTTCACGTAGCGGAACGTCACGTTCTCGAAAGCAATTGATTTTGAGGCCGGCGCCAGCGGCACCGCGTCCGGGCGATCGTGAACCTCTGGCTCGATGTCCTTCAATTCAAAAATCCTGCGGGCCGCCAGCAGGCCGCGGCGCAGGTTGGAGATGGTGTTCGTGATGCGGGTCAGCGGCGTGCTGGCCAGCAGCAGGTATCCCCAGAAGGCCATGAAGTCGCCCAGCGTCAACTGCTTGTTGGCGACCGCGAAAGCGCCATAGCCGATCACGATGATCAGGCTTATGGTGGAGATGATTTCCACCATCGGATTGTGCAGCAGCTGCATCCTGGTGACCCGCATTGACAGGCTGTACGACTCGCTGCTCACCTCGCGGTACAGCTTCTCTTCGTACTCCTCGCGGCCGAACGCCTTCACCACGCGGATGCCGGAGATGGTTTCCTCCATCTGGCTGGTGAGGTCGGCGACCTTGTCCTGCGCGCTGTGAATGACCGTCTCAATGCTGCGGTCGAGCCGGTTGATGAGCCATGCGGTCACCGGCGTCAAGATAAACGCCAGAATGGTCATCCAGAAATTCTTGGTGAGCATGTAGGTGAGCGCGCCCACCGACACGATCACGTCGTTGAGCAGCATGATGATGCCGGCCGCGAGCAACTCCGTGACCACGCGGATGTCGTCGGTGAGGCGCAGGATCACGTCCCCGGTGCGCGCCCGGTCGAACCAGGCCATGGGCAGCATCTGCAAGTGACGGTAGACGTCCTCGCGGATCGCCTTGATGGTGGCGTTGTTGCCGTACGCCATCATGTACGCCTGGACGTACAAGAACGCGCCCTTGATCAGCGAGGTGCCGACCAGCGCGAGGCACGCGAAGTTCAATACGCTGAGATTGCCGCCCGGCGTGGCCAGCACGCGATCGGTCAGAACCTTCAGGATGTACGGCTGCACAATACCGGCCGCATTCAAGATGAACGTCGCGATAATGCCGGCCACGAAATAGAACCAGTAGTGCTTCGCGTAGGGCGCGAAGCGCTTCGCCACGCCAAACATCTCCTTGAAGGAGAGCGTCATGCGCGGCGGCGGCGTCACGAGCCCTCCTCGTCCCGCAGCATCGACATGTAAAGCTGATGGTAGGTGCCCTGGCGCGCGAGCAATTCGTCGTGCGAGCCTTCCTCGACAACTTTACCGCGATCGAGGACCACGATGCGGTCGGCGATACGGCATGCCACCATGCGGTGCGCGATGGACAATACCGTGCGCCCATGGGTCAGCGACTCGAGGGTGTCCTGGAAGGCTTTCTCCGCTTCCGGATCCATGGCCGAAGTGGCTTCGTCGAGAATCACAATGGGCGGATTCTTCAGCATCATCCGGGTCGCGGCGATCCGCTGTTTCTGGCCGCCCGACAGGCCGCCGCCGCCCTGCGAGAGAGCGGCGTCATAGGTATTGGTAAAATTCAGGATAAAATTGTGGGAATTGGACTGTTTGGCGACTTCGACGATTTCGTCATCGCTGGCCTCCAGCCGGCCATAGCGGAGATTCTTCCGAATCGTGCCGGAGAAGAGGAAGGTTTCCTGCGGCACGATCCCGATCTGACTGCGCAGCGACCCGAGACTGACGTCGCGAATTGACACGCCGTCGATGAGAATGTCGCCCTCTTGCAGATCGTAGAAGCGGGGCAGCAGGTTGACCAGCGTGGATTTCCCGGCCCCGTTGCGTCCCACGATGGCGACGTGCTCGCCGGGGGCGACGCGAAGATTGATGCCCTGAAGGGCTTCCTCCCGCCCTTCCTGGTAGCGGAAGCGGACGTCGCGGAACTCGATCTCTCCTTTTACCGGCGGAAGGTCGGGTCGCGGCGCGAGATCCTCGGTGGGCGTGTCACGGATTTCAAGAATTCGCGCGAGTGCGGTGCAACCGCGCTGCACGGTGGTCACGGTGGCCGGCATGCGGTTGATGGGCGTGGTCGCCATCAGCATGTAGGCCCAGAACGCCAGCAGGTCGCCGAACGTCATGCGGCCCAGAATGATCTCGGTGGCGCAGTACCAGAGCACGACCGCGATACCGGCCGTGGCCAGCACCTCGACAATGGGCGACTGCGTGGCCGTGTATTGCACGATGCGCATGGCCCAGCGAAACGTCTCCTCGTTGCGCTGGCGAAATCGATCGCCCTCGTGGCTCTCGCGGTTGAACGACTTGACGACCTTTTGCCCTTTAACAGTCTCGTGCACGATGCTGGACAGATCGTCGAGGCGTTCCTGCGCCTGCGAAGTGGCCGCGCTGACCTTGCGGGAAAAGCGGCGCACCACGACGCCGGCCAGTGGCGTCACGACCATCCCCACCAGGGTCATTTTCCAGTCTCTAAAGAGCATCCACGACATAGCGGTGATGAAAATGACCACGTCGTTGGTGAGGTTGGTCAGGCCGCTCGTCATGAATTCGATGGTAACGCGGAGGTCGTCGGTGAAGCGCACCAGGATGTCCGCCACCCGGCGGCCCTCGAACCAGGGCAGTGGAAGGCGCAGCAGGTGCGCGTAGACGTCCTCGCGGAGGTCGCGAACGGTGCCGTGGCTGGCGAGGTTGAGGCTGAGTCCCTGAACGTAGGTGAACACGCCCTTGACGACGGTGGCGCCGAATAATCCCGCGAGCACCCAGAGCAGCAGCGGGATTTTTCCCTCAAGCGTGCTGCCCGTCAAAACCTGATCGGTGAGGATCTTCAGCAGCCATGGGCGGATCAGAGACGCGAAATTGAGGATGATGGTCGCGATGATCGCGATGATGAATTGCGTGCGATAACGCCGCGCGTACGTCCAGAGGCGCCGCGCGGTGGGAAGGAAGCCGGGGGAAGTCTGTTCAGGGTCGGCCATCCGCACCAAATGCGCCTTCTCAAGCTAACCCGCGCATTATACGCCTGTCGCCGGGACCGTGTCAAACCGATGTCCCGACCCAGCGGTGAGCCCGACAACGGGGCGGGGCGTGAGTCGGGCCCAGCGGTGAGCCCGACAACGGGGGAGTCGGGCCCAGCGGTGAGCCCGACCGCGGGCCTGGCGAGCCGACGGGCGGTCCGGCTCGGCAAGAGGGGATCGCCCGGGGTCCACGAACACTCCGCCACCCATGTCCGCACCTCTCCTTCGCGTCTTGTGCCTGCTGCTGGTGATGGTCTGGGCGGGTGGATGCGCCTCCCGCGTCACGCCCCTTCCGGTGCGCGCGCAGCCAATGCCCACAACCTCCGCGACTCCTGAGGAGCAGCTCCAGGTGGGGCTGGTGACCGAACCGGGCGGCCTCAACGAGTCGTCCTTCAACGGGCTCGCGCTCGTGGGCCTTTCACGCGCGGCGCACGACCTGGACGTGAAGACGCTGGTGGCCGTGCCTTCCGCAAATGAGGACGCCGCCGCCTGCATGGAACGCCTGGCCGGAGGCGGATGCGCGCTGGTCATCGCGGTCGGGGAAAGCCTCGCGGGGGACGTTCGGCGGGCCGCCGCGCGACATCCCCGCACCCGCTTCGCCATCGTGGACGCCGTGGTTCCCGCCCAAAACGTTCGCAGCCTGGTTTTCCGGACCGAGCAGGCCGCGTTCCTGGCCGGCGCGCTGGCGGCCCGCATGACGCGCAGCCGCGTCGTCGGCTTCGTGGGCGGACGCCGCACCCCCGCGGTGAAGCGTTACGAGGCGGGCTTTCGCGCCGGGGCGGCGCGCGGCAACTACAAGGTGAAGGTGCTGGTCGCCTACGCCGGCGGGTTCGACGACCCGTCTGCGGGGAAAAGGCTGGCGGCCGCCCAGTTCGATGGCGGCGCCGACGTCGTCTTCCACGCCGCGGGAGGCTGCGGAATCGGCGTGATCGAGGAAGTCCGCGGGCGCGAGGGCTGCTGGGCGATCGGCTCAGACAGCGAGCAGGACGGGCTGGTGCGCGGGCGCGTGCTGGTCAGCGTCCTCAAGCGGGTGGACGTGGCCGTGCTGGCCTGCATCCACGATCTCAAGGCGAAGCGCTTCCAGGCCGGGACGCGCCGCTACGACCTGCGCAACAGCGGCGTCGCCATCAGCGACCTGGCGTGGTCGCGGGACAGCATTCCCCCGCGCGTCCTGCAACACGTCCAGCAGTGGAAGGAACAGGTGCGGACGGGCCGTATTGTCGTGCCCGAGCGCCCCCCGACGGTGGCGCGTGCAAGGGAGAAGCAATCGTGATTATCGGCGTGACTGGCGGGACCGGCTCGGGCAAGACGACAGTGGTGCGGCGCATCGTGGAGGCGCTGCCCCCGAACAGCGTGGTGGTGGTGCCGCAGGACGCCTACTACAAGGACAATCCGCACCTGTCCAGGGAGGAGAGGAGCCGCGTCAACTTCGACCATCCGCTGGCTTTCGACACCGAATTGCTCATCGAGCACGTGCAGGCGCTGCGCGGGAAGCAGCGGGTGGAGCAGCCGGTGTACTCCTTCATCACCCACTCGCGGCTCAAGGACACCGTGCCGGTGGAGCCGCATCCCTGCGTGATCGTCGAGGGGATCCTGATCCTGGAGGACGAGCGGCTGCGCAGCCTGCTCGACATCAAGGTGTTCGTGGATACTGACGCGGACGTGCGTTTCATCCGCCGCCTGCGCCGCGACATTGTCGAGCGGGGGCGCTCCGTGGAGTCGGTGATGGAGCAGTATCTCAACACCGTCCGCCCCATGCACGAGCAGTTCATCGAGCCCACCAAGCGGCACGCGGACATCATCGTGCCGGAGGGCGGCGCGAACGAGGTGGCCATTGACCTGCTGGCCTCGCGCGTGCAGATGCTGCTGACCACTGCAGTCAATCAGGGTTAGGAAAACAAGCGGTAAAACCCACCGAACGGCTGTGCCGACCCGTGACCAGAACCAGCAGGGCTCCGTGAAGAAGATTCGAAGTTAAAGCCTTTCCCCGGGGGACACACTTTGGAGGAGCGTACCCGCCATGGCCGACAGCAACTCCCTTTCCGCCAGAATCCAGGAGGCGGCCGACGCAATCTCCGGGCACGCGCCCGACTGGCGCCCGGAGATCGGGCTCATCCTCGGCTCGGGCCTCGGTGAGCTGGCCGACGAGATTGAGAATCCGGTGCGGATCCCGTACAGCCAGATCCCGCACATGCCGATCTCCACCGTGCACGGGCACGCCGGGCAGCTCGTGCTGGGCACGCTGGAAGGCAAGCCGGTAATGGCCTGCCAGGGTCGCGTACATTTCTACGAGGGCTATGATATGGAGCAGATCACCTTCCCGGTGCGCTTGATGAGGGCGCTGGGCGCGCACACGCTGCTCTGCACCAACGCCGTGGGCGGCATGAACGACGAGCTGATGCCCGGCGACCTGGTGGTCATCCGCGACCACATCAATTACATGGGCGTGAACCCGCTGCGCGGCGAGAACGACGACAACCTCGGGCCGCGCTTTCCCCCCATGGACGACGCCTACGACTTCCATTTGAGGGAATTGGCCCACGACTGCGCCAAGAAACTGGGCTTCCGCTTGCGCGACGTGGTGTATCTCGCGCTCTCCGGGCCGTCCTACGAGACCAAGGCGGAGATCAAGTTCTTTCGCACCATCGGCGCCGACACCGTGGGGATGTCCACCGCGCCCGAGGTGATCATCGCCCGCCACGGAGGGATGCGCGTGGTGGCCATCTCCTGCGTCACCAACGCGCTGCACGGCTCCTACCACGAAGCCGACCACGAATCGGTGGTCAGGCAGGCGAAGGAAAGCGGGCCCCGATTCAAGAGCCTGCTGCGGGCGATCATCGAGAAGATGCCGGCCCCGACCGCGGCCGCGAGGTAACCATGCGTACTGTCGATCTCATCCAGAGGAAGCGCGACGGCGAGGCGCTCACCGACCAGGAGCTTCGCTCCATCTGCAACGGGGCCGCCGACGGGACCATCCCCGACTACCAGGTCACCGCCTTCCTCATGGCCACCTACTTGAAGGGAATGACCGACGAGGAGACAGCCTTGCTCACCATGGCGATGGCGGAGTCCGGCGAGCAGATCGACCTGTCGTCGTTGCCCGGGGTGAAGGTGGACAAGCACAGCACGGGCGGCGTGGGCGACACCACCACGCTGGTGCTGGCGCCGCTCGCGGCCGCCTGCGGCGCCACCGTGGCCAAGATGTCCGGACGCGGACTTGGGCACACCGGCGGCACGCTCGACAAGATGGAGTCGATTCCCGGGCTCACCACGAAGCAGACCCGGGAGCAGTTTCTCGACCAGGTCCGCAAGATCGGCGTGGCGGTCATCAGCCAGACGCCCACGCTGGTGCCGGCCGATAGCAAGTTCTACGGCCTGCGCGACGTGACCGCCACGGTGGACAGCATTCCGCTCATCGCCAGCAGCGTGATGAGCAAGAAGATCGCCTCCGGCGCGCAGGTCATCGTGCTCGACGTGAAGACCGGGCGCGGCGCCTTCATGAAGACGCTGGAGGATTCGCGCAAGCTGGCCCGGTCGATGGTGGACATCGGGCGCCGCCTGGGGCGCCAGATGACCGCGGTCATCACCGACATGGACGTGCCGCTGGGCAACTACATCGGCAACGCCCTGGAAGTGCGCGAAGCCATCGAGATCCTGGCCGGCAAGCACGCCGGCACGCCGCTGTGGGAAGTGTCCCTCACGCTGTGCGGGCACATGCTGTCGCTGGCCGATCTGGCGATCGATCCCACCGACGGGCGCGCGAAGGCCGAGGAGGCGCTGCGCAACGGCGCCGGGCTCCGCAAACTGCGGGAGATGATCGAGGCGCAGGGCGGCGACGGGCGCGTCGTCGAGGACCTGTCCCTGCTGCCCGAGGCGGGCCAGACCGACGACCTTAGCGCCGATCGCGACGGCTGGATCGCCAGCATCGACGCGCTCGCCGTTGGTGAGGCGGCCATGCGCCTGGGCGCGGGCCGCGCGAAGAAGGACGACGTGATCGATCCTTCGGTGGGCGTGGTGCTCAAGGTGCGGGCCGGCCAGAAAGTATCGCGCGGCGAGGTCATCGCAACGATGCACGTGAACGAGCCGAACCGATTGCCGGACGCGCGCGAGCGCCTTGCCAACGCGTTCAAGTGGTCGGATTCCGTGGTGCACCCGCACGCGCTGATCCGCGAGGTTGTTTCTTAGTTTTTTTTCTAGTACACGACGGGGGAGACGAACGTGCACAGACTGTACGCCCTTATCGGGCTGGTCATCATCATCGGCATTGCCTGGGTGCTCAGCAACAACAAGAAGAACATCAATTTCAAGACGTTTGCCTGGGGACTGGGCCTGCAATTCGCCTTCGCGATCCTGGTGCTGAAGGGGGCCCAGATCGAGACGCTCATGGAGCCCATGATTCCCGGAACGCAGGCCCCGTTCGTATGGCTGCTGATCGCGCAATTCGTCGCGCTGTACGCCGTGTCGCGCTTCGCCACGCTGCCCGAGCAGGCGAGCGCCTGGCTGTGGCGCATCCTGGGCGCCGAGACGCTCCTGCTGATGCTGCGCTTCAACCTGCTGGGGGATTTCTTTACCAAAGCGCGCGACGTGGTCACCCACATTATCGAGTTCTCCGGCCAGGGCGCTTCGTTCGTGTTTGGAAAGCTTGGCGGAGATAACGAAGCCATCGGTTTCGTCTTCGCGTTTCGCGTTCTCCCCACGATTATTTTCGTGGCGTCCATTTTCGCGATCATGTACTACCTGGGGGTCATGCAGGTCATCGTGCGCGTGGTGGCACGCTTCATGGCCCGCCTGATGGGCACCAGCGGCGCCGAGTCCACCTCGGTGGCCGCTTCAATCTTCATGGGGCAGACCGAGGCGCCCCTGACCATCCGCCCATTTCTGTCGGGGATGACCATGTCCGAGTTGATGACCATCATGACCGCCGGCATGGCGCACGTCTCCGGCGGTATCATGGCGGCCTACGTCCTGGTTGCGAACGTGGATATTCAACACTTGCTCGCCGCGGTGATCATGACCGCGCCCGGCTCGATTTTCATGTCGAAAATCATCGTTCCGGAAGTGGATACTCCGGAAACCGGCATGGACGTGAAAGTCGACATCCCCATCCACGACGTGAACATCATCGATGCCGCCGCGCGTGGCGCCTCCGAAGGCGGGCACCTGGCCCTCAACGTGGCATACATGCTGGTTGCCTTTGTGGCTCTGGTCGCGCTGGTCAACGGCATGCTGGGTTGGGTGCACGATTCGCTGGCCGGCGTCCTGGGCTACACCACCGCATGGCACCTCACCTGGTTCCCCTCGAGCCTGCAAGACGTCTTCGGCTTCGTGCTCAAGCCGCTTGCCTTCGTGATGGGCGTGCCCTGGAAGGACGCCGGCGCCATCGGCAGCCTGATGGGCGAGCGCATGGTGATCAACGAGTTCGTGGCGTTCATCGACCTCGGAAAAATCAAGGACACCCTGGACCCGCGCTCCTTTACCATTGCGACCTACGCGCTGTGCGGCTTCGCGAATTTCTCCTCGGTCGCCATCCAGATCGGCGGCATCGGCGCGCTGGCCGAGGATCGTCGCCACGACCTTGCGCGCCTGGGTATCCGCGCGATGATCGCCGGCACGCTGGCGAATTATCTCACCGCGTGCATCGCGGGTATGTTGCTTGACTAGGCCGGCGCATGCTGGCCGCCGAGTTTAATTAATTGACCGACCTGTCCGTAATCATCCCCTTTTACAACGAGGCCGACAACCTGCCCGCCGTGCCCCGCAACATCGCGCGCGCGCTCGAGGCAGCCCGGGTGGATTTCGAGGTGCTGACGGTGGACAACGGCTCCCACGACCGGACCGGAGACCTGCTCCGTGCCCTGTCCGACGAGCAGCCCGCAATCCGCGTGGTGACGGTGGCGCGCAACGAGGGCTACGGTTGGGGCGTGCTCAGCGGGTTGCGCGAGGCGCGCGGCGAGTATGTCGGATTCATGGGGGGCGACGGGCAGATCGCGCCGTCCGACGTGGTGCGGACGTGGCGTCGCCTCCAGGACGACCGGCTCGATTTCTGCAAGGCGACGCGGGTCGTGCGGAAGGACGGCTGGCGGCGGCGCCTGATCACCACGCTGACCAATATGATTTTTCCGCTGTTGTTCGGCGTGCGCACCCGCGACATCAATGGAACGCCGAAAATGTTCCGCGCGTCATACCTGCCCGAGCTGGATCTGCGCTCGAAGGACTGGTTTCTGGACGCTGAGGTCATGATCAAACTCACCCGCCTCGGCGCGCGGATGGGAGAGGTTCCGGTGACCTTTCTCCCCCGCGAGAAAGGATCGTCCAACGTGCGGTTTTCCGCGATCTGGGAATTTCTGCGCAATATCGCGCGGGTGCTGCTGGGAGGCGGTTGGTGAAGGTCGTAATTCTGTGCGGCGGAATGGGCACCCGCATCCGCGAGGAGACCGAGCTGCGCCCCAAGCCGATGATCGAGGTGGGACGACGGCCCATCCTCTGGCACATCATGAAGATCTATCGCCACTTCGGGCATCGCGAGTTTATCCTGTGCCTGGGTTACAAAGGTGAGGTGATCCGCGAATATTTCGTCAACTACCACTGGACGCACAGCGACGTAACCGTGGATCTGGCGCGGCCCGGTCACTTCCACACCCACCAGGCGCACGGCGAGGACTGGCAGGTGACCCTGGCCGACACCGGCTATGCAACCATGACCGCGGGGCGCATTCGCCGGATCCGCCGCTACCTGGGCGACGACGAGAATTTCATGCTGACTTACGGGGATGGCGTGGCCGACATTGATCTCGCGCGCCTGGAGGCGTTTCATTCCGAGCACGGGGCCGTCGCCACGGTGACCGGCGTGCACCCGTCGTCGCGCTGGGGCGAGCTGGTGGTGGACGGCGACGACGTGCGCGCTTTCCTGGAAAAGCCGCAGATCAGCGAAGGGTTCATCAACGGCGGATTTTTCGTGCTCAACCGACGGATTTTCGATTACCTGGGGGACGACGACACGGTGCCCTTCGAGCGCGCTCCCATGCAGGCGCTCACCCGCGATGGGCAATTGAAGGTGTTCGCGCACGACGGGTACTGGATGGCCATGGACACGCTGCGCGATCTCTCGCTGCTCAACGAGGAGTGGAAGTCGCTCCGACCGGCCTGGAAGGTCTGGTCGTGAGTGCTTGATCGATACGGCCCGCGGGCGCTGTTCTGGCTGGCCATCGTGACCTGGATCTGGGTGCGGCTTCCGGTGCTGGAGCAATTCACCTACACGCTCGCACATCAGCCCACGCAAGCCGTCGCGAACGACCTTCCCATTTTTCTATCCCTCGGAGAAGCGCTGGCCCAGCGCGGCTGGCTGGGCTGGTACGACCAGGGGCGCACGGTGCCGGTGCCCGCGCTGGGTGATTTGAATTTCGACCAGGGACGCGTGGTGGGTGGCGCGGCGGACTGGCGCATGCTCGACTACAACGACTGGGGCTTCGAAACCATCGTCTTGTTTTCGCGCTGGCTGCCCGGCGCCGACGGGGTTCTGGCCATCGTGGCGCTCCAGTATTTCGTGGACGCGATCTGCCTCGCGCTGGTCTGCTGGATCGGGACGCGCCTCGTCTCTCCCTGGGCGGGCGCCGCGGCGGCCATGGTGTATGCGCTCCATCCCACGCTGGCCAGCCTGGTCAACCAGCCGTATTATTATTACTGGAACATGGTGGCCAGCGTGGCCGCGCTCGCCTGCTGGGTGGCGCTCTACGACGGGCCGCAGCGGACGCTGCGCTCGGCCTGTTTCTATGCGGGGCTGAGCGGAGCGGTGATTGGATTTTCCAGTCTCGTGCGCACCACCAACGAGGCGCTCTTGCCCCTGTTTGTGCTGCTCTTGCTGGTCCGCGAGCGGATTTCGTGGCGTTTCGTGGCGATGAGCATCTGCCTCGTGGCCGCCGCGGTGGTCGTGCTGACCCCTCTGGTGCTGTTCAAGTATCGCGCGCATGGGCGCATCCAGTTTCGCGGGAAAGAAGTGTTCTGGCACACTGTCTTGACCGGGCTCGGCACCCACGACAACCCCTGGGGCCTGGAGTGGAAGGACGAAGTGGCCTTTGAGCGGATCCAGCGCAAGTACGGAGTCTCCTACGACACCTCCAACCTGCGCCCGTACGAGGAAGCGGCCCGCCAGGAAGTGATGGCCCTGTACCGCGAGCGCCCGGACATCTTTACCCGCAATTTCCAGCGAAATATTTTGTGGGGATTGAAGTTCCGCTCGGCGATCCCCGCCGACCAGGATATTGCTTCGGTGCACCGGACGCTGAACAATGTCCGCCTGCTCGCCTGGGTGGGACTGGCCTGGCTGCTGTGGCGCGGGCCGCGCTACTACGCGCTGGTCTTGTTGTTGCTGCTGGTGTATCCGGTCCTGATCATCGCTCCCTTCACCGCGCCGAATTTTGCATATTCCAGCGCGATGTTTGGTCCGGAGGCCATCCTGGCCGGCCTTGGAATGTATGGCATTGCGCGCGAAGTGCTCGCGCTTGCGGCGCGGAGGCCGGCATGAGAGTGGGGCTGCTGGCCGCCCGCATGGACGCCATGGGCGGCGTGGAGTCGGTGATGGTGCGTACCGCGCGCCACTTGCAGGCCATTGAGAAGCGGCCCGTGGTGGTGACGACCGTCATGCACGACGAGGTCCGCGAGGAGTTGGGAGACATCGAGGTTCGGCTGCTCGGGGACGCGCCGCTGGCCGGACGCATGGCCGCGGTGGAGCGCTTCGGTACCAAGACCATGGAGGCGCTCGCGGATTGCGACGCGATCAACGTCCACAATTTTCCCGCGCACATCTGGCTGGACCGCCGCGCCGGCAGCCGTGTCGTGGTGTATTCCTGTCACGAGCCACCGCGGCACCTGTACGAAGAGGTCATGGACGCCACGTTCTTGCGGTCGCCGTTCAACCGCCGTCCCTGGTACACGCGCACCTGGGATCACTGGATGGGCGCACGCTGGCGGGTTCTCGACCGCGGCGCGGTGCACCGCGCGCAGTACGTGTTGACCAACAGCCGGTACACGGCCGGGAAAATCAAGGAAATTTACGGATATTCCGCGATCCCGTGTTACTTCGGCCCGGTTACGGACGGCGTCGCGGTGCCCGAAGACCGCGCCCCCGGATTCCGCGTGCTGTTCGCGGGTCGCCTGACGCCCATGAAAAACCTCCAAACCTGCCTGCGCGCCGTGGCGCTGGTTTCGCAGGCGACTTTCCACGTGATCGGCGAAGGCGATCAGCGGCCCGGGTTGGAGGCGCTTGCCGCGTCCCTGGGGATTTCCTCGCGCGTGGAGTTTCTCGGATCGGTCAGCGAGGCCCGGCTGGAAGAGGAATATGCGCGCGCGCACGCAGCGCTGTACATTCCGTTCGACGAGCCGATGGGATTGATCCCCATGGAGGCCGCGCTTCGTGAGGTGCCCTCGGTGGTGTCCTCGCATGCGGGGCCGGCGGAAGTCGTGCTGGATGGCCAGACGGGAATACACGTGGATGCCAAAGATCCCGCCTCGGTGGCCGACGGGCTCACGCGACTGGCCGCCGACCCCGCCCTGCGCGCGCGTCTCGGCGCGGGTGCCCGGGAACGGGTCCGCCAGGATATGTCCTTCGATCTGTACGCGCACACGCTGGAGACGGTGCTCAACAGCGCGCTCTGGCGGGTGGGGGAAGAGCAGCCTTCATGAAAATCGCGCTGCTGCAAGGCGCGTTCGGAGCCTGGGGCGGCGCGGAGCAATTGCTGGCGCTGCTGGCCGAGGGGTTCGTGGCGCGCGGTCACCACGTCACGGTAATGAGCGGGGACTTCTCGGAGATTGCCCACGAGCGGCTGACCAGAACCGGCGCCACGCTGGAAACCCTCACCCACATGCACGGCCAGGGCTGGAAGCGCCTCCAGGTGCGCCTTGGCGGCGGCCGCGCGCGAGTCGACGTGGCGCCCCTGGCCGACCACGTGGTGCGCCTGGATCGCGGCGCCATGGTGCGGGGCGCGGGGATGCTGGCGCGGCGGCTCCAGCAGTTTGACGTGGTGAGCCCGCACAATTTCCCCAGCCCGTGGTGGGTGGCGGAGGCCTGCTGGCGGGGGGGCGATACGCCACCGGTGGTGTGGCACTGCAACGAGCCGTCGCGCTCGCTGTATCCCGGGTTGTTTGACGCGGCGTCGTTTCAGTTCACGCCCTCGAAGGATCCTTTGCAGGCGCATGACCGGAAAGCCGGTCACTGGTTTGGCTCGATCGTATACCTGAGCCATTACGTGGCGGCGCGCGGAAATGCAATTTTCGATCGAGACGACGCGCGGGTGGTGTATCCGGGAATCCCGCTGGATCCATACGTGCCTCGGCCGCAGCGCAGGCCGGGACCGTTTCGCGTCCTGACGGTGAACCGACTGGTGGGGCCGAAAAATGTCGACGTGGCCCTCGACGCGGTGCGGAAATTACCCGACGTCGAATTGCACATCGTTGGAGACGGCCCACTGATGGATGATCTGCGCGCGCGGGCGGCCGGCCTGGAGCGCGTCCGCTTCGATGGATTTCTCGGCGACGAGGGGTTGCGGGCGGCGTATGCGGATGCCGACGCACTCCTGTTCATCCCCACCGGCGAGCCCTTCGGACTCGTGCTCCTGGAAGCCGCGGCGCTCGGCGTGCCCGCGGTGGCGTCCAACCACGGCGGCCCGTCGGAAATCGTGGTCGAGGGCCAGACCGGCACGCGCGTCGATCCGACCTCCGCAGAGGCTGTGGCGGCGGGGCTGCGGCGGCTGCAGTCCATGTCCCCCGAAGACCGCCGCCGCCTGGGCGACGCCGCAAGGCTGAGGGTAGAGCAGTTGTTCTCGGTGGACCGTTTCGTGTCTGAGTACGAACGGATCTTCCAGGGGCTGGATTCCGTCAAACGGTGACGACGTGTTGCACTGTCCAGCAGCGCAAGAAGCAGTCCAGCGGTAGACGTGATCACTGTGAGGCAGCGGCCGCTCCCCGATACACAACCGGTTGGCTTATCGACGGCGGCATACCACTGACTCGTGGAGATCAGCTCGTACGTGCGCCACACAACACGGTAGTGGTAGGTTTGATTTGTGACGGGGTCTTGAGGCACGGACCCGAGATATTTCGAACACAACAAGGCCAATCCGTCAGGATAGCTCCCGGTGTCGAGGCGATGAAGGTGTAGGGCAAGCATGACGCGCGCTGCCTGATAGGCGGAGCGAGTCGTCAGAAATTGTCCCATGGCGCGCTCCACGTTGGGCATCAAGATGAGGTGCAGAGTCCCACTCCAAAGCGATTCGAGCATCCCCCCTGGCGGCTTGCTCAGCATCCCACGCAGCCCCGCATGGTCCGAGACAATTACAAGACGGCGCACCTTCATGTATTCGTTGTCAAAAAATATCCGCTCGCGTTTCATGAACCAGGAGTTCGGCGAGGGGAGCTCCAAATTTTCAGCATGATCCCGCACTCTGTTTAGTTCGAAAAAATTGTACACGTTGGCCGCATAGTCATCGTCCATGCAATTCAGAAACGCGTCGTCCCGCAGGGTAGGTGCTTCAAGAAGGGCGAGGGCCCGAGAGGCTCCATCCCTGTCGAGCGAATCTCGGGACAGCAACGCCAGCAGGGGTGACAACCCGTACTGCTGGACTGAGGTCCCCAACATCGCGTTGAGCAGGGGGCCGGTTTAGGCAGCCCGCGCGCCCAGGGATGCTGCCAGCGCGTAGGCTTCGGCGGCAGCCCCCGGCGCACCGCGCATCTCCTCAAACAGGCCCAGCGCGTACAGGTGCTGGCCAAGCGCACGAAACCGGAGATACGGGCTGTTCTTAGCGACACCTCGCCAGGGCCCGCGAAATTGTATCCCGGGAGCCATGGCCAGCTCGCGAAGGAATGGTGTTCCGCGCCGCGCGCTCGTTGCATGGCCCTCGGTGACGCTGAGGTCCCGACGCAGCGCGGCTTCCACGTCCGAACGCGTCTTCCCGGTCACATAGCGGCTCATGGGCGCACCGGTAGAATCCGCCCACTTGCAGAGCCGGGCATAGCCGTCCTGATCGGCGGGAACCTGCTCGCGCGCCTGGAGGCGCATCAATGCCGTTCGGTACACGGAGGCGGCGAGGTCCGGGTCGTCCTCCCGCACACTGAGCAGCCAGCCCAGAACCGAGGCGTGCGCGACGATGTGAAGCGCCAGGCTGAGCAGAAACACGATCCCGCCCAGATACAGCCACACACGATTTCTGGCCAACCGAAGGTGCACACCCCCATGTTAGCACGAGCGCGGTGCTCGTCGGAAGGCCCGAGCGTGAACCCAACTCCTGAAGAAAACGCCCTGAGCTATCGCGCCTTGCAGTGGATGAAGTACTGTCCGCCCAGGGGAAGCCAGCCGAGAAAGTTTTCCAGGCCGCGGATGGCCTTCAGGGCGGCCGGGAAAAACAGCGTGTAGGTGCGTTTCAACACCGTCAATTTGCCCGCTTCGGCGATGCGGACCATTTCCGGCGGCGGCACCAGCACCGCGTCGGCGTCGTAGATGCAATTGGAGACCAGTTTGCGGGTCACCGGGTTGTAGGGATTGTGCTCAAATATCACGATGTCGGCGCCCGGGCGCGCGCGGCGCACGATATCGGCCATGACTTCCGCGCGCTGCGGCGGCTGCACGTGGTGGAACACGCCGGCCACAAAAATCAAGTCGAACGGCTCGGTGGCTGGCTCGGCCGCCGGATTTCCCAGCGTAAAGAAAGTGGCGCCGGGCACTAATTTGCGTCCCACCTCCAGGCTCTTCTCTGAAATGTCGCAGCCCACCAGCGTGGCTTCCGGAAAGAGTTCCTTGAAGTACGGGAGATTGCGCCCCGTGCCACAGCCGTATTCCAGGATGCGCTTCGGCTGGCCGACAACCAGTCCGGCCGTGGTGCGCACCTTGTACTCGGCGAAATATTCGTTGCCTTCCCCGAAGAAGGCGACGTTCTGCTCTAGCAGGTCGTCGTATTTCTCGGCATACTGGTCGAAATCCACTTTGGCTTGCTGTGTCATGGCTTCTCCGCGACGATCATGAAGATATCCCGTAAATCCAGGGGAAGGTTGAGCTGCCGTACAAACTCCGGTAAATCCAGCCGTCTGCAAAGGCGCCCCAGCACGCCGGGGGTCTCCCCGCCGTGCGTCGCCAGGCCGTGCACCACCTGATCCACGCTGTGCACCGTGGGGCAAGTCTCGTGGCCCAGCACACGGAAGCCCGCGTTGAAAAGCAGCGTGCTCAGCGAGTGCGGCGAGAAATAGTGCACGTGGAACGGCGGGTCGTACAGGCGCCACTTGCGGCCCTGCAGCCTGGGAAGCGCCGCCTCCACGTCGCCCGTGGTGGCCGCGAAGACGCCGCCCGGCCGCAGCACCTCGAACGCCTTCGCCACGGTCGCCCAGGGGTCCAGCAAGTGCTCGATGGTGTCCCACATGCAGAGCACGTCCACGCTCCTCGCGGGCAGCGGCGCCTCCAGGAAATCCCCGCGGGCCACCTCCCCTTCGGCGCCCCCCGGACCCTCCGTTGCGCCCACCGCCGCCACGTCGATGCCCCGCACCGAGCGGAAGTGCGGCGCGGCCACCTCCAGGAAGTAGCCGTACGCGCTGCCCACCTCGTACAGGTCCAGGTCGGCCGGCGGCTGCTTCAGCCAGCGGCGCAGGGCGCGCAGCCGGTCCACGAAAGTCGCCTGGATGAGCCGCTTGTCCGCGGGGTAGTCGTGGTACTTCTGGCCGGTGAAATAGCCCTCGTCGTAGAGCCCGACGACGTCCGCCGGGAGGGGCTCCATCCGCTGGTAGCCGCACTCCGCGCAGCCCGCGATGTCCGCGTGCACGCTCCGCCAGCGGCGCGCGCCGCAGCAGGGACAGAGCGGATCGGTGGCCACGCGGGCCTCGGACTTGAGCAAGCAGACCTCCGGGGAAAAGGGGGGGATTCGCCCCGCGGAGCCCCACTCCTCCGCGCCGCTGCGGCTTCCGGGGAGGATTCAGCCCGGTCGCCACGAACCGTGCGCAGGTCTTTGGAGGACCCATCATGCCCAATCCCGTGAAGAATCAGGTCTGGCACCCCGAGAAGTCGAACATCTACTCCGACCAGATCGGCGAGAACTGCAACATCGCCGCCATGGTCGAAATCCAGCGCGGCGCGTCCATCGGGCGCGACTGCCGCATCGGCGCGTTCAGCTTCATCCCGCAGGGCGTGCACATCGGCAACGAGGTGTTCGTGGGGCCGGGGACGGTCTTCACCAACGACCTCTTTCCCAACGCCGCGGAAGCCAATCGCGGCGAGTGGACCATGGTGGAGACGTTCGTCGAAGACGGCGTGGCCATCGGCGCGAACAGCACCATCCTGTGCGGCTTGCGGATATCCACCGGCGCCCTGATCGGGGCCGGCTCGGTCGTCACCAGAGACGTTCCTCCCCACGCCGTGGTGGCCGGCAACCCGGCTCGCGTGGTCAAGTACCGCAAGCCCGAGGAGTCCTGATGCAACTTCCGCCCCGAATCCTGGCCGTCGGCGCCCACGCCGACGACATCGAGATCGGCTGCTCGGCCACGCTTTCCAAGGCCCTGGCGGCCGGCAGCGAAGTGTTTTGTTGCACGTTTTCCGCGCACGATCCCCTGGAATTTCCCAATGACGACATCGAGGGCGAGTGGAGGAACTCGATGAAGACCATCGGCGCCACCCACTCCCGTCTGTTCAAGCTCAAAGCCTGCAAGCACCGCGAGTTTGAGGAGCAACGGCACTTCATCCTCACCGAGCTGGAGAAAATTCGCAACGAGTTCAATCCCCAGATGGTGTTCACCCACTCCTCGTTCGACACCAACCAGGACCACAAGCAGGTTCACGAAGAGGTGGTGCGCGTGTTCAAGCGCCACTGCACCATACTGGGCTGGGAGTTTCCCTCCAACGACATCGTGTTCGAATCCCGCTTTTTCTCGGTGATCGAGCCTCATCACCTGGAAGTGAAATACAACGCGCTGCAGTGCTACGTCTCGCAGAAGCGCGCGTTCGAGGAGCGCACGAAGCGCGTAGGATACACGACGCGAGGCTACCTCGACATGGAATATCTATCCTCATGGGCCAACATCCGCGGCTACCAGATCGGCGAAAAAATGGCCGAGTGTTTTGAAGTCGTGCGGGTAATCTCGAAGAATTAAGGAGTCAATCATGGCCAAGATTCTGGTAACCGGCGGGGCCGGCGCGATCGGCAGCAACCTGTGCAACACCCTGGCGCGCGACCACGAAGTCGTGGCGCTCGACAACCTGTCGAGCGGCTACCGCTGGCTGCTCGACGAGAAGGTGAAATTCGTCGAGGGCGACATCGACCACGTCCACGACCTCGGCCTGGGCGACGGCTTCACGCACGTCTTCCACCTGGCCGCGTTTTTCGCCAACCAGAATTCGGTGGACCATCCTTTCGAGGATCTGCGGGTGAACATCCGCGGCACGCTGGCCGTGCTGGAGTTCGCCCACCGCAGCCGCGCCCTGGAGCGCTTCGTGTTCGCCTCGGCCGGCTGCTCGGTGTACGACAAGAAGAATCCACTGCCCCTGAAGGAAGAGTATCCGATCACGCTGCTGCACGACACGCCGTACCAGATCAGCAAGATGACCGGCGAGATGTACTGCAACTGGTTCAACGCCTACTACGGGATGCCCACCGTGGCGTTCCGCTTCTTTAACTCGTACGGGCCAGGCGAGGTGCCGGGCCGCTACCGCAACGTGATCCCGAATTTCATCTGGTGGGCGATGCACGGGCAGACCCTCCCCATCACCGGCAGCGGGCACGAAACCCGCGATTTCATTTTCGTCGAGGATCTCGTGCAAGGACTCACGCTGGGCGCCTTCACGCCAAACATTTCCGGTGAGGTTTTCAATCTGGGCACCTCGGTGCAGACCGAAGTGATCGACCTCGCGAGCCGCATCAACGCCCTCACCGGTAATGCGGCCGGCGTGGAATACAAGCCGAAGCGCGACTGGGACAAGTCAGACAAGAAAGCCGCCGACTTCGGCAAGGCGCACAAAATGCTGGGCTTCGAGCCGAAAACACAGATCCCCGAAGGACTGGCGCGGGTCCACGAGTGGTTCGTGAAACACCGCGGGCAGATCGAGGAGAGTCAGTCGCTGCTTGCGCCGGAGCAGCGCCTCGTCCGCGCATGAAAATCCTTATCACGGGCGGGCTGGGATTCATCGGGTCGAACCTCGCCCGCCACCTCATCGGCCTGGGGCACGACGTGCTGGTCGCGGACAACCTGATCCGCCGCGGCAGCGAGCGCAACCTCGCGGATTTTGAGCCCCACTTCCTCTATTGCGACTTTCGCAATGAAGAGGACGTTGCGCTGCTCCCCGGAGCAGATCTGATCATCAACTGCCATGCGGAGATGGTCACCACCGGCCAGAAGGGCTACCAGCACCCGGAGCTGCCCATCCGCAACAACGGGTTCTCCACCCTGAACGTGCTCAACTGGGCGCGCCGCCACGGGGCCCGCGTGATGCACGTGTCCACCAACCGGGTGTACAACCTCGAGCCGCTGGAGCGCTACGAGCAGCTCGACCGCGAAACCCGCATCGAGCTGAAGGATTTCGAGGGAATCCGCCGCGGGCTCTTTTCCACCGACGGCGGTGAAAAGGGGATCTACGGTATTTCGAAACTGGTTGCCGACGCGCTGGTCCAGGAGTATTTCTGGGCGTTCGGCGTGCCCGCGGTCATCAACCGCATCGGCTCCATCACCGGCCCCGGCCAGTTCGGCTGCGCGGAACAGGGATGGGCTTCCCATTTCGTGATGTCGTACTGGAAACGCGAGCCGATCACGTTTATCGGCTACGGCGGCAAGCAGGTGCGCGACCTGCTGCACGTCCGCGATCTGTGCCGGCTGTTCGCGGCCCAGATCGAAAATTCCGATTTCCGCTGCGAGGTCAACGACGTGGGCGGCGGCAAGACGCGCGCCATTTCCCTGCTGGAGGCGAAAGCCATCCTCGACCGCGCGTTCGGCTATGAGGTGCCCGTGCTGCACAAGCCGGCCAAGAAAGCCGACCCGCCGGTCACTTTCATGGACAATCGCGAGGTGACCGCGGCGTACGGCTGGACTCCGGAAACTACCCTGGAGGCCATGTTCACCGAGATGGTCGACCTCGCGGCGCCGCTGGCAACGATCTCAAGCTAAGTGGTCCGCGGCTCAAGTCTGATCATGAATTGGAGCCCCGGGCCGCGGACCACTTAGCCCCAAATCGGTTTGATCGTGTCGCGCGACACGCCCGGGTCAGTCGTTGTCCCGTAAGGCGAAGCTACTTGTGTCGCGCGCCACTAAGTGGTCCGCGGCGCAAGTCTGATCATGAATTGGAGCCCCGGGCCGCGGACCACTTAGCCCCAAATCGGTTTGATCGTGTCGCGCGACACGCCCGGGTCAGTCGTTGTCCCGTAAGGCGAAGCTACTTGTGTCG
>Ga0194131_10003330_pt1 | contig 25438 bp, 32 predicted proteins | sample TA2KigO120mmetaG_FD_148631 | JGI IMG/M metagenome (GOLD analysis project Ga0194131, IMG submission 148631) | Freshwater microbial communities from Lake Tanganyika, Tanzania - TA2015053 Kigoma Offshore 120m | ecosystem: Environmental > Aquatic > Freshwater > Lake | place: Tanzania: Lake... | reverse complement strand
CGAAAAACAATACACTTTAATACTGGCGAAGAGTAATACTCCTCATGGCACCAACATGGGATAGGGAATACGAACTGTTAAAAGAAATAGTTAGGCTACAAAAAAAATTCGCGGAGCAGGGATTTTTACATGAAGCATCTGAACTTAAAAGTATCGCGAACGAGTTTAATGATCGTTATTTAATTATTTTACCTCAGGAATAAATATGAAATACTCTACTAATTTTAAAAAACATAAGAATGGTAACGCGGCAGACGAAGGCACAGTTCTAACGATTAAGGTGGAGGGTGCTTATTTTATCAGTGGGGGAGTGTATCAATGTGGAGTCGCATTACTGGCGTTTCAGACTGAAGCTGGCGATGATACCGTGGATATTATTCTCAAAAGAAAAGGCATATCTATTAAAGGTAAAGCAACTCTGAAAGTACGAGCTTTTGATTCTCAGTGGAGGGGTGCTGGGTGGAATGACGAATTCACCATCCTGTAAAATAATGAAAAACCTCAGCTGTATAGTATGCGGTAAAGAATGTAATCTTGTTGGTGAGCACACATCATATGTTTACTGTCAAACCCATAAAATATTAAATACTATGTAAAGTGAATAGTAATATTGCCGTCAAAACGCGTAAAAATTGCAAAACGTGAACATATTGTACCAACAAGTTATGGTTTGGATTCCACCAGAAAATTTCGGGTGGCATCATCATGGAGGTCAATTCGTGGAACCGATAGCGTTTATGATGGAATACATGTTTTTGTCCCAGTCGATCCATACTCCTCAACCGAAAGAAAAGATTTTCGCACTGCAACAGAAAACCCCTACGTTTACAAGGCAATCAGAACCACCGCAACATTAGTTTTAGGTCAGGGGTATACAACTGTAATTGTTCCAAGGAATGAAGAAGAGATCCCACAGGAGCAACGCGAAGCAATTTCCAAACAATTAATCTTTGTACCATATTTTAACCGCATGATGTCATTGGAAGAAATTAAGGATTTTATCGACAAGCTCGCTTTAAAATTGGATCTTCAAACTAATGTGTTTAATGCCTACACAACTACAATGGAGCAGGGAAGATCGGTTATTGCCATGCTACCGCTTAACCGGAATGAGGAGGGCACATATGATTTACCACGACAACTTAGACTGATTAGACCAGAACACACACTTAGACCGATCGTCTCACAAGATGATACTGGGGAGTTAATTGGATGTCAGATTACCGGAGCAAAATCTAAAGATGGTGTTGTACCAGCGAAGAGAATGATTTATCTTACAAACGGGTTTAACAATCAACTTTTTTCTGATTATTTTGGCGACTCGAAAATATCCCGTGTATCAGACCTAGCCAACGCACTTTCCGTGATTTTGACGCAAGATTACCCCAACGCAGCCAAAAACGCATGGTTTAAGCCGAGAGTATGGGCAATACCAATACCCCCACAGGAATATGGTAATGAGAAATCAGTAATTACTCAATTTATGTCAGAGATTAATAACTCGGAGGGAAAGGATGTGGGTGTAACCGGTCCAAGCAACAAAGATGATTTAGGCGTACAGGTAATGGGTGGTGATGGATCCCGCGTGGATTCCAACGGGCTAGAAGTAATTCGGCTGGGAGTCATTAAGGCTATTATTACGGCATTTGGGTTACCGTCATTTATGTTGGATGAGGGTGATTTTGGACCACTTGGTGGAAACTCACAACTTACCCAACTTGATACCTATCTAAACACAGAGATTAAACCTGAAAGGCTAAACATTGAGGCAGCGTTAGAAGCACAGTTTTATGATCGTATATTAGCAATTTTATTTAATGCAACCGACACTAACGCGACACCAATTAAAGTTAAGCACAAATATAATAAACCTAAACTTTGGACTTTGATGACTCCAGAAATGTTCTCGGTATTTCTTCAGATGATGCAGACACAGCTAATTGACATAGAAGGTGTAAGAGATTTATTGGGACTAGAGGAACTACATAAAGAAACACTCACATTAGGAAATGATGTAACACCGGACAACTTAACGAGTAACTGGCAATCCAAAGTAGTGACAGCCGGTATATCCCCAGAAGGAAATAACGTGAGCGTGAGTGGTATATGAATGAGGATTATTTTAAGGATCTAATGTTAAACAAATTAACTGGTGTTGAGGTCGGTCTGTCAGAAATACAAAAAGATGTTCGCGATATTTGTGTGAGGTTGAGTGTACTCGAAAACTCATACAAGACGCATGTAGATCACCAGCTAGAATCAACCGATAGAAAATTTAAGCTCACTTCGGCTGTTTTTGGGGTTATCTCCGCTGGTAGTGCCCTGTTTCACTTTTTTAGAAATTAATGTGTTTTCTTAGTTACATCATTCAGGGGAAAGAACACATTATTTACTATTGCTGCACCCCGATGTGCCCCAAATATGGGAAAATAATAAAAACAGAAAAAATTCTAAAATCGTGATACGTATCCTTTTATAGTCGGAATTACTTATAATTAATCAATGAGTTTTTTAAACCTTAATAATTTATCTCATGTTAAAATCAGTGAGTTAACAGATATTTATTTTAAACTTCTTACAAAACACTTAAAACGTTAAAAAACCAATTAGCAGTATGGAACTAGAGGATATTCGCCGTGAAATACGCGATGCGGTCTTTCGATCCTTAGAATGCCCAATAGAAGAAGATCGCCTCTTTTGGATCAAATGTTTAATGTATTGGCAAATTCAATTAGAATTGCACCCACAAATGGAAGAACGAGATCAAAAGCATAAGGATTTTGAAGAGCACATCCGTAAAGTCGCTAACGATGTCGCACAGCGAACAGGGTTGTGTTTTGACGACATCTCATATATTCGCGGTGTGATGCACTGTGATTTTGTTCGTGGTGTATTTCAATGCAGGGTTCACTGCAGAGATGTGGAGGTTATTTTTTATTTACTTAATTCTAAATTAACACCCGAAGAAAAGCAAACACAGATCAAACAAATCTTAGACACATATTCTCTCTCGGAAGAAAGAATCACCGATTGGTACATCCCATGATTTATATTAGGTAGCCCACATATTATAGATATGATACCAGAAGTTCATGCAACATATGTTGGCATAAATGCAAGATGTAATGAAAAACCAAAGGAAAGCCCCGAACATTTTTTTATTGATTGGGAATACGGAAATCATGAATCCAGTCGATGTAGATTCTGTGGTCTACTTGAGGGAGTTGACATGGGAATTCATTATGGAGAGGAGGTTCCTCATTACGGGGAAGAGATCCCTCCATACGATAACTAGTGTAGAAGAAAGGAGATCGAAAAAGCCTTGATAGAAGACTGCCCAGATTTTAAAACCGCTTTTAAAAAAGTTGGTGGTGAGGAACTACAGCCAAAAACATTTCAAGATGCCGTAAAGATTATTACTGATGCTTTAGCTCTGCTGGTTATCTCAAAAAACCACAAATATGGAAAAAAGAACATAAATGATTTAGGTCAGCTGGGTATTTTTTGTCGAGTGTACGACAAAACTGCACGACTAAGGGAGCATTTTGTCAACAAAGTTGAGTTGGGTTCTGAAGGAACTATTGATTCTTTTGCAGACCTTGCCGGTTACGGTATTGTAGATATTCTTTATGAGGTTGGCTGGTACGATTTGGAGTTGGAGCAATAATGACAGAATTTTGGAGGATTCGGTATGACAAAAACTACCCATGGTTTATATTAGGTAAATAACATATTATAGGTATGAAAACCAAGACAAAAAAAAATGTTGGTAAGTATGTAGCGTTTTTTTGGTCGTCATCAGATCCAGAGCAATGGTGGACTGCTGATACTTTGGAAGATTTACGCCGTATCGTCTTGGCATCTAATTATGACGTACCATACACCATAAAAAGTGAAGGAAATGGTCGTTATGTAATGGGAAGTTCCCTTGTAGTTTACCGCGTGGATCTGCACCCACGAGTTGTGGATGAACTCGCATGAGATGTTCAGGTGATTATGACAAGGATGGTTATGACGAAGATGGTTATGATGTGTATGGTTTCGACAGTGATGGTTTTAACATACGCGGTTATGATGTGTATGGTTTTGATAGACAGGGTTTTGACGAGAATGGTCTTCATAGGGATGCCTATAGGGCGCAGAAAAATAAAGATACTAAGGAGTCCAAGGCATGAAGTTTAAAACTTTATTGCAACTCAGACCTAGTGTCATGGTGTACGACCTCTATGATGAGCAAGTCCTCACTTCCACCGAAGCGATTGAAGCAATCTGCGAAAGGTGGAAAGATTACAATGGTGATTTAGTCCCATGTGGTGAATGGAAAGAAACTATAGATGGCAACATGACAAACGGACTTCGTGAAGATGGAAGTTTCGACATCGATGTAAAAATGACAAAAGAATTCGCAGACTCACTTGCCAACGATGTGGTAATTCTAACATTTCCACTTGTTGGAGTGCATTCAGGTCTTGAAAAAATTAGAAAATTCCATCGAAAGCGATGATATTCTTCCGCATGACTAAAAAAAATCACAGAAAAAAAACTGGTTTTAGGATTACATGGATGACAAATGGCACAATACACGAAATCTCAGACTTAACCCTTGATCAGCTTATTGCTTGGCTTACTACCGATTTAAAAAAAAAGTAGGATAGGTTACCCTACCCCACTAAAAAACTGAACCTTGGGAACAATCAACGCCCAAAGTAACTCTGACTCCACGCTTCTATATTTCCCCCCCTGTATTTATCTGTGCGTAGTACATCCGCAAACTTGATAAAGGGGGTGTAATAGTAATACCACATGGACATATTAGGTCTTACAGGAATACAAACAGCCATACTGATTACAGTGTTGGGAATCTCAGCTACAAATATTGTGGGCTGGCTAAAATCAGATAGTTCATTCGATCTGAGGAAAACAGCATCCAGTGTAATAATCGGTTTGACTATTGGGCTGTTTACCGTCTCCACGCAACTATCTGCTATAAACACAGCATTAGGTGAATTAGAGCAACTAATCGTGGTGGTCGGGTTGATTGGTCAGCTAGCTGGATTTGATTTCTTCCTGAAAAAGGGCATTACAGCCATCAAAAAGTAGAAATCTTTTATCCTACCTCTTCTTTTTTTATTCCATGGAATACTGCCGACTCGAAATTAATTCAAATGGTGATATTATCACCACCGATGATACAAACCAATTAGAATCAGAACTTCGAGATTTAATTCAATCAGATAAGAAATACGGTCTTTTACCCGCTGACTCTAAAGGGTGGATTACGTGGCAAACATTTGATTATGATTCTGAGGTTACAATTGATCAGGTTAATTACTGCATTAGAATAGCACTCACCGGCTGGCAGCATAAAGTAAACGCCAAATTTCGCCCAGCTAAGAAGGGGGATGATGCCATACTTAAAATCTATTTCAGCGATCCTCAACATGACCCCAACATGACAGCAAACACACTCGCGTATCATTACTATCCATTTGTTCGTGAGAAACGTGGTATCTGTGTAATTAATAGAGATTTTTACTTTACAGTTGATGGTAAGCCGGTAAGCCTTACAATCATTGATCCAAAAAACTATCCGAAACCAACCACGCGTAAAGGTAAAACATATGATTTAGATCAGGTTTTACGGCATGAGTTTGGTCATGGTGTTTTTGGGCTACAACACGACAAAAACGAGGCTAACGTCATGTCGGCTAATTATGCCAAAGGTGCAGAATTTTTGACTGACCGCGATGTAATACGTGCCGCTGCCAAAGTGGGAAAGAAAACATTAAAATCAAAAATCCTTGAAAGGTGGTACAGGGTTAAATCAGAGGGTTACTTTTAAATACTTAAATATTATTGCCGTATAGGAGTTTCATGTTTAAATGCAGTGTTCATAGTTTTACAAGTGAAAAAATTGAAGAGTGGCAAAAACACATCGAGGCGTTCGACCATGTGGAAATAGGCACAGCACCATGTAAATTATGCGGGTTTTCAACAGAATTTAAGTTTTCAGGCAAAAGAAAAGCGGATTCTATTCCAGCAATCTGCGAAAGGTGTAAGAAATCACTATGATAGATTCCACGGATATGCTGGCAACTTTAAATACCCGTATTGGGATAAATAAAAACATGGCAGAAACCAATAACATTTTTGGCAAATTAACCATTATTAAAAACGCTGGTAGACCAGACGAATTGGTGGTTTGCAAAGACAAAGAAAATCTTCTAACTGACGGGGGAAGAGATCTATTTCATGCACAGTGCTACACAAACACATCAACTGGAACTAGAGGTAGTGGTTTTATCGCGCTGTCTTCAAACGCTTCCGCACCAGCAACAGGCGACACAACGCTAGCGGGTGAAATTACAACTGGAGGGTTGGCAAGAGCAGATGCAACAACCAAAACACACACAGCTGCAACTAACACGACTGTTCTAGTTCACACATACACCGCATCAGCAACACACACAGCTGTACAAAAATGTGGCATGTTTAACGCTGCATCCGGTGGAACACTGACCCATGAGAACACATTTACCTCGGTCACACTTCAAGCTAGTGATACATTACAGATCACTTGGACACTGACACTCGGTTAAATAGTTAAATACTAAAACCGTTTACTTATTTTTATATGTCGAGGATTGGCTGGGGAAGACACACAACTGTAGCAACTGGAACTGACAGTGGCGATCAAGTCTCAGTCAACGCATGGAATGCCGATCTGTCAACTTCTGGCGTTTTAGGATTTACAAAACAATCAGCAACAATTTCTTCAAATAACATAACACCATCTGCTAGTCTTATTGAAGTTCAGACAACTGGAACATTAAACACACTAACACCAACAAACAATAACGAATTTGATTTAATTTATTTACTGGCTGCATCAGGTGCAACCGTTACGGTGACACATGATTCATCGGGTGGTGCGGGTAAGATTAGATTACTCGCTACATCAAACAAAACACTTTCTACCACCTCACCGACAATTTTAATCTGCCGAACAATTTCTGGCGTAAAAGAATGGATAGAATATGGTGGAGGAATCACAAATGCGTTAGATGACATAGGTGATGTCCAAATAACAAGTGCCGGAGACAATAATTTACTTGCATATGATAGTGCAACTTCTAAATGGGCTAATAAAACTTCCTCACAGGCGGGGCTGGTCGGAACTGATACGACACAAACTTTGACCAATAAAACCCTGACAGCTCCAAAAATATCGTCAGGCTCTAATATATCAGATGCCAATGGAAACGAAGAAATCATATTTACAGCTACTGCCAGCGCTGTGAATGAAATTACACTAGCTAACTCTGCTACAGGAAATAATCCAACCATTACAGCAAGCGGTGGCGACACTAACATTGGATTCCAATTCATTCCAAAAGGTACTGGATATGGATTTGGTTTTATTGAAACAATAGAAGTAGCATTATCAGATGACTCCGCAACGGCCGTGCCGACAACTGGCGTAAAATACACAAGTGCGCCAATGCAGGCAGACTTTAACGTTATAGGGCTTCCAGTGGCAGGATGCAAGACAGCAGGAACAGGTGCAACATTAGTTGCGATAGATATACTTGTCGAAGATTCTGTAAACGCCAATACATTTACAACGATATTCTCAACCCGCCCAACTATAGATGCTTCCGAGTTTACTTCCACTACTGCTGTAACTGCACCTGTTCTTAGTGCTACCCCAACAATAATAGCAAAAGGAAAGCGAGTCCAGTACAAGATTCATGCTGTAGATTCTAACAACTTGGTAAGAGGCATCAAAGCTGGTATGCGTGGCTATTATTCGACAGTGTGATTAAATGAAGCCTGAAACACTAGCAGACATCAAAATCTGGATGGCTAGACACCCAAAACAAAACAAAGTATGTGGTGGAGCTTTTGGAAATCTAATGGGTTATTACAACAGTTTTCCGACGGCGACATGGGATTTTACAGAAGATTTTTCAGCTTGTACGACCAATCAATGTGATGGACTTTGGCCATCGGATAATACAACACATGTTTCGGTAGATACTACAAACGATTATCTTGTTGTTACTTGTAGCACAAGTAATCGCTTCAACTTGATATACTATGATTTTGGAGCTAGTTATATTTCTGATACGGCATTTGTGATGAGGATGTCGGTTGACATCACATCACATACTGGTGCGACTACAGCCGGCAACGTTTCCAAATTCATGGTATTGCTTGGAGATACAACGTCAAAAAACGAAGACCCAACAGGTGATAATTTTGGATTTACCGTAAGATATGATACACTTCAAGGTTCAAATATTTGGGAAGGAAAATACAGCAATAACGGTTCTACTACTAACGTGTCAACAAATCGCAGTGTATCAGCAGAAAAGATTTACACCGAAACAATCAGAACAAGTGCCACAACCGGAACATTCAAACTATTTTCGGATTCTGGATATTCTACACAGGTAGGAAGTACGGCAAGCCTCACCCCAGCCTCAACGATACAATCGCTAAGATATTTGAAAGTAATACTGTTTGTCCAACAAACAAATAGTGCAATCACAGCACATATAGACGACATACAGATAATGAAATCAGTGAGCACACCGCCATGAGTTTTCAAATAAAATCCTTTGATGGTGAAACTATAATCACAGTAGAAGCAACAAAGGCAGAAGATAAAACCATAGAATCGGTTGATGATACTTTACTAAACGAGTTTTCACTTTATGGTGAGGCGTTGAGATTACGAGCCGAATTATTTCCAAAACCGGAACGACAAATCACTAACGCCCAAGGCGACTTAATCACAATTCCGGCTCAAGACGGCATAGACGTTTTTTCATGTTCACTCAATGAGTTAAATATTGCTTTAGAGGATGCAAAATTAAACAATTATAGAGTAAGAACAGAGTTTCTGCTTCGAGTTCTTGCAGTTAGATTTCCTGATGATTTTGATCCGAACCTTGTCAATATTGGCAAGACGGAGTGTGATAGATTTGTCAAGCTCAAAGACAGAGCTACAAATAATCTTGAATTTCTAGGAGAGTGTGGTTTCGGTATTGATGTGGAAGGCAATCATCCGACACTAGAATCTACTATCTAATTATGAGCTTTGTCTTTGCCAGTCGTAATGGCACTCTACAATAAAACTGGAAAAGAAATCATAAAGTCTTGGGATTAAACTTCTCTTTTTTAATACTTTTAAACTAAATATGATTTGACCTATCGAGTTCTACTAGAGAGTGGCAGTTTTCTACTCCTAGAGAATGATGATGTGCTTGCACATCAAAACGATTACACTGAGAGAATAATCAGCGAGTCGGGTGATAACCTAACAACAGAGAATAATCTCAAGATCAACACAGAGAAATCGGTTTTACTCCCGCCACATATAAATTATCAGGTCACAATGTCTGGAACTCATCGACCAGTGCTTGGATACAGATTACATAAATAGTTTAAAAACCTAATGTAAATATTGCCTCTCACACGGCTATTTGATCCACAGGTATTCGATGATCTTGTATTTGACACTCATAGTCATTGGACTGTAGAAGTAACTGAACGTAAAACAGTTTTCGATCCAGCGGTGTTTGACGACCTAGTGTTTGACACTAGGCGTGGTGGAGTAATATCATTTACTGACTCACCCACGTATACTATCGCGGCATTCAGATCTTTAACTGACTCGACATCGTTCGCAGATAGTTTAATCAGGCTACTCTCATCGTTTAGGACCACCTCCGACTCTACAAGTTTTAATGATGTTGTCGAAAGATTCATGGGAGCGTTGAGAGGTCTTACAGAAAGCATCTCATTTACTGATACACTCGCAGCCATCACACCCACAACAGTTAGATATATTTTCGATAAAGGAAGATTATTTGATAACGCCAAATTTGACCCAGCCGTATTCGATACGGTATTAAAAACATTTGAAGTATCCGATGAGGTAACTAGAACACTCGCATCATTGAGGAGTACCGCGGATAGCATATCGTTTAGCGATTCCATGAGCAGGCTATTGGGTAGCTTAAGATCAGTAGTTGAACGTATAGCAGTCTTTGACTCATCAATATTCGATGATCTTATCTTCGATGTTACGCGTGGAGTAATAGCATTTACCGATATTCCCACCCGAATATTAACATCCTTTAGAACTACCAGTGATAGTGTAAACTTTAACGATCTGTCGATTAGAATATTGGGTGCTCTTAGATCAACCAGCGATTTAATTAATTTCGATGATTCTGTTTCTAGGATACTCGCCGCATTAAGAACAACTACCGATAGTATTTCATTTACAGACACACCGACAAGAATACTTGCTTCACTTAGAAGCGTGTTGGATTCTACAGGACTGTCTGACTTAGCCGATAGGGTATTAGGAGCATTACGATCAACATCTGATTCCACATCGTTTAATGAGTCTGTAAGTAGATTAACAGAGCAACTAAGATCCGTCACGGGTGACTTAGTTTCATTTACCGACTTACCTGCTAAATTAGTTGAATCGTTTAGAAACACACTAGACTCGGTTAGTTTGCCTGATAGTGTTAATAGGGTGCTAGCAGCAATACGATTAACCACCGACTCCACATCGTTCGCAGACACACCGACAAGAATACTAGGTGCTCTTAGAGATACCTCGGACAGTGTTTCGTTTACTGACATTATTAGTAGAATCGTAGCGTCATTAAGAAGCACCACCGATAGCATAACGTTTGACGAGACTGTAAGCAGGGTAAGATTATCATTTAGAGATCTGGCAGAATTTATCTCTTTCACTGATACACCGACTAGGATACTCGCTTCACTACGATCAACTTTAGATTCTGAGGTTCTAACAGACACCTCAACCAGAATAACAGCAGCATTAAGAAACACCGTTGATTCTGTAGGATTGTCCGACTTAACTACCAGAATACTTACCGGATTACGATCCACAGCCGATAGCATGGTGTTGGTAGATATTCCAACTAGGATACTCGCTTCACTCAGGAACACCAGCGACATCGTGAGTGAGTCTTCCACCACAACAAGGATATTAGGTGCAGTTAGAAACACCGTGGACACTGCGTTGTTTTCAGACACCATCGGAAGGGCTTACACCGGATTTAGAACGGCTGCGGATTCTGTAGGATTGTCCGATAGTGTAGCTGGATTCAAGTTAATAGTCTTACAAATACGTAATTCTGTGTATATCCTCCGAGTCACGAGAACTACCAGACAGATAATCAGTGTCATAAGACGCACTGTAACCTTATAAACCATTACACGTATTTTACTTCATGCCAACGGGAAAAGTTCATACGGGTGATACAAACACGGATTTTCAGTTATTGGTGCAAGATACCGAGGTTACTGGTGCAAACACGATAGTAGATCTGGCAACAGCAACAGTAAAACAGATGGTGTTTACTGATCCAGATGGAATTGAGCAAACGGTCTCAGCCTCGGCATTAAACGGTTCTGGCTCCGATGGAATTTTACGTCATATTAACACAACGATTACGATTGCAAAAAAAGGATTTTGGAAGTATCGTGCAAAACTAACACTTTCCGGTGGATCTGTTTATCAGTCAAATGACGTAATATTTGAAGTGATTTAAATGCCTATAGTAATAGACGGTAAAACATTTGAAACATTTACCGAGGCTGTAAATCACGTTAAAAAAACCAAACCTCGTCTTGTCTCTCCAGAAAAATATGTTTCGAGGATTCAGAAAAAACAAAGAAACGCCCAATTAACCGCAATAAAAATTAGAATATCTCGTATAGTGGGAAGACCAAAAACCCAGAGGGATCGATTGAATGAGGCTAATTCTTACGCCAAAGAAATAGGTAAAAGAATTGGTAGAGGGGAGGAACACATACCAAACGTTCAAGATGAGCTCGCTGGATTAACAAAATATGTCACTGATGGAACAAAAATACGCCCACCAAAACCCACCCAGAAAGATCGAAAGAAGATTATTTCTGCTAAACAGAAAACCGCGGTCTCGGCACTATCAAGTGTTGGAAATACAACCGCTAATCTAAGAAGATTTCATGGGGATGAAAAATTTGAGAATAATGTAAAACGTATTATGATAAGAGACATGGATTCAATAAGACCATTTTTATTAAGAAGCGGGACAGCTAATTCTTTTGTGCTGGGAGATCTCCTTGCAAGGAAGATTGGGGATCAAAACGAAGATGATTTTGGACATGTGATAAAAGTTAATCATGGTGGTTATCTGCCTCAGAGTGAGACAAATTTAACATATGGTAACGGTGTAATAGTAAAAATGCACCCACAAAAATTTCTGGATTTAGCAACTGAGTTAGGCACGATGATGAATGAAAAATCATATCAAAGTATAATGGAGGGATATAAAAAAGGAAGACCGATGGGCATACCATCATTTACAGTTGATGGAAAAAATCAAATTACATCACATGAAGGAAGACATCGTGCGACAGCCGCAAGAGATTTTGGGTTAAAAGAGATACCAGTCCTTATCGAGAGATCGAAGAATATGTATCCTCCCTTTACAGATGAGGAAGCGGCAGCAATAAAAACATTAAAACCATTAAAATCAGAGAGGTTATATGGTTATCAAAAGAATGCGGGAATAAATCTTCCAGATGATTATGAGAAAAGAGAAAAACGTTATGATGAACGCAATAAAAAAATAAAAAACCCTAAAAAGTTTGATTGGAAAAAACACGAAGTACAGGGATTTAGACAAAAAACAGATGAACTGATGTCGGCTCTTACCGAAGACAAATTAAAAAGAGTCAGATCTTCACCATTATTAGAAGATCAAACAATGCGAATAGAACACGGTGATGAGTTAACTGGGAGAGGGCTGATAAGCGAAGAAGAAGCAATAAAAGGCGCAAGGATTGAATGCCCGAAGACTAACTTGGCAAAACTAAAAAACAGATTAGTGGAGAGGTTATATGGTAATCAAAAAATCGCTTATCAGGGGGGGAGTAAATATGATCAGGCAATTACTAATTTACAAAAAGAATTTCAGAGTGCGGAGACACGAGAAAAAATAATAGGGCGCGACCCAGATTACACTACTGTAAAAAGCAAAAATGAGTTTGGGCATGAGTGTGGTAATGAGGCAACATGTGGTGCAACGTCTAGGTATATAGCTCGGAGGTTAGTATCACGGCATAATCTAAACCACACACAATTGAAAATAGAGGGTGGTTATTACAAAGGAGATGGTGCAGAATTCAGTAGTGGTGCTCATAAAGACGAAAATAATAATACGAGAGTAATACATGAGTGGGTTAGATTAGATGATGGTACAATTATTGACGGTTCGGCTGGGCAATTTATGGATCCCAAAAATCCAATACGCCAAGAACAGCGGCTTAGAGTTATACCACCTGATGCGCCTTTACAAAAAAACTACGAGACACATTATACAAAACACCCACTTTCTCGGACAACTGTGGATGAGCGTCTTTATGACACAGCCACGCCTACAGGGAAAAAAAAATGGTTAAATCCCCAAAGCGAATTAAAAAAACACATTGATGATTATAAACGCGCGGAGGAGGAGTATTGGTGGTCGACTGTTACCGAAGACGAAATAAAACAACTAATTGATTCTAAGAAACACCGCAAAAAAAAGGGATTAATAAGTGAAGAAGGAGCAACAAAAGGTGCAAGTATAAACTGCCCTAAAACAAACCTAGCAAAATTAAAAACCAGAATGGATGAAATAAAAACAGCAAAAGAACATAAACACACAATACAGTTTAGGCAAGCTAAAAGGATGGGTGAGGTGGGAGAGTTTCGTGGCGCAACACAGGGGAAGTATTGGAAGTATTGGTTATTGAATGCAAAACAGACAAACGGTAATGGTTGGGGTGTAAGTTCTGATTCTATTGATTCTAACATAGCAAAATTTATTGGAAGACCATTCTGTGTAACAGCAAAACAGTGGTTCCCAGAAAGCGAGTATGAGACATACGAGCACCCATACTTACCAACAAACAACTTGGATGTTATTTTCAACCATCAGGCGAAATACTCTGTAGGTGAAATAGTAGACGTAATGAAAAATGATGACGGTGATTACTATGCTATGATTAGACCACACTCAAAATTTGCAAATCATTCACCTCCAGCATTCTGCAGTCCAGCCATATTTCAATTAGACCCATCTGAACCCGAAAACAAAATCTCTAAATGGGAGGCATTACATCTAGCCGGATTGGATAGAGATCCGGCATACGGTGCACAGATAGCACTGCTAAAAGGTACATGTGTTGGCACAGTGAATGAATGCAAGGTACAATTTAAGAGTGCCAAACAAGAGAAATATGACTCAGATTACATAGACGCCAAACGGTTTGCAGCATATAAATTAAACGCGCCAGCCGAAGTGAGAATTAACCCAGAGCATGGTGAGAAGATAGCAAATGCATATGAGCAAATGAAACACGAACCAAATAATCCAAATGTTAAGGCTGCATATGGAGCACTGATTGATGAGACTGGAAAACAATTCAAAGATTTAATCGGTGATGGATTAAAAATTACAAAGTTAAAACCAAATGAACCAAATCCATATTCAACATCGAAGCACATGCATGAGGATATTGAAAAAAATAACCATATCTACTACTTCCCAACTGAATCTGGATTTGGTCAGGGGGAAAAGAACCCAGACCACCCAATGTTACAGCCAACTGAATTCAAAGACGCTGATCAACCATTGTTAGCAAATGATGTTTTCAGAATAGTACATGATGTTAATGGGCACTATGTGGGGGGAAAGACAACATTTGGTCCAAAAGGTGAACACCAAGCATATCTACAACACTCTAGAATGTACTCACCACTAGCGAAAAAGGCACTATTTACCGAGACCGTTGGACAGAATAACTGGGTAAACTTTGGTCCATACGGCACAAAAAATAGGTCTGACCCAAAGAACACCGTGTTTGCAGAGCAAAAAGCTGGTCTATTACCCGATGAGATTGTTAATGGCAGGTTTCACATATGAGTATGGAACGTAGAAGACGTCAAACAGATGAGGTTTTGTATGAATTAAATCATCTTGGGGAGGATGAGGATGCATATATCGAAGCAGAACGAGAACGCCGTCAAGAGAGATTAAGACATGATATTGACAGACATGTTTTGAGGGCTGGAATTATTGGGTCTGGGGAAATTCCCGATGAGACTAGACGGGGGTTAGATAAAATCATAGATAAACATGCAGTTATTGAATCGAGGAGAAAAAGAATAGTGGATACTAGCAATAATCACCTAAAACATGTGAATTATAAGAGAACTACCAAAGAGAGAGATGATGAGATGGAGTCACAAAAACAGTATGTTGAGGGCGGAACAAAAATTTACCCAACACCACCATCAACACCAAAAGATAGAAGGCGCAGCTTAGGGATAACAGCCAAACAACAAAACGCCAGAACTAAATTTACTGAACTTAACCGCACAGTTAACATCACAGATAAAGACTATGCGGAGTCAACTAGTTTAAATCCAGATGAGTTACGCGCTCAACGATATAATCCAAAATCACCATTAGCGCGTGAAGTACCGTTTGGTAAAAACATGGATATATCTAGCACGATAAAAGCAAGAAATAAGGCGTTAGGTGCGCTCTCCAAATCTATCAAACTTCAAAAGGCGATTAAACCATCCAAACCTAATCAGCGGGCGAGAATAAGAATTATCAAAGCGCGACTAGATAGAAAGTTAGGTGAAGCACGTTATAGCAAACAAATCAAAACAAAATTCGCACATGATTACACTCCAGATGACGTTGGTGAGTTCATAAATTCTCCAGAACAGAGGGCTAGGGCTTTGCATTTAGTTGATTTGGTTCAAAAAAACAGAAAGTTACAAGAATTTATGAACTCACCAGAAGGTAGTGTAGCAAATCGGTTATATGTGAATAAAGGAATTAAAATGAATCCTAAAAAATGGTTGGAAAAAACAAGAAGACAAGAAGCAAAACAACGTCTAGCCGCACCAATTATTCAGGAGACTGGTGAGGGGGTAACGTTCAGAAAAGTAAGACCCACCACCCCCGACATTCAAACCTTTGGTGACTATAAAGTACCAATGCACCCAACAAACGCATTTTTAATTCGACCAAATAACCCAGATAATTTTATGAACATTGTCAAAGAGTTACGCGGTTCGCAAAACACACATGTACGGAGATTAAGTCATGGAACTACAAAACAAACCTCAATAAGAAAAAGCGATGTTGAGGGATTACCAGTTGGTGGGATGCAATTAAGACACCACGCTGAAGTCCTAGCGGCTAACGGTCAAACACTGAAAAGGGGTGACATCCTATTTAGAAGGGTGGGTGCAGAACCGAAAGACCGTTACACATATGGAGCTGTCGGAGACACATATTATATCGAAAATGAGATTTTTAATGCAAAACCATTCACCGTATCTCGATCTACAAGACAGGCGTCATGGTTACCAAATGATCCAGCCGACCCTGATTACGCAGTAAAGGAATATGAGTCAGGAACTGATTTGCTGGAAGATAAATACACTAAGAATAACAAACCGTTTAGATATAGAGAACAAAAATACACTAGTAATGATACTGGTAACATAATAGATGAAACACCAAACATACCAGCATCACGGGTGATCGGTACACAGTCGGATAATCCTGTAAGTCCCCCGATTTCTAATGTAAGCACTGAATCGGAGTTTGCTTTTAAGTTAAACAACCACTACAACATTTCTAAGCGAAAACCGGTGGGTTTTGATGCCACGGGGAATGTGGTATTTGCAGATGATGAGTATATTCCCTCGGAAGCGGGAAACAGCTTTAATCCATATCAGCCGGTTTTTTCCCCAAAAGACCTTAACCCCAGCGAATATAAAACTAACACCGAGGAGGATTGGGATTTAGACGCGTTATCTGAGAGTGGGGGGCAAGATTGGAACCCTACTACACACACCACTCAAATCGACTCAACATTACAAAAGATTCACATGTTGTTAGAGGAAAGTGAAAATCCAGCATTGTTAGGCGAGCAACGACAGAAAAAACGAATGGAGGCTAAAGTGATGCTTCACCAGTACATGCCGCTTGGCGACAACGATCCAGACAGAGTTTTAGATTTTATTCGTGATAACAACATAACGAGGTGGAGTCCTGAAGTTTATAGTTTTTCCCGCGTTAACGCAGAAAAATACTCAAAACAGAAAAACGCATTCTTAAATCCAAACACAACAAGACAAAAATGGATGAGGTTTATTTATAGAGGTAAAGACGAGTGTGATATTTGTAAACAATTTGACGGGAAAGTTTACAGAGTTGATGACGAAAATAGACCGGTAATTCCAAGATTGGAAGAGTGGAGTGGTACTGGACCAGTAACACATCCCAACTGTAGATGTATGTGGGCTAAAACATTCTCGGAGGAATCACTTTCAAATCAAGAAAAACGTCAGATTCCAATATTCTCATTTAAGGTATCAAAAACAAGAGACGAATTAATTACACACGCATTAAAACGCCATGCAGAAGGTGCAGACAAAGAAAGTGTGTTTGAAGAACTTGTTGATAATCATGGTGTTAGTGGTCTCATGGCAAGGCAAATAGTAGAAAGTATAAAGTGGAAAACCGCTAAACAGAGGGTTGCCGGTGAAGACGATGTCGAAAACATAAAACGAAAGCAGAAAATTAGAAGGATGCGAAAAAAGATAGCAAAACCAACAATACTAAATGCAAAGATTAATATTATGAGATCTAAAATAACGAATATGCAAAAAACAAACACCTTCGGACAACACAGTGTAATAGATCAAGAAGGAAATATTTTAGAAAAATCTGGATATGATCATTTCGATATGGCTAGGGATTACTTTGGCTTAAATACCAAGGAAAATAATAATCGCCCAGAAATAAGTGACCATCACATTCATAAAATGTTAGCAGACAATAACTGGATTAGAGTGCAAAATTTTACCAGATCAAAAAACCCACACCTATCCATCCATGCAGCCACCCCAATAACCCCACAACAGGCTAAAACACTCTTACAGTTACATGAAGAGAACCCAAATACTGACATTGGGTACTTTATCGGTCCAACTGTAGAAACAGCTATAAATGGGTCTGTGCCTTCAATGAAACAGGTACTGATGGAAAGTCGTAAGGCATTTAGAACACGAGTGGCTAAGGCACAAGAATCGATAGCACTATTCAAGAAACAAAAACTAGGTCCACAACATGAAGAGGGATTCGGATTCGACCCAAGACATGGTGACTTTGTAACACCACAATCAGCAAGGGAGAGATATGGAAAAACGGGTGTTTCATTACATTTCATAGCAACAACAGATAATCTCGGACCGGTTGAAAATATTTTGGAAGCACTGGATGAGATTGGGGAGCAGCATTTTATAGGTGGGTGGAAAAGTTCAACTGGGTTCAAAACCGATGCAGCATATGTGCTAAACACTAATGACCCACAGGAAGTAATCTTACATCTTAAACGCTATAATCAGGAGGCATCATATTCAATAGGTCCAAGTGGAAACACATTCTTTATTCGTAATCCATACTTTATAAAACATTAAGTAGTGGTGGATTGAGAACCGTTAATAATATCTAAGTAACACTTTATACTTATATACAAGTAATACTACAAATTCTCAATGACTATGAAAGAAGGCGACTACGTAAATTCTTTAATCAAAGTCGCTAACGATATGGTAGACGTTACCGAGGCTAAGGCTAGTCCAGAAGAAGTTTTGGCAGCCCTGCAAGAAATTATCGCTCAGCTGGAAACAATTGCAAATGCGATTCCAGCTCAAGAGGATCCTCAAGCACAAGCACCCGCAGATCCAGCACTTCAACAAGAAGTAGCTCAACTGAGGGAAAAAGTAGCAAAGAGAGATAGAGATGATATTGCAGTAAAATACGCAAGTCTGTTTGAAGATTCACTTCGCGTTTCCAAAACGGAAGAGGTTCTAAAATCTGACAAAGATAACGCTTACTGGTTAGCGAAAATTGACGCAATAAACGAATTTACACAGTCCACAGAACAGTCACATGTCAAAACAGCGAAATCATTTTCTTTCCAGAAAATGGCTAAGCGTGACGGTGAACTGTATATATTATAGGGGGAATAAAAAATGGCTTATGGAACAACACCAGCAGGTACTATTACCAAAGAGCAAACCCTACTAACTACTAGAAGATTACCCGTGGCTGCATCGACTAATGTTGCGAAAGGCAACGTATGTACGATTAATTCTTCGGGCGATATAGTAGTGGCAACAAGTTCAACTTCAGCCGGAGCGACATGGTTTGTTGCCCTTGCAGCCGCAGATAATTCATCTGGCGCAGCGGGGGACATTACAGTACCATTAGCAGCCAAAGGTCATTTTGTTACTGTCGTAGCAGATGGCGCAATTAAAGCTGGCTCACCGGTAAAAATGTCCTCTACCGCAGGTAGAGTTGTAGATTTTGTTGAAGGAACTGATGCAGAGGGTTTGAAAGTCGGTACTTATATCGGCAAAGAAGGTGGTTCAATTTCCAAATCAGGCTCTACCCCATATCTGGAAAGTTTCACGGACAGTGAAGTATTCATACCGGTTGCAGCAGCAGCAGGTAATGTAATAGAGGTGCTTTTAGCTTGACTCGAAGTACCATAGAATCACAAAAAAGTGGAGCATACCAGATTTGGAGAAACCCAATAGACAATATCCTATACGCAACATATGGTGCACCAGAAAACTCATTTTCTGAGGTTGGCGCATTTCCACTGTATGACCTAAACGCACATAGTGCGACACAGCAAAGAATTGCCAAAGGCGAATCTAATGATTCACTGTATAAAGCATTCCTTGATGGTGATATTGAGGAATTGGCAAAAACATATAAAGATGATGTAGTAGCAGGTGGAGCACAGCGAACAGCAGCTCTAAGATCTGAGAAAAACTCAGCAGTTAACATCATTAACGTATGGACAGAGGTTCAAGGGTTGAGAGACCGAAAGTTCGCAGCGAAGTCACTCGCAAGAGAAATCCCAGTTAAAAACTTGCTTATCTCCATTGATAAAGCAACGAAGTTCTCTGGTTTGACCAGAATTGACGAGGGACAACTGACACAGTTGAAAGAACTGTCCTATACCAGAACTAACTTTACAGCACAGAAATACGGGCTGAAGTTTGTCATCCATGAGGAGGCAAGACTTAAGAACGTACACAATGTAATGCAAGACTCTATACGAGTTGCAGCAAACAAGATCGACCAACGTGCATCATTTGATGTTATTTCGGCTTTAACCGGTCTGACATCACAATCTGCAATTGGTGCTTGGGATACATTTGTGGCTGGTGCTGATCGAAGCTCAAGTTCTCCACTGACAGACGTAGGAATTGCTCAATTAAACATTGAGGGATCCGGTGTTGGTGGTAGATTGACTAAAGTTGGTATGCACCCATTGACATATGCTAAGTATCTTGAAAACACATTTATCAGAGGTGTTGCTTCAACTAAACCAGTTGATGTAGCATTTGAAAATGCTGAGAGAGAACTTATTGGTATGCCGTCAATCGGATTGGTATTGGATAATGGAATACAACAAGGAATCACTTATGCTGTAGACACTACAACCGAAGATGCAACCGTTGCATACTTCCAAGGTCCACAAAGGATCGGTTCAGCTCATGATGAGGAAACAGGCGATGAGAAATACTTCGTTGTTGATTATCATCTTGCGGCAGTAGTACAATCAGAAACTGGTAGACAAATAACAGGTTGCACCACACCTTTAGCGTGGTAGCTCCTTAAAAACCTCTTTTTTTATTTTTTTTACATAACAATTTCTGCAATACTTCGTATTTGATATGCTAATCGCTTCAGTTCTGCAAAGTATGCAGGGGGTGTTTATATTATCTGTAGATGTCGAAGTTTTTGTTTTTTTCAACACTCTCAGCACTCAGATAAGCCGAATAAACACGGAATTTCTCCTCTTGTAATTTTTCGGACACCATCAACATGGTAATTTGCACTTCAAGAAAATTAAGGTTCTCCTTTGTAAAAGCGTCATCTAATACAGCATCAAAACGAGCAAATAAATTATCAATTTTGTCCCACCTTGGTGTTGTGATAGAATCTTCGGGCATATTTTCTTCATTATATAACAAACTATTAAAAGTTATATGCCCTATTCCTTAATGGTGTTTCTAAACACATCTCTCGCTGCCATATTAAACGCGAGAACTCGTTTTCCCCTTCCCCGCTCCCCAGTACGAAGACGAGCGCGGCAACAAACGCAGATTGCCGCCCCACCATTATTCTTGTTTTGCACGCCCTTGGGAAACCACATTCCTCTCACTCCACATGAGGGGCAAAAATTATGGGTCATGTAATTTGCTCGCTTTGAAGAGTTACGCGAATGCGGAAATCGCCCACATAATCCCTTACAGTTTGCACTTGCCATGTTATCTTTTAGTCAGTCCCATATATAATTGTATTACTTAAATACTACCTATGTATTATCAACTGTAATGACAAAGTATAACCCAGATAAACTCTGGGCACAACAAATCATCAGAGCTAAAATCAAAGACCAAGAATTCATATGCGCTCTAGTTAGGAAACGATATGAGGGTGAAGATGTCGAAACTATTGGGGCTGGTGAATACCTAGGACTTGAAAAAGAAGAGATATACCCGATGATCGTAGATTCCGATCCCGACTCTGAAACATTCGGAAAGCGAATTAAAAAACAAGGTTCAGAACCAACCAATGTAAGGCTAAAATTTACACAAAAATACACCCCTGAAATAGCAAAGGAGTGGAAAAAAATGTGTGGATATTCTACATTAGGAAAAACTGAATACATATGGAAGTTTAGAGAAGGCGCGTTTCACGCGGAGGAGGAGTTTTGGGATACTTCAATTACTGAAGCATATGATCAGACAGTCAAAGGAAAACAGGTGATCGTGATTGAAAAGGATAAGTCTTACAATTCCAGAAGCAACGCTAAAAGCACTGGATGATTACATCTCGACTTTCCAGATTGGGGAACTTCGGGGTAACAGATCAGCATACATAGCGGCTCTTGTGAAAAAATATACGCCCACATTTGAAGAGGGCTAACCTCTTTTTTATATAAAACCTTTTAACCTTAGATCACTATTTTTATCTATGGCTGTAACGGCTGCTGAGATTAAGACACAGATTTTGGCTGGTTCGTATCCAGACAACACACTTAACGAAGATAATGTGTTTGATTTTCAACAATATGAACGTAGACGAAGATACCCTAGTTGTGACATAATTCTGAACAACCCACCAAGCACCACCCAGACTCAACGAGACACTCAGACAGTGTATGGTTTCCAAGTCATGCTCTACACCAAAAACATCGGGGTTCAATCTGACGAAATTGTTCTGCAGAACACAATAGAGAACACAATAACAGCTCAATTAGAATCTATGACTTTACAGAATCATAAAATTGTACTTGAGTCAAAAATGTGGAAGCGTGAGCAGTTTCAACGCGATCAAAATCATCCAGCATACCTACTATCAGTTTTAGTGGTGCAGGTTAGGCAAATCACAGCGACTATATTGACCCGAGACGGTCTCTTAACTCTTACACAGTTAAATGGTCTTAACGTGACAAATATCTCTTTTGATTGTTTTGACACGGTTTTGGAGGAAGGCTACAAACACATTGAGGAATCGGTCACTGCAAATCCAGATGGTTTACTTTTTCCGGTGAACTATACGGGAACACTTCAAGGGGTGTTTAGCACGAACATTGTGGTTAAGCAGTCCGACTTGGGTGCAACACCAGAAAAACTCAATCAACTTATCCAAATTAATGAGTTTGGGTATTCACCCCAATGCAAGTTTCTTTACACCGATAAAACCAATGTTTCTTCCCCCACCGTGATTTCCGATACTTTTATTATCAGTGGTCCAACATTACAGCGGCTGTACAGAACTACAGATAACACGGTATATAGGCTATCTGGGCGTATTACCTCCTCCAGTCAAATCGTATAAACCTTATAAGCATTAAAATCAAATATTTTCCATGGTAAACCTTGGTGTGATTGCGCAGCGGGTAAACAGCCAAAAATATGAGGTGTTGATTGGTGCGTCTGGCGATAATTTAGTTCTACTCCAAAACGCATCATTAAGCGTCAGTCACTCTGAATTTAGAGAGCCTACCACGGGTGGAAGTAATGTGTATTTTTCTGGAGCACCTGATAATGTGCTTTCTGGAACAATCCTTTATACCTCTGACTTGGTTTCTGGGGGAGGAACAGGTGGAGACATTAACGAATGGTTAACACGAACTAATGGAGAATATTCGCTTTTTACAATTGTGGTTCGCCTGACTAACGCGGGAGGAACAGCACAGACGTATACTTTTACAAGTGGTGCAAAATTAACATCATTAGTGATTTACAAGGGTGCGGAGGGCGCAACAAAAGCAGATGTTACATTCATTCTGTCTGGCGATCCAGTGATAGCCTAGGTGAAACCGTGCTTGAAGAAACTATTACTCGACTAAAGTTTTCACAAGAGAGAGTGCAAAAATTTATTGATCGGAATATCATGGAGTGGGCTGATCAGGAAATATTACAGCCCGCGCGGGATGACATGTTAAAAGCGGGACTTAGTCAACAGGCGGCTAACGGGTTAAACCTAGACAAGACCGGATTTATGAAGGTGAGCCTTGTGTGGGAATACATTAAAGATGGAAAACCGATTCATTTTTACATCGAGTATGATACTCGACCCCACTGGATTTATCCCAAGGGAAAACTCCATGCTGGTGCTGACATGTTGTCATGGATGGGTAAAAACGGAGTCCGTGTTTTCGCAAGAAGGGTTTACCATACTGGGACCACTGGGAAAATGTTGTGCCACAACGCTGCAAAACAATATACACCATTTTTAAAACAACGAATAATAACTGAGACTAATGCTTATTTGGCGGTGAATCAACTATGAGCGCACGGGAAGATGTAATAGAGATTCCAATTGAAATTAAGACCACGGACCTCGAAGAATTACAGAGATTAGTGCAGCAGTTAACGGAGGCAAAAAACGAGGTAGAGGAAGCAAAAAGGAAAATACGAGCTGGAAGAAAAACAAAAACTCCAACGGGTGGAGTAGGTGCACCTTTTTCTTCGGAAGAAGAACCAATTTCTATTTTTAGAGAGGGAAGGGATGATGCCGAAACCTTACCAACAAAATTTAAAGACGTTAGTAGTAAACAACCGGTTCAACGCGAAACTTCATTTCAAGAACTGGCTAACAGAATGCGGGAAATGGAATCTCACCATGCCGAGGTAGTAAGTGTCATGGCGCAAATTGCTAGCGCAGCTGGAATTAATCTACCAGTAATGGCAAACATGGTTCGTGCCATAAAAGGTGGTAAAAGTGTTATAAAAGGTGGAGGAAAATTAGCAGCTGGTGTATCGCCAGTAAACGCAGCGCAGGGAGCAAAACTTGGGTTAGTCGCGCGTTTAACTGCGGCTGCTGGACCAATAGGAGCCATGGTAGCGGGTGGAGTAACAATTATACAGACGATTGACTGGTATATTAATAACGTTTTGCTCGTAGCGGGTGGACCGTGGGATAAACGATTCAGACGCGTTATTAAGGAAGAAATCGCAGCAGAAACAAGTCGCTCGGAAAAATCTGCCATAAATCAAGGGTTTAAAACCATAATAGCGACATCTATACCTAGATTACGCGGTTCGGTGGGGGTTAAAAGTTCCTTGGAAGCCGTAAGAAAGGGAGAATCTTTATACAACGCGGATACAGAATTTCAAGTGAAAGGTGGAATACCGTAGATGGCTGGAAATAGTGCAATTTGGAGAGCAACTACGAATGGTGCCGAAAATAATAACTCAGGGGATGTAATTGAATTTAATGGTGGTGCAGTACCGGATTCAAAATCTCACATCATAAATACCCATTTTCAGTTAATCAGCAGCATCAGCACGAACGAAAGACCAAAAGTAACAGGTGATCTTACACAGGATTTAGGATTTTCTCAACTAGATGTAATAATTACTGGGAGTTTTAGCACGCCTTCATCCCATCTTGGTAGTGGAATCATTAAAAAATGGTTAATAGAGGCTAAAACAAACACAGCGTTCCCGTTCGGGCGGTTCGGTTTAAGGTTAAACGATTACCCACAATTTAATTTGACGCCCAGTGGAGATAGGGGTTACATATTATATGATTCAACCTTAACCCGCTCCGCAGAATATCAGAAAGTAGATTTCGTGTTTAAATTACGGTTTAACGGATCGATTGGGGTAAGTCCTTACTCATGGTAATCAGTAAATGGAGTTTTACAGTAGTTCATTATGACAGACCTGTTGACTTAAGTAATTCATGGGTGGCACAAGATCTTACAAGTGATATAATAGCAA
>Ga0194131_10003320_pt1 | contig 25479 bp, 24 predicted proteins | sample TA2KigO120mmetaG_FD_148631 | JGI IMG/M metagenome (GOLD analysis project Ga0194131, IMG submission 148631) | Freshwater microbial communities from Lake Tanganyika, Tanzania - TA2015053 Kigoma Offshore 120m | ecosystem: Environmental > Aquatic > Freshwater > Lake | place: Tanzania: Lake... | reverse complement strand
GAACGGTGCGTCATCTTCGCAGGAAAAGTCGACAGCAACGAAGCGAAAACCCTCTACGCACAGGCTGATTGCTTCGTGATGCCATCATTGAGCGAACCATTCGGCCTCGTCGCTCTGGAGGCAGCCTCCTACGGAACACCCGTCATCCTCTCGCGGCAATCCGGTGCAGGAGAAGTGCTCAACCACGCATTCAAGGTGGACTTCTGGGACACGCATAAAATGGCCGATTGCGTTCTCACGATTCTCAGAGATGATCATCTCGCCCATCAGTTGCGCTCGGAAATCCGCAATGATCTCGCATCGCTCACGTGGGCAAACCAGGCAGGCATCGTGAAATCGATTTACGAACGCACGCTCTCGAACAACCTGACAGCCTGAGAACCTACTCCCATCACCAAAATACCAATAGCCAAAAACCGATCACCAGCCTCCGGCCCCTCCGTCTGCCTCTACTTTCAGGTCCACCAGCCCTACCGTCTCCGCGATCTCCGCATCACGGAAATCGGCACGGCGGACGTGGACTACTTCGATGAAGCGAACAACCGCTCCATCTTCCGAAAAGTAGCGGAGAAGTGCTATCTGCCTGCGAATGCGCTGATGCTCGGATTGCTCAATACCTATCCGGATTTCCGCATAAGCTACAGCATCTCAGGAGTCTTCCTGGACCAGTGCCGCACGTACGGCCCGGATGTTCTGGAATCATTCCAACGTCTTGCAGATACCGGCAAAGTCGAATTCCTCGCAGAGACGTACTACCACTCCCTGAGCTCGCTCGCCTCTCCGGAGGAATACTGTCAGCAGGTGAAAAAGCATGTGCAGACGATCGAAGAGCTCTTCGGACAGACACCGTCGGTCTTCCGCAATACAGAATTGATCTACTCCAATCACATCGCGCACCTCGCGAGACTCATGGGATTCACCGGTATCCTGGCGGAAGGTGTGGACGGACTGCTTGCCGGACGCAGTCCCAATCACCCGTTTGTTCCACCGAAATTCCGGATTCCTGCAGAACAGGAAACCATCATCCGCAGGAACCGCCCGCCCATCCGTCGTTCACAGAACATCCACGTCCTCCTGAAAAACTACCGCCTGAGCGACGACGTCGCCTTCCGCTTCTCCGATCGATCCTGGAACGGATATCCGCTGAATGCAGAGACATTCACCGACTGGGTGCAGCGCAGCGGCGGCCACAGCGTCAATCTCTTCATGGACTACGAAACATTCGGTGAACACCAGTGGGCGGACACCGGGATTTTCGAATTCCTCGCAACGCTTTCACGCATTTGGCAGGAACGCGGCATCCGGTGCGAAACACCGTCGGAAGTTATTCGCAGATGGCGTAAGCAAAAAAACGAGGAAACGTACGACGTCCACGCACCAATTTCCTGGGCCGACCGCGAACGTGACCTCTCTGCGTGGAAAGGAAATGCGATTCAGAATGCGTCATTCACATCGCTCTACGAACTCGAAACAGCCGTAAAAGCACTCGGTGATCCCGCAGTGCTGGAACTCTGGAGGAAACTGCAGATTTCCGATCACTTGTACTACATGTGCACGAAGTACTGGAGCGACGGCGACGTCCACAAGTACTTCTCCCCCTACGAAAGCCCGTACGAAGCCTATCGGAGATTTTCCCATGCAATGCACGACCTGCGATACCGCCTCACGAATCACGAATAACGAATCACGAATAACGAATCCCGAATCACTCAATAACCACCCATGCCCCGCTCTCTCATCCTCGGCAACGGCTCCGTCCTCGCGACGTTCGACGCAACGCTCCAGATGCGTGATCTGTACTTCCCGTACGTCGGCATGGAGGATCATACGTCGTACGGCGATAAGCACCGGACAGGGGTGTTCATTCAGGGAAAGGGTATCCGCTGGTTCGATCATCCGAGTTGGAAGATTGACGCGCGGTACCGACCCGAATCACTCGTCGGAAACTCCGTGCTCCGCAATGACGAACTCGGTATCGAAATCGAAGCACAGGACTACGTGCATCCCGTTCGCAACATCCTCGTCCGACACTTCCTGTTGCGATCGACAGACGGCAAAGAAAAAGAAGTACAGGTGTTCTTCAACCATGATCTGCACATTTACGGGGACAAGCAGAAAGACACGGCCTTCTACGAACCGTTCACGAACTCTGTCATTCACTACCGGCAAACGCGGTACTTCCTCGTCGGAGGAGAGACCAGCAAGCCGGTCGTCTGTGTGTCGGAAAAGCCGCTGCAGGGTTACGAGTCTGTGTTGCACAGCAAAGACAAGATCCGCAGTAGCGGCATTTCGAGCTACAGCGTCGGCAAATCCGAATACCGCGGACTCGAAGGAACATGGCGGGACGCTGAGGACGGCAATCTGAGCAACACCGTCGTTGATCAGGGATCGGTGGATTCCACCGTCGGCATACGCTGCACGGTCGGTACCACGGAGAAGACGGAAGTGACCATGTGGCTGTGCCTCGGGAAAACCCTGGATGATGTCGTCGATCTGCAGCAGTTCATCCTGCGCGAAGGCCAGGAACGCCTGCAGCGGAACTGCCACAACTACTGGAAGAGCTGGGTGAACAAGAACACGCAGAATTTCGGCAGCCTGCATGCAGCCGTTACCGATCTCTACAAACGCAGTCTGCATATGATCCGTCTGCATGCCGATAACCACGGCGGCATCATCGCCGCTGCGGACGCAGACATCATGGAGTTCAACCGCGACACGTATACGTACGTGTGGCCGCGCGACGGCGCATTCGTTTCCATGGCCATGGATGAAGCCGGCCATCACGAAGTCGCCCGCCGCTTCTTCGATTTCTGCTGCAGGTGCCAGACCGAAGACGGATACCTGCTCCACAAATACAATCCCGACGGTTCGCTGGGATCCACGTGGCACCCATGGTTCAGGGAAGGCCGCGCACAACTCCCCATTCAGGAGGATGAAACCGCCCTTGTCGTGTTGGCGATCTGGAAGCACTTCGAGAAAACGCGGGACTTTGAATTCCTGCAGGACATGTACGAACGGTTCGTGAACCGCGCGGGAAAGTTCATGAAAGAATTCCGTGAAACACATTCGCACTTGCCGCTCGCATCGTACGATCCATGGGAAGAGCACCGCGGGGTCTTCACCTACACCACGGCCTGCACAGTCGCCGGTCTGGATGCCGCCGCGAAAATCTGCCAGATGCTGGGACACTACAATCACTTCGAGGCATTCGAAGCTGCCGCCGAGGAAACCAAGCAGGCGATGCTGTACCACCTCTATGACGAGTCGCAGAAAACATTCGTGAAGAAGATCAAGCGGGAAAACGAAAAGACGATCGAATCCGATGTGACACCGGATATGAGCATCGCCGCGATCTGGAAGACCGGTGCGCTGCCGCCGGATGATCCGCGCGTCGTGGCGACCATGCAGCGCCTGAAACAGACACTCACCGTGCACACCACAGTAGGAGGTCTGGCACGCTATACGAACGACTTCTACCACAGCAAAGAGAAGCCATCCAAGAACGTTCCCGGCAACCCATGGTTCATCACGACGCTCTGGTACGCCCAGTGGCGCATCGCCGTCGCACAAACAAAGGAAGACCTTGCCGAAGCGAAAGCCATTCTCGAATGGGCCACACGGCACGCCGGACCCACCGGCATGATCGCAGAGCAGATGCACCCGCGAACCGGCGCTCCCCTCTCCGTTGCGCCTCTGACGTGGAGCCATGCGACATTCGTGGAAACCGTGCTGCAGTTCGTCAAAAAAGAACAGCAAGTGACCGGATCGTGATCTGGTATACTCGGCTCCATGCGTCGCACCGCGTGGGCCGTCACCGGATCACTTGCCCTCCTCGCCTTCAGCGGGAGTACTATCCATGTGCATGCCGAAGCAGGCACCGCCACCGGCTCCACGATGAGCGGTGTGACACTGGAAGATCTGGAACGGATGCGCATAGAGGAAATGTGGAATGAGCGGAGAATGGCAGTGAAAGGCTTTTGGGCTGCCATGATGAATGCCCGCAAAGAACTTGCAGCACATGCATCGCAACAGGCGATCCGGAGGGAGAAACGCAGTGAACTCATCGCGGAATGCCGCAAGGACATACGCGCCGCAAACCGCGATACGCTCTTCAAAGAGACGCTCCGCTGCTTCCGGGCACTTCTCACAGGAGAACTGGAAATAGCGCGCAAGGAAAAGCAAGCCGTCACATTCATGGCCGGCGCATCCGACGCTGCGAAAGCCGATGCGAATAGCGCTCTGCAAAATGCAATGGATGCACTCTCCACCGTGATTTCCGCAGTAGACGCCGGAGTCTACGGCTCGAAAGAGGACCTGGAAGAGACGAAGAGGAATCTGAACCATAAGTACCGTACACCGGTGCACGCGTCACTCGTGTCTCTCCGGCTCAGCCGGCGCTCTCTGTGGATCACTCACCTCCTCGTCAAGCTGCGCGAGATCCAGGAGGATGAAACGCTGTCGGTGGAGGTAGCCGCGGCACTGGCGGATGCCATCGAGTGTTTTGAGCATGCAGGAGTCACTGTTGCCGGCAACCCGACTGCGACTCTGCTGACAGAGAGTGCCACAGTGCTGCGCAACTGCGGCGAGAGAGTCCGGGAGACGGAAAAACTGTATAAAGAATTTATACAACAAAATGCAGGAAGCGGAGCTATCACCAAATAAGGATCTTTTCTAAGCCAAAAAAACGATACCACCCACCGCAAGAATTATAAGGAAACAACAGAAAAACGATCAGGCAAACCCAAGAGACAACCCAGGGGGCATCGCTATACTTTGGGATCCCCCCTCAGCCCCCAGCCCCCTCCTCCACTGCATGCAACAGCGCGTCATCAGACACCGGGTGGAACGTACAAAGAACAAGCATTCACGTGCAGTAATCCGGGACGATACGATTGTCATTCGTCTGGCGCGGGGCCTCTCGCCGAGCGAGGAACGTGAACACATCGACGACCTGCTGGTACGCATGAAAGAACAATTGAAAGAGGAGCATAAGAAAACACTGATCAACCCGTTCGGCAGATTGCTCGCGAGCGGCGAGAGTACGGTGGTGACGCTGGCAAGTGGCAGGAAATACCGCTTCATGCTCCGTCCAGGCATGAGGACAAAAATCACGCAGAAGCGCTACGGATGGCAGATCACGGTCGGACCCAAGTTGCGCAGAGCCGGTTTGCACAGAAGTCTATGGAAAGCCCTGTGCATCCGGGAACAGGAACGCATGCGCACGCTGGTGCAGAAGATCAACAGGGAAACATTCGGCGTACACATCACCGATGTACGTCTTCAGTTTGCATCGTCCCAGTGGGGCAGCTGCAGCCCGAAAGGCGTCATCATGATCAATGCGGCGCTGCTCTTCGCGGAACCGCATATTCTTCGCTACGTGATCATCCATGAACTTGCACACCGGAAGCGCGCCGACCACTCGCCGCAATACTGGAATTGGGTGCGCTGGGCCATGCGCGACTTCCGCAGCGCTCGGGAAAAGCTGCACGACTACAGATTGCCGACGCTCTGATGCCCGTACTGCCCAGCGGATCTTTGAAAAGGTCAGAGTATTGCTCTATCCTCCCTGCACATGAGTATCCACCAATCCGGCGGCCATGACGATTCGAAGGATCCAAAGCCGCAAGGCAACGATCCGATCGTCGCAGGCGGAAAACATGAATACGATCTCGGGGACGACTTCGGAGAGAAAATAGGTGAGCATGACGCTGACGAAGGAAACGTATGACAGACACGCAGACACTCATAGCGGTAGCCCGCGAAGCGGCAGCCGCAGCGGCATCTTTTCTGGCGAAGTCACACGGTGAAATCGCGGGAAGTTCGCGCGAGCTCTCCGTGAAGCAAAAATCTTCCGCAATCGATCTCGTCACGGATCTGGATGCCAAAGCGCAGGCGATCATCATCGATTGCATTCGCAGTCACTTTCCCGATCACCGCTTCCTCGCCGAAGAGGAGGGTGCGGACGCACTCGGCGATGCCAAGTGCCCGTATCGGTGGATTATCGATCCACTCGACGGCACCACGAACTTCATCCACGGAAGCAACGTCTTTGGATCCATTATTGCCGTACAATTGCATGAAAAAACCGTTGCCGGAGCCATGAACCTTCCGCTGCTCCGCAAAGAGTACTGGGGAGGTCTGGGGAGTGGCGCTTGGGCCAACGGAAACCGCGTCCGTCTGCGAAACACACGGAATATGAACGATGCGATCCTCTGCTGCAATATCGTCCACCGTGCATCGAAAGGTGATGATGGCATTCTCCGCGTGACCGTTCCCGACTGCGGTTCTGTGGAGAACTACGGATGTGCAGCCGAAGAATTGGGCGAGATTCTGGCGGGACATGTGGACGGCTCTTTCTTCGACGGCATACGACTCTGGGATGTCGCTGCAGGATTCATGATGATTGAAGAAGCCGGCGGCAGGGCGTTCTATACTTTCAAAGATGAACGCAACCATCGATCGGGACTGATCTGTGCAGCATCGACAGAGCCAATTTTCGCGGAACTGAAAACGTGGACGGAGGAGAGAATGAGCTGTTAGGCTGTTAGGCTGTTTGGTTGTTAGGTTGATATGTGATCAGGATCAACAATACATAAGAATATAACAACCTAACAACTCAACAGCTCAACAGCTCAACAGCTCAATACATCATACTCCGCCTTCTTCAGCAGCTCGCCCAAGACAAACACCGGAAGCCCGACAACCCCCGTCCAGTCCCCTTCCAGATGTTCGATCATCATCTGCCCGGGACCATCGATCTGAAACGAACCTGAACGGTCACGCCAGAGATTCGTGGAAATCCACCACAGGATTTCGGCTTCCGAAAGCGACTTGAAATGCACTGATGACGATGAAACCGCCTGGTGACAGGTGCCGCCAGGCGCGACGATGCAGAGTGCGGAATGCACGGTACTGACGGCACCTGAGAGTTTGCGGATCATGGATTCGGCTGCCTTCGCATCCGGAGCCTTTTCGAGCAATGAACCGTCCGATGCCACGACGAGCGTGTCGCAGCCGATGATGTGTGAATCCGGGAACTTCTTCGCCACATCCTGTGCTTTTGCGCAGGCCAGGGCAATCGCGCGCTTCAGGGGATCGGATTCACCCCACGATGATTCGTCGATGCTGCTGGGATGCACTTCAAACGTGAATCCCAATCCTTCGAGGAGGCTTTTCCGCTGCGGGCTTGCCGATGCAAGAATGAGGCGTGCCGGCTTCACAATTTTGGGGGATACAGAATATGCAGATTCTACAATACACGGAAGAACCGTACATGCGTGCCGCCGGCACGCATCTTCCGCTTTTATTTACAATCCGCACTCTTCACGCAATTCGTCGGCCTTCCCGGAAGCTGCCCCGGATCCCTGCGTGTAGCCGGATCCGCAGCTTGCTTGAGCATTTCCATGCGCAGCTTGAATCCCTGAAGCCCATTCTCTGTAAGCCTGCGGAGAGATCTCGTTGTGTACGCGGTGTGATTCAGAAGTCCCGTCGGCAATACCTCCGAAGCGCCGGAACCGACGATGGCGAGACAGAGCTCATAAAAACCTGCAATGGGAGAGTGCTGGAGATTCTTTGGGCAAGAGCGAGCACGGATGTACTTTCGCAGTAATTCCCTTTCCGTGGTGGAAAGGTCTTCCGTCGAGAGCGAGGACACATCCTCTGCACCTTCGGAACCCGCTTGCACTGCGGCAGAAGGTTTCACGGCATCATTGCGAATCCCGCTTCCCTTACGGAATTCCTCAGCCGCATCCAGATACCGACGCGCAGCCGCGCGTTTCTGTACGGCATCCAGCAGTACATCAGTCCGTATCTCCGATGCATCCATCGCACTCCTCTGCATTTGGGAATCCAGAAAGAACGCCGTCGAACCCGCAGGAATGGCCACGATGCCGACGAGCAGAGCAACGACAATCCTCTGGGTAGCGTTCGGAAGCTTGTGCATGGGATTACTCGCCGCGGAGGGAATCGTAATTCAGACGCGGGCGTCCAATCAGTTTATGCGTCCTCGGAGCGGAGAGAGACTTGTCGAGCTGCTCCAGACGAAGTCGCAGCGTCTGCAGAGGCGTACCGTTCAGGCTGCGGATGGACTGGCGCTCAAGGACGGAAAGATCCACCTGCGGACGGGAATTCGCCTTCCGTTCGGCAAGCAGCGCCACGCAAATTTCGTAGATACCTGCACTCTGATTGCGCTGCAGCATCCTCGGGCAGAGACCCATCGCTACGTACCCGTCGATGAGCTCACGATCCGTTTCCAGAAGTGCGTTGTACTGCGCACGCGCATCAGAAATCTCCGGGATATCCTCGGGAGCTGCGCTCTTCAGGGAACCGCCATTTTCCAAATTCAGATAGAACTCGATGCTTGCCGTGTCGTTCATTTCCGGAGGAGCAATATTCTCGGCACCCTCCTGCAGTAGGCGCTTGTAGACATTCACAGCACGCCAGTAACTCCTGCGCACCTCGCGCACGCGCGGCATATCTTCAATAGCCGACTGCTTCAGTCCACCGCCGGAAACCGTCTTCTGCACGATGCTCGCATGGAAACCGGCGACAGCCGGTGACATGGCAAGCGCCAATGCGAGCGCGATCCCCAGACGGGGCAGGGCAACCTTCGGAATGCGGAATTTCTTCATAGGGTTTGTGTGAATGTTTCATAGCAGTATAGCTGAAAAAGCCAATGAAGGCAATCCACGACCTGCTGCAGCTTCAGGGCTCAAATAAGCCCGACTTTCTTCCTTACCCCCTCCATCGTTTTGCCCGCTATACCCCTCGCCTCCCCGGCACCGGCATCCAGGACATCCCGTGCATGCTTTCCCGTGAGCTTCGCACGCTTCTCGCGCATGCCGCTGAAGTGATCCATGTACGCTTCGAAGAGACGCTTCTTGGCATCGCCATAGGGCAGACCGTTCCTGTAGTCGTTCGCGAGAGTCTTGGCACCTGCTGCATCCAGAAAGAGTGTGTGGATCTTGTAGATGACACACGACTCGGGATCTTTGGGATCGTTCATGCCCTTGGAATCCGTCACGATGCCCATAATCGCTTTCTTGATCGCCTTTTCATCCCCGAACAGCGGAATGGTATTGCCGTAACTCTTACTCATCTTCTGACCGTCCGTCCCCGGAACCACTGCCACTTCTTTGCGGATCACCGGTTCGGGAACGGTGAATGTTTCACCGTAGACAGCATTGAATTTCCCGGCGATGTCGCGGGCCATTTCCACGTGCTGCTTCTGATCTTTCCCAACGGGTACCTGATCCGCCTGGTAGAGGAGAATATCTGCCGCCATGAGCACCGGATAGGTGAAGAGACCGACGTTTGCGGCGATCCCCTTCTCCACTTTTTCCTTATAACTGACCGCTCGCTCCAGCAGGCCCATCGGCGTCACAGTGCTGAGAATCCACATCAGTTCCGTATGCTCCGGGACTTTACTCTGCTCAAAAATAATGGATTTTGCCGGATCGAAACCGGCAGCGAGGTAATCCAGAATCGCATCCTCCTTCAGTTGTCGGAGCAACTTGCCGTCCTGAATCGTCGTCAGCGCATGCAGATCGACGATGAAGAAAAATCCCCGTTCTGCACTCTTCTGCATTTCGATATTCGGGCGCATGGACCCGAAGTAGTTTCCAAGGTGAAGCTGGCCCGAGGGTTGCATCGCGGAAAGCACGCGCATACAGACAGTGTACTGACGAACTGACGGGAAGGAAAATATGACCTGAGAAAAGTTTTTTGTTTCTGGTTTTTGGAACAAAGACAAAGGACTTTACAGTAAACCATAAACTAAAAACCAAAAACATCAAAGCGACCGCAATTTCTTCAGACAATCCTCAAAACTCCGCGGCATCGGTGATAGCACCTCCACTCTCTCTTTCGTTATGGGATGGGGAAAAGCGAGAGTATACGCATGCAGGAAAAAGTTATGATACCGCAACTCCTGCTTGAAGATCCCGTTGAACTTCCTGTCGCCGTACTCACCGTCGAGTACCAGGGGGTGCTTGATCATCGCAAAGTGTCTGCGGATCTGATGATGTCGCCCCGTCGCTATCGTCGCCTCCACATAACTGCTCATGCGAAACCGCTCAAGAACAGTGTACGTTGTCTCCGCATCAACGACACCACGACCGCGTGCGGGAAGTTTCATGCGGATGACTCCGGTGTCGCGCCCCACCCTGCCCATGACGAGCGTGCGGTACTTTTTTTCCCAACCGGTGAAGTCCGATGAAAGAATTACATCGTATGCTTCTTTGCTCTTCGCAAAGAGCACCGCACCGGATGTCTCGAAGTCGAGACGATGGACGACGCGTAAGCCCGGAACGTCTTTCTTCAGAAAATCGAAGAGGGGAAGTTTGCCGAGCGGCCCTTTTCCGCGCACCGTCAGCTCCCCCGCCAACTTACTCACGATGAGCAAATGCGGGTCTTCGTAGAGGATGCGGTCACGGGAAATCGCCATGACCATAGCCTACCCCAATTACTCCCCGAGAGCTTCGAGTACCCGATGAATCGCAATGGCGGTCTCGCCGCGGGTCAGAGGACGGTCCGGAGAGAGATGGTCGTGCCTGCCGGGGAAAAGGCTCAACTCCTCGGCAATGCCGGCATACGAAGCGAACCAGGCATCAGACGGCACATCCTCGTAGGAATGCGGCAGTCCTGTGGGAAGACCAAACGTCTTGCTCAGCATCTTCAGGAACTCCGCCGTGTTCACCGTCTGTGCCGGACGGAACGTGCCGTCACTGTATCCTCCGATGATGCCTGCACCGGCCGCCGCATTGACGTATTTCACGTACCACTCGCCGGAGAGCAGATCGCGGAACGATACTCCGCTCTGATCTTCCACTTCACCGTACTTTGAAAGCAACAGGAACTCCGATGCTTCCGCACGGTTCACGGGCTTCTCCGGACGGAACGTGCCGTCGGGGAATCCTCCGATGATCCCCTCCTCCGCCAGAGCATTCGCAGCCGTGCCCTCCAGCGTGCGACTGTCGAGATCGGCGAACCGGTTCAGTGTCACCGGCATCGTGCGTACTTCGTCTTCAAACTCCGCGGAGGCCGACGCCTTCGACCAACCGTAGTCGTTGTACATGCTGTACGAGGCGCCCGCCTGCGCCGATGATGACTGCTTCAGCTTCTTCTCATAGCTCTCCCAACACTGTGTGCAGGAAGGATAGGCCATACCTCTCTTGGAAACACATTCTTCCTTCGTCCACTGCTCGCATCCCACACCACCGTCCACCGGGAAACAGCAACTGACTTTTTCGGGCGCGGAAGGCGCGCAGATCGACATCGTGCAGACAATGCCGTCCTGCGTACACTTGCAGGTATTGCAACCGTCTTTCGCTTTGAATACCTCACCCAGCTTGCGGTCCCCGCACCGGACCTCCGGCGCGGCACACGGATCGCGGTAGTACGCAATGGACGAGCCATCTGCGCTGCAGCGCGGGTACTTTGATCCGTCCTTGCAGTATATGGGTTCGCAATCACTGTGATCATCGTCTTTCTCACACTTCAACTCACCGCAACCCGGACAACCGTCCTTCGTCGGAGCATCGACATACTTGCAGTTCGGCGGAGGAGCAGCGCACACGGGAGTGGGACACCAATGCCCGCCACCTCCGCTCGTGCCGGCGCCGCAGTCCTTCGGACATTTGCCGGACTGGCAGGGCGCCATGCAGGGGGGATCCGAGTAGACGCACGCGGGACAAAAACTCTTCTCTCCCTCTTCGCACTTGCCGTTGCCGCAGACCGGTCCCGGTGTATCTCCGGTGGATCCGCCTGATACGCCTCCAGTGTTCCCCTCCTTCCTGCAGGGGCCGTCCATGTACGGGATCGTCATGCCTTGCTCATCGCAGCGCGGAAATGTCTTGCCGTCCGGACAGACGATCTTCTCGCAATTCCGGGGGCCCGGTCCGGTGGAACCACCTCCACCGCCGTCACACACCAATCTGCCGCAACTCGCCATACATCCATTCTTGTACACAGCATCCACATGCTTGCAGTGCTCCGGAGGCGCAATGCAATCAACAGTCTGACACTTGACCTCGCAATCCGTCTGGCAGGTCTGCCCCTCGCCGTCTTCACAGATTCCATTGCCGCATTTGGATACACTCCGGGTCGTACACACTCCCGCGCATGCCTGAATGCACACTTGCCCTTCTCTACAGGCTGAGCGGCACTCCCCCAAATCAACAGTGCAAATCTGGCCATCGGCGCATTGCGCACTGGAGAAACACAGCTTCTCCTCCGTGTTCTCGCACTTCTGCGTACCGCAACCGACGACGCACCCGTCTTTCACGGGAGGGTTGACGTATCGGCAACCCTGTCGGGGTGCGACGCAATCGACAATCGGACACCGTGAAGTCCTGTCGCCATCCCACACCGGAGAAAGGGCAACAGATCGCCGCATGAGCTCCGCTTGATGATTGCCGTACGCTATACCGCCGAGGGCAAGCGAGAGCATGAGCGCTGTGAATGTCGTCCGTGGATGCACGTCCATCGGACGCGATTATGCACCCATGGATACTGAAATGAGTATGAGCGACGTACGTTTTGACTCGCTGTAACAAAAAATATGTTCTGCTTACCTGTTATTTGTCTTCGAAATCCTCCGCTCTGCACGGGAACCAGTCTCCGGAATTCCTTCCCGGACGGTCCACGGTAGTGACGAGTCCCATATCACCCGCATTCTTCGGACCAAACACACCACACGCAATGCGGTCATGGATCGATCTATCGCTTATCGATTTGATAGCAAGAACCTTGGCTTCGCATTCGAGAGCTGCGACTTCACTTAGAATCGCATCGCAATTACCCCCATGCCGTTGTTCCCAACCGAATGGAAAACTGTCGTCCACTGATGCCTCTGTTCCACCTTCGAAAATCATGCGTGCATTCTCCGCATCTGTCTGCGGGAATCAAGTACTTTTCAGATATTTTCCCGGCGCTTCGCGAAGAGCAGTTTGTACGGTTTCGGCTGCGAGAAATCTTCTCCCGCACACGCAGGCGGCTCCTCCGAAAAATGCACGCTCATATACTGGAGCGCGTACTCGCTCAGGTTGGAATCCTCGATGGTGTTCATCAGAATCAGTTTTGTCTCCTGCAGCGCAGTGAGGTACGCGCGTTGATACTCTTTCGACGCGCCGATGAACCGCGAGTAGTGAATGAAAATCGGTCCGTAGGGACTCGCCTTCGTGAACGCATAGGGTCCTCCGCCGCGCGCTATCTGCTGAAGGTAATGTTCATATCCGCAACGCTCCATGACGTCATCGATCGTCGCTGCGACGCTGCGAAGATGTGTCTCCTCTTTCTGCCAGTGCTCAGCCAGCGAACCATAATCGAATTGCGTACCTGTGAACGCGACGAAAACGAGGGTAACGGCGAACAGTGCGGCGATACCGGTCGTGGATCCCCGGCGTACGAGAATGAGAAAGAGCGCAAGGTAAAACGGCAACGCAAAGAGGAAGTGATGACCGTAGAAATCTCCTCCGACAGCGATGGAAAGCAGAGCGAAATAGGAAGCGACGACCCACCGGAGAACCAAACTCACTTTGTCCATGCGTTGATCTTTTGAGGCAACAAACAGTATGGGTACTGCGCCCCACAGAATCGCGATGGCCGCCGCAAGGAACGGCGAGTAGATAAAAAGATGTTCCCACGTGCGCCAGATTTCCAATGCGCGCAGTGGCATCGGTACGTCGTGCTGGAAGACGTGAAACCCGAGCATGTGCGGGAGATAGACGTCGAAGAAGGGTGTCCACCATCCGAGGAAGAAGAGAGCTGCAACCCCGATGACTGCCGCAATCAATGCAGGGATCACGAAACCGGAAATGAAAAAACTGACAAACTCACGCATTCCTGTCCGCGGCGCAAGCAGCACTACCGCAGAAAGAATGGAGAGAACAAAGGGCTCTTTACAACCCACTGACCCAAGCATGAGTAAGCCCAGGAGTGCAATGCTGCGCCATCGCCTACGAAAAACCGGAAGCTGGACGCCGGCAGCTGCCACATACCCCACCCCCAACGCCGCACCGTAACTCTCGGCAAGACCGTAACCCCCCTGATTGCCGGTGTAGAGAGCGAGCACGGTTCCAAAGAGAAATGCCGTCAATGATATGATGCGCCGGATGTACGGGTGTACCGAATCAGTCTGATGCACCGCAGCAACGAGCGTCACGACCGGAATCGAAAGCAGTGCGACCGCCTGGACGATTTTTACCAGCAGCTGACTCCCGAACATCTTCAGCGACAGCGCATGCAGTATGAACACTGCGGGGGGTTTGGTTTCGAACAGGTCGCTCCACGGCTTGAGACCGTTCAGGATTCCCCGCCCGACCGTCTGGAAAATGAGAGCGTCACCGGAGAGGTATCCGGAAGACACCTCGAACCACGCGTCAGCGAGGAGACCGGCGAACGCCCATGCGCACGCGAGTGCGAGAACGGTTTGTGCGACCGGGAATACGGAGTGTTTCACGGCACGAGTGTACTCTACGCTGAGGGTGTGTTCATGCCAGGATGTTCTTCATTTGTGAGCAACACAGAAGAAGAGAGATTTCTTTCGTTGATTGGAAGAGTTCTTTACCCATACACTGCGTGAGCTGTGGGCAATGAGCTCCCACCTGCGCCCCCTCGACTTCGCTCGGGGCTACGGCGGGCAGGCAGCTGGTTGTCATTCACAGCATCGGGCAATTAGCTCAGCTGGTTAGAGCGTTCGATTCACATTCGAAAGGTCACTGGTTCGAATCCAGTATTGCCCACCATTCGACTCGCCCCGCACTTTCAGCGGAAAGTGCTGGGCTCGCTCATGGTCCTCGCCTGCGGGCTCGGGCCATTCTTCCTCGTGGCATGGCCGAGGCGAATGACTCTGTTTACCCTGAGCGTTTATCGAAGATTCGCTCTATTGCATCATGAACACGATCAAGAGCGAAATGAGCAGACCTAACCCCGCACGCCAAATATCCTTGATGACGAGTTGCATCGTTCGCTTGTACGGCTTTGGGTTCACCGTGAACATGGTGAGCGCTAGCTCAATCTCCTATTACCGATGCGGATCAGGGATCGATGACACACAAGAAAACCCCCCATACCGTCATGGTACAGGGGGTCGAGGTCTTTGGCGTTGCCCTGCCGGGAGGCAGGGGGTTAGAACGTGAGCCAGCGTCCAGCGCCGAGGAGCACTAGAACCAAGTTCAGTGCCGCAAGCACGAAGGCGAGCGGCATGCCGTACTTGGCCCAGGTCCCGAAGGAGATACCGAGCTTCTCCTTCAAGACGACGTTGCAGATGTTCCCTGGCACCAACCCGACACCCCAGAAAGCCAATGACAATCCGAGGATCATCACGACCGACTGGTCCATGCCCGGCTGAACCTCGAGAAGCCCAAGCAGTGCATTGTCGGCAACGGCGCTGATGCTGTTGCCAAAGAACGCAACGATCGGATGCATGCCACCGAAGATGTGTGCCGCGACCGGTTTAACCGCTTCTCCGAAGAAAAGCAGTCCCCAGACGAAGAACATCACCTTGGTGGTTGAATGCAACAGACCGTCCACCTCATGCGTCAGGTTGTGCTTCTGCTCCTCGTATGCTTCGACCGCCTGCAGCGCTTCTCGAACTTCTCCTCCGCTACCCTGCTGCTCCACTTCCCGTTCAGCCTCATGCGCCTCTCGCACCATGCGTTCTTCAACAGACTCCGCAAGCGGTTGAGCCTTGCGGGCCAACAACCATGCGACGTACGCCAGGAACACACAGTTGATGATGCACACTCCACCGAATGTCCGAACCAGGTAGGGCGTTCCTTGACCCAGGTTCCTCGCGATGAAGAGCGACAGGGGTTCTCCGACGGTTGTCAGCAGGGCAGAGATCCCAATCGTCGCCGAGTAGGCAACCACGGACGGGGTGTAATTCCGCCGGGTCACCTGCTGCAACGTGCGAAAGAAAATCGCTCCCAGCGTCGCCATGACGACCACCGAGATGGACCCCAGACTGCCGAACACCAGGGTCCACAGTCCCACCATCATTTCCGGCGACATCCGCTGCGTCCATGCGCGGATAGTTTTCTCGATCCGTCGCCGGAACAGGACCGAGAGCAACGACAGTGCGAAGTAGCACAGAACGAGCATCCAGGGTTCTGTCAGCACTGTATGCAGACCTTCCTTGTGGCCGTGCATCAGGTGCTGCACGAAGCTCCCGTCCTCGAACACCACGCTTCCCGTGCGGAAGGCGAGCCAGAGCATGACTCCGCCAATCGCCAGGAAGAAGTATCCTAGTTGCTCGTCCACGAGCTTCGACACCATCGGCAGCACGATCATCGCCACAAGCGACACGACCATTCCAATGGCCATGGTGATCGTCTGCTGGGTCCAGAATTCATTCATGTACGTCTCCTTCTTCTAGGGGTTACTGATTTCGGATCCGCATCAACGGACCGAATGTGACTCAACGAGACCGCAAGTAATCGTTTTTTAAACTTCTATTTGCGATCTCGTGTCGTTCCAACCGATGTTGTCAAAGGCCAAATCCCCCTACCGGTCGAGCCGGCAGAAGGTGCGTTGTAATATCATATTTCAACGAATAAATCAAGGCTCCTAGGGGCCGCATGCCCCAAGGAAAACCTCACAACACTGCTAGAGAACCCATTCCCTGCACATTCCCTACCCCCTACCCCCTACGCCCTACCCCCTATCTTCACCTCCTCGCCCATCGGAATTTCCTTCGCATCACCCATGCGTCTCGCGAACTCCGGATCGATCGAGAGCCTGCTCTCCTCAGGCATGATCTGCCCCTGATACTTGGAGAAGGGCTTCCTGTTGTACGGTGTCTCCGCAGGACTGCTCATCTGCTCGAACGCGATCTGGCAAATACGCATTCCGGGATAGAGCGCGACCGGGAGGCGGTTCAAGTTGCTGATTTCGAGTGTGATCGTTCCGGAAAAACCGGGATCGACGAAGCCCGCGGTGCTGTGGACGATGATGCCGAGACGGCCAAGGCTGCTCCGCCCTTCGACGCGCGCAACCAGATCATCGGGGAGCGATATTTTCTCCTGCGTGACACCGAGAACAAACTCTCCCGGCTGCACGATGAACGCTTCTCCGTCCGGAACGGTGATCGTGCGCATGTTCCCAGCGAAAGAATCCGGAGTCATGGGATCCAGCACTGCAAACCTGCTGTGCTCGTAGAGCTTGAAGATATTACCCAGGCGGAAATCCATGGAAGATGCATGGATGTGAGAGAACAGCTGTGGCTGCAGTGACTCCACATGCACACGGCCGGTCTCGATTGCCCGTCGTATGTCGCGATCAGAGAGAATCATAGGAAGGACACCTTACCACAATCTCCGAACTTTCCACATTGTTCTTCCGGTCAGACTTTCTACAATGTTCGGGCATGCCTGCAGATATCCGAGAAACGACCGGCCCGACTGCAACAGAGGCAGTGGAGGGGGAGGAGATAAACGCTGTCGACGCCTACCGCACAGCCCGCAGAAATTTCGAGGAATTCATGGCGAGGATCGAACCTCTCGGATTCCTTTCACGATCAGAAATTTCCGAGCAGAGAAGTTACGTGGAGAGTGCAGCATCCGACGTCGAGAAAATGCTGGATGTCGCCAAATCCTACAGTCGCGACATGATCAGCAACAGCATCGCGAAAAACTTCAACGCCTACAACAATCACCTCATCAGGCCACTCGACGACGCATTGGAGAGCGGCGTGATATCGGGCAAATCCTACGGTGAATGGATCGCATGGATGCGTGATCCGGGAAGGGGAAGTATGGAAAAACACGCGTCGATCGAATCGGTACTCCCAAACTATCTTTCCATACGCAGAGAGCTGGCCCGAAGGAGAAAGGAACTCCTCGCAGATTCGCGCCTGGGGACACTGGAGAAAAATGCGGACTCCACTCTGCGCGGCAAAATCTCAACGCTCCGTGACAACGATGCATTCCTCAGCTCACTCACCTTCTCCGAGCGTAAGGGGCTCATCGCAAACATCACGGCATCTCTCGACACGGAAACTGGCGATGAAAAACTCTTTGCCTCCTTCGAGAGAGAACTGGGAGCCGCAGTCAGCGCGGAACTCATTTCAGCGGCATCCCACGAACGGTGGATCGCCCGCTTCAAGAAACCCGGACTCTCCCTGAAAGCGAAGCAGTACTTCGTCGAGTACCAGTGGCCGAGCTACCGCCAGGCGTGGGAGCGGTCCAAGAAAGAGCGTGCAGACATCATCGCACAGCCACTCTTCAAAGAACTGACGAAGACCGATTGTAAGAACCTGGATACCATCAAGGACAACACCGCATTCGTCGAACTGCATCACGACAAGAAAACGGCGCTCCTGGCCGAAGTCCGAGCGTGCATGTTGGCAAAGAAGGAACGCAAGGGAACGCTGCTCAGCCAGACACGCAGCGCACTGGAAACGGCTGCGGCAGCGGGATACGTTTCGAGGAATAAAATCGGCCCGTGGCTTGAGCACGTCATGAGCGGGAAGAGAACACTCGCTGAACTCAAGCGCTTCATCGGCGACTGGGCAAAGGTGCGCTACGGATTCGACAGAACCGAGCGCGCAATGAACAAAGGTACCGTCCCCCGTGGTTTCAACAGACTCACCGAGGAAAAATTCCTCGGTCTGAGTTACGAGCAGCGCAGAAGTTACGTCGAAGAAGCGGAACGGAGACTGCACGCCGAAGGAAGCCACGTACCCCATACGAATTTTACTGTCCTCAAAGGGAAAATCCGTCATGCGCTGGATACGGAAGACTGGGATGAGGCGCGCCAGTATCTGCAGGAAGCATGGAAGGGAAACAACAGCGAAGAAGACATCCGTGAATTACAGTCGATGGAGAACTATCTGAAATCCTTCGGAAAGAAAGAGAAGAAGCAGGAGAAAAAAGATCCGAAGACCGAAGTACTGCGCGCGGCAAGCGACATCGACGGACTGCTCGCGTCCGCTCCGGACGGGCTGAAGCCGTTCTATGAGAAATGCCTGTTGTACGGAGGAGAAGCGACAGCCAGCATGTGCCAGATCATCTACAACGTGAAATGGTGCCAGGACAGAAATTACCTTCCCGATGAACCCAACATACTGCGCCACCGCGCGCTCCGCGAAACAGAACACCGGCTCTCGGCTGCGGGCGATGGACACAAGAATGGCCTGGAGAACAACCTGGTGACAGGCTTCAACAGTCCTTCCATCCGTGACGACGGGTTCGGACCGCAGAACATGTTCGCAACGAAGGATGAGTCGCAAACCGTCGCGCAGAAAGCAAGCGAGCACAAGGACGACTTCACGTTCCGCTACTGGAGCAACCTCATCGTTCCCGACGTCTCACGCGGGCAGTATCACTTCGCTTCAACGCAAATTCACTGGCGTCTCAAGCGGGCGGCCCGCACGTTGGAAGCGCACGGTTTCAAGTACGGCACCATGGAACTGAAGGCATTTCGGTCACTCCACGCCTCCGGTGCTTCCGAGGCCGCATAACCGCCCCCTGAACTGAAGAGGAATTTACTTGAGGATGCCCTGCGTAACCGTAGAATAGCCCGGCAATTCCCCCGCCTTTCCATGCGTAAAACTTTTCCTCTGATTGGCATCACCACCGTCTCCATGATTCTCGCCGGATGCAGTCAGTCTGTACAAGGCAATACTCTGGAGTCGCTGCTCCGGAACCCGCTCTTCGCCGAACAGTACTCGGAACAGATGGTGGATACTCTCACGGAACTGGAGATAAATCAGGATGTGCTCCTTCAGAACGAAAGCAAAAAGAAGGAGGTGCTGGGGCTCAAGAATCAGTGGCTCGACACTGCACGCAATGCACGCAAAGACCAGCGTGAAGGACTCCTGGGAGGCTTCGTCCCGGTGCATGCATTCATCGAAGGGGAAGTTCTGCTCTCCGGTCGAACGGTCCACCTCAGCCCTCAGTTCGTCAGTGTTCCCGGACCGTCCCTGCATCTCTATCTCACACCCGCCGTCGATCCACGGGATGTGAAATTTCCGGATCCCTCCGCTGCTGACCTCGGTGTTCTTCCATCCCCATACGGGACTCAGAGTATTGAACTGCCTGCAGATGCCGGCGAGGCCCTGCTCTTCCGTTCAGTGGTTCTATGGGACACGACACTGGAAAAAATCTACGGCTTCGCGCAACTGAGCCCGCAGTAATACTTCTTTGCAATCACGCCCGGGCGCGTTATCCTTCCAACACTATGAAACGCTCACTGCTCCTCGGTCTCACGCTGTCTCTCCTGCTCGTCGCATGCAAGCAGAGCACGGAAACAAGCAACCGTCCTCCGCGGGGAAACCCCTCAGCGCAGGTCCTGGTCGAAGAGTTCGCCGACCTGCAGTGCCCTGCATGCGCCAGCGCACACTCTACCGTCTCCAAGCCGCTTCTCGAGAAATACGGCAAGGACATCCGCTTCGAATACAAGCACTTCCCTCTCCGATCCATCCATCGCTTCGCATTGGACGCCGCGGAGATGAGCGAATGCGCCGCCGATCAGGGGAAGTTCTGGGAATTCGTCGACAAAAATTACGAATTGCAGAACAAGCTCAGCTTCGAATCCCTCGTGGAGTGGGCTGAAGCGATCGGTATCGATGCCGTGAAGGCCGAACGCTGCTGGAAGTCACACAGCAAGCGGGACATCGTCCTCTCAGACTACAAAGAAGGGCGCGACCGCGACGTTGGCGGGACACCGACGTTCTTCGTGAACGGCGAGAAGGTGGACACCGGTTTCGATACCCTCGGTGCAGCAATCGAAAAAGCGATCAAGGGGACGTCGATGCCGTTGTAAGAGGAAAACGGTTTCTTGTTTTTGGCTTCTTGATCGGGCAAACAAAGAGTTTTGCGTTGCTCCTCAAGAAACTATAAACGAAAAACAAATGCACGGTGTGGTTTCTGCTAGAATACCCTTCCGATGTCTTTATATCGTAAGTACCGCCCGGCAAAGTTTGCTGACGTCTACGGCCAGGAACATGTCGTGACGACACTGGAGAACGCAACGGAGAACGGGACGCTCGTCCACGCATACCTTTTTTCCGGCAGCAGAGGAACCGGGAAAACCTCCGTCGCGCGCATCCTCGCCAAAACCATCATGACACAGGGCATCGCTGATAAGGCTGTATGCAAGCAGATCGAAAAAGGAATCGAGGAGGGGTCCATCGTGGACCTGTTGGAGATCGATGCCGCCAGCAACACCGGCGTGGACAACATCCGCGACCTCATTGAGAAAATACAATTCTCACCCGTCGCAGCCGCTGCGAAGGTCTACATCATCGACGAGGTGCACATGCTCTCGAAGGGTGCATTCAACGCTTTGCTGAAGACGCTTGAGGAACCACCCGCGTACGCGTACTTCATTCTCGCAACGACGGAACTCAATAAGATTCCCGCCACCATACGTTCGCGGTGCCAGTGCTTCCCCTTCCGCAGAATCCGCGAAGAGGACATCATCCGGCGCCTCCAGTTCATCGCGGACTCGGAGCGTATCGTCATAGACAGGGAAGCGTTGCGCTTGATCGCACACGCCTGCGAAGGCGGAATGCGTGACGCAATCTCCCTTCTGGACCAGATGCGCTCACTGCCGAAGATCACGCTGGATGAAGTGGGACTGCGTTTGGGCACAACCGGCAGCGAGGCCGTGCAGACCGTTCTGAAGGCGGTTGCCGAGCAGAGTGCTCCTGAGATCATCGAAACTGTACGGTCGATAGAAGAGTCCGGCATCGCTCCCGAAGTGTTCGCACGGCAAATCCTCACAGCACTGCGCGAGGATATGCATGCGGCGGTAGAGGCACACGAATCTTCAGCGCCGCACGTCGCCATTCTGGATACACTGCTCGGAGCCATCCGCGACATGCGCAGCTCCCCCGTTCCGGGTCTCGTGCTCGAGGCAGCTCTCCTGAGCCTCGCGCAGGATCGTGATGTACCGGCTCCTCCGCGCATTGCGGTGAAAGCGGCAGAACCCCCCGTCGTGAAGAAGGAACCTGCAAAAAAAACGGAGCCTGCGGAAGCCCGCACCGTGAAGGATGCGCCCGTTGCAAAATCCGCTGGCACTGTGGAAGCTCCGGAACTCTCATTGGAAAACCTATTGGATGCATGGCCGTCACTGCTCAAAGATGTCGCCCCGGCTTCGGTGAAGATGTCCCTGAAAAACGGACGCGTGACAGGGATTGGCGGTGATTCGGTCACCGTGCAATTCTCATCAGCGTTCCACAGGGACCGCGTGAAGGAGACGAATGCGAGTCGGGGAATAGAGGAGTTGCTACAGCGGATCTTCAAGAAGAACCTCAAGCTACACTGCACCATCGATGACGCAGCAATCCCCGGCGACGCGCGTTCCGACGAGCTGGTCAACGTAGCGGAGGCGGCCGCGGAATTGTTTTGAAAGCTTTGAGCTATGAGCTGTAAGCTCTAAGTTACTCATAGCCCAAAGCTCACCGCTCATAGTCTCTTCATATGCACCCATCTGAAGCAAAATCAAAACTCCGGCTGGATATACGAGATCGCATCGATCGCATGTCCGACAACGCGCGCCACGCAGAAGGGCGAACGCTGTCGCGCGTTCTGCTCGAAGAGATACCGAAAGGGTCCACCGTCTGCGCATTTTTTCCGCTGAAGACCGAAGTCGACATCCGGCTGTTACTCGAGAAGCTGCTGGAACGCGGTGATACCCTCTATCTCCCCGTGTACGAGAATAAACGCCTCGTGTACAAGAGAACGACCAACCTCACGACGCTGACACCCGGAGAATTCACGATTCCCGAACCACCCAAGGATGCAGAGAAGCTGGAGAACCAGTCGGTCGATATCATCCTTGTTCCCGGCCGCGCATTCGACACCACGGGAAACCGCCTCGGCCGCGGTGCAGGCGGATACGACCGGTGGCTGGAGAAATACAAAGCAGCGCATCCCTCGACGCAATTCTGGGGCGTGTGCCTGGAGTGCCAATTGGTGCCGGAAGTGCCGGTGGAAGCACACGACGTGAAGATGGATGAGGTGATCACGGCACGGGGGGTGACGAGCTGTTGAGCTGTGAGCTCTTGGGTTGCTACATTGTTTGGCAGTTTTAAGGAACACAACAACTTAACAACGAAGAACTTTTCATTCATACTCCTGTCCCCTCTCTTCAAACTCACTCATGACCTACCTCCCCTGTCTCGAAAAAACTGATCCAGAAGTCCGCAACCTGATCATCGCGGAAGAAAAGCGCGAGTGGGACAAGATGCGCCTGATCCCTTCGGAAAACTACGCATCGAAGGCGGTCTTCGAAGCGACGGGAAGCGTGCTGACCAATATCTACAGCGAAGGGTACCCCGGAAAGCGGTACTACGAGGGGCAGCAGATCATCGACCAGGTGGAGAGCCTCGCCATCGAACGAGCGAAGAAGCTCTTCGGCATGCCGCACGCCAACGTGCAACCCTACTCCGGAAGTCCGGCGAATATGGCCGTCTACCACGCCGTCCTCTCGCACGGCGACACCATCATGGGTCTGGCGCTCCCGCACGGCGGCCACCTGACGCACGGCTGGAAGGTAAACTTCTCGGGGCTCACGTACCATTCGTCTCCCTACGAACTCGACCAGGAGACGGAGCTCCTCAACTACGACAAGATCCTCAAGCAGGCACGCGAAGTGAAGCCTAAAATGATCATCGCCGGATACACAGCGTACCCGCGCATTATCGATTTCGTGAAGTTCCGGGAAATCTGTGATGACGTCGGCGCGCTCTTCCACGCAGACACCTCCCACATCACCGGCCTCATCGTCGGCGGCGTACACCCGAGTCCGTACCCGATGGCCGACACCGGTATCACCACCTCCCACAAGACACTCCGCGGCCCACGTGGCGCCATGATCCTCTGCAAGGAGCAGTACGCAGAGAAAGTCGACAAAGCCATCATGCCGGGACTGCAGGGCGGCCCGCACAATGCGACGACCGCCGCCATCGCCGTTGCGTTGCACGAAGCGGCACAGCCGGAATTCAAGACCTATGCACAGCAGATCGTGAAGAACGCTAAGGCGCTCGCAGAATCACTCAACGGTCACGGCTTCCGCCTCGTCTCGGGGGGAACCGACAACCACCTCATCCTCTTCGAGACGCAGAAGAGCAAAGGCATCGGCGGCCGCGAAGCAGCGAAAGCGCTCGACAAGGCCGGCATCGTGGTCAACTGCAACACCGTCCCCTTCGATCCGAATCCCCCGTTCAAACCGTCCGGTGTCCGCATCGGTACGCCGTCAGTCACGTCCCGCGGCATGAAGGAACCGGAAATGAAGAAGCTCGGCGACTGGATGAACAGGGCGATCATCGCAGCATCCGACGATGCGGCTCTCGCCAAGATTGCAGGAGAAGTGAAGGAATGCTGCAAGGACTTCCCCTGTCCGGGCATCGATCCGTCGCGCTGGTGAAGCTTACCGCTGCTCGTAGAACCGTAGCTCCTGCTATGAGGTTGTCCATTGTTGTTCGATGCGCGTTTGCTCTGATTTTGTACAATGCATTCAAGAACCCAAGAACAGAGCAGCCAAGAACTCTGCGATGTCCCGCGGCTTCCGTGACCGCTTGGCTGATTTCACGAGCGCCAATGCCGCCGTTCTGGGGGTGAGCGCATGCATCCCGAAACCCATGATGCACTGATGCTTGCCGAACTGAGAAAATTGCAGTCTTAAATCCATTTCATCCCTGTTGACGGGGCGGAATTCCGCTATACTTTTGCGGTCTTTTTACATACCTATGAAGCCAATCGCCACAGCAATCAGCTCGGTCGTTTTGCTCCTCGTTCCCGCAACAGCACTCGCCTGCTCCTGCGTGGGGTATGAGAATCCGGAGGAAGGGTACGCGGTACACTTCGCACATGCGGATATGGTCTTCATGGGAAGCGTTGCGGAGCTTACGGTTGCCGAAAGTCAGAGTGGCCGTTCGAGCGCCGTCTTCAGCGTGGAGAAAGCATGGAAAGGACGTCCCGAAGCATTTACGCAGATCTCGACCAACGCGAACAGCGCCATGTGCGGCCTGGACTTCCGGAAGTCCGGTTCCTACGTGGTGTTCGCATCGCGCGATGATGCCGGCACAATGACGTCCAACCTCTGCAGCGGAACAGTGGTGACCGAGGGGGCAGACGCACTGATCGCCTGGCTCAACGCCTACGACGGTGAATCATCCTCTGCAGCTTCCACATCACTCAGCGCTCCTTCCTGCGTCCCGTATGTCTGCAAAAACGGTGTCGTGCATCCCGCCTGCACCGAGGACGGACATCCCATCAACTACTTCGTTGCTCCCTGCGAGTTCAGCGGCGGTGAAGTCACCGGGAACGGATCATCATCCTCCGGACAGCAGCAAAGCTCGTCTGCAGGCGTATTCTCCGACGTTCCTCCGACACACCCGAATGCATCCGCCATCAGCTTCGTCAGAGAGGAGGGCATCGTGAAGGGCTACTCCGACGGCAGCTTCAAGCCTGATGCACGCATCAACCGCGCAGAATTCACCAAGATCATCATCGGAGCGACCTTCGGTCCCGA
>Ga0194131_10003319_pt1 | contig 25489 bp, 27 predicted proteins | sample TA2KigO120mmetaG_FD_148631 | JGI IMG/M metagenome (GOLD analysis project Ga0194131, IMG submission 148631) | Freshwater microbial communities from Lake Tanganyika, Tanzania - TA2015053 Kigoma Offshore 120m | ecosystem: Environmental > Aquatic > Freshwater > Lake | place: Tanzania: Lake... | reverse complement strand
GCGCAAATCGGTGGAAAGAGGTCGGGTCATGAGCTGCTGGCCTCCAACCCAGCCAGCAGCTTGAATCACAATCCGTAGCCCAACGGAATCCCTATCGATTCAGAAAAACGGTGAACCGCTCTAGCGGCGGCAGGCGGCGGTGGACGTCGATGCCCTCGAGCGTCTTGGCCAGCCGGACGTCGTAGACCGGCCCGAGGCTGCGCTGCTTGACCTCGAAGGTCGAGCGCGAGAACCCGAGCCAGTCGTCGTCGGAGAGCTTGGTGAACTGGCCGCCGAACAGGCGGCGCAGGATTTCCGCGCCTTCCTCGTAGCTCGCGGGCCGGGGCAGCTTGCCGATATAGCTTTTGATCCGCACCAGGCCCTCGGGCTCGATCGCCGGGCCGATGTCGTTGAACACCGCGCCCGCGATCGCCGCGGGCCGGGCGCCCGCCAGCATCATGGTCAGGATGCCGCCGCGGGATGTTCCCACGAACACCGCTGGCGGCACTTCGAGCGCGGTCAGGACCGCGAGCAGGTCGGCGAGTTCCGTCGCCAGCGTGTAGTTTCGCGGGTCGCGGTCGTATTCGGACTGCCCGCGTCCGCGGTAGTCGACCGCGATCACGTGGCGCGGGGCCTGCGGATCGTCGGCGAGCGCGCGGGCCAGCGTGTCAAAATCCGCGCTGCTGCGGGCGAGGCCGGGCAGGCAGACGACCGGAAGGTTCGGCGCCAGCCGCGAGCCGTAGCTGCGGGCATGCAGCCGAAGCCCGTCCGGCGCGCTGACGAAGACACTCCCGAACGCATCGTTGCCGGCACCGACTTCAGCCATTCACCCACCTCTTCGCGGCCACGTGGTACAAAAATAGGACGCTGGCGGCCCCAGCAATAGTCCCCAACCGAACCTGCGATATCCGACCCGATGGCGCAAACCACAGCCTCATTGCTGCAGCAGGCAACGCAATATCACCGTCAGGGCCGGCTTGCCGAGGCCGAACCGCTTTATCGGGCTGCATTGGCGCAGCAGCCGAAAAGCTTCGACGCGCTGTATTTGCTCGGCGTGCTCAAGACGCAGCAGGGGCGGCCGGAGGAGGCCGCCGAACTGTTGTCTGCGGCGATCAAGCGCAAACCGGGCTCGGCCGAGGCGCTGTCGCTGTACGGTTCGGTCCTGCTGGGCCTCAACCGGGTCGACGAGGCGCTCACCTGCTTCGACCGCCTGGTGGCGTTGCAGCCGAACGACGCCGACGCGCGATACAATCGCGGCGTGGTGCTCGAACGGGCCGGCCGTCTGGACCGGGCGCTCGCGGACTACGATCGCGTGGTGGCGGCGCAGCCCGCGCTGTTCGAAGCGTGGTTTAACCGCGGCAACGTGCTGGCGCGGCTCGCCAGGCACGAGGAGGCCGTCGCGAGCTACGACAAGGCCGTAGCGCTCAACCCGATGGCGGTGGACGCCCTCAACAATTGCGGCATTGCGCTGGCCGTGCTCGGACGCCACGAGGCCGCTCTGGAGCGGTTCGGGCGGGTCCTGGCGCTTGCGCCGGCCCACGCCGACGCCTTGAGCAACCGCGCGGCCTCGCTGAATGCGCTGAAGCGGCATGACGAGGCCCTGGCCAGTTCGGAGCGCGCGGTCGCGCTCGGCCCCGACCGCGCCAATGTGCATGCGACGCACGGCAACGTCCTGCACGCCCTGGATCGGTACGCTGAGGCTGTCGCCAGCTACGACCGCGCGCTCGCGATATCGCCGCCGGACGTGGAGATCGTCATCGGCCGCGGCATGAGTCTGATCAAGCTGGAGCGTCCGGACGAGGCGCTTGCCAACGCGGAACGGGCCATCGCCCTCGATCCGCACCATGCAGCGGCCTACTGCGGCCGGGGTATCGCCCTGCAGACGCTCCTGCGGGACGACGAAGCGATGCGGGACTACGAGAAGGCGCTCGCGCTCGATCCCGGCTGCGTCGATGCGTACTTCAATTCAGCCACGACGCTGCAGGCGCAGGAGCGCCATGCCGAGGCCATCCCGAATTTCGTCAAAGCCGCGGAATTGAAGTCCGACTACGCCGACGCAAGGTGGATGGCCGCCGCGTCGTATCTCTCCCTCGGCAGGTTTGCCGAAGGCTGGAAACTCTACGAGGACCGCTGGGGCCGCAAGTTGGAGGGCCCGCCGCCGCGCCAATATCCGTGCCCGCTCTGGGACGGCGAATATGTGCGCGGCACGCTGATCGTCTGGCCCGAGCAGGGCATCGGCGACCAGTTGATGTACTCAGGGCTACTGCCGGATCTTAAGGCGCACGCCGATAAGGTCGTGGTGGAGATCGAAGCGCGTCTGGTGGACCTCTTCGCCCGGTCGTTTCCGGATTTCGAAGTGGTGCTCGCGCGCAGCGAACACTACGGCGGCAAGGTCGACCGCCACGTTCCGATTGCAAGCCTCCCGCTGCACCTTCGGCGCAGCTGGGCGGAGTTTCCGGTTCGCGAGCGGGGCTATCTCGTTCCGGACGCCGGGCGCGTTCGCGAGCTGCGGCAACACTTGGCGTCCGATGGCCGCCGTGTGATCGGGCTTTCGTGGCGCAGCGTGAACCGGACGCTGGGCCGGTTCAAAAGCGCGCAACTGGCCGATTTTCGCGCCTTGCTGCAGCAGCCGGGCTGCGCCTTCGTCGACCTGCAATATGGCGACACCGCCGACGAGCGGCGCGCAATCGAGCGGGAACTCGGCGTAAGCGTCGAGCATATCGACGATATCGACAACCTGAGCGACATCGAAGGATTGGCGGCGCTCGCCGCCGCCTGCGACGCCGTCGTGTCCGTGAGCAGCGCGGCGGCTCATCTGGCCGGCGCGGTCGGCGCGCCGACCTGGGTCATGGTGCCCTACGGACGCGGCCGGCTGTGGTACTGGTTCGCTGACCGGCCAAGCAGTCCATGGTATCCGCGCGTGCAGGTGAGGCGTCAGAAGCCCGGTCAGGGCTGGGCGGACATGATCGCGGAGCTTGCGCCGCAAATCGTGCAGGCGGACGCGGCGGGCGCTGCGTCGCGACCCGGCGCGTGAGTCCGTCTGCGGGAAGCCGCAGCATCGGCCGTCAAATTTGCGCTCTCGGTTCGGCGAGCACCCAGAAGCCGCCGGGCGACCGCTGGAGCTGTGCGATCTCAAAGTGCTCACACAACCGCGGCAGCCACCAGGACGACGGCTTCTGGATGATATGCGCGTTGCGACCGTCAGGCAGCGTCTTTGCCGCGGCGCCGGTGTGGACCGAGAAAAATCCGATCCCTTTGGTGATGTCCTTCAGGTCGAGCAGGACCCCGTCGAGATAAGATTCCTCAATGTGCTCCAGGACATCGATGCAGCAGACCAGCGGCGCGGCCTTGGGCGGACCGTACTCCGGGAACACCGGATCGTAGGGAAAGTATTCGAAGCCGCGCAGACCCAGATCGTTCAGGCCCTTGCGCAAGTTGCACTTGCCGGCGCCGTAATCGGAAATCGCCTTGATGCCGGTTTGTTCGAGGATTTGCTTGACCAGGGGCGCATATCCGAGCGACGCGACCCCGTAATTGGGATTCTTGTGCAGCTCCCGCTGTTGCGAGAGGTAGTCGTCGGAAATGGTGCTTCGGCTTTGCATCGATCCGGCCTGGATATCACGTCAAAAGGAACGCCATGGGGCAGTCAAGCATCCTGCGGCGCCACCATGGCCGCCGCACATTCTCCGCAGGCCAGTTCAGCTTAACTCACAATGGCTTCGGCGAGGAGCTTGATGTTGTTGTCGCGTCTCTTGGGTTGGCTCCGCACGCGGGACAATTGCGTCCCTGGGCCGCCGCCTAGTTCGCCGCCGCACCCCGCCGCAGGTCCGCCTCGATCAGAAGCCGCGGGCTGCCGCCGAACCGCACCCGATAGACCTGGACGTTCTCCAGCACGCGCTGGACGTAGTTGCGGGTTTCGGCGAACGGGATCTTCTCCACCCAGTCGATCGGATCGACCTTGGGGTCGCGCGGATCGCCGAAGCGGGCGACCCAGTCGCGCACCCGGCCGCGGCCGGCGTTGTAGGCCGCGAACGCCATGATGTAGGAGCCGCGGTAGTCCTTGATGACGTCGCCCAGCTCGGCGGAGCCGAACTGCACGTTGTAGACCATATCCTTCAGCAGCTTGTTCTGGTCGAACGACACGCCGTACTTCTTGGCGATGTGGCGTCCGGCCGGCGGGGTGACCTGCATCAGGCCCATGGCCTTGGCGCTGGAGACGGTCCGCGGGTTGAACCAGCTTTCCTGGCGCACGATCGAATAGACGATGGCCGGCTCGACCTCCGGGCCGATCGGCTTGTAGTCGGGGATGCCGATGGTCGGGAACGCGGCATGGTCGAGCGAGTAGCCGCGCGCCAGCGCAAACTTGCCGACCAGCAGCATCCCGCGCGCATCGCGGTACTTGGCGGTGATCTCGGCGAGCAGCGCCAGCGTGCCGGCGTCGGTCACCTTGTCGCCGAGATCAGCCAGCGCCGCCTGGGCCATGTCGCGCGCATCGATCGCGAACAGAAGCTCGACCGCGCGCACCACCTCGGACTGCCCAATCTGGGCGCGCTGCGACACCGTGAGCGCGGGGAAGGGGTTGAGGTTGAGTTCGCCGAGGCCCGCCTTGGCGCGGGCGATCTGGCCGTAATAGGCGGTCGGATGACGGGCGGCCTCCTGATAGTGCCGGCGCGCCTCCTGATTGCGGTTCATGGCTTCGAGCGTGCGGCCGAGCCAGTAGTGGCCGCGGGCAAGCCCGATCGGGTTCTCGGTCAGCTTCGGAATCCGGCTGAAATGGCCGTGGGCGGCCGCCGGGTCCTTGAGGAAGCGCAGCGCGATCCAGCCCGCCATGAACTGGTGCTCGACCTTGTAATTTTCGCGCTCCGGCTCGGTGGCGCCGACGATGACCTGATAGGCCGCCTTGGGATCGTTGTGCTCGATCAGGTCGCGCGCCAGCACCCGGCGTTCGATCCACCATTCGTCGAAGTCGTGGCTTCGATCGAGCGGGTTCGGGACGGTCTTCATGACCGCAGCGGCCTCGGCGAACTTTTCGGTCCGCCGCAGCATCTGGGCGCGCGCAAACTTGTAGCCGATGTCGTCGCGGGCCGCGGCCGGGACTGCGTCGATCGCAGGCTTGTTGGCGCCGCGATTGTGCATGGCGGCGCGCGCCTTGGCGATCAAGGGCTCGTGGCCGCCCAGCCGCTTGGCCATGCGGATGCCTGCGGCGGTGTCGCTCGACTCGTAGAGGCGGCGGTTCATGCGCGCCTTGTGGTCGTCGCGCGTCAGGATTTCGCCAAACGCGTCGTGAACGCGGTTTTCGGCTTCCTCGCTGAACGTGTCGTAGCGCCAGGTCTCGCGCACCAGCGCTTCTCCGCCCTTGCGGTCGCCGCTCTGCGCCATGGCGCGCGCCAGCGCGAACTTGCCGCGTGCCGACAGCGGCGGCCATTTGTCGAAGTAGGCGCGCACCGCTCCGGGGTCGGGACGCTCGGTAAACGCCATCGCTTCCGCCTTGCGGCGCAGCGTGACCAGACTGAACCAGTTCGGGTTGGCGGAAATGAACGCGACGTAGCGCGCGAAGCTCGATCCGGCGTCGTCGCTGCGCAGGATCGCCCATTCGACGACCTTCTGCGCCACCGGATCGGCGATGGTCTTCTTGACGTCGTTGGCCTGCGACTGCTTGCGCCCGCGCACCAGCTCGATCGCGCGCTTGAGCGCCGCCATGTCGATCGGAGGCGTGCGGATCGAGGTCGTCGCGGCTGCGGGGATGGCGAGCGCCTGGCCGGTGGCCGCCGGAGGCTCCGCGGCGGGGGCGGGCGAAACGGCGGCGCCTGCCGGCCTGCCGCCATCGGGAATTGTGGGCTGCAGCGCGGCAGCAACCGGCGGCGCCAGCCCCGGGGCGTCGGGCCGCGCATTCGGCAACGGGACGGCCGCCTTGACGTCGGGCTTGCCGGCTTCGGCCTTGGCCAACTTGCCCTTGGCCTTCGTGTCGGCTTTGGCCTTGGCATCGGCCTTCGCCTTGGCATCTGCCTTGGCCTTCGCGTCGGCCTTGGCTTTGGCCGCCGACTTGGCTTTTGCGGCCGCCTTCGGCTTGGCCTTCGCCTTCGATTTTGCGACGCGCTTTTGCGCCGAGAATTCGGCGAACGCGGGTGCCGCAGCGCCGCTGCGCGGATCGGAGCTCGGCGGCGTGGCGGCAACCGGTCCTGCGACGACGAGCGCGCCAAGAAGCACAAGCAGCCCGGTTGCGCCGGTGTGGATTCGGTTGGGCAAGAGGCGTTCCCTCGCAGCGGTTCGAATCGTGTCGCCGACCCGATAACTATTTCATTGATCCGATTGACGAAAGCTAAACTCGCGTCGAAACGCGGCCACAGTTTGACGCCCTCAAACGGTGTGTTGAGAATGTCACGGAGGCCTTTGGCCTGCTGCCCTTCCGTCCACCGCGCCGAGGGGATATTTTGCTGCTAACTTAACGTGGAACCGGCGGCCTTGCCGCCGCTGCAACCTGCAATCGAGGACGCCATGGCCGCCAAGACGAGGTTCCGGGGATCGTTCACCGCGCTCGTCACCCCGTTCAAGAACGGGTCGGTCGACGAGAAAAAGTTCCGCGAACTGGTGGAGTGGCAGATCGCCGAGGGCACCAACGGCCTGGTCCCGGTCGGGACCACGGGCGAGAGCCCGACTCTGTCCCACAAGGAGCACGAGCAGGTGGTCGAATGGTGCGTCGACCAGGCCAAGGGCCGGGTGCCGGTGGTCGCGGGCGCAGGCTCGAACTCGACCGCCGAGGCGGTGAGCCTGTCCAGGCACGCCGAGAAGGCCGGCGCCGACGCGGTGCTTGTGGTCACGCCGTACTACAACAAGCCGACCCAGGAAGGGCTGTACCAGCACTTCAAGGCGATCAACGACGCCATCGGCATTCCGATCATCATGTACAACATCCCGGGCCGCTCGATCGTCGACATCAACGTCGACACCATGAAGCGCTGCTTTGAGCTGCAGAACGTCGCAGGCGTGAAGGACGCAACCGCCAACATGGCGCGCGTGTCCCAGCAGCGCGCGGCCTGTGGCGAGGACTTCAACCAGCTCTCGGGCGAGGACATCACGGCGCTGGGCTTCAACGCCCACGGCGGACACGGCTGCATCTCGGTGACCTCGAACGTGGCGCCGCGGCTGTGCTCGGAATTCCAGGCCGCTTGCCTGAAGGGCGACTACGCCACCGCGCTCAAGCTGCAGGACAAGCTTGCGCCGCTGCACATCAACCTGTTCGTCGAGACGAGCCCGGCGCCGATCAAGTACGCGATGTCGCTGATCGGCAAGTGCGACAACGACCTGCGGCTGCCGATGGTGCCGGTGTCGGAGAAGACGCAAGGCCTGGTGCGCGATGCCATGGTGCACGCCGGGTTGATCAATTAGTCCGATGTTCCAGATTTCGCGGATCGAGTGCTCGCCGGCGGGCAGGGCGATGGACATCGCCGGCGGCTCTTGGGCGAAAGTCTGTTACTCGGCCGCCGCGACCGTGACGCTGACGCGAAACCGTTCGGTCACCGAGGCGTCGCCTTCCCAGTGACGCCAGTGCTTCAGCGCGATTTCTCCTGCGCCCGGCGCCTTGCCCCGAAATGCGAATTTGACGTCCCCGCCGGATCCCACGGCAGGGGCCGCATAGTGCGGCGAGGCGGGCAGCGCTTCGAGTATCCCGTCGTCGTAGCGTTCGATGGCCCAGCGATAGCCCGTGGTGGCGTTCTCCGGCAGGGACACATCGACAGTCTCGCCGACGCGGATACCCACCGAGCGATTGTTGTCGGATTGCGTCAACATCATTGCGGACGATCCGCTCGTAGCGCCGCGGTTCGGACCGGCGGCGGAGTGAGCCCACCGCCGGTGCCCATGTCGTCGACCGTCGAAGCGATGGGTTAAATTCTTATTCCATAGCTCTCGTTGAAGAACGCGGCATTGATATAGCTCTCACTCGCATAGGCAAACCCCCGATCACCCCACGCGGTTCCCCAGCTATTGCGAACGATGAAGCGGTTGGCGGCGGTGTAGCCTACGACGCAAACGGCGTGTCCGCCTCTTGTGGTGGCGGGTTGAAACGTATTCAGGTTGCCGTTGGTCGCCGTGGCGTTATCCCAGGTGGCGTCGACGTTGAGCGCGACCAGCAGCGGACCTTCGGCGGCAAGCCAGTTCCGCCAGGCCGCCAGATTTTTCTGCAGATTGAAGTACGATGCGATCCGGCGCGAGGCGGCGGTGGCGAAGAATGCATTCTCGTTGCCGAGGTACAGATTGGTGGCGATCTTGAACGGCAACAACGTCTCGGGCACCGCGCCGTACCTGCGGAGAATGTCCAGCGACGCCTTGAGGCTCGTACCGGCGCCCTCGATCATCGTTTCCGGCCGGTTGACGAATTCGTCGGTCTCCTTCGAAGCCATCCAGACGAAGCGCGGCGACAGCTTCGCGTTCTGGGCGAGCCTGCCGGCCCTGACGAAGTGGTAGCGCGCGAGGCCGTCCGCCGACGCCCAGCCCACGCAGGAGCCCGTGGTTTCCTGGTTGCCGATGCCCCACCATGGAGCGCGAAGGTCGACCGATACCGGCGCGGCGAGCGGGGCTGCCGCCGCGCCCGGCGCGCCCAGAGCGCGCGCTGCGACTGCGTTCTCGAAACTCCAGTCGTTCTGGGTGTTGCGCGAGGGCTCGACGTTGCAGATGCGCTGAGACTGCGGCCGTACGGCCGACTTCCTGGTTCGAGACTTGCTGGCTCGGGATTTCTTGGCGTTGGATATAGCTTTGGACTTTTTGGCCATCTCTGCCTCCTTCAGTCGTGTTGAAACGAAGTTGGAGCTGTCGATTTCAGGGCCGAAAAGGCTGCAAATGCTGCAAGCAATGGTCATCGCCCGCGTCGCAGGCGGCATCGGACTAAAACATGTTTACGTGCAAGAATCCACGGTGCCAGCACCGGTTGCGGCGGGCAGGGGTGCGTGATAGCGCAATATCCGGCGCGGGCGACTTGATGCATTCAGCCGGACGCCATCGCGCTTATTTTCCGAAAACCTTGCGAACGCCGGCTTCGGAGGGATACCACCGGTAACCCCATGGCCAAGCCCGATCCCCGATTCAAGGTCGTCGCCGACAACCGCAAGGCGCGGTTCAACTACGCCATTGGCGAGACATTCGAGGCCGGCGTCGCGCTGACCGGCAGCGAGGTCAAGTCGCTGCGCACCGGCAAGGCCAACATCGGCGAGTCCTACGCCGCCACGCGCGACGGCGAGCTGTGGCTCGTCAATTCCAACATCTCGGAATACAAGCAGGCCGGCCGCTTCAATCACGAGCCCAAGCGCCCGCGCAAGCTGCTGCTGCACAAGCGCCAGATCAACAAGCTGATCGGTGCGGTCGAGCGCGAGGGCATGACCATCGTGCCGCTCAAGCTCTATTTCAACGACAAGGGCCGGGCCAAGATCGAGATTGCGCTCGCCAAGGGCAAGAAGCTGCACGACAAGCGCGCCACCGAACGCACGCGCTCCTGGGAGCGCGAGCGCGGCCGGCTGTTGCGGCAAAAAGGATAACGAGGATGGCATCCGAACGTCTGGTGGGAATGCTGATCTTTCCGCGGCTGACGCAGCTCGACATGACCGGGCCCTACGAGGTGTTGGCGCGGTTGCCGAACACCAAGGTCCATCTGGTCGCGCATACGATGGCGCCGGTAAAGACCGACCGCGGCATGGAGATCGTGCCGACCGTGACCTATGCCGATTGCCCGCAGCTCGACGTCGTGATGGTGCCCGGCGGTCCCGGTCAGCAGGACCTGATGGAGGACGAGACCGTGCTGGAGTTCCTACGCCGGCAGGCGCGGACTGCGAAGTACGTCACGTCCGTCTGCACCGGATCGCTGGTGCTGGGTGCGGCCGGCCTCCTGAAAGGCAAGCGCGCGACCTGCCATTGGGCGGCGCTGGAGCACCTGAAGCTGCTCGGCGCGGTGCCGGTGAGCGAGCGCGTGGTGGTCGACGGCAACGTCGTCAGCGGCGCGGGCGTGGCCTCCGGAATCGACTTCGCCTTGAAGCTCGCCGCGATCCTGGAGGGCGAGGACGTGGCGCGCCAGATCCAGCTTCAGATCGAGTACGACCCGGAGCCGCCGTTTAACTCCGGCTCGGTCAAGAGCGCGAGTCCCGACGTCGTCGCATCGCTGCGCAGCCGCGGCGCCGCGCTTTACGAGCAGCGCCGCGCGGTCGCCGAGCGCGTCGGGCGAAAGCTCGGCGTGCAGCCGTAGAGGAAAAGCCATGCCGCTTCCGACCGTGCTCGATCACTGCGTCATCCACGTCTCCGACTGGGAGCGCTCGAATGCGTTCTACCGGGACGTTCTCGGCGCGGAACTGGTGCAGCGTCAAGCCGGCTGGGCTTACCGCTTCGGCGACAAGCAGCTCAACGTCCACGGCGAGGGCGTGCGGCCGGCGGAGGTCGCGCGGCTGCCGGTGATGCCGGGAAATTCGGACCTGTGCTTCGAATGGCAGGGCCCGATCGAGGAGGCGATCGCGCACTTGAAGCGCCAGGACGTGCCGATCCACGCCGGTCCCATGCGCCGCTTCGGCGCCAAGGGCGAGGGCACCAGCGTCTATTTCCGCGATCCCGACGGGTCGCTGATGGAATTCATCTCGTATCGGGGCTGAGCGCCGGGCATCAGCCGTCAAGCGTCAAACTGCTTGCGCACGGCCGCGAACACCGCGCGGAACATGTCGGGCGTCAGCACCCCGGTGTTGGTGTTGTAGCGCGAGCAGTGATAGCTCGAATGCAGCGTCAGCCGGCCGATCTCGGCCTGCGCGCCGTGCGCGAAGCCGACCTGCGAGGGCCGCATTCCGAGCGCCCGCACCGTGCTGTCATGTGCAATGCGCCCGAGCGCCACGATGGCGCGCAGCCTCGGCATCTCCTCAATGGTGGGGGACAGGAATTCGCGGCAGGTGTTGATCTCGGCCGGCGTCGGCTTGTTTTCCGGCGGCACGCAGCGCACCGCATTGGTGATGCGCGCGTCGACCAGCTCCAGCGTATCGTCGGGGCGCGCCTCGAACTCGCCGCGGGCGAAGCCGAACTCTTTCAGGGTCGCGTAGAGCAGGTCGCCTGCGTAGTCGCCCGTGAACGGCCGCCCGGTGCGGTTGGCGCCGCGCAGGCCCGGCGCGAGGCCGACGATCAGCAGCCGCGCGTCCACGGGCCCAAACGAGGGCACCGGCGCATTGAACCAGTCGGGCTCGCGCTCCCGCCAGGCCTGACGGAAGGCGACGAGCCTCGGGCAGCGCGGGCAATCGCGACCGGACTTTGCGGTTCCGCCAGCCATGGCGGACGATCCTGGGGCAGGGACCCCCGTCCGATCAATCGTCGAAATCGTCGTCGGCGCCGACCGGCGCGCGCTGCGGATTGGTGCCGCGCTGCAGGAACTGCGGGGTGTGCTGCCGCGGCTCACCGCGAGGTTCCCTTGGCTCCCGCGGTTCGCGTGCGGGCCGTTCCGACGGGTCGCGGCCGATCTTGGATTGCAGCTCGGCGATTTCGATGAACGTATCGGCCTGCCGTCGCAACTCGTCAGCCACCATCGGCGGCTGGGTCGAGATCGTCGAGGCGACGCTCACCCGGACACCGCGCCGCTGCACGGCCTCGACCAGCGACCGGAAATCGCCGTCGCCGGAGAACAGCACCATGTGGTCGATGTGCGGGGCGAGGTCCATGGCGTCGACAGCGAGTTCGATGTCCATGTTGCCCTTGACCTTGCGGCGCCCGGTCTGGTCGACGAACTCCTTGGTCGCCTTGGTGACGACCGTGTAGCCGTTGTAGTCGAGCCAGTCGATCAGCGGCCGGATCGAGGAATACTCCTGATCCTCGATCACCGCGGTGTAGTAAAACGCGCGCAGCAGATTGCCGCGCGACTGGAACTCGCGCAGCAGCCGCTTGTAGTCGATGTCGAAGCCCAGGGATTTGGCGGTGGCGTAGAGATTGGCGCCGTCAATGAAGAGCGCGATTTTCTCGGATTGTCCTGACATGATTCCTCGCTCGAAATCGGATTCCTGCCGCGTCAGCCGCGGCGGCCCGGCAACGACTGCCGGCAGTATGACCCGTTAAGGGTACGGTCGAGACCGATCGGACCTGAGCCGCCTTGCAATGCAACCCCAGCGGCGGCTGTCCCGAATTCTTCAAGTTCCCGCAAAAAATCAGAATTCGTGCAGTCCAGAATGGCTTCCTCCGTGCCTAACAAACACCTGTATAGCGGCCAAGCAATTTCTGCGGGCTTGCGCTTTTGGTCGCAGGAGGCTACCTACACGCGCAACAATCCAGGACAACGACTCGTTGTGGGAGCGCCGCTGACATGGCCCGCGTTACCGTTGAAGACTGCATCGACAAGGTGGAAAACCGCTTTGATCTCGTGCTGCTCGCCAGCCACCGCGCGCGCATGATCTCCTCCGGTTCCCAGATCACTATCGACCGCGACAACGACAAGAATCCGGTGGTTTCGCTGCGCGAAATCGCCGAAACGACGATTTCTCCGGGCGACCTCAAGGAAGACCTGATCCATTCGCTGCAGAAGTACGTCGAAGTCGACGAGCCGGAGTCGGATTCGGTGCCGCTAATCGCAGGCGCAGGCGGCTCGGTGGATGCCGACGACACCGAGGTGTCGGTCGAGCACATGAGCGAGGAAGAGCTGCTCAAGGGCCTCGAAGGCCTCGCGCCGCCCGAAGAGCAACCCGAACCCGACGAAGAATAGGCATTCCTGCGGATTTCCGCGTTGAACGGCCCGGCTTTTCCGGGCCGTTTGCATTTCCTGCACCGAATTACAGGCTCGGCCTTGCGGCAGGGCCGATTCCCCGCGATATCTTGAATTTCAGGGGCCGGCCGGGAGCCCGTGCGCGTCATAAGGCAGCACCCGGCTGCGTCCGGAGGACCATGGCGCGATCGAAAACCGACCTGCCACGCATGCAGAACCCGGCCCGAAGCCGGGTGCCGTTCGGGCGCGGTTTGAACTTCGTCTCACAAGTCATTGGGCGGGTTGAGAAACCGGACAGTCCGCCGCCGATGATGCGGCAGTACGAACTGGTCGAGCGGGTCCGCCGCTACAATCCCCACACCGACGAGGCGCTGCTCAACCGCGCGTATGTCTACGCCATGCGGGCCCATGGCGAGCAAAAACGGGCCTCGGGAGACCCGTATTTTTCCCACCCGCTGGAGGTGGCGGCGATCCTCACCGAGTTGAAGCTCGACGACGCCACGATTGCGGCGGCGCTCCTGCACGACACGATCGAGGACACGCCCACCACCCGCGTCGAGATCGACCAGCTGTTCGGCCCCGACATCGGACACCTGGTCGAAGGCCTCACCAAGCTCAAGAAGATCGACCTCGTGTCGCGCGAGGCCAAGCAGGCCGAGAACCTGCGCAAGCTCCTGCTGGCCATCGCCGACGACGTGCGGGTGCTGCTGGTCAAGCTGGCCGACCGGCTGCACAACATGCGCACGCTGCACCACATGCCGCCGGAGGGCCGCAGGCGCACGGCGGAGGAGACGCTCGACATCTATGCGCCGCTCGCCGGGCGCATCGGCATGCAGGGGCTGCGCGAGGAACTCGAGGATCTGTCGTTCCGGGAGCTCAATCCCGACGCGCACCAGGTCGTCACCGAGCGCCTTGAGGCGCTCGCCGACCGCAGCGCCGGCCTGATCGGCGACATCGAACAGGAGCTCACGCGGCGGCTGGCGGATTCGGGGATTTCCGCGGTGGTGCAGGGGCGGCGCAAGCGCGCCTACTCGATCTGGCGCAAGATGGAACGCAAGTCCGTCGGATTCGAGCAGCTTTCCGACATTTTCGGCTTCCGTGTCGTCGTCGGAACCCTGCCGGAGTGCTACCGCGCGCTCGGCGTGGTGCACACCACGTGGCCGGTCGTGCCCGGCCGTTTCAAGGACTACGTCTCGACGCCCAAGCAGAACGACTACCGCTCGATCCACACCACGGTGATCGGGCCCGGCAACCAGCGCGTCGAGCTGCAGATCCGCACCGAAGAGATGCACGAGATCGCCGAATACGGCATCGCGGCGCACGTGCTCTACAAGGACAGCGTTTCGTCGCCTGGCGAGATGCTGTCGCGGGAGTCCAACGCCTATGCCTGGCTGCGCCGCACCATCGAGCTTCTCGCCGACGGCTCCAATCCGGAAGAATTCCTGGAGCACACCAAGCTCGAACTGTTCCACGACCAGGTGTTCTGCTTCACGCCCAAGGGCAAACTGATCGCGCTGCCGCGCAAGGCCACGCCCATCGATTTCGCCTATGCGGTGCACACCGACGTCGGCAACCACGCGGTCGGCTGCAAGATCAACGGCAAGATCGCGCCGCTGGTGTCGGAGCTTAACAACGGCGACGAAGTCGACATCATCACGTCGCAGGCGCAGTCGGCGCCGCCGGCGGCCTGGGAATCGATCGTGGTCACCGGCAAGGCGCGGCTCGCCATCCGTAGGGCCACGCGCGTCGCGGTGCGCACCCAGTACGCCGCGCTCGGCCGCCGCATCGTCGAACGGCTGTGCCAGCGCGCCAAGCGCGAGTATTCCGACGAGAAGCTGACCGGAGCGCTGCCGCGGCTCGCCCGCGGTTCGCTCGACGATGTGTTCTCCGCCGTCGGCCGCGGCGAAATGCGGCCCTCCGACGTCGCCCGCGCCATGTATCCGGATTACAAGGAGGAGCGCATCGCCGCCGTGCCGCCGCCGAAGTCGGAAGGCGGCTGGTTCGGGCTCAAGAAGGGCAAGGCGGTCAAGTTCAAGGTGCCGGCGGCCGATCAGAAGCAGGCGATCCCGATCCGGGGCATCAACTCCGACCTGCCGGTGCGGTTTGCGCCGAACGGCGGCGCGGTGCCGGGCGACCGGATCGTCGGCATCCTGACGCCGGGCGAGGGGATCACGATCTACCCGATCCAGTCGCAGGCCTTGAAGGAGTTCGAGGACGTGCCCGAGCGCTGGCTCGACGTGCGCTGGGACATGGAGGACCGCACGCCGCAGCGCTTCCCGGCGCGGGTCGCGGTGCAGTCGGTGAACTCTCCGGGCACGCTGGCCCAGATCGCGCAGGTGATCGCCGAGCACGACGGCAACATCGACAACATCCGCATGACGCGCCGCTCGCCGGATTTCACCGATTGCACCATCGATCTCGAAGTCTACGACCTCAAGCACCTCAACGGCATCATCTCGCAGCTGCGCGCCAAGAAGGTGGTCGCGGCGGCGGAGCGGGTGAACGGGTAGCGGCACAATCGCTCAAGAACGGGATAACGACTTGCCTGCCGCCCCTCATCTCCGCCTCGGCGTCAACATCGATCACGTCGCGACCATCCGCAACGCGCGCGGCGGGCCGCATCCCGACCCGGTGCGGGCGGCGCGGATCGCCATCGAAGCGGGCGCCGACGGCATCACGGCGCACCTGCGCGAGGACCGCCGCCACATCAGCGACGACGACATCGCGCGGCTGAAGGCCGACATCGCCAAGCCCCTCAATCTCGAAATGGCCGCGACCGACGAGATGCTCGCAATCGCGTTGCGGACCAGGCCGCACGCCGCCTGCCTCGTTCCCGAGCGCCGGGCTGAGCGCACGACCGAGGGCGGTCTCGACGCCGCGGCCCAGCACAATCAGCTCGCGCCCATCGTCGCCAGGCTCGGCGCCGCGGGCATCCGCGTGTCGCTGTTCATCGCGCCCGACGCCCGCCAGATCGAGGCGGCGGCGTCCCTCAAAGCCCCCGTGATCGAGATTCACACCGGGGCCTGGTGCCATGCGCTGGCCGACGCGCGTTCCGCCGACGCCGAGGCCGAGTGGCAGCGCATCCGCGACGGCGCAGGGCTCGCGAAGCGGCTCGGGCTCGAAGTCCACGCCGGCCACGGCCTCGATTTCGCGAGCGCCGAGACGATCGCGGCGCTGCCGGAGATCGTCGAGCTCAACATCGGGCATTTCCTGGTCGGCGAGGCGGTGTTCGTGGGGCTGGCGCCGTCGATCAAGGCCATGCGCGCGGCGATGGATCGCGGGCGCGCGAAAGCGGCGGCGTGAGCATACGATGATTTTGGGGCTCGGTTCCGACATCACCGACGTTCGCCGCATCGCCAAGGTGATCGAGCGGCACGGCGACCGGTTCCTGGAGCGGATCTACACCGAAACCGAACGCAAGCGCGCCGAGCGCAGGAAAAACCGGATCGAGACCTATGCCAAGCGCTTTGCCGCCAAGGAGGCCTGCGCCAAGGCGCTCGGCACCGGCATCCGCTCCGGCGTCTGGTGGCGCGACATGGGCGTGGTCAACCTGCCGTCCGGGCGGCCGACGATGCAGCTCACCGGCGGCGCGCTCAAGCGCCTGCAGGCGCTGACCCCCGAGGGATACGACACGCGCATCGACCTGACGATCGCCGACGAGGGACCGATGGCGGTGGCTTTTGTGGTGATTTCGGCGGAACCGCGCGCCGCCGCAAGCCGTTCCGGAGCGGCCTGAAGCACGCGGAAATAAGTCCGCGGACAACGCTCTCGCGGGCTTCTCCCGGCTTCATCTGCGATCCTCGGAACAGTCGCCATGGCATTGAAAGAAAAGCGAAACAGCCCGCTCGGGAATGCCGGAAACCTATGCCGCCGTTTGATTGCGCGGGTCATTTCCAGCGGCTACAAGGGCGCGGGATTGCCAGCCGGATTCTTTGCAGGGACGAAAGGCCGATGAGCGTGTCGAGCGGAACCAAGCGCAAGGAAGGCGGCCTCGGCGAATTCATCCGTCTCCTGATCCACGCCGGCATCATCGCGCTGGTGATCCGAACCCTTTTCTTCCAGCCCTTCAACATCCCTTCCGGCTCGATGAAGGCGACGCTGCTGGTCGGCGACTACCTGTTCGTGTCCAAGTTCTCCTACGGCTACAGCTATTATTCGCTGCCGCTGTCGCCGCCGCTGTTCGAAGGCCGCGTGCTGTCCTTCGCCAAGCCCGAACGCGGCGACGTCGTCGTGTTCCGGCTGCCGAAGGACGACTCCACCGACTACATCAAGCGCGTGATCGGCCTGCCCGGCGACCGCATCCAGATGATCGAGGGCGTGCTGCACATCAACGGCCAGCCGGTGAAGCGCGAGCGCATCGAGGACTTCGTCGACACCGACGAAAGCCGGCGCACCACGCGGGTGCGGCGCTGGCGCGAGACGCTGCCGAACGGGGTGAGCTACACCACGCTCGATCTGCCCTACAACCTTCAGTCCGACAACACCGACGTCTATCATGTGCCGCCCGACAACTATTTCATGATGGGCGACAACCGGCACAATTCGACCGACAGCCGCTTCCCGCAGGTCGGCTACGTGCCGTTCACGCACATCATCGGCCGCGCGCAGGTCATCTTCTTCTCGGTGCTCGAAGGCGAGCGCGCCTGGGAGGTCTGGCGGTGGCCCTGGTCGGTGCGCTGGACCAGGCTGTTCACGATGGTTCGATGAGGCGGCCCCGCACGAAGTCCTCAGCCTCGAAATCGGCGCCGCCGTCCGACGAGCTTCCCGCGGCGGCGGAGCCCCGGACCAAGCGCGAATCCGCGCGCGGCGCAGAACGGCCCGGGGCGCGGAATTCGCCGCGCCGCCGCATTCCCCCCAGTGTCCTGGAAGCGACCATCGGCTACCGCTTCAAGGACCGCGAATTGCTGGAACGCGCGCTGACCCACATCTCCGCCGTGTCCGGCGGCAACCGCGCCAACAGCTACCAGCGGCTGGAATTCCTCGGCGATCACGTGCTGGGGCTGATCATCTCCGACATGCTGTTCCGCGCCTTCCCCAAGGCCGACGAGGGGGAGCTGTCGCGGCGGCTGGCCGATCTCGTGCGGCGCGAGGCCTGCGCCGACGTGGCGCGCGCCATCGAGCTTGGTGCGGCGCTGCGGCTCGGCGCCTCGGAGGCCAACGCCGGCGGCCGCCAGCGCACCGCCATCCTCGCCGACGTCTGCGAGGCGCTGGTCGGGGCGGTGTTTCTCGACGGCGGCTACAAGCAGGCCGATGCGCTGGTCGAGCGGCTGTGGGGCGAGCGGATGCGCGCGCCGGTGCGGCCGCTGCGCGACCCCAAGACCATGCTCCAGGAATGGGCGCAGGCGCGCGGCCTGCCGACGCCGTCCTACAAGGAGGTCGAGCGCACCGGGCCGCATCACGATCCGGAGTTCCGCGTCGCGGTCGCACTGCCGAACCTCGAACCGGCGGAAGGGCTCGGGCGCTCCAAGCGCTCGGCCGAACAGGCCGCCGCCGCCGCCCTGCTCAAGCGCGAGGGCGTGCGGGCGGAACGCGCCGATGGCTGAGGGCGCGGCAGGCGAAGGCGGCACGACGCGCTGCGGCTTCGTCGCGCTGATCGGCGCGCCGAACGCCGGCAAATCGACGCTGGTCAACGCGCTGGTCGGCAGCAAGGTCGCCATCGTCACGCCCAAGGTGCAGACCACGCGCGCGCTCTTGCGCGGCATCGCGATGCAGGGCGACGCGCAGATCGTGCTGGTCGACACCCCGGGAATCTTCGCGCCCAAGCGCCGGCTCGACCGCGCCATGGTCGCCACCGCCTGGACCGGAGCGCATGACGCGGACATCGTCGCAGTGCTGCTCGACGCCAAGCAGGGCCTGGATGAGGCGGCGGAGGCGCTGCTCGGCAAGCTCGGCGAGGCGCCGCAGCCGAAAATCCTGGTGCTCAACAAAGTCGATCTCGTCGAGAAACCGAAGCTGCTCGCGCTCGCTCAGGCCGCCAACGAGCGGGCGCGTTTTGAAGCCACGTTCATGGTTTCGGCGCTGTCGGGTAGCGGCGTGCTGGACCTGCTGAAATGGCTCGCGGCCCGCGTTCCCGAAGGCCCCTGGCACTTCCCAGCGGACGAGGTGTCGGATGCGCCGGTGCGCCAGCTCGCCGCCGAGATCACCCGCGAACAGCTTTATCTGAAGCTGCACCAGGAATTGCCGTACCAGTCGACGGTCGAGACCGAGACCTGGACCGAGCGCCCAGACGGCTCGGTGCGGATCGAGCAGACGGTCTATGTCGAGCGCGAGAGCCAGCGCAAGATCGTGCTCGGCAAGGGCGGGCAGACCATCAAGGCGATCGGGGAGGCCGCGCGCCGCGAACTGGCCGCGATCATCGAGCAGCCTGTGCACCTGTTCCTGTTCGTCAAGGTGCGCGAGGGCTGGGGCGACGATCCCGAACGCTACCGGCAAATGGGGCTGGAGTTTCCGAAGGAGTGAGTGCGGGGGCGTGAGAGAACGACGGAGTTCGTTTCGATGCATCAGCCACTCTTGAATCGCCGCGCCCGTGTGAACCGCCGCGCCCAGGGCAGGCCGCTCTTGCGGTTCTTTGGCGCTGCGGTTGTCCTCATGGCGCTTGCAGTGCCGGGAGAAACGGCCTCGGCGCAGCCCGCGCCGCCCAAGCTCGAAACCAACGAAGCCGACATTGCCGCGCTGTCGCGCGCGCCCGCGTTCGCCATCGGCGACATTCCGGCGGTGTTCGCCTATGTGATGTCGCAGCTTCCCGAGCGCGTGAACGTCTATCCGACCGAGAACTACTACTACTTCCGCTTCCAGCACGGCGGCGTGCCTTACGGCGGCAACATCCGGCTCGCCGCCATCGACCGCGACAAGGGCCTGCTGCACTTCGCCTACGGCGAGGACGTGACCGACTGGAACCTCGATCCCGATGAGCGCTACATGGCGCTCGGGCAGGAGCAGGGCGTCGCGGTCGAGCGCGTCGAGCCGCTGGTCTATCGCGTCTCCCACGGCGGCAAGAGCGTGACCTTCGCGCTCAACGACCTGTCGAAGGTGAAGCCGCCGGCGGACCTTGTGCGCGCGGACGAGACCTATCTCGGGCCGGTGTTCGACGAATCCGGCGTGCGGTTTTTTCTCGTGTTCAACGCGCGGCTCAAGGTGTTCCATTACCTGCTGGACGAAACCGCCGGACCGTCCGACGTGTTCTTCTCGCCGCTCGAAGGCACGCCGATCCGGATCGGCAAGCGCACCGGCTTTGCGTTTTACCGCCACGAGGGCCGCGACATCCTGATCGGCGTCGGCGAGCGGCAGTCGATGCTCAACACCTATTACGACGGGCCGTTCGACCAGCTGCCGGAGAACTTCATCGAAGGCGAGGCGCTGCGCGAGGCAATCGTGGCCGCCGATCCGAAGATGAAGGGCCGGATCGACCGGCTCGGGCATTTCCCCGACGGTGCGAGCCGCTACCTGATCCATCCCTACATGACCTATCGGCAGTCTCCCGATCTCGCGGTGTTCCACCGCTGCGCGACGGCCAAGCGCGTCGTGCCGGCGCAGCGCCCGGCCTGTTTCGTCATCAGCGAGGCGGAAGCGCGCCGCCCCAATCCGCAGCCGCTGCCGTTCGCGAGGCGGTGAGGGCATTCCGATTGAGGCTTTGGCGATTCCGGATTAGGTACGCCGCATGGAATGGACCGACGAGGGCATCGTGCTCGGCACGCGCCGCCACGGCGAGGCCAACGCCATCGCGGAACTGATGACGCGCGGGCACGGCCGCCATCTCGGCCTGGTGCGGGGCGGGGCGGGCTCGCGCCAGCGGCCAGTGCTGCAGGCCGGCAACGTCGTGCGCGCGGTGTGGCGCGCGCGCCTCGACGAGCATCTCGGGAATTTCGCCATCGAGCCGCTGCGGCTGCGGGGCGCTGCGACGATCGAGTCCGCGCATGCGGTTTACGGTGTGACGCACCTTGCGGCGCTGTGCCGGCTTCTGCCCGAGCGCGACCCGCATCCCGAACTGCACGACCGGCTGTCCGAGGTGCTCGACCGGCTCGGCGACGGCATGGCCGCGGCCGCGCTGGTGGTGCGCTTCGAATTGCAGATACTCACGGAACTCGGCTTCGGCCTCGACCTTGAGAGTTGCGCCTCGACCGGGCAGGGCGACGATCTCATCTATGTCTCGCCGAAGTCCGGGCGCGCGGTGTCGCGCGTCGCGGGCGAGCCGTGGCGGGACCGCTTGCTGCGTCTGCCGGCGTTTCTGTCGGACGAGGCGCCGGCGTCGCCGGATGACTTGGCCGACGGCTTCACGCTGACCGGCTACTTCCTCGCGCGCCACGTGCTGGAGCCGCGCGGCATCGCCTTTGCCGACGCGCGCGAAGGCTTCGTCGCCGCAGTGCTCGGCCGGCGGCAGGGGCCTTCGCTCTAGCGGGTCTGGTTGCCCATCTTCCAGCACCACAGCGAGCCGCAGGCCTGGCGGATGCAATTCGCAGGCACGTCGGGCCCTGAGGTCGCGGCTCTGCTCTGGCTGGTCGCGGTGCTGTAGCTCTTGATGCTGTGGCTTTTGGCGCCATAGCTCTTGGCGCCGTTCGAGGCGGCGCCGGCTTGCAGCGGGGCAAACAGGATGACGGCGGCAGCGAGGCTCGCCGCCCGAATGACGCTTCCCACGTTACGCACTCCACAGGTCCGGGTGCCTCTCCCCGGGCCTCAAGCGATGCGCCGCATTAACCGTAAAATGCCGCAGTGTGGGGGCCTGCGCAAGACGCCGGCGGCGGAATTTCCGATCGGAAATCCCGCCGCCGTTTCAGTCATTTATGACCAATTCTTACCAGCGGCGGCTGCGCCAATGGCGGTGCCGCGGGCGGCCGGGCTCCCACCAACAAACGCGCCGGCTGCTCCGCCAGCGGTGACGGCATACGGTGCGGGCTTCGTCCACCATGGCAGTTTCGGCGGCCGCGGCCTGGATGCCGGGCGCAGTGCCGACCGTCATGGCGCTGGCCGAGGCCGGCAGCAGCGCGGCGCCGGCCGCGAGCGCGGATGCGGCGGTGAACGCGAGGAAAGTCTGTCGCATAAATGCAAGCTCCTTGGATTGTGTTTTCGCCTATGTCGATCAAACCCGTCGGCCGTAACAGGTTTGCAACTCACGGATCGGGTCCGTGGTTCCCGGAATTTGAGCCGAACCTTCCTGAATTCGTTGTGGTTACCTCATTCAGATCGCGTTCATGCAACGGGCGAGAATGGGGCAATCGCCGAAGGCCGTCCCCCTTCGCCGCCGAGAACTCAAATCGCGGTTTGTATTGGTCGCGCGAGCGCGTCGTCCGGTTCAGCCGACCGGCCGCGACGGCATCGAAAAAAGAACCGGCCGCTGCCGCGGCCGGCCCGAAGTCGAATTGCGGTTAACGCAACCGGTGTCAGTCGTAGCAGTAGTAGCGGCGGCTGGTGCGCCAGCGATGGCAGATCAGCGGGGCGGGCATCCAGATGCCGCCGCGCCACCAGCCTCTGCCGCGACCACGGCCGCGGCCTCTGCCGCGACCACGGCCGCGACCGCGGGCCTCCACCTGGGTGCCCGAGGACGTCAACATGACGCCCGACACCGTGAGCGTGCCGATGCCGTACGCCGCAAGCAAAGCCGCTGCGGCGATGGCGCGCGTTGCTGCCTTGCGGATTCCTCCGCTTGAGTTGGGTGTGCTCATCCTTTTCTCTCCACTTCCTGGTCAGAGCCACTCCGCCAGGGACTTGGTCGCGGTCCAAAGCCGGCCGGTTCAACGCGCAGGGAGAGCTTGACGGTCGCCAAAAATAAAACCGGCCGCTGTCGCGGCCGGTTCCATCGTCCGGGAATACCCGGTCAGCAGTAGTAGCGGCGGCTGGTGCGCCAGCGGTGGCAGATCAGCGGCGCCGGAACCCAGAGGCCGCCACGCCAGAATCCTCTGCCGCGGCCCCGGCCCCGGCCACGGCCTCTGCCGCGACCACGGCCACGCTGGGCCTCGGCGGTCGATACCGTGGTGGCCAGCATGAAGCCCGACACCGCGAGAGTGCCCATGCCGTACGCCGCCAGAAGCGCCGCTGCGGCCAAAACACGCGTCGTGAACCTGCGGACCGTTCCGTCCGACTGAGATGCTGTCATCGTGTCGCCTCGCTGCATTTCGAGTCAAAGTGCGGCGCCCGGCGAACCCATGACGCCACGAAGGATCGATTACACTGGCGACAAGGTGAACGGTCAATGAACGGACGCCAATTGCGCGTCTGGGCTATGGTGTCGCCGCAAAATCGCTCAAAAGCGTCCACAGCAGGGATCAATGACCAAGCGCCACAATTACGTTCTTGGAATTAATGCCTACGATCACGACGTCAGTGCGTGCCTTCTGCGCGACGGCGAGATCGCGTTCGCCATTTCCAAGGAGCGCATCACCCGCGAAAAGCACGCCAGCGGATTCTACCAGGAGGTTGTCGACTATTGCCTGAACGCGGAGGGCATCACGCTCGACGACGTCGATCTGGTGGTTCGCAATTGCTACATCCTGCCGGTCGAAGAGATGGAGCGGCGCCTGCTGCAGCAGGAAACGACGTTCTATCTGCCGGAAAAGGAGCGGATCGCGGCTTCGAAGCACCCGCTGTTCCTCAACCGCTCCGGCAAGGCGGTGACGATCTCGCATCATCTCGCGCATGCCTACAGCGCCTTCGCAGCCTGTCCGTTCGACGAAGGCGCCGTGATGGTGGTGGACGGCGTGGGCGGCTATGCGTCCGACATTTCCGAGCCCTTTGCACTGGGCAACGACGTCTCGCCGCTGTCGCGCGAGTCCGAGAGCTACTACCGCTTCAAGGGCAGCGAGATCGTTCCGCTCAAGAAGGCCTGGCTCAGGCCGACCCGCGGCTTCCTGAGCGACGAGTTCTATAACATGGAAGGACTTGGCGCGGTCTACAGCCGCGCCTCGACCTACGTGTTCGGGGACTGGAACAAGTGCGGCGAACTGATGGGGCTTGCGCCTTACGGGCGCCCCGACCGCATCCAGCGCATGCTGGTGATGAAGAACGGCGAGCTTGAGGCTCCGGAATGGGGCGCCGATTTCGACCGGCCTTACCTGTCCGAGAGCGAAAGCGGCATCAAATGGGACGACGACCCCGCGGTGCCGCATTGGGAGGACGTCGCCTGGCGGGCGCAGGACGACGCCGAACAGGTGCTGCTTGAGCGCGCGCGCTGGCTGCGCGAGACCACCGGCGCGAAGAACCTCGTGATGGCCGGCGGCGTCGCGCTCAATTGCGTGGCCAACGGCAAGATTGTGCGCGAGGCCGGCTTTGAGAACGTCTGGATCCAGCCGGCCACCGGCGACGACGGCATCGCCATCGGCTGCGCGCTCTACGGGCGGATCGCGATCCAGAAGGAGCCGCGGCGCTATGTCATCAATCACGCGTTTTTCGGCCGGCCGTACTCCGAAAAGGAGGTCGACGACACGGTGTCGAGGCGCATGGTCCGGATGGTCGCGTCCGCCGACCGCAGCGACGACATCTGCCGCGATACGGCAAAGCTTCTTGCGGAAGGAAACGTGTTCGGCTGGTTCCAGGGCGGCTCGGAGTTCGGTCCGCGCGCGCTCGGCAACCGCAGCATCATCGCCGACCCGCGCACCGCCGAGATGAAGGACATCCTCAACAAGCGCGTGAAGCACCGCCAGGCGTTCCGGCCGTTTGCGCCCATCGTGATTGCCGAACGCGCCGACGAGATTTTCGAGGGGCACCGGGAATCGCCCTACATGCTGCTCGCCGAGATGGTGCGGCCGGAATGGCGCGACCGGATCGCGGCGGTGGTGCATGTCGACGGCAGCGCGCGGGTGCAGACCGTGACCGAGGCGCAGAACGCCAAGCTCTACCGTCTGCTGAAAGAGTTCGAGGCGCTGACCGGCGTGCCGGTGCTGATCAACACGTCGTTCAACGTCAAGGGCGAGCCGATCGTCGAAACGCCGGTCGACGCCGTCGAGTGCTTCCTGACGACCGGCATCGATTGGGAATTATATACGAAACTAGACAAATCGCTTGCAACCCCTCGCGATTTTTGGTACATAATTAGACATAGCGAGGGGGCGAATCATGGCGAAGAAGGCACCAGGCCGGAGCGACCGTCACGGCATTTCCGTGATGGACCTGTTCCGGATGTTCCCCGACGAAGCCGCCGCCCGGAAATGGCTTGAAGACATCCGTTGGCCCGAAGGCCAGCGCAACTGCCCGCACTGCGGGTCGCTGAAGACCGCCGTCGTGAAGAATGAGATACCGATGCCATACCACTGCGGCGACTGCCGGGAGTATTTCAGCGTCAAGACTGGCACGGTCATGCAGTCCAGCAAGGTGCCGCTGCAAAAGTGGGTCATCGCCATGTACCTGCTTTCGACTAGCCTCAAGGGTGTTTCCAGCATGAAGCTGCACCGCGATCTGGGAATGACCCAGAAGACGGCATGGCTGTTGGCTCAAAAAATCCGTCAAGGCTGGATCGACGGCGGCGGCAAGCTGTCCGGTGAAGTCGAAATCGATGAGACTTTCGTGGGCGGCAAGGAGCGTAACAAGCACAAGAGCAAGCGGCTGAAAGCTGGTCGCGGTTCGGTGGGCAAGGCCGCCGTCATTGGAGCGAAGGCGCGGGACGGAAAGATCAAGGCGGAGGTTATCGAGAGGACCGACACGCCCACGCTGGAAGGCTTCGTCGTCGCGAATGTCGAAGGTGGGTCCACAGTCTTCACCGACGAACAGAGATGGTCCCGGTTTCCGGGACAGTTTGGCGGCTTGGCTAAGATGGATTCTGGGTTTGATTACGCCGCCAATTTTTCTGGCTCCATGTCGATATCATAGACCTCGTCGGGCGTCCTG
>Ga0194131_10003317_pt1 | contig 25497 bp, 23 predicted proteins | sample TA2KigO120mmetaG_FD_148631 | JGI IMG/M metagenome (GOLD analysis project Ga0194131, IMG submission 148631) | Freshwater microbial communities from Lake Tanganyika, Tanzania - TA2015053 Kigoma Offshore 120m | ecosystem: Environmental > Aquatic > Freshwater > Lake | place: Tanzania: Lake... | reverse complement strand
TGCAGCCCGGGAAAATCATCGAGCAGCCCGCTGGTAATCAGCGACACCAGGCTCATCTGCCCTTCCTGCGGCGCAAAAATATACAAACCGTCGCGCTGAAAAATCGACAGATTGCTAATCCGGTGGCCGTGCTGCACGTTGTGCAGATAAATGGGCATTGCTAACTCTTCGGCGCGTTTGAAAAATGGCCAGAGCTCGCGGTGGCTGCCGAGGGGATCGCTGTACGGGTGATCCTTCACCGGGAAAACTTTGTCGAGCACCACCGAGCAGAAACCTTCTCCCTTTGCCCATTCCATCTCGCGGATGGACGCCGGCACATCCTGTAGCGGCACCAGCGCCGAGCCGAGAATCTTGCCGGAGTATGCTTTCATGAGTCGCAGCAGCGACTCGTTGTGCGAGCGCGCCATGCGGCAGGCTAGCTCTGGCTCAATCAAATAAGACCACCAGCCGGAGAACTGTGGCAAAATAATATGCTGATCGATGCCCAAGCGCCCGTCGTAGTCCTTCATGCGCGCAATCGGATCCCACAGGCTTTGGAACATCGCGCCGGAACCCGGCGCCGGCAGCGGGCTCGTGCCCGGCACTTCCGCCGGATAGCCGGGAAAATCGACGTCGGTGTATAGTTGCCGTTCGTCGAATTTCAGAATTGGTTTGATCTTGTCGAAACTGCCGCTGACAGCGTCGAAAGCATCCTTCGGCATCAAGTGAGTATCGCAGTCAATGATCATCCAGAACCTCGCTAGTGTCTCTGTCAGTAAATTCTTAACGCATTAGAGTCCGGCGACGGCCTCAAGTCAACACCAAAGGCGCAAAGGGTGATCTTCTTGCCGCGCAAATCCTCCGGCTTCTTGATCTCCGCTCGCGATAGAATGCTGAAGGGAAAAGTATTGAAGAGTCCCGCCTGCTTGGTCACGTGATAATGAGCATTGGTCCCAGCGGGCGTTTCGATGCCGATGCGCACCGTCGGCAGCGCTTTCTGCGCCCCAGACTGACTTGCCACCAGTAGAGCAAAGACAACTAGCATGATCATTCGTTTCATCCGGGCCCTCGTTCGCTGCGCCCTAGCCCGAATTATACATGCGACGGGGAAAACCCATGACACTGTGTCGATCGAAGTGGAACTCTGGAGGAGCGCAGGCATCAGCGCAAATCGTTCGGTTTGATTCGCCGATATTGGGCATTTCTTCGACCTTTCCACTGCGATTCGCAGAGCAGGGCGACCGCCGGTCGCCCCTACGAGGCGGCGTCGAAGCGGATATCTGTTGCCTTCGCTCCGGAAGAGTTTCACTTCGATCGCGCCGCAGCGATGAATAATCCGGGCTAGTATCGGCCAAGGCGCGCCCATGTCAAGTCAAGCTATTCTGCTTGACAGAAACATCTGCCCATCGCTAGATGATGGAACAAATCACATGCGCTGGGCGACCAGCCGGTCGCCCCTACCGAACCTCGGCAGCGCGATTGAACGGTTTGAACGGCTGGAACAAATCAAGGAGCTCATATGTCCGATCACTATGATGTCATCGTCGCCGGCGGCGGCTCAGCGGGTTGCGCCGTGTCTTCGCGCCTGTCGGAGGATCCCCATCGCAAGGTGCTTTTGCTTGAGGCCGGACCCGATCCGCAGCCGATACCGGAATCCGTCATGGACGCCGAGCAGAGCAATCAACTCTTGCTGCAAAGTCCTTACATCATGATGTACCCAACCCGGCGCGCGTTCGATGACAGCGAATTTTATTCGCTCGCCGGGCGCATCACTGGCGGCGGCTCGTCGGTCAACATGATGGCGATCCCGCGGCCGATCAAGGCCGACATGGACGCCTGGTCGTCGCAGGGCAATCCCGAGTGGACATGGGACAAAGTCTTACCTGTGTTAAGGCGCATGGAATCGGATCAAGATTTTCCCGACAGCCCGATCCACGGCAACTCCGGGCCGCTCTATGTAAAGCGCAAGCACTTGTTTGACGTGCCGATCAGCGCCCAGGAACAAGCGATGCTCGAAGCGTTGGTGAAATTGGGGATTCCGAAATTCGCAGACCAGAACATCCCTAACCCCCACGGTGTTGCGCCGCGGGCGAGCAATATCAAAAATGGCCGGCGCCAATCGGCTGCCGTGGCATATCTCGAATCGGCCCGAAGGCGCCCCAATCTCACAATCATCGATGATGCGCTTGTCGCTTCTCTAATTATCGACGGACTGAAGGCCAAAGGTCTGCGCTATCGCAAGGCCGGCCAAGAACACAGCGTTACGGCCGACAAAGTCGTGCTCTGCGCCGGCGTTTATCACTCGCCGCAGATTTTGATGCTATCCGGCATCGGCCCGCGCGCGGAATTGGAACGCCTCGGCATCAAAGTGGTTCATGGGCTCGAAGGCATCGGCGAAAATTATCAGGACCATCCGATGGTAACAATGACGGCGAAAGTAAAAGATGTCGACGCCAAGCTGCAGATGCGCGGCCGCTCGACGTTGAAGATTTATTACAAGAGCGATTCGGCGCGGGACTACATCGACTTTCACATCATCCCGCGCGAAGTCACCGAGATTAAGGGCATCGGCAACATGACCGGCTTTTCCTGCAACCTCTTGGAGCAAACCAACCGCGGCCGCCTGAAGCTGGCGAGCGCCAATCCGGAAGAACTGCCCAACGTCGACCCACAGGTGCTCGAACATCCCAACGACATCCGCCGCATGGTGAGCGCCATGCGCTTCGTCGAGAAGCTCTGCAACACCGAGCCGTTTAGCCAATTCTGCGGCGAGCTATTTTCACCGGGTCCGACCGAAGATTTCGAAAAGTTTGCGCGCACGAGCTACAACAGCTACTACCACGGCGTCGGCACCTGCAAGATGGGACCGGCGAGCGACCCCAAAGCGGTGGTCGATCAAGCGCTGCGCGTACACGGCGTGCAAAACCTCTGGGTCGCCGACGCGTCAATCATGCCGACGGTGGCGCACGCCAATACGAATCTAACCTGCATGATGATCGGCGAGCGCGGCGCGGACTTTGTCAAGGCCGCAAACTAACCAGCTCTAAGTTTGCTGCTAATGCAGTTTGTATAGTAGAAATCGCTTGTTCGTAACAATCGAGGTCTTTATGGCCGGCACGGATGCGGGTGCGCCGCCCACAGGCACAATTCAATATTACAACGCCGCTGAGGATTTGCTTGCCCGCAACTTGGCGGAGCGGCCGCACAAGATCGCTTATATCGATGACCAAGGCAGCTACTCGTTCGCCGATTTGGCCGGACGGGTCAACCGCTGCGCCAACGTGCTTACGGACCTCGGTTTGGCCATGGAATCGCGCGTCATGGTGTGCTTACTCGACACCATCGACTTTCCCGTGGTCTTTCTCGGCGCGATCAAAGCCGGATTGGTGCCGATCGCCGTCAACACGTTACTGACCAGTAACGATTTCGACTTCATGCTGCGCGACAGCCGCGCGCAGGCGCTGGTCGTATCGGACCCGCTGCTGCTCACCTTCAAAACAATTCTCGGGGCGCAGCCCCATCTCAAGCATGTGGTGGTGTCCGGCGGGGCATCGCAAGAATATCCATTGCTCGCCGAGCTGATGGCCCGGGAAGATAGCAGCTTCGAGACCGCGCCAACGCGGCCGGACGACGCCTGCTTTTGGCTTTACTCGTCCGGCTCCACAGGAACTCCAAAGGGCACTGTCCACGTGCAGACGAGCATGATCAAGACGGCCGAGTTGTATGCCCAGCCGATTCTCGGCATCCAGGAAAGCGACGTGGTGTTTTCTGCAGCGAAACTGTTTTTCGCCTACGGTTTGGGCAACGCGCTGAGTTTTCCGCTGTCGGTGGGGGCAACGACGATCTTGCTTGGCGATCGCCCGACGCCGCAGGCGGTTTGGAACATCTTGCGCGAGCGCAAGCCGACGATTTTCTACGGCGTACCGACGCTATACAGCGCCCTACTTGCCCATAGCGATTTACCCAAGCGCGACGAGCTCAAATTACGCCGCTGCACTTCGGCCGGTGAAGCATTGCCCGCCGACGTTGGCCGCCGCTGGGCGGAGCTGACCGGCGTCGACATTCTCGACGGCCTGGGTTCGACGGAGATGCTCCATATTTTTCTCTCGAATCGGCCCGGCGATGTCCGCTACGGCACCTCCGGCAAACCGGTGCCCGGCTACGAGATTCGCCTGGTCGGTGAAAATGGCAATCTCGTGACCAAAGGAGATATCGGCGAGCTGCAAGTTACTGGCCCGAGCAGTGCCGCCTACTATTGGAACAACCGCGACAAGAGCCGCGGCACTTTTCTCGGCCCTTGGACGCGCAGCGGCGACAAGTACACCGAAAGCGACGACGGCTACTTTACCTACGCCGGCCGCGGCGATGACATGCTCAAAGTGAGCGGCATTTGGGTGTCGCCCTTCGAAGTCGAATCCGCCATCGCCTCCCACGCCGCCGTGCTCGAAGCGGCGGTGGTTGGCCATGCCGACGAGAACGGTTTGATCAAACCCAAAGCTTATGTCGTGCTGCGGCCCAACACGCCGGCATCACCCGAGCTGGCGGCCGCCCTGCAGCAGCATGTGAAAAGCCACCTAGCGCCATACAAATACCCACGCTGGATTGAGTTCGTGAGCGAGCTGCCCAAGACAGCCACGGGAAAAATCCAACGCTTCAGGCTGCGCGCTTGAAATCGCCGATTCGTTCGTCAAACTACAAAAACCAATCTCGTCCACGGAGGACCCTGCAGTGATCGATCGGAATCGCCGTAAATTCTTAGCCCAAGCCGGTCTGTTCGCCACCGGCGCATTACTACCCAAACCCTTCGCCTTCGCCCAGGCGGGAAAAATCCGCGTTGGCTTGATGCTGCCCTACACCGGCACCTTCGCCGCGCTGGGGAACAATATCACCAACGGCTTCAAGCTCGCCGTCAACGAGCGGGGCGCAAAGCTTGGCGGCCGCGAGCTAGAGTATTTTACGGTGGACGATGAGTCGGAGCCGGCCAAGGCGCCGGAGAACACCAACAAGCTGGTACAGCGCGACAAAGTCGACGTGTTGGTCGGCACCGTGCACAGCGGCGTGCAGATGGGCATGGTCAAGATTGCCAAAGAAACCAACACGCTGATGATCATCCCCAACGCCGGTTTGGACGCCGCCACCGGCGCGCTGTGTGCGCCGAATATTTTTCGCACCTCCTTTTCCAACTGGCAGCCGTCCTACCCGATGGGTAAGGTGCTCGCCGATAGAGGCATCCGCAACGTCGTGTCGCTCGCCTGGAAATACGGCGCCGGCGAAGAAGCGGTGGCGGGTTTCACCGAAGGTTTTATCAAAGCCGGCGGCAAGTCGGTGCGCGGCCTGTGGATCCCATTTCCCAATGCCGAGTTTCAAGCGCTGCTCACCGAGATCGCGTCGATCAAACCGGACGCCGTGTTTGTGTTCTTCGCCGGCGGCGGTGCGGCAAAATTCATCAAAGACTATGCCGCGGCGGGATTGCGAAAGTCGATTCCGCTATACGGTTCCGGTTTCTTGACCGATGGGGTTCTCGACGCCACAGGCGCAGACGCCGACGGACTAGAGACCACGCTGCACTACGCCGACGGGCTCAATACCAAGCGTGACAAAGAGTTTCGCGCCGCCTACGCCAAAGCGTACAAGGCCGAGCCCGACGTTTACGCCGTGCAAGGTTACGATGCCGGATTGCTGTTGGCCGCCGGCCTGGAAGCGGTCCGCGGCGACGTCAGCAAACGCAAAGAAGTCATCGCCGCCATGGAGAAAGCCAAGATCGACAGCCCGCGCGGTGCCTGGACCATGTCGAAAGCCCACAACCCTATCCAAGACATCTATCTGCGCAAAGTGGTTGGCAAAGAAAACCGCTTCGTCAGCGTCGCCCACAAGGCCCTCGCCGACCCAGCGCGGGGATGCAAGATGTAAGGGAATCTTGCACCCCGAAGACACGAAGATCACGAAGGTAAGAGGAGAAAAATCAACTTTTTACCGAGCTTCGTGCCTTCGTGATGAATCTTAATTCCCCATGTTCTACCTCATTCAGTTACTGAACGCCGTCCAATACGGCCTGCTACTCTTCCTGCTCGCCAGCGGCCTGACTTTGATTTTCGGCGTCATGGGCGTGATCAATCTGGCCCATGGCGGCTTTTACATGGTCGGCGCCTATCTAACGTTTTGGTTGGCCAAAGCGACCGGCAACTTGTGGCTGGCGATTCCCATCGCTATCGTCATCGCTTTCATTATCGGCCTGCTGCTCGAAACGACCCTCATCCGCCGCCTTTACCGGCGCGATCATCTGTATCAGGTGCTGCTCACCTTCGGCCTTATCTTAGTCTTCGAGGAATTGCGCAGTATTCTTTTTGGCAATGACGTGCACGGCGTTGCCATACCGTCGATCTTTAATTATTCGATCCCGCTCACGGAAACGCTGTCTTATCCGGTTTACCGACTGTTCGTCACCGCGGTCTGCCTGGTGATCGCCGGCGTCATGTACTTCGTGATTCAAAAGACCCGGCTCGGCATGATGATCCGCGCCGGCAACAGCAACCGCGAGATGGCCGCCGCGCTGGGCGTCAATATCCCGCTGCTCTTCACTTTGGTCTTCGCCGTCGGCATGGCGCTGGCGGCGTTCGCGGGCGCCATCGCGGTGCCGATTACTTCGGTGGCGCCGGGCATGGGCAATCAGATCTTGATCATCTGTTTTGTCGTCGTGGTCATTGGCGGCATCGGCTCGATCAATGGCGCGATGATCGCGTCGCTGTTGATCGGCCTCGCCGACACCCTGGGCAAAGTCTTGGCGCCGGAATATTCCGGGGTCGCCGTCTACTTGCTGATGGCCGCCATCCTATTGTGGCGTCCCCAGGGACTGGCCAATCGATCTTAATTCACCGTGACCCACATCACGTTGCCGCGCTGGCTGCTCCTCTGCGTCGTTGTGCTGGTGGCGCTCGTGCCGCTAAGCGCGTCGACTTTCTATCTGCAGCTGGGCGCTAAGATCATGATCCTGGCGATCTTCGCCCTGAGTCTCGATCTGCTCATCGGCCATACCGGGCTCGTGAGCTTCGGCCATGCCGCCTACTTCGGCGTCGCCGCCTATACCCTGGCGCTAATCACACCGAAATATGAGGCGGCGAACTTTTGGCTCACGCTCCCTTTCGCCATCATTGTCGCCAGCGCCGCCGCGCTGATCATTGGCTTTTTGGTGGTTCGCACCGCCGGCATTTATTTCATCATGGTTACCCTGGCCTTTGCCCAGATGCTTTATGCCATCTTTCACGATACCAAGTTGGGCGGCGGCTCCGATGGCATCTACATCAACGTCCGGCCCGAGTTGACCGTTGCCGGCGTTAAGCTCCTCGATTTGGAAAGCCCGGCGCAGTTTTTTTATCTCGCGCTCATCGCGCTTGTTGCCGTCTATTTTGTCTTGAGCAAAATCTTGCACGCGCCCTTCGGCCGGGCGCTGGCGGGCATTCGGGTCAACGAGCAGCGCATGCGCTCCATCGGCTTCCCGGTTTTTTCCTACAAGCTCGGCGCCTTCGTCATTGCCGGCGCCCTCGCCGGTCTGGCCGGTTATCTTTCGGCCTGTCAGTTCGGTTTCGTCAATCCGGAAATCCTCGCGTGGCATCACTCCGGCACGGTTCTCATGATGGTGATCCTCGGCGGCATGGGGCGGCTCCATGGTGCCGTTCTGGGCGCCGCGGCCTACGTCCTGCTGCAAGAATTTCTCTCGGCGCAGGCGTTCTTCGGCACCTACGCCAAACATTGGCAACTGACGATGGGCGGTTTGATTGTGCTGATCGTCCTGGCGTTTCCCCACGGCATCGGCGGCCTCATCGATATTGCCCTACGGCGTCAAAGCAACCGTCGTACCGTTAATGAGGTCGCCCGTGTCTGAAGCGCTCCTGCAAGTGCACCATCTGAACAAGCGCTTCGGCGGCCTCACGGCAGTGAACGACGTGTCTTTATCGGTCGCGCCCGGCCAGCTGCACGCCGTCATCGGTCCCAATGGCGCCGGCAAAACAACCCTGACGAATCTGCTGTCGGGCGATCTATTGCCAACCAGCGGCACAATTATTTTTCATGGCCATGACATATCGGCATTTCCGCCAGAAAAACGCTCGCGCTTGGGCATTGGCCGCAGCTACCAGAAAACCAATATCTTCCCGAGCTTCACTGCGCTAGAGAACTGCCGGTTGGCGGCCCAGTCGCGCGCGCCGCGCCCGTTGAACTGGCTGCGCTCCGCAAACGGCTACGAAGACATTCTCGCTGGGTCGCAGCGCGCGCTCGACACCGTCGGTCTCTCACCTCGCGCCGACGATCCCGCCCTCGCCTTAAGCCACGGCGAGCAGCGCCAGTTGGAGATCGCCATGTGCCTCGCCACCGAGCCACAGCTGCTCTTACTCGATGAGCCGTTGGCCGGCATGGGCACCGAAGAGTCGCAGCGCATGGTGGCCCTGCTCGGCCGGCTTGCCGAAAGCCACGCCGTTTTGCTCATCGAGCACGACATGGATGCGGTCTTTGCGCTGGCGAAAGTTTTGACGGTGATGGTGGACGGTCAAGTGCTAGCAAGCGGCACTCCGGCGCAGATCCGCAGCAATCCTGAAGTACAGCGAGCCTATCTGGGGGAAATAGAGCCGTGAGCGAAGCGACGCCGATCATCGAAGCCCAGGGCTTGCACACCTATTACGGCGCCAGCCATATCTTGCACGGCGTCGATTTTTCCGTGCGCGCCGGGGAAACCGTCGGCTTGATGGGACGCAACGGCATGGGCAAGTCGACGCTGATCCGAACTCTGATGGGCCACGTGCCCGCGCGCCGCGGCGAGATCAAAATCAACGGCCATGTCATGACCGGCACCGCTGCCCATCTGATCGCTAGACAGGGCCTCGCCTACGTGCCCGAAGGACGCGGCATCTTCCCGAATCTTTCCGTTCGCGAAAATCTCCTCATGGCCGCTCGCCCCGGAATCAATGGCCAAACTCTGTGGAGCTACGACCGCGTGCTGGAGACTTTTCCACGACTGCGCGAGCGGCTAAGCCACGGCGGCCAGCAGCTCTCCGGCGGCGAGCAGCAGATGCTGTCGATTGGCCGAGCCTTAATGACCAACCCACAATTGCTGATCCTCGACGAAGCCACCGAAGGCTTGGCCCCATTGATCGCCAAGGAAATCTGGCGCATCATTAGGAGCGTCCGTGAGACCGGAATCGCTGCCGTGATCGTCGATAAAAACTTTGCTGAAGTTTCAGCGTTAACGGACAGAAATGTCATCCTCGTGAAGGGGCAGGTGGTCTACGAGGGAAGCGGCGGCGAATTGCGCTCTCGACCCGAAACGTTGCGGGAACACTTGGGGATTTAACCTCAGTCAAAGCCTTGGTCGTCAAAAGGTTGTCACCGTTAACTTCCCTTCACCTCGCCTGCGGCTTTACTCGTGCACAAGACTACAACTCCTGGTATACTTGTTGCGAAGTTATGCAAACGCAGCTGGCAGATTCTCTAGCAACAGCAAAGCAATAAAGCTTTTTGACTTTGTCGCCGTGACGGAACTCTCTTTTCCCTACGCAATAACAAAAGTCGCTGAGGATAGCTGCGACCGCTCGATTCCAAACATTCAGCAGTGGCGCGACTCCTTCGACCTCCGGCGTAGAGATTGGCTGATCTTAGGCAAGGGGCCCACCTACGCGAGCTTCGAAAAGGCCTACTTAGATGAATATTTCACCTGTTCACTTAATCACGTCGTGCGCGAACACTCTGTCGATCTAGCTCACGCAATTGACATCGATGTGGTTCGCCAGTGCGCTGATGCGATCGACCGCAATGCGCGATTTCTGATCCTGCCTTATCACCCACACGAAAATTGCGTCGCGAGCAAGCGCACGATTCACCACTTCGTCCGGGAAATACCCGTACTCCAGTCGCTGAAGGAGCAAGGCAGACTCGTGTGGTACAACCTGGCGACAGCCAAGAAACAGGTCGGCACTTCGCCACTCATTGAGGCTTGGAATTTTAGCGCGGAAGCGGCGGTGGACATTCTGGCTACATGCGGGGCGAGAATTATTCGTTCTCTTGGCGTCGACGGCGGCAACCAGTATGCGTCGTGCTTTGACGATCTACGCGCCACAACACTCCTCGCCAATACGCAAACATCTTTTGACAGCCAGTTCCGCCAAATCGCCAAGATCATTCGGCGCAAAGGGGTCTTTTACGCGCCGCTGCTGAAACAAGCGCCGATTCGTGTATTTGTCGGGACCGATAGAACGCAGCGGTTAGCCGCGCGTGTGCTGGAATACAGCATAAAGAAGCACGCCAGCATGAGCGTCGATGTTCAGTTTATGTGCGACATTCCGGTACCGCTGCCCAAAGACCGCGAAAACCAGCCGCGCACCGGATTTTCGTTCTCGCGTTTTCTCATTCCGTCGCTCTGCCAATACCGAGGGAAAGCGATCTATCTCGACGCCGACATGCTGGTCTTCGACGACATCGCCAAACTATGGGACTATCCGCTAGCTTCGGCGAAAGCAAACCGCAACCGGCAAAGGCATTGGACCCGGCACTCTAGTCGTCCTCGCTTTATTCATTGCGAGCTGCTCGACGACGGAAAAAATCGGCATACCGCTTTTTTCGCCTTTGTTCCCCGCGACGGATTCCGCACCGGCACGTTTACTCTCCGCCATGGAAGCAATCAGCCGCGGCGTTGCCTTGGTGACGCCCAGCAACGCTTCACTCAAAGATGTTTATTATGAATTTGACAGCACTGATCTAGCGGCCGATGCCCAGAACATCCTCAAACAAAACGCCGAATGGATGAAAGCCAATCCGAAAGCACGCGTCGAAGTCGAAGGCCATTGCGATGACGTCGGTTCAGCCGAATACAACCTGGCGCTCGGCGCCAAGCGCGCTCAAGTGGCCAAAGACTTCCTCGTCCAGCAAGGCATTGCGGCAGAGCGTTTGGTCACCATCAGCTACGGCAAGGAAGCGCCGGCCTGTTTCGAACTAACCGAAGAGTGCCGGGTAAGAAACCGCCGCGCCCGCTTCGTCATGTTTACTGAGCTGCCAACTTCCTAATCTACCCGCGCGGCAACTTATTCATAGCCAATCGCTGTTACGATCGGTGTTGCCGCCGCTTCGCGCGCCGGCCAATAGGCCGCCAGCATGCAAAGTGCCACGGCGAGCAGCAGCGTCAAAAACGCAATGCCGTAGGGGTAGTAGAACTGAAAGGTCCAACCGGTGAGAATTTTGGTGTTATAGACCACGTGATGGTACGCCATAATCGAGCCGGCGAATAATCCTAACAGCGCGCCGAGAGTCCCCATCCAACCCGCTTCCATCACCAGGACGCGGCGGATCTGCGCCTGCGTGGCGCCGATGGCGCGTAGCACGCCGAGCTCGCGGGTGCGGTCCAAGATCGACGCCAAAAGCGTATTGATCACGCTAAAGATCGCCACCACCACGGCGACGATTTCCACCGCGTAGTTGACGACGAACGACTGCTCCATGATGCGCACCACGGCGTCCTTCAATTCTCTATGGGTGCTAACGAACAAACGGTACTTCTCGCCATAGTCCATTTTGACTTTTTCGATCACGGCATCGATGTCGGCGCCTTGCTCGAGCCAGAGATCGAAGGCATCGACCAACTCATCGCGCCAATATTTTTTGTACAGCGCGCGGTCGATCAGCACACTGCCAATGTCGGAAGAATAGTCGACATAGACTCCCAGAATCGTTAGCCGCGCCGGTCCGGAAGGAGTTGCCAGTTCGATGCTATCGCCGGTGCTTTTGCCAAACTTGCGCTCGAAGCTTTCGCTGACCACCGCCCCTTTGGCTGCGCCCATGGCGCGCAGCACCTGCGCGCCATCGCCACGCGCCATTGGCAAGGTGCGCATAGCGGCTGACTCTGCGGCAGAAAAGGATTCGATGACGATCGGCTTGCCTTGATAGTTGGCCCGCACCAAGCGGTAAAGGTCGACTATCTTCACACCCGGTATGGTCTTTAATCCCGCCGCCGGTTCTTCGTGCAATGAGACATTGCGCGGCCCGGCGGTGCGCGCGCCGGAGCTGATGATGATATCGGCCGTCACCATCTGATCGACCCAGGCGAGCAGCGAGCCGCGCACGCTGTTGACAAAAGCCGCGATGGTAAAGATTGCCGCCAGGCTGATGATCATCGTTGCCACGGTGATGCCCGAGCGAAAGGGATTGCGCCGCAGACTATCGGAGGCAAGCCGCGTTTCAGCCCATGACATGCCCGGAATCGAAACCTGGCTTTGCCAAAATTTTTTCACCGCGAAATGAATCAATAGCGGACTGAAGAACGCCACGCCGAGCAAAAAGATCAACATGCCGACCACGCCAATGCTGAACTGCCGCACTGCACCTTCAGATAGCGGCGCCAGCGATACCATCGTTGCGGCGACGCCGAGCGACATCAAGCCTAGGCGCGTCGCCCACGAGCGGCCGCTTTGAAAGACCGGCCGCCAGGCCGCCTGCCGAACATTTTCCAAAGGACTGATGCGCAGCGCGGCGATGGCCGGATGGAGAGCGGCGAGCAACGCAACGCCCACCGCGCTCGCCGCGGCGAGCGCCAACTCGCTCCCGGTAAAGTCGCTGCCGAGGAGCCCGATGGAGGAAAAAAGATTGCGCACCGTCTCACCCACCGCCAGCAGCGCCGCTTGGGCGAGCGCCCATCCAAAAAGGCAACCAACGGCGGCACCGACCAGAGCCAAGATCACCGCCTCACACAGGATCAAACGCAGCAGCTCACCACGGCGCATGCCCAGACAGCGCAGCGCGCCGATCTCGCGTTTGCGCTGCACCACCGAAACCGAAACCGTGTTGTAGATCAAAAAAAATCCGACAAAGAGCGCAATCAGACTGACAAAAAACAGGCCAACGCGAAACGAAGTCAGCAACGACTCAATCTGCTCGCCGCGCTTTTTCGGCCGCTCCACCTCGGCGACGCCGCTGATCCGCTGGCGCAGGCGCGTTTGCACGGTCTCGACGCTGACGCCCTCTTCGACGGTCAGATCTATAATGTCGAGCTTGCGTTCCTTGCCAAAGGCGCGCTGCGCCACCGGCAAGTCCATTAGCGCAAAGTTGCCGGCAAAAACCTTGGCGGTGCCCTGCTCTTTGAGCAGCGCGCGGATTTGGTACTGCTGCTTGCCAACGCTAGTAACCAGCGCAATGCGGTCACCACGCTTGAGATTAAAGCGCCGGGCAAAACTTTCCGTGAGCGCGATGGCGTCAGGCTGAGCGATAAATGCCAAGGCCGCCTCAAATCCCAGTCCTTCGTCGGTAAACTGATGATCGCGCAGCGCGCCGTCGGTCAACAGATCGGCGCCAAAAACATAAAGCCGCTCCCGCTCCACACCGTGAACGGGTAGAAAACCATCAACTGCGGCCGCCACGTCGAGCACGCCTTCGGTGTCGCGCACCGCTGCCAACACCGACTCCGGCATGCCGCTCTCGGCGTTGGCGACCTGGAGCACCGCCTTGCCAGCGATCTGCTCGATGGTCGACTGAAATGAAGTGCTGAGCGAGCGGTTGACCAACGCAATCGCCACGATCACCGCCACACCCAGCGCCATGCCCAAAAACGTCAGCAGTGTGCGCAAACAATGGCGCCGCGCATGGCGCCAGGAGATGGTTGTCAGCAGTCTAAACATTGGGACGAAGTTACTCTTCACTCCTATTCACTCGAGTTTGCCATCGCGCAGCCGGATCACCCGATCGCCATAACGCGCCGCCGCCTCGCTATGGGTGACCATCACCACCGTGCAGCCTTGTTCCTGATTGATTTGCTTGAGCAGCGCTAAAATCGCTTCACCCGTTTTCGAATCGAGATTGCCGGTGGGTTCGTCGGCCAGCAAGATCGGCGGGTTAAACACCAGCGCCCGCGCAATGGCGATTCGCTGGATCTCACCGCCGGACATCGCCTCGGGAAGATGGGTTTTGCGATGCTCTAGGCCCACACTGTCGAGCAGCGCTTCCGCCCGTGCCTGCGCTTCTGCGTTGGGACGGCCTTCAAGCACAAAGGGCAGCGCGACGTTCTCGAGCGCAGTCAGTGTCGGCAGCAGATTGAAAAATTGGAACACGAACCCGATCTGCGTGCGGCGAAACAGCGTGATTTCGTCATCAGCCATTTGCCCGACCAATCTTCCCGCGACGAGCAGGTCACCGCCCGACGGCCGATCCAAACCACCGATAAGGTGCAGCAGCGTGCTCTTACCCGAGCCGCTCGCTCCCATAACCACCGCAAAGGAGCCCTTGGCGATATCCAACGAGACGCCATCAAGGGACACCACTTGGTTGGCGCCCTGTCGGTAGACCTTGCGAACGTCGATGCAGCGGATCATGCGCTGGGCAATCAGCAGATCAGAGCGATGGTGGGCGTGTCGATGGCAGCCGCTGCTTTTTGAGGATCGGCTTCGAGCTGCGTTAGATGACCGCGCACGGTGTGCAGCAGAGATTCGACATTGATACCGTAAAAAAAAGGCTCATAGGGCGCCAGCTTGTCGAGCCCGGTGCGCCACAACTTCACCGCGCCCACCGGCACGCCTTGCTGCAATTTGTAGTAACCCGCCGCAATCTGAATGATCGCCTGGTAAAACTTGCGATCTTCGCCACGCTCTTCCAGCCACAATTCTTCTAAAGTCTCGTGACACTCGAAAAACAGCTGGCGGTTAAATTCGTCAATGCCTTTGAGAAAGCGCGGGTCGTCTTGAGGTTCCATGCGTTCGCTAATCCTCCGCCAAAAAGCCGCGAAGGACGGCTGGCTTGAGACTGACTATGTGATCCGCGTCGCCTTTGTGGTTAATTGTCCTGGCGCCCATGACGCAGACTAACGCGAAAACTTCAGCCACGCTAGACGTCGAGCTCGACATCGATGCCCTCACTTACGGCCCCTACGGTATCGGCCGGCTCGACGGCAGGGCCCTGATGGTTCCCCACACAGCCCCGGGTGACCGGGTCCTCGCGCATATCATCGAGGCGCGAGAGCGCTACTCGGTCGGCGAGCTCATTCGCGTCATCACGCCATCACCGCTGCGCCAAGCGGCGCCTTGTGTCTATGTTCCCGAATGCGGCGGCTGCTCGTGGCAGCACATGCTTTACGAGGCCCAGCTCAAAGCCAAACAACAAAGTGTCGCCGACGCATTGCAGCGCATCGGCAAATTAGCCGACTTCGAGCTCCGGCCGATTATCGCTTCGCCCAAGGACCATCACTACCGCCGCCGCATTCGCTTGCAATGCGACGAGCGCAAACGACTTGGCTTCTATCGTTCTTCGTCGCACCAACTAATAGAAATCGACCGCTGCGTGATCGCCGACGATCGGATCAACGGCGTCATTGAGCTGCTACGCCCTTCGATCGCTCAACTTCGTACCCAGGTCGAACATGTCGAGATCATCCACGGCGACGGTACGGAGCAAGTTAAAATGGTGATTGGCGCCGCGGGTGACTGGAGCGCGTTGGACGAAGATCTTTGCGAACAGCTTGTGAGCGGACACAGCGCGATCAGCGGCCTGGTTGCGCACGGTCCCCGTTGGCGCAAAGTCTGGGGCCAGCCGTGGATCACGGTGCAGCTCACCGGCGATTTGGCCATGACTGTCGATGCCGACGTCTTCACTCAGGTTAACCCGGAAGGCAATCGAAAGATTCTATCGGCCCTGCTTGCGAGCGCGGCCTTTACAAGTGACGATCGAGTCTTGGAGCTCTACTGCGGCGCCGGCAATTTCACCCTGCCGATCGCCGCGCAGGCAAAGGAAGTCGTCGCTGTTGAAGGCTATCGGCCCGCCATCGCCAACGGCAAGCTCAACGCGCAAAAGCTCGGTCTCACAAATATCGACTGGATCTGTGCGGCGGTGCCGGAAGCTCTTAAACAATTGCGCAAGCGGCGGGAACAATTTGCCAAGATCGTGCTCGACCCGCCGCGCAGCGGCACCAAGGGTTTGGAAAAAGAGCTTGCCGGGTTGAATGCGACAGTCCTTGCCTATGTTTCCTGTAACCCTTCGACCTTGGCGCGGGATCTTGCCGGTTTGGCAAAACACGGGTACAAGCTTACCTTAGTGCAACCCATCGACCTATTCCCTCACACCTTTCACGTCGAGGCGCTGGGCCTTCTGCACAAGGAGTAGAAAGGAGCTCACATGAATATTCGACGAGCGGCGCGAGCCTCCCAAGCAGTAAGGGCGGCTATTTTGTTTAGTCTCATCGCCGTCGATCGCCCGGTCAACGCCGCCGATCGCCTGATCGGCCTGCACTCGGCGCAAGTGCTGTCACAATCGATGCCGTGGATCGCCCAGGAAGCGGGACTGTTCAAAAAGTACGATCTCGATTTCCACCTTGTTTTCATCTCATCGTCGCCGGTCGCCACCGCGGCAACGCTCAGCGGCGACGCTGAGATCGGCGTCACCGGCGCCATCGGCAACGTGCGCGCGTTCGTGCAAGGCTCAACAGACCTGGTTTTCATCGGCGGCATGAAAAACTTTCTCACCCACAATTTACTCGCGCGCCCCGAAATTCGCCGGCCGGAAGATCTGAAGGGCAAGAAGGTCGGTGTCGGCCGCTTCGGCGGCAACACCCACTACTTTGTCATCCAAGCTTTGAAGCGCCTGGGCATGGACGCCAGCAAAGATATCCAGCAGATTCAAACCGGCGGCTCACCTGAAACCGTCGCCTCCCTGGTAGGAGGCAACGTCGAAGCCGCCGCTATTGTCGCGCCGGGAGACTTCGTCGCCGCTTCGAAAGGCTTTCGCTACGTCATCAACGGCATCGACATGCGCATCCCTTATGGCGCGACTCAGGTCGTGACCCTACGCTCGCTGATCGCCAAACGGGGCCCAGTGATCGGCCGCTTCATGCGCGCCATGGCCGAGGCGTCCAACATCATGCACAGCGACAAAGCCTTCGTCTTCAAAGTCATGGGCAAACACATGCGCCTAACCGACGCCAAGGTATTGGAAGCCGCGTATCAGTCGGAGATCCCAGCGATGGAGCGTCGACTGGAGATTCAAGATGCCGCACTGCAGGCATCGCTGGATGAGATCGCGCCGCTCGATGCGCGGGCGAAAAATATCAAGCCGGCGGACATGATCGACCGGCGCTATTTAGTTGAGTTGGAGAAGAGCGGGCTGTTTGCAAGATAGCCATGAGGCTTTAGGCGCGAGGCTAGAGTTTGAGGAGAACCGGTGAAAGCCATCGATATTCACCATCACTACGTGCCGAAAAAATTGATCGACGAGACCAAGAAACACAGTAAGGCGTTGGGCGTCGATGTCACCGACGTGAAAGATAGTTGGGCGTTGTCGTTTGCCGGCAGTAAGCCCCACGCCCTACAGGGGCCGATCTTCGACGTCGAGAAACCTCGCGCTCATGCCTATTTCTGTCTGCCCCTATACAGACCGTCGATAAAGCCGCTGTCGTCGAGTTCTTTGATAAAACGGTTGTCGACGAATTCTTCGGGCTTAGCTGCTTTCGCTTTCGGATCGGTCTCGGCCATCGGCTCGAGAATTTTTTTGATGCCTTCCAAAGTCGGGTACTGTTTCGCCGGCAGGATCTCTTCGAGCACGCCTTCGTCGTACGCCTTCTCTAGAATATCTCGCTCCTGAACCTTGAGATACTGCGCTAACACCTTGAGCCCCGCCGCTCGATCGGTCTTGAGCGTGTGCACCGCCTCCACCTGCGATTTCACATAGCGGCGCACGACGTCCGGATTTTCGCGAATGAACGCGCGGGTGGTGCCGACACCGATGCTTTGATAGGGCAGACGGACAATTTGCATTGGATGGATGCCGCGCTTCTGCGCTCGAAAATTATCCGGCGCGCTGAGCATCGCTCCCTGAACTTTTCCCGTGTCCAATGCGCTTAGGCGTTCGGGGATCGTGCCGATCTGCACTAGCGTGACATCTTTCACCGGGTTGAGGCCGAGCCTTTGCAGAGCAATACGCCCTAGAGAATCGGATAGCCCGCCGAACGTTGCGATCGCAATGGTTCCGCCTTTGAGCTGCTCCGCCCTTTTGATCTCCGGCTTGGTCATGAGCCAATACTCCGCCATCACGTTTCCGCCGGCCACCATGACTGCATCGGCGCCCTTGAGAACCGCACTGACGACCGGCGGACCGGAAACCTGGCTGATCGGTGTTTCGCGGGCAACCAGCGCCATCGTCGTAATCGTGCCGCCGCGAAAATAGACGATCTGCACATCGAGCCCATTGCGCCGAAAGATTCCCGTCTCTTTCGCCGTCCATGCCGGCAGACCGGCAGCGCTGAGAGTGTTGTTGCCAATCGTGAGCTTGGTCAACGGCTGGGCCGGAGCGATTGAACAAAACGTCAAAGACAACCAAAAGCTAAGCAACCCGCTGAATCTTGTCATCGTTCCTCCCATCGTTGTTCACACTCTCTCCGGGGCAAAGCCCAAAAAGCCTCATGCCGTTCGGGCAATAGGTCTTTCCCTTGTCTGACTTCCGGCACATCCCATTCTTTCATCCCTACCAGGGTCATCGCTGCTTCTCGTGATCGCCGCGTCCGGACGTGCTATCTTCGGACGCTGAATCTAATCCAAATCGATCGCAAATGACACAAGAATCACGCCGCGACTTTCTCTTGCCGTTTCGCCACCGCGACTTTGCGGTGTTTTGGAGCGGCTCGTTTTTGTCAAGCATGGGGACGCAGTTCACGACGTTGGCAATGGCCTGGCAGCTCTATGAGCTGACCGGCGCCGGCGATACCATCAGCTCAATTTTGCGCTCGACCATCAACCAGCTGAGTACACCGGATGAACTGCGCGGCCGCATGTCGTCAATCAACAGCCTGTTCACCAGCAACGGTCCGCAGTTAGGGGAGTTCGAATCCGGCGTCGTCGCTGCCTGGATCGGCCCGCAAGGCTCGGCGCTGACCGGAAACCTGGCCACGCTTCTAATGGTCGCCATCGTGGCGATCAATTTTCCGCAGCTGCGCCGCTACGAAATCGCCAAGACCGCGTAGATTTTGGGGTTTAGATTCTTGTGAATTGGAGTCGTTCCATCCGACTGTTGCCTCATGCCTTCTTACGCATGAGCGGCCAAAGCAGAAACACCACCGTCACAGCGATCAGCACAGCACAAATGGGCCGCGTGACGAAGATCGCGAAGCTGCCACGTGAAATCAGCAGCGATTGGGGCAACGAAGTTTCCATGATCGGCCCGAGCACCATGGCGAGGATGAACGGCGCGCCTTCGAAGCCTGACCGGCGCAGAAAAAAACCGACGACACCGAAGGCGAGCATGATCACTATTTCACTTTAGGTCTCTCCTCCGCTTAAGTCGCCCTCTCTGCTAACAGAAGTGCCGGCAAAGTGTCAATCATTTCATGATTTGCTTGACAGTATTGCAGAGGTTCACTAGAACCAAAGTCGAGGCAACCTATGGGAACCGTCGCAGGTGCACAAAACATTCTGAGCAGCTTGAAAGAAGCGGGCATCAACTTGATCGCGAGCGTGCCGGACATCAACATGCTCCAGCTGATCAACTTGCTCTACGAAGACAAGCAGATTACCCACATTCCGGTGGGCCGAGAAGAGGAAGGCATCGGCGTCTGCACCGGCGCCCACCTGGGCGGCAAGAAACCCGCAATGCTGATGCAAAACGGCGGCTTATTGAATAGCTGTAACGGCCTGACCACGACCGCTTTGCAATTTGGCATTCCGGTTTTGCTCCTGGTCTATTACGCCGGCGATATCGGCGACAACGCGTTTCACATGCTCGGTCTAGTCACCGAACCCGTGCTCGACGGGCTTGGCATCAAGTACATCGTCCTGCGCGATCCGACGAAGGTCAAGCAAGACATCGCCGGCGCCGTCACATTGACCAACAACTCGAAACGGCCGGTCGCCCTGCTGCTCACCCGCGCTGTCCTGTAGAAAGAACGAAAATGAAACGCTACGAGTGCCTGCAAGCAATCGCGCCGCTGATCAAAGACGAACTGTTCGTCACCACCGCCGGCGGCGCCACCAACGAGTGGTCGGCGTTGCACCCTAGCGACGGCAATATCCAGGTAAAAACGCTCGGGCTCTGTTCGTCGATCGGCCTCGGCTTGGCCGCGAGTTTGCCCAAACGCAGAGTCTTCGTCTTCGACGGCGATGGCGCGCTGTGGATGAACTTGGGCTCGCTCGCAACCATCGGCCTGCATCGGCCGAAGAATCTGATCCACATCTGCTGGGACAACAAGCAGTACGAATCGTCCGGCGGCGAGCCAACGGTGGCTACCGCGGGGAGAATTGATTTCGCCGGCATCGCCCGCAACGCCGGCATCAAAAGCGCCAAAGCGGCAGCGACGGTCGCAGAATTGAAAGACGCCGTCGCCTTCGCGCTCAACAACGACGGCCCCCATTTCATCTGGGCACAGATCGAAGCCGGCCGCGCCGAGGTCCCGCCACTGCGCGTCGATGAGTTGGAAAACAAATACCGCTTCCTGCGCTACATCGAGCAGACCGAAGGCATCAACATTCTCAGCCTCCCGCAGTCGGCCAGCTACCTGCTCAAATAAATCAGGCTGGGCGGACACATAGGTCCGCCCCCACGAGCCTTCGGATCACGGCGTCGCCCGCACCGTCGGGCGCGCGAGCAAACGCTTCATCCACGCTTTGACATGGGGCGTCGAGTCGTCGATCGTCGTCTGATAGCGATCGAGCCGGCAGAAAAACGGAATATAGGTGATATCCGCCAACGAATACTCCCCGGCTATGTATTCCCGGGTCGCCATCTCGCGGTCCAACGTACCGAGGTACTCCTTGATTCTTGCTTTCGACTCTTCGACTTTGTAGTCGTGCGCGACGTAGCCGCCAGCCTGCTGCAAGCGCGTATTGCAGTAGTCGATCCAGATGCGCGCCCGGGAACGCGTCACCGGATCCTTCGGCATGAGCGGGATCTGCGGGTACTTCTCTTCGAGATATTCGTTGATGATCGCCGATTCGTAGACGACCGCGTCGCCATCCACCAGAACCGGCACTTTGCCGTACGGGTTCAGCTCGAGCAAATCTTTCGACTTGTTCTTGAGATCGCACTCGATCAATTCGTGGAGAATTTTCTTTTCGGCCAGGACAAGCCTTGTCCTGTGGGCGTAGGGTCAAGGTCCGTAGGAAAATAGTTTCATGGGAAACCCTCCGTTCTGGCCTCGCCTTTAGCACGGCTGCGCGAGAAATTACAATGGCTGTTTAAGTTCGGCCGACTTCGATCAGCTGCCCGGAGACATAGTCGGAGTCGCTACAGGCAAAAAAGACAAACGGCGCGGTGATCGCATCGGGCGACACCGCGGGCCGGTCGCGCCGAGCGATGCCGAGGACCTCGCGGCGGAATTTCGTCAGTTCTTCGGTCATCCGAGTGTCGGCCACCGGCGAGATGCAATTCACTTGAATATTGTGCGACTTGAGCTCGCTGGCGGCGTTTTTGGTAAACGCGACGATGCCACCTTTGGCCGCCGCATAGTCGGCCACGCCGTAGGAGCCACGCAATGCGGAAGGCGCGGCGATATTGATGATCTTGCCCTTGCTCTGCTGCTTCATGAAGGGAATGACTGCTTGCGTGCAATTGAACGTCCCCTTGAGATGGGACCCGAGAGTTTCGTCCCAGCGCGCTTCGGAAATATTTTCCAGCGGCGCCAAACGCAGATTGCCGGCGTTGTTGACCAACACATCGATGCGCCCCCACTTGGCGACAATCGCCTGCACCAACCGATCGATTTCGCCGCGCCGCGCCACGTCGGCCATCATGGCGATGCAATCACCGTCCAGGGCGAGAATCTCGCGCTCGACCTTGTCCAGCGCCTCGCGATCTTGCAACGCCGTGATCGCCACGCGCGCGCCTTCGCGGGCAAACGCCAACGCCACGGCCTTGCCGATTCCCCGGCTTGCGCCCGTGACAATTGCTACCTGTCCATCGAGTCTAGCCATTTAGTTTACCGCCGCTTCAGTTGGCTTTTTCTTTCATGTTGCTGAGCACCGTCGAAAATGAATTTTTATTAAGCGCGGTGCGAAACTGCTCTCGGTAGTTGCGCACAATCGAGATGTCTTCGACCACCACGTCATAGATGCGCCACTTCCCCTCTGACTTGTGGAGACGATAGAGCACCGAATACCGCTGCCGATCCTTGGCGATGAGCTGGGTGTCGACTTCTGCGAAATCGCCGTCGATTTTCTCGCTCTTGTAGGCGACCTGCTGGCCATTGTAGAGGGCAATCTGGTCAGCATAGGTTTTTCCCAACAGTTTAGTGAACACCGCAACAAATTCGCTTTGTTGCTGCCCATCGATGACGCGCCATTGCGCACCGAGCGAGCGCATCGCCATCTCTCTAAAGTCGAACACCGGATAAACAATTGGCCGGAGCCGCTCGATGGTCTCGACGCGCTGCTTGCGGTCGCGCAGATTGACGTCTTTGATCACGTCTACGCCGCGATCGATGGCGCTGCGAATAGCATCGGTTGGCTCGCCAGCGAAAGCCCAGCGCAACTCTCCCATCAAGAGCAGCACCGCAACTGCGCACACCAAACCCAAGCGTTTTTGCCGCATCGCCATCATGCAAGTTAGACTAACTGAATCGGCTGGCAATTCAAAATGGTTTCGCTCAAACAAAAAAGGGCACCTTCCTCAGGTGCCCTTTTTTTGCGCGTTTATGCGCAATGGCGAATATCTGTATTTTGCTCCCCGCCTCCAGCACCCAAGCCAACCGAAAACCTTATCCTGGCTGCTTTCAAGTCACGGCCTGCGCCTTCCTATTTTTTGTCGCTTCAGAGCGACTTGTACTCACGAATACAGGGTTGAGGCCGGCACTACGACCCTTTAACCAAGATGATTAGAGCTTCTTTGGCCTGCCGCCAGTAGCGGGCGATCTTGCTCCGGTGGAGTACAATCTTGCATGTTCAAGACCCCTCCTTTCACTTTCACTGGGGCCTGGCCGCGCGATCCATCTGGCCCCCACGCCGAGCGGCGTTTCAATGAATCCATGCGTAGTCTGCTACGAATAAAACTTTTGTCAAGCAAAAAATTCTAGTGCTGCCAAGTGGCCAAATCGCCGCCATCTTTCTCAAGACTACCATGACGACTCTCAACCCCACGCACGGCTGCGGCAAGACCGTGCGCCAGCGCTTCATCGACAGTTTCAATAAACTCAAATTGCATCGTCTCCCGCACGCTAGCCGACAGCTCTTCGAGATCCTTACGGTTGAGCGCCGGCAACAGCACTTTACCAATGCCGGCGCGTTTAGCCGCAAGCACTTTTTCCTTGATGCCGCCCACCGGCAGCACCAGGCCGCGCAAGCTAATCTCGCCGGTCATCGCCACGTCGTTGCGCACCCGGCGGTCGGTGATCAAAGAGACCAACGCCGTAAACAGCGTCACGCCCGCGCTCGGTCCGTCCTTAGGAATCGCACCGGCTGGCAGATGGATATGCAAATCTTGTGTTTTGAAAGCACTATCGTCGATGCCCAATGACGCCGCCCGTGATTTCACCAGGCTGAGAGCCGCCTGAGCGCTCTCCTTCATCACGTCGCCGAGCTGGCCCGTGAGGATCATCTTGCCATCGCCGTTCATCTTGGTCGCTTCGACGAACAAGATGTCGCCACCCACCGGTGTCCAAGCCAAACCTGTCGCGACGCCGGGCAAACTCGTGCGCAGCGCCACCTCATTGAAAAACTTCGCCGGCCCGAGATAACTGCGCACCGAGTGGGCGTTCACCATCACGTGCTCGCTGTTGCCCTCGGCGATGCGGGTTGCCACACCGCGGCAAATGGCGCCGATTTCCCGTTCCAGTTGACGCACACCGGCTTCGCGAGTGTAGCTGCGAATCACCTCGGCCAACGCATCGTCCGTGATCGTCAAGTGCTCGTTGCTCAAACCGACGCCCGCCAACTGGCGCGGCACTAAGTAGCGGCGCGCAATGACCGCTTTGTCTTCTTCGGCATAGCCAGGCAGCTCGATCACTTCCATGCGGTCGCGCAGCGGTCCGGGGATCGAGTCCAGCATATTCGCGGTTGCCACAAACAACACCTGGCTCAGGTCAAACGGCACATCGATATAGTGATCTTGGAACGTGCCGTTCTGTTCCGGGTCTAACACCTCGAGCAGCGCCGCACTCGGATCGCCTTGATAGCTGGCATTCAACTTGTCGATCTCGTCGAGCAAAAACACCGGATTCTTGCTCCCGGCTCTCTTGATGCCTTGAATGATCCGCCCCGGCAGCGCGCCAATGTAAGTCCGGCGGTGGCCGCGAATCTCCGATTCATCATGCACGCCGCCCAAACTTTGGCGCACGAACTTTCGTCCCATCGCCGTCGCGATGCTCTGGCCGAGCGAAGTCTTGCCCACGCCCGGAGGGCCGACAAAGCACAGAATCGGGCTCTTGCCCTGCGGGTTCAGTTTACGCACCGCGAGAAATTCCAAGATGCGCTTTTTGACTTTGTCGAGATCGTGGTGATCGGCGTCAAGCACAGCGCGCGCCTTGTTGAGATCGATGCTCTCTTCAGTGGCCACATTCCACGGCAAATCAAGCAGCCAGTCGAGATAGTTGCGCACCAAAGAATTTTCCGGCGAGCTCTCGGACATGCGCTCCAGGCGAGCGATCGCTTTGTTGGCTTCCTGCTCCGCCTGCTCCGGCATCTTGGCTTCGGCAACTCGTTTTTTTAGGTCTTCGAACTCGGAGGCCTTGCCGTCCGAATCCCCCAGCTCTTTATGGATCGCCTTCAACTGCTCGCGCAGCATGTATTCACGCTGGGTCCGATCCATCGATTCTTTGGCTTCGGAACCTATCTTGTTGCTGAGCTCCAAGATTTCGACGCGGCGGCTGAGCTTTTCTGAGACTTTTCTAAGCCGCGCTTCCAGGTCGAACGTCTCCAACAACTCCTGCTTCTCCGGCAGCGGCACATCGAGCCACGAAGCCACAAAGTCAACGAACGCCGACGGATCGCGCAGGTTCTCGACCATGGCCGATACGTCCTGCGCCGCCGCCGGCAACAAGGCCAAAGCGCGCTGCACCTCATGGCGCAAATTCAAAAGCCGCGCTTCGAACTCTTTGCTCGCCGGCACGTCATCGGTCAGATAGGCCACCCGGGCGATGAGATAGGGTTCGGTTTGAATGTAGTTGATGACCCGAAACCGGCGCGCACCCTGCACGACTGCCTGCTGGCGGCCGCTGGGCGATTGCATGACCCGCAAGATTTCCGCTGCGGTGCCGGTCGAATACAAGTCAATCGGTTGAGGCACATCGGTTTTAGGATCACGCTGGCAGAGCACACCAATATTCTTTTCCTTGCGCACCGCTTCTTCCACCGCCAGCGCGCTAATCTTGCGGCCAAAACCGAGCGGCGCCATCGTCATCGGAAACAACACCCAATTGCGTAGCGGCATGATGATCAGGGCATCGTCCGGCAATTCGGCAACCGGCCGCTCGGCGCCGTGGGGCGCAGTGGCGGCAGCCAACTCCATCGAAAGCTCCTTCGGGTCCTGTGTTGCATTCATGCTCGTCAATTTAATCACTCCTTTGGCGTTTGGCACGATTTCGGAAAACTCCCA
>Ga0194131_10003311_pt1 | contig 25514 bp, 16 predicted proteins | sample TA2KigO120mmetaG_FD_148631 | JGI IMG/M metagenome (GOLD analysis project Ga0194131, IMG submission 148631) | Freshwater microbial communities from Lake Tanganyika, Tanzania - TA2015053 Kigoma Offshore 120m | ecosystem: Environmental > Aquatic > Freshwater > Lake | place: Tanzania: Lake... | reverse complement strand
GATGCAGTTCCCAAGCCTCGGCGCGATTGTTGGCAAAGAGCTAGGCTCGAAGAATGCGATGCCGCCGTACGCGATCGTTCCGAAGTGGGAATCGGGCCGGCAGTATGAAGAGTATTTCCGGTCCGCGTTTCTCGGCGCCGACTACGACCCGATGTTGATTCCGGATCCGTCGAAGGGTAAGTTTGAAGTGGCCGACATGGGATTACCGAAGTCGGTGACGCCGGCGGCGATCGATAGCAGACAGGCTTTCCGGCAAGTGATCGAACGCGAGTATCGCGCGCGCGTTGAGAGCGCCGAACACGCGAAGCTCGATACGTTCCAGAAGAAGGCGCTCGAAATGCTGCTGACGCCGAGCGTGCGCGATGCGTTCGATCTTTCCAAAGAGACCGATAAAACGCGCGACAGCTACGGACGCGACAGCGTCGGGCAAAGCCTGTTGTTGGCGCGGCGGCTGATTGAAGCCGGGACGAGATTTGTCACCGCGGCGGGCTATCACGGCAGTTCGTGGGACACGCACACCGACAACGACCGGTTGCATCGCGACCGGCTGACGCCGCCGCTCGATCGCGGTTTGTCGGCGTTGATCGACGACCTTGTCGCGCGCGGGCTTTACGACGAAACGATGATCGTGGTGATGGGCGAATTTGGCCGAACGCCGCATATCAACGCGGGGCTGGGGCGCGATCACTGGCCGAAATGCTGGTCGCTGGCGCTTGGCGGCGGTGGGCTTCGCACCGGCATTACGGTTGGCAAGAGTGATGAGCGCGCGGCGAACGTGGTGGAACGAAAAACGTCGATCGGCGATCTGTTCGCGACTGTGTACAAAGCGATGGGCATCAACTGGACGGTGGAGTACATGACGCCGATCGGGCGGCCGATCAAGATTGCGAATTCGTTTGAAGACACAACGGGCGAACCGATTCGGGAACTATTCGCCGGTTGATCGCGATGAAGTTCTGTTTGCTGTTTTCCGTTGTCCTGGCCGCGCAGCCGGCGCGCGCGATTCTGGAGTCGAAGTGCATCGTGTGTCACGGCCAGACGCGGATGGCGGGATTGGATTTGCGCGATCCGGCGGGATTGGCACGCGGCGGTTCGCGCGGCCCCGCCGTTGTGGCGGGCAATGCGGAAGCGAGTCTGCTGTACAAAGCCGTGCGGCGCGAAGGCGAGCTAAAGATGCCGCCGGGGCGCGAAGCTCTTTCTTCCGAGGAAGTTGACGTTTTGCGCGACTGGATTAATTCGGGTGCGCGCTTTGATGGATCTGTATCGAAGAATGCGTCGTGGTGGTCGTTCCGTGCGCCGGTGAGGCCGCGCTCGGGCAATTCTATCGACGATTTCGTAAGCGCGCGCGCGGCGGCGAAGGGGCTTCCGCTGGCCGCTGAAGCATCGCGCGCGGTGTTGGCGCGGCGCGCGTATTTCGATTCGCATGGCTTGCCGCCGGCGCCGGAAGAGGTCGACGCATTTATTGGTGATGGGTCCGCGAATGCCTATGAGAAGTTGATCGACAAGTTGTTGGCGTCGCCGCGCTACGGCGAGCGATGGGGCCGATACTGGCTCGATCTGGTGCGGTACGCGGATACTTCAGGCTTTGAGACGGACCACTTCTTCGTGAATGCGTGGCGGTATCGCGACTACGTGATTCGCGCGTTCAACGCGGACAAGCCGTACGACGTGTTCGTGAAAGAGCAGATCGCGGCGGACGAGATTTGGCCGATGGATGTCGATCTGGAAGGCACGTCGAAGTTGCCGAAGGAGAAGGAGGAGAATCAGAACCGGCGCATTGCGACGGGGCTGTTCACGATCGGTTCGTTTCCAATCGAGTACACCTACTACGGCGACCAGTTCCGCACGGAGTGGGCGGCGGAAGCGGTGGACACAATTGGCGCGGCGTTTCTCGGATTAACCGTCGGTTGCGCGCGTTGTCACGACCACAAGTTCGACGCGATCTCGCAGCGCGACTATTACTCGATGACGGCGCTTTTTGCGGGAAGCGCGGAACGCGAGATACAGCTCGGCTCGTTGTTCGATTTGCAAACGAGCACGCGGAGTTTTCCCTTGCTGGCGCAGGCGGAGGCCTATAAACAAATGGCCCGGCGCGGCGGCGGCAATCGCGCGGAGTTGCTGCAGAAGATCGGCGAGGCGTACTTACGCGCGCCGGCGCGGCCGCCGATGGCGAGTGTACTGGGTCACGAGGAGTTCGTGCGCGATACGCACATGCTACTTAAGGGCGATTTCAAGAATAAGGGCGCGAAGGTCGAGCCTGGATTTATCGCGGCGTTGAACGCGGGGCCTGCGATTAACGAGCCGAAGGGCGTGCGCTTTATTCCGGAGCGGCGCAAGGCGCTGGCCGAGTGGTTGACCGCGAAAGACAATCCGCTGTTGGCGCGCGTGATGGTGAATCGTATTTGGCAGGGGCATTTCGGCGAGGGCCTGGTGCGAACGCCGAACGATTTCGGAAGGCAGGGCGAAGCGCCGACGAATCCGGAGTTGTTGGATTGGTTGGCGGTCGAGTTTGCGGAAAAAGGTTACTCGATGAAGGCGATGCACAAGGCGATCCTGCTGTCGGCGGCGTACCGGCGATCGAGCGTGGCGCCGGAATCGGTGCTTCGCGCGGATCCGGAGAACTTCTTTCTGACGCGGCAGAATCGAAGGCGCTTGGATGCCGACGCGATTCGCGATTCGACGCTCGCGGTTGCGGGCACGTTGAACATGAAAATGGGCGGCGTGGGTGTGATTCCGAAACTCACCGCCGAGGAGTTGCAGGCAGCGCGTATGCCGAACTTATGGCCGGTGCATCCCGATCCGGCCGAGCATAACCGGCGGAGCGTGTACTTGCAGATGAAGCGCTCGCTCACGCTGCCGATGCTGCAGATTTTCGACGCGCCGGATTCGTCGACGAGTTGCGCGCGGCGCGAGCGATCGACGGTGGCGCCGCAAGCGCTAGCAATGATGAATAGCGAGTTTAGTTCGGCGCGCGCGGAGGAGTTCGCGAAACGCGTGAAGGGCGCGGACCCGATTGGCGCGGCGTGGAAGATTGCGTTTGGGCGGGCGCCATCGGCAGATGAACGCGACACCGCGGCGTCGTACCTGGAACGCAATTCCCTGCCCCGGTTGTGCCTGTTAATTCTAAACATGAGCGAGTTTATCTATGTCGACTGAGCCGTCGCGAAGAGCATTTCTGCAGAACGCGGGACTCGGAATCGGCTGGCTGGCGGCGCAGAACCTGCTGCACGGCGCGGCGCCGCATTTTCCGGCGAAGGCGAAGCGAGTGATTTCGCTATTCATGCAGGGCGGGCCTAGCCAGGTGGACACGTTCGATCCGAAACCGTTGCTGGCGAAACTGCACGGGCAACATCCGCCGGAGAGCTTCGGAAACGTCGAATTTCAGAACGGGAAATTTCGAGACACGGTGATCCTGGGATCGAAACGAACGTTTCGGAAGTTTGGGCAGTCAGGGCTGGAGGTGTCGGACCTGTTCCCACACACGGCGAAGCATGCCGACGAACTTGCCGTCATCCGCAGTTGTTATCACGAAGGGTTCACGCACTCTCAAGCTCAGTTCCTGATTAACAGCGGTTGGCCGCGGATCGGGCGGCCGAGCGTGGGCTCGTGGATTTTGTATGGGTTGGGATCGGAGAATCAGAATCTGCCGGGTTTTGTGGTGCTGCTCGAAGGCGGGGTGCGATCGGGTCCGGCGGTGTATGGCAACGGGTTCCTGCCTGCGGAATTTCAGGGCACGACGTTTCGGCCAGGCAAGAATCCGATCTTGAACTTAACGCCGCCGGCGGGCATGGATGAGAAGGCGCAGCGGGATTTGCTCGATACGCTGCGCACGATCAACCGGCGTCACGCGAGCGAACGAAATCAAGACCGCGAGTTGAACGCGCGCATGGAGAGTTACGAACTCGCGTTTCGCATGCAGCTGGCCGCGCCGGAGGCCACCGATATTTCCAACGAGTCCGAGGCGACAAAGAAGTTGTACGGACTCGATAATCCCGATCCGGTGGGCGTTTCATTCGCGAGCCGATGTTTGATGGCGCGGCGGCTGGCCGAGCGCGGTGTGCGTTTCGTGCAGGTGTGGTCGGGCAACGGAATGAACGAGACCGATTGGGATGGGCACATCGCGTGCGACAAGAATCATCTGGCGAAAGCGGGGCAGACCGATCAGGCGGTGGCAGGGCTATTGACCGACCTGAAAGCGCGCGGGTTGTTGGATTCCACGCTTGTGATTTGGGGCGGCGAGTTTGGTCGCAGCCCGGTTTCCGATGGCGGCAACAACGGCGCCGAGGGCCGCGATCATAACCCGTACGGCTTCACGATTTGGATGGCGGGCGGTGGCGTGAAAGGCGGACGGGTCATCGGCGCGACCGATGAGTTGGGGCTGCGCGCGGTCCGTGATAAAGTGCATTTGCACGACTTGCACGCCGCGATCCTAGGCTTGATCGGCCTCGATCACTCACGCGTGACGTTTCCGTATTTGGGCCGGGATTTCCGGTTGACCGATGTCGGCGGAGACTTGGCGTTGTTGAAGAGGCTCACTTCATGATTCGACTTTTTCTCTTCGCAACGGCACTTTACGCAGCCGGGCCGGAAGACGCGGTTCGCGCGGCCGCGGAAGGTTGGACGCACGCGGCGGTGAAGCAGGACAAGGCAGGTCTCGAAAAATTTCTTGCCGGCGATTTGCAGATTCGATTTTACGGTTCCGCAGCCGTGCTGACCGGCTACGTCGACGTGAAGTTGGCCGGCCAGAATGCCTTCCGCGTTCGCACGCTGCAGGTCTACACCAGCAACGGCGCGAACTGGCAGATGGCGGCCCATCAGTCCACACGCATTACTCAACGTTAAACCTTGAGGGAGGTTTTATGCGGGTTCTACTTTGCCTAACGGGCATCCTTTTTCAGGCCGATGCACAAGACGCACGCGGCACGATACTGGGCCGCGTCACCGACGCATCCGGCGCGACGATCGCCGGTGCGCAAGTCGAAGCGGCCAACACCGAAACCGGTGTGAAGTTCCCTTCCACGACGAATCGTTCGGGAGACTACACGTTTCCGCTGCTGGTGCCGGGCAGCTATTCGGTGCGCGTGGAGCACGCGGGATTCAAGACGTATTCGCGCGCGGGAATCGCGGTACGCGTGAACGATCAGATCACGATCGATATCTCTATGGAAGTTGGCCAGTCGTCGCAATCGGTGAACGTGACGGCTGAAACGCCGCTGCTGGACACGTCGGCGGCGTCGATCGGGCACGTTGTCGATAGCCGCACGATCATGGAGTTGCCGCTGAAGGACGGTATGGTGCTGACGATGGCGACGCTGGCTCCGGGTGTGATCTTCACGCCGGAGTCCGCGGGTTACGTACGGCCGTTCGATACGAGTTCGCCGTCGACGATGTCGATTGACGGAACGCGGTCGGGATCGAATCAGTTCATGATGGATGGCTCGGCGAACATGCAGGGCACGCAGGTAGCGTATTCGCCGCCGCCGGGCGTGGTCGATGAGTTCAAGGTGCAGGCGGCGACGTTCGACGCGGGCTCGGGATTTTTCGGCGGCGCGTCGGTGAACATGAGTTTGAAGTCGGGGACGAACAATCTCAACGGGCAGATCTACTACTTCATGCAGAACCCCGTATTCACGGCGGATCGCTTTTTCCGGCTGGCGGCGGGCAAGCCGCAGTTCCGGTTGTATCGATGGGGCAGCAGCGTAAGCGGTCCGGTTCGCATTCCAAAGCTATACGACGGCCGGAACAAAACGTTCTTCATGTATGGTTACGAAGGGATTTGGAGTTTCGATTCTTCGCCGTTTATCGTCGAGTCGGTGCCGACGGCGGCGATGCGTGGCGGCGATTTTTCGAGCCTGCTGAACGTTCCCGGCCAGGGAACGCGGTATCAAATCTACGATCCGTATTCGATCACGCCCGCGCCGAATGGGCGCTTCAGCCGTACTCCGCTGCCGAACAACATCGTGCCCGCGGCGCGGATCAGTCCGATTTCGCGAACCATCGCCGGGCTGTTCGATCCGCCGAACCAGGCCGGGACCGTCGACGGCACGAACAACTACGCGCGTGGCCGGAACTCGCAAGACACGTATTGGAATCACATTGTGCGCATCGATCACAACGTTTCGGCGAAGCAGCGCTTCTACGTGCGGACGAATTTCACGGACCTGCAGCGGCCGCAGAACATCAAGCATAACAACGCGGTCGGCGACAATTTCTATCGCTACAACAAAGGCTTCTCATTCGACGATGTGTACACGTTGAAACCGACGATGTTCGTGAACTCGCGGTACACGTTGACGCGGTTCATCACGGGCAATCTTCCGTATCAGCTTGACTGGGATCTCGCGGGAACCGGCTTCTCGAGTGCGTTTATCAATCAGGTGCGCGCCGTGGACCCGCGCTACCTGAAGCTGCCGAACTTGAACATCCCCGGATACGCGCCGTTGGGCGGGGCGAACGCGCGCAACAACACCGCGACCGATATCCACGAAGCCGCCGCCAACCTGACACACATCGTGGGCGCGCACAACATGCGCTACGGCTTCGCCTACCGGACTTATTTGCGGAACACATTTAATCTCGGGAACTCTTCGGGCCTGTTCAACTTCGATACGGCGTGGACGCGCGGGCCGTTGGACAGCTCCCCGGCCGCGCCGATCGGCCAGGGCTTTGCGTCGTTCCTCTATGGTTTGCCGACGGGGGGCAACTTCCCGATCTCCGATTCGTTCGCGGAGATTTCGAAAGTGCCCGCGATGTTTATTCATGACGACTGGAAGGTCAACCGCAAGCTGACGCTGAGCGTTGGGCTTCGGTATGAACGGCCGGGGCCCGTCGTCGAACGATTCAACCGCAGCATTCGCCGATTCGACGAATCGGCGGCTAGTCCGATTCAGCCGCAAGTTCAGGCGAACTATGCTCGCAATCCGATTGCACAAGTTCCCGTGGGCGCATTTCGTGTTCCGGGCGGGTTGACGTTTGCAGGCGTGGGATCGGAGCCGCGCACGTTGTGGAAGACGAATCAGAATCTGATCATGCCGCGGATCGGGTTCGCGCTTTCGCTGACGCCGAAGACGGTGATTCGCGGCGGCTACGGGATTTTCTTTGACGCACTGGGGGTGACTAACGTGCACGTGAATCAAACGGGCTTTAGTCAAACGACCGATCTGATTCCGTCGCTCGATAACGGGCTGACGTATGTTGCGACGATTGCCAATCCCTTTCCGAGTGGGTTCACCGCGCCGCCCCGATCCGCGCTTGGGCTAGGCACGAACATGGGCCAGAACGTGAATTTCTTCGATTCGAATCTGACGTCATCGTATATGCAACGCTTCCAAATCGCGTTGCAGCGACAATTAGCGGCGTCGAGTTTGATCGAAGTTTCCTATGTCGGCAACCGGGGCACACGCATGCAGGCTGCGCGGGAGTTCAACGCGGTGCCGGAGCAGTATCTGAGCAAGTCGCCCGTGCGCGATCAGCCGGCGATCGATTTCCTCAACGCACAAGTTCCGAATCCGTTTTTCCCTTTGTTGCCTCGGACGAATCTTGCGTCGACGACGATTCCCCGCTCGCAGTTATTACGGCCCTATCCGCAGTTCACGAGCGTCGTTGCGAATCAGAATACGGGCTACTCTTGGTACCACTCGATGCAAGTGCGGTTGGAGCGGCGGTTTTCGAAGGGGCTGAGTTCGTCGCTGTCGTATACGTGGTCGAAAACGATGGAGGCAATCGGATTCCTAAACGCGACGGATCGGCTTCCGGAAGAGGTTATTTCCAGCCAGGACCGGCCGCATCGCGTGGCGGCAACGTGGTTGTACGAACTCCCATTCGGCCGAGGCAAGCTGCTGGGAGGTCCGTCGAATAAGGTAGTAAACGGGTTCATCAGCGGCTGGCAGGCGCAGGGAATCTTCACCCTGCAGAGCGGCGCTGCGCTGGGCTTCGGCAATTCGATCTTCAACGGCAACCTGAAGAATATTCCGTTGCCGAACAACGAGAGGACGGTCGGGAGATGGTTCAACACGAACGCTGGCTTCGAACGGAATAGCGCGCTGCAGCTTGGATCGAATCTGCGGACGCTATCTTCTCGATTCGCCGTGATCCGCGCCGATGGGCCGAATAACTGGGATATCTCGTTTATCAAGAACACGCGTCTCACCGAGCGTGTGCAGTTGCAGTTTCGCGCCGAGGCGATCAACGCGCTGAATCATCCGCAATTTACGGCGCCGAACACAACGCCGGCGAGCACGGCGTTCGGGCAGGTGACCGGCGAGTTTGCATGGCCGCGGGTGATTCAGTTCGGGCTGAAGGCCTTGTTCTAACGGCGCTGAAACGACCGAACGTATTCGACGACGCGGCCGTTGCCTTTTGCGACGAGGCCGTGACAGCTCGCGCAATCGCTAGGGCGGAGGTTCTCCAGCCCGATATACTAACCCGGTGGACACTGCGGCGCTGTTGCAACGGTTGGTTCGAACGAATTCGGTGAATCCGGCGCTGATGGAAGACGGCCCCGGGGAACCGGGCGTCGTCGCGATCCTTGAAGAGCTGATGGCACCGCTGCCAGTGACAGTGACAGTGAAACGCCTTGAAGGCATGGCGGGGCGGCCGACGCTGGTGGCCGTGTTGAAGGGCAACGGCGACGGCCCGAGCCTGCTGTTCAACGCGCACACCGATACGGTCGGCGTGGAGAACATGGCCGATCCGTTCGACGGGCGCATCGAAAACGGGCGCCTTTATGGGCGTGGCAGCTACGACATGAAGGGCGGCTTGGCGGCGGCGGTGTGCGCGTTGGCGGATCTCGCCGAAGGGCCGCCGCTGGCGGGTGATGTCATTCTCGCGGCGGTGGCCGATGAAGAGTTCGCGAGTCTCGGCACACAAGAGTTTCTGGTCTATTACAAGACCGATGGCGCCGTCGTAACCGAACCGACGGCGCTCGATTTGTGCGTGGCGCACAAGGGCTTCGCGTGGTTTCAGTTTGAGATCGAAGGACGCGCGGCGCATGGGTCGCGGCCTGATTTAGGAATCGATGCGAATCTGGCGGCGCTGCCGATGTTGCAGGGGCTGGCGGAGTTGAATCGCGAGTTGTCGCGGAGACCGCCGCACCCGCTGTTGGGGCGGGCTTCGCTGCATGTCGCGTCTATGCTGGGCGGCAATGCGTGGAGCACGTACGCGGCTCACTGTACACTGCGCGTGGAACGGCGATTGCTGCCGCACGAGACGATCGAACAGGCACAAGAGGAGATGAATCGGATCGCGCCGGCGAAGTTGATTCTGTCGCGGCGGGGGTTTGAAACGTCGTCGATGTCGCGGCTGTCGTCGATTGCGATGGACGTGCTGACCGACGTGCGCGGATCGGCGCCGTCGATCACGGGACAGTCGCCGTGGTTCGACGCGGCGTTGCTGGCGGCGGAGGGGATCGAGACGATCATCGTCGGCCACGATGGCGCTGGCGCGCACGCGGCCGAGGAGTGGGCGGATCTGGAATCGGTCGACAAACTGCGGCGCACTTTGGTACAAATTGCTAACCGATGGTGCAATCGAAACTCTCCCGGCGCGCGTTCCTCGGCTCAGTAGCCGCGTTCGCGCAAGCGCCCGCCAAACGGCGCAACGTGATCTTCATTTTGACCGACGATCATCGCTTCGATGCGATGGGATTCATGCAGGCGCAGAAGTGGTTGAAGACGCCGAATCTCGACCGTCTGGCGCGCGAGGGGGCGCACCTGAAAAACGCGTTCGTCACGACGGCGCTGTGTTCGCCGTCGCGCGCGTCGATTCTCACCGGGCGTTATGCGCACGCGCACAGGATCATCGACAACAACACGGCGATTCCGAAGGGCACGCCGTTCTTTCCGCAGCAGTTGCAGAAGGCCGGGTACAAGACCGTGTTTCTTGGCAAGTGGCACATGGGCGGTGAGAGCGACGCGCCGCAGCCGGGCTTCGACAAGTGGATCAGCTTCCGCGGGCAGGGCACGTATTTTCCGAATCCGAATGGCTTGAACATCGATGGCAAAAAGGTGCCGCAAAAGGGTTACATCACCGACGAGATCACCGACTACGCGCTGGAGTGGCTCGACTCGCTGCCGCGCAATCAGCCGTACTTTATGTATTTGAGCCACAAGGCGGTTCATGGCGATTTCGTGCCGGCCGAAAGGCACGACGGACTCTATCGCGGCAATGCTTTCACGCCGCCCGCGTCGATGAAGCCCGATGTGAAGGGACGGCCGATGTGGGTGCAGAATCAGCGGAACTCGTGGCATGGCGTGGAGTATCCGTACCACACGCCGATGACGTTGGATCACTACTATCGGCAGTACGCCGAGACGTTAATGGCGGTCGATGAGAACGTCGGACGGGTGCTCGATGCGTTGCAGAAGCGCGGGCAGTTGGACTCGACGCTGGTGATCTACATGGGCGATAACGGGTTCGCGTTCGGAGAGCATGGATTGATCGACAAGCGCACGGCGTATGAGGAGTCGATGCGCGTACCGATGCTGGCACGGTGTCCTGAGTTGTTTGCGGGCGGGCGCGTGGTCGACGAGGTCGTGGCGAACCTCGACATCATGCCGACGGTGTTTGAAGCGGCGGGCTTGCGAACCGCGCCGGGAATCGATGGCCGCAGTTTCCTGCCGCTGTTGCAGGGGAAGAAAATCGAGTGGCGCGATTCCCTGCTCTACGAATACTTCTGGGAGCGCAACTTCCCACAGACGCCGACGATGCACGCGTTGCGCACGGACCGCTTCAAGTACATCCGGTATCACGGCATCTACGATCTGGACGAGCTTTACGACCTGCAGGCCGATCCTGGCGAGATGAACAATTTGATCAACGACCCGGCGCACGCGAAGACGGTGCAGACGATGAACGCGCGGCTGTTTGAAATTCTGGAGAAGACCGGTGGGCTCAACATGCCGCTGTATCCGGATCGTGGACGGCAGTCGAACTTGCGGCATCCGGACCGGTCGAAGGCAGCGGAGTTTCCGGAGTCGTTTCATGGGCCGAGGGACAATCCGCCGCCGGGGGCTTCGCAGAGGAAGAAGCAGTGATCGGGACCGGCTATCGACGCGATTGTATAAGCCACACCCACTCGGCAACGCAGACGGGTTTTGCGATGCCCTCGGCTTCGACCGTTACCGACCAGACCAGTTGATCGCCGTTGCGTTCTTTCAACGCAAAAACGCCGCGGATTCTTGCATCGACTCTCGTCGGCGCGGGGAAGCGAACCTTGTTGAGACCGTAGTTGATGATCGCCGATTGGCCGAGTTGCACGTCGATGGCGTTGAAGGCAAGACGCGAGAGAAGACTCAGCGTCAGGAAGCCGTGCGCGATGGTTGCGCCGATGGGGCTTTCGGCGCGGGCGCGCGCGGGGTCGACGTGTATCCATTGCTCGTCGCCGGTGACGCGTGCAAATTGATCGATCATCGATTGATCGATCGTGACCCAATCCGACGTTGCCGTCACGCCGCCGAATTGTTCGTAGCTATCGATGCGCATCATAGATATCGTAGCCACCACGCGTCGCTCTCGCGCTTCTTGCGGGCAAACCAGAGACACAGCGGGTAGGCGACCAGAAGAACGGCGAGCCACACGGTGTAGACGCCGGGCAAGGCGAGACTGAAGTCGTCCGGCTTCGGCATTCGTCCCCAACCGGGCGCATCGGTGAGCCAGTCGGCGTTGCCCCAGCCGATCAACGCGTAGAGGGCGGCGGAGCCGTGCGTGACGGGAACGTGATAGAGATAGAAAAACAACGGCACGCGGCCGAATAAAACAAGAGGGTTCGAAATTGTATCGGGCAGGCGGCTGAGCAAAATCAGCGCGGGGCCGAGGGTCATCAACGCGTAAAGCAGCGACGGCGGGTACTTCGCCAGATTTAAGAACGAGTAGATGCTGTCGGCCCAAGGACGCGGGTCGCCGTACCAGTTCGTCCAGCGGAGCGCGACGAAGAGCAGCGTTGCGGCGAGGCCGATGCGAAGCGTGATGGCGTGGCGCTTTTCGGCGGGCATTGCGTAAACCAATCCGAATCCGAAACCGGCAAACATGATCGCCATCCACGGCAGCAGCGGATACTGCGGGAAGAAGAAATGGCCGGGGTAAAACTCCATCGGCTTGCGGTCGTGGAGGATGCGCCAGACCCACCACAGCGGGCCGAAGTCCTCGGCTTTCCACGAGTCGGTGAGGTTGTGCAGGAAAACGACCGCGACGCCCGCGATCGCCGCAACGCGCGCGGTGATACCGGCGCGGATGGCGAGACCGAGCGCGATCATCGACAGCCCGATCGCCCAAATGACTTGCCCGACGCTGAAGCGATAGTGGAAGTTGAAAAACCAGCCGAAGCAACGGATGAACGTGAGTTCGAGAAAGACCAACCACAGGCCGCGTTTCACGAGAAAGTTGCAGAGCTGCGGACGCGTGAATTTGTCGAGTTGCAGCCAGACGCTTGTACCGGCGAGGAAAACGAACGTCGGCGCGCAGAAGTGCGAGATCCAGCGCGTGAGGAAGAGCGCGGGCCAAGTTTTGGCGGGATCGAAGGGATCGACGGAGAGATCGCCGAAGAAGTCGCGGGCGTGATCGAGCGCCATCAGAGCGATGACGAAGCCGCGCAAGAAGTCGATGGAGTCGAGACGCTGTCTCACGCGAACTGTTCGAAGAAGCGCCAGGACGATTCGGCGCAGCGGTCCCAGCGGTATTCTTGCGCCTTGGCGAGGCCGATGGCGGATTTTTCGGCGCGCAAGGATTCGGACGTTAAAAGCTTATCGAGGCCTTCGCAGATCGCGGCGGGGCTGCGTGGATCGACGTGGACGGCGCTCTCGCCGGAGATCTCGGGGAGGCACGAATTGTTCGACGTAAGCAGCGGCACACCGGCGGCCATGGCCTGAGCGACGGGAAAGCCAAAGCCCTCGTAGAGCGACGGTTGGGCGAAGACCGTCGCGGCTTTGGTGAGACCGGGAAGGTCTTTTTCCGGCACATACCCGAGGTAGCGGACGCCAGGGAGACCGGAAAGAATTCGCTTCGAAGTGGTGCTCGCGGCCCATCCCATCGGGCCGGCAAAGACGAGTTCCACATCGGCACGCACGGATTCGGGCAAAAGCAAGAAGGCGTCGAGCAAAGCATCGAGATTCTTGCGCGGTTCGACGGTACCGACGTGAAGGATGAACGGCTTTTTCAGATTAAGGCGAGCGCGAACGCGCTGGGCGTCGGCGGCGGTTACATCGAAAAACGACGGCGGCACGCCGGAGTGAATCGTGACGATTTTCTCGGGCTTGATGTTCAGCAGGCGGATTGCATCCTGGCGCGTGTTTTCGCTCACGGAGATGAGTCCATCGGCGCGGGAAAGGATGCGTTCGGCGAAGCGCTGGTCGGCCTTGATGTTGGCCGGCGTGTGGAACTCAGGCATCAGCCAGCAGGTCATATCGTGCACGGTCGCGGTGAGCGCCATGCCGGGCAAACCGCCATGCACTTGATTGGTGACGTGAAAGACGTTGGCTTTGCCGGCGGCGATACGGCGAGTTGTCGTGAAACGATTCGACGCGAGGAGCCAGGCAATGCGGGGCGCCGTGTGCAACAGGCTCATCACGGAGCCTTCATGCGTGAGATCGCCGATCGAACCGATGAACGGGTAGCCGTCCACCGAATTCAGACCCGCGCTGCGTTGGAGCGCCTGGATCCAATGGTAGAGATAGTTTTTGACGCCCGCGCTGCGAAGCAGGAGCGGGGATGCATCGACTGAGACATGCATTGGGAACGAACTACCGGAGTTCTTGTATCCTAGCGCATTTTCGTTCACGCGCGACCTATCTTTCGATTGCTACGATGGCAACATGAATCCCTACGCCAAGTTCCTCGACGGACAAGAACCCCAATCGGTGATCGCGGAAACGGCGGGGCGGCTACACGCGATCGCCAGGACGATCGGGCCGGCCGGATGGGAACGCCGGCCGGAAGAAGCAAAGTGGAACGCGAGAGAGATCGTCGCGCATCTCGCGGATACCGAAATCGTCTTCGCGATGCGACTGCGGCAGACGCTGGCCGAACCGCACCATGTGATCCAGCCCTTCGATCAAGACGCCTGGGCGGCACACTACGATGCCTACGATATGGGCACGGCTCTCGAAGTGTTCGCGCGTATCCGGGACTGGAACCTGCAGCTACTGGCCGCCGCGCCGGCGGAGTCGATGTCGAAACCCGTGACACACCCCGAGCGTGGCACGATGACGTTCGGCACAATCGTCGAGACGATGGCGGGACACGACCTCAACCACATCGCGCAGTTGGAAGCGCTGGCGTAGTCAGCTCTGCGGCGAGCGCTGCTTGGCTTGCTCCATCGCGATCTGGTTGACGTGCGTTAGCGCGCGAGCGCCGGACGCTCCCTCAATGGCCTTCACGGCGATGTCCTGCACCTGCTGCTTGGCATCGTCGAGCTTGGATTGCAACGATTCGATCTGCACCGCCTGCTTGGCATTCTGTTCTTCGAGCGACTTGATACGCAACTCAGCGATCCGGCGTTCGCCTTCCGATTCCTTTTGCGATAGCGCCATTTGCTGCTGCGACTCGGCGGTCGCACGCGAGTGCGCATCCGAAGCGGCCTTGTCGACTTCGGCGCGCAGCCGTTCCGGAAATTGCGCCGACTCCGCGCGCAGCCGCTTCAGTTCGTCCTCGGCTTCTTTCAGTTTCGCCTCGCGGTCGCTCCACGACTTCTCTAGCGCTTCCTGCCGCTCCTTATTCTTGCGCTCGACGAGACGCTGATCCTCGTCGTACTTGTCTTGCGCCTTCTTGCGTTCCTGCGCTTTTTTGTATTCGAACTCTTCGGCTTCGCGCTGGCGGGCTTTGCGAAGATTGTCCTCTTGTTCCTTGCGCTCGCGTTCGACGGCGACGCGTTCTTGCTCCCACTGCGCGCGTTCGGTGTTCATCTCCTGATCGAGTTCGGCCTTTTGGCGGCGGTGCTCTTCGAGCAATTCATCGAGCGTTGCAGCGGCGATGTCGATCTTGTGCAATCGAGACAACTCGGCGCGTTCCAGTTCGCTGGCATCGCGCAGTTCGCGCAGCCGCTCGACTTCCGCGGTCAACTGCCCATTGATTCCGGCGAGCGCCTTCTGCATGTCGAGCCCGAGCGATGTGATCCGCTGCACGACGGCTTCAACGGAGATTTCGGCGGTGGCGGACCGCAGTTCGGCCTCGCGGGCCCGCGAGGCTTCTTCCTGCTTCGGATTCGCCTCGGCGCGCCGCAACTCCGCCTCTTCGCGAATGTCGTCGAACTCTTGCTGGATTTCCGGCTTGGAGCGCTTTACGGGTGGCTTGGGTGCGGGCTTCTTCGTGGTTGCCATAACTGATAAGGATATCAGGCTGCTATCAATGGGGTAGAATGCGAGACATGCTTCGATACCTATTGGCGTTTGTGGCAATCGCACAGGCCGGCGAGGTCAGTTTTCACAAAGATGTGATGCCAATTTTGCAGGCGAAATGCCACGGTTGTCACCGGCCGGGCGAGGCGGCGCCGATGTCATTCTTGTCGTATTCGTCGACGCGGCCGTTTGCGAAGGCGATGCGCGAGGCGGTGCTGGCCAAACGCATGCCGCCGTGGTCGGCCGAGGCGCCTCACGGGACGTTTCGAAACGATCCTTCGTTGACTTCGGGCGAAATCGAGACGATTGTGAAATGGGCCGACGGAGGGGCGAAGGAAGGCGATCCGAAACAGGCGCCGGCGGCGGTGACGTTCGTCGATGGATGGAACATCGGTAAACCGGACGCGATCTTCACCATGCCCGAACCGTATGAAGTTCCGGCCCGCGGCGTGATCGACTATCAGTTCATCATCGTGCCGACTGGGTTAACAGAGGACAAGTGGGTGAAAGCCGTCGAGATCCGTCCGGGTCGCCGCGATGTGGTTCATCACGCGATCGCATTCGTGCGGCCGCCGGGATCGAAGTGGCTCCGCGAGGCGAAGTCCGGCGTGCCGTATGCGAAGCATCCGCAGGAGTCGACGACGCCGTCGCTGCCGACCGAAGACATGCCCGAGTACCTGTTGAGCTACACGCCGGGGCGGCCGCCGACAGCGCTCGAACCAGGGCAGGCGCGCTTAATCAAAGCGGGATCCGATATTGTCTTTCAGCTTCACTACACAACGACGGGGAAAGTTGTGCGCGATCAGAGTCGCATCGGCCTTGTATACGCCGATCGCGCGCCGTCGCAGCGCGTCGCGACGCTGCCCATCTCCAACCGTACGTTCGCGATCCCGCCGGGCGATCCGCGATACGCTGTCAACGCGACAGGGCGAGTGCTTGAACCAGCAAGAATGACTCGCATCATTCCGCACATGCATTTGCGCGGCAAGGCGTTTGAGGTGGCGATGGTCGAGCCTTCCGGCGAGCGCAAGACATTGTTGAATGTGCCGAAATACGACTTTCGCTGGCAGCACGCTTATGAGTTGAAGGAACCTGTGGAACTCAAGCCCGGCGCGCGCATCGAATGTACGGGCTGGTACGACAATTCGCCGAACAATCCCGACAACCCGGATCCGAAGAAGAGGATTCGTTGGGGCGATCAGAGTTGGGACGAGATGATGCTGAACTACGTCGATGTCGCGGTCACGCCGGGCGTGGAGCCGTGGAACGTTTTGGCGCGGCCCGTTCCGGCGGCGCAAACGGGAGGAAGCGTGAAGGAGAAGTTCTATGGGGTGTACAAGCTGATTTCATTCGAGACTCGTCACAATGATGGGCGGGTGGAGTATCCGTACGGACCAAAGGTCATCGGGCGCATCACGTATGATCGGCAGAGCCGCATGTCGGCGTTGTTGATGGATACCGAGCGGCCCAAGCCCGCATCGGTGCCTGCAGCGCAGAGCGGCGCGGGGACATGGCGCACGGCGACCGAGGCGGATATGCGCGGGACGCTGATCGGGTTCGTCGCCTATCACGGGTTGTTCGATGTCGATGAAGTCAAGGGCGTTGTCATTCATCACGTAAAAGCGGCGTTGAATCCGAACTGGGTTGGGACCGATTTGATTCGTGCTTATTCGTTCGAAGGAAATCGGCTGACGCTGACGGTGCAGAACGCGACCAGCAAAGGTGTGCTGGTGTGGGAGCTCGAGCCGGACTAGCGGCGCAGAAATTCGATGCGGTCGGCGGCGGCTTTGGCGTCGGCGAAAGCATGCTCGATGGGATACCACTCGATCCGCTTTTTGGTTCGTAGCGAATCATGCACCGCGGGACAGGATTTCATGAGATCCGGCATATCGAACTTCGCGCACTGCACGAGCACGGCCCGGGCCTTGAGCGCGGGTAGAAAGTTGGCCGCGTCGGCCGCTTTGACGAGTTCGAGAGCGGCGTCAAAATCGGCGCGCCGGCGATAGACTTTCCAAAACTCGGCCTCGCTTGTTCGCATGTGTTCGGAAAAACGATCCGTACCGCCGATCAACACATACGAAGATGGCCTCCCGTCCCGCGCGCCTATGATCGCGGCGGCGTTGGCGCCGTAGCTATGGCCCACGAAGCCGATGCGCGCGGGATCGACATCGCCACGCGCCAGCAGTATGTCGATCGCGCGGCTGCCGGAGGCGGCGACCTCGAACATCCAGTCGCGAATCTGCGCGCCGTTCATCGTTTGCATGTCATTGGGACGGCCGCGGCCCGGGGGATCGATGATAATGGCGACGACGCCGGACTCGGCCAGCATCGCCGCTTCGGAGATGTAGTTCATCATCGTCTGCCCGCCGCCGTGCTGGTAGACGACGCCGGCGTGTTTGCCCTTCTTGCGGCGCGGCTCGATCAGCACGCACTGCACACGCGCGTCATTTGCATCTGCGAAGCTGCAGCCGTGTATAACGACGTGCGCACGAGTTTCCATCAACTGCGTTTGCAGCCCGAATTGCGCGGCGAGGAAAAACGGAAGCATGGCGAGCCTCGCCGTGGTCTGACACAACTTCAACTAAAGCGCTGGTGAGTTTGTGGAAGACTCATCACACGGAATAGGGCGATCGACGCGGCGCATACTCATTTCGCATACGCTGGTCGTATGACGACAATGACTCGGCGATCCATCTTTGCCGCCGGCATCGCGGCCTACGGTCAATCCCTGCCGGTGTTGCGAACGAAAACGTTGGCGGTCACTATCGACCCGGCGTCGGGCGGCGAAATCGCGAGTATGAGGTACAATGGCCGCGAACTGCTTTATCGGGCCATGCTGCCGGATCCTCCAACCGGTTGGCGGGGCCGCGCGCCGTGGCTGTGGCCCGCGGTTGGCCGCAGTGGTGCGGGGTCATACGAATGGGACGGGAAGCGGTACGCGATGGAAGCGCATGGGTTCGCGCGCTCGCGGTCTTGGCGATTGGCTTCGTCGAACGAACGCCGCGCGGTTGTATCGCTCGACGTGCCGCGCGACGAGCGAGTGTATCCTTGGAGCGCGCGTCTGACGGCGACCTACCGGCTGGAGGGCGCACGCGTCGGCATTCGATTCGAAGTTGAGGCGGATCGATCGAACAAGACGCCGATGCCATTCTCGGCGGGGAATCACATTACGTTCGTTCACCCACTGGCCCCAAAGTTGGAGTGGTCGACGAACGGAACCCTGATGTATGAGAAGACGGATGGCATTCCGACCGGGCGGTCGGAGAAACGGACGTATTCGGCGCCGACGGACCTATCGGCGATCACCAGGGAGTATCCGCTTTCGATGGGCGGTTACGACCGTGGCGAGGCGTGGCTCAAGTTTGGCGACGGCAAGAAGTTGGCGATCCGGTTGGCGCACCACGCCAGCGCCCTGCCGTCCGAGCCGTGTTTGCGGTTCAACGTTTGGGGGACGCCGGAGTGTTTCAGCCCGGAACCGTGGGTAGGGATCCAGAATTCGTTGAACTCGCGGAACGGGTTGTTGTGGCTCGATCCTGAGAAGCGATGGGAGTGGACGATCACAGTCGACATCGAGGTCTAAGAGACTACTCCTCGGGAAAATCCTGCCTAGTGCTTTTCGATTTATCCGACGAAGAGATAGCCAGGGGACAGCGAAGATGCATCGAAACCCCTGCGGCTCTTTGGCAATCGAATATTTCAATCCACATATTGGTGGATGGTGATCATCGCGACGCCTTCGTTTCCGGCGCGATCGCGCGCGTACACTCGGATCTGGTTCGGACCAACCGGTAAGACCAGATTTGCGATCACCCAGGACTGTGTGCCTGTAGCCTGGCCCGAAAGGCCGCAGTTACACTCCCACCGTACGGCCTCGACGGCGTCGTTATCGGTTGCAAGTCCTCGCAGAGTTACCGTGCTATTGCGTGTGACGAGATAGGTTGTGTTCGGACTTGTGATCGAAACACGTGGGGCGATTGTGTCTCCGGACGGCCGGGGCGTCGACGGGGGCGTCGGCGCCGCGGGCGGCTGACAGGAGACCCGAAGCAGGATGGAGGCGGAAGCCGATTCGTCGTCGGTGGCCTGAACGGTAATCTGATTCACGCCGGGCATTAATGCAAGCGGCTGGATTTCCCACTGGCGAGTATCGCCTGAGGGACCAAAGGTTCGAGCGGTACCGGAAAAGCCGCGATCGCTTATCCAGCGGATAGTGGGCTGACCGGAGCCGCCCTGTGTAACGCCAGTGACGCGTATCGAGTTGACCGAAATTGTCGACCCGTCGCCAGGCGTTGAAACAGACAGACGCAAGGGAGTAGGCGCGGGCGTTGGGGGAGGCGGGGGCGGAGGCTCTGTTTGTGGCTGCAGACGGGAGACGTCCAGAATCGCGACCTTCGTATTGTGAAGAGCGTCGGTGGCCTCCACGCGGATTTGGTTGGCGCCGATCGAAAGCGGAATCGGACCCGCGTTCCAGGTCAGCGCTCCATCCTGTCCCGTTACGACTTGGGCCAAACCGGAGGCGCCCTTATCGGAAGTCTATCGAACGGCGACAGCTCCGGAAGCGCCAGTTACCGCCCCGCGCGTTTCGACGGTGGGGGTCATCACCTGCGCCCCCGCCATGGGCGCACTTACGGCGAGCGCCAGAGACGATGGAACCGGAACCGGAACGGGATCGGGCGCGGGCGCCGTTCCCGTTTCGTAGAGCATCCGGATCGCCCCGATGTCTTCGGCGGTCAATCCTTGTGTCCTCCGGTAGTAGGGATACATGACCGCTCCCGGAACGTCGGAATGGCCGAGGCCCAGAGCGTGGCCCAGTTCGTGAACCGCGACGGAGAATAGATCGACTTCGTCGCCGATGTTCCAATTCTCCGATTCATCGAAGTGCATGTCGCCGGCGATCGGCTCCGGATTCGGGAGGCTCGGATAGAAAGTGTGGGCGAGGACGCGTCCCGGGCCATCAAAGGGATAGGCATCTCCGTGTTGGACGCCGCCCCAGAGGATGTTGATGTTCTTGGTCGCGACCGTGTTCGAGCCTTTCCTGAACCGGACCTTTAAGACGTTCGACCAGGCGATCATTGCGTTTTGCAAGATCGTTTCCACATAGGGTGGAGGAATGCGACCGGGGTTCTTTTGGATCGTGTAGGTTAGTTCCGCGGGGCCAAGACCGGCGCCGTCCCAGCCTTCTCCTACTCGTTGGGTGAGCTGACCGACCTCTCCGGCGGGAGCGGCGGCGCCCATGCAACCGATCAACGGAGCGCCGGTGGCCAACTCCCCGCTGGCGGGAAATATGTAGGCAACCTCGTCCCAATCGGCGAGCGATTGGACGCGTGCAAGGGGCCCGGACACGAGCATGTGGTTACCAACCAGGTCCGCATGATCGCGTACTGCAAGACCGGATTCGACTATAAGCGCCCGGCGATCCTCCCAAGATACATCTTCGTGAAACTCGACCAGGAAAAACTCTCGGCTGGCCGCACTCGCCCGCGTCCGGGTCGGCCGAAAGAGTTCGGCGCTCAGTTTGTCCGCCGGTGTAAGACTTTCGTAGCCGGTAATACTCATGCCGTCCAATCGGGGATCGCCTGTCAGTCCGACGATGACGCCCGTATCCGGCAAATAGGCCACCACGCGCATGCCTCGCTTCTGCAATTCGGCACGTTCGGTTTCGCCGGGAGGCGCTTCGAAGTGGACGAGGAGATGATGCCTCCCTTCGATTCTCGACTTGGCGCGATAAACACGATTTTCCGGTTCGCTCCTCACCGTTCTTGATTTCAGATGCACATCGCCCGAAACGGGCATAGACACGAGTATCGCCAGAGCCGCGCTGGCGCGCAGGCTCACAGGCCAACTTGAAAGCATGAACCCCATATCGCTACGGACTGAGATTTTTCCGACCCTGAAGCCACTTAGTGATAAGGGGAAAAATCCGTATGCAGCGCCTTTTTGCAGGAGTAGTCCTAGCGGCGGTGACGGTCTGGCCGCAGACCGGTGGCGTCTCTTATCAGGTCCAGACGCTCGCCGGGACCAATACTGTCGGCGACGGCGGCCCAGCGGCAGCGGCCCTATTGCGCCAAGTGGAAGGAATTGCGACGAAACCCGACGGCACCATCTACCTCGCCGACGCCGCCGATCATCGCATTCGCGTCATTTCTCCGGAGGGGACCATCTCGACCCTCGCCGGCAACGGTTCGCCAGGATCGGACGGCGATGGCGGCCCGGCCGGCAAGGCAAGACTCAATAGTCCGTACGGCCTTGCACTCGACCGGTTGGGCAATCTCTATGTTGCCGACCTTGGAAATGCCAGGGTTCGGCTCATTACGACCGACGGGAAGATTCGGACCGTGGCCGGAGGCGGCGAAATCGGCCTTGGTTCCGCGGAGGGAACACCGGCGACATCGGTCAAGTTTCTTGCACCGCGCAACGTGCTGGCCGACGATAGTGGCGGATTCTACTTCTCCGATTTTGACGCTCATCGGGTGTTCTACGTCAACACCAGCGGAGTGTTGTCGACCTTCGCCGGTACGGGCGCGGCGGGATACGGCGCCGACAACATCGCCGCGTCGAGGTCGGCCCTTCGCAATCCCGCCGGTTTGATATTCGAGCCGCTCGGTGGCGTGGTGATCGTCGAAAGCGGGTCCCATCGCCTGCGGCGTGTGTTACGGGGCATGATCGGCCCATACCTTGCGGACTTTGTTCGCCTTAATCCGCTCTATTCACCAACATCGATAGCAATCGACTCAACCGGAGCCACCTTCATCGCCGACGCCCGGGCCAGCGGCGTCCTCAAGCGCACCGCCCAAGGAGAAGCCGTCGCCCTTCCGATCGCCGGACGCACCGTGGCCACCCACCCACCGGGCGGAGCGATCTACGCCCTCAATGCGAGCGTTCAACGAGTCGACACGGCAAACAAGCTCTCGACAATCGCCGCCGCGTCTCAAATCGGCGAAGTCAACGGTGACGGCGGTAGCGCCGAAAACGCCCGCTTCTCGGCCCCGTCCGGACTCGCCGTCGATCGCGAGGGGAACATCTTCATCGCCGACGAACGCAGCCACCGCGTCCGCAAGATCCTGCCGAACGGCGTAATTGTTACGGTCGCTGGCACCGGCGCCGCGGGCTATTCCGGAGACGGCTTCAACGCTACACGCGCGGGTCTCACCGCGCCGCGCGGCCTCACGCTGGATCGCTTCGGAAATCTATACATCGCCGACTCCGGCAACCACGCTATCAGACGGGTCTCGCCTTCGGGTACCATAGCGACCATCGTCGGCAACGGATTCAAGGGCGGCCGGGGCGATGGCGGGCCGGCCTCGGCGGCGCAACTCGACACCCCTTCCGGCGTTGCCGTCGGCACCCTCGACGACATCTTCATCGCCGATTCCGGCAACCATCGCATTCGTCGTATTTCGACCTCCGGTTTCATCGCCACCTACGCCGGCACGGGCGTCTCCGGATTTGCCTTCGACGGATCCGCCGCGGTTTTTTCTCACCTCAGCGACCCGCGGGATGTCGCCGCCGATTCCGCCGGCAACCTCTTCATCGCCGATACGGGCAACAACCGCATTCGGCGCGTCGACGCAACCGGGGTAATCACGACTCTGGGCGACGCCGAGTTTTCCTTTCCTCGCGGGGTCGCGGTGGGCGCGAACGGAACTGTTTATGTCGCCGACACTGGCAAACACCGCATTTGCCAAATCAACGGTTCCGTCGTCACCAAGATCGCGGGCGGCGAAGCTGGTTTCGACGGCGATGGACTCTCGGGCGAAGAGGCCCGTTTCCAATTCCCGAGCGCGATCGCGGTCGATCGCGATGAGAAAATCCTGATCGCCGACACAGGCAACTATCGCCTGCGGCGCCAAACAAAAATCACACTCGCGGTCGGAATACTACGCGGCTCGGTGCGGACACGCTCCGCCGCCACCGGAAAGGATGCGCCGATCGTCGCGGGCATGATCGCCGAACTGGAAGGCGAAAACCTAGCGCCCGCCGGGACAATCGTTTTGGCGCCGGTGAACGGCCGCTTTCCGCTCGTGCACAACGGCGTCGAAGTTCGCATCAACGGCGAACCCGCCGAACTGGTCGCCCTATCTCCTACGAAGCTCCGGGTCCGGATGCCACAGGGCATCGATAGTTCCCGAGACGCCGGACTGGAAGTTCTACAAAACGGCGTCGTTCGCGCATCGAGCGCAGTACCCACGGCCATCTCCGCACCGGCGCTATTCCCGGTCGTTATCCGCGAAGACGGGACGCCAGCGAACCCAACGAACCCGGCCCCGCGCGGAACCGTCGTTCTGCTATTTGGAACGGGCGAAGGAGCTCTCGATCCCGCCAGCGCGAGTTTCACAGTTGGAGGAATGGAAGCGCAGGTCGTCTGGGGCGGCCCGCTACCATCGGCTCCGGGGATTTTTCAAATCAACCTCCGCCTTCCCACGGGCTTCTTCGGAACTGGGCTTTATACGATCACCGGGCAACTCGGAGCATTTCGCATCGACACGTCCATCGACGTTCCGATCCAATAGCCCCATTCCATTCCGAAGACGATGCATATATACTGTGGAAAACCCTCGGGAGGTGTTTAGATGTCTCGAAAGTTCCTGCTCGCTTCTCTTCTGTTGTCTACGGTTCTGCTTTCGCAGACCGGTCAAGGCATCATCACCGGAATAGTATCGGACGCCTCGGGCGCCATGGTTCCCAACACGACGATTCGTCTCAAGGATCGCGACTCCGGTTTCACATATTCGGCGTTGTCGAATGAGGAGGGCTTGTACCGCGCGCCTTATCTGAATCCGGGCTTCTACGACATCACTTACGAAGCGCGGGGATTCAAGCGCCTCATTCGCAGCGGCATTCAAGTCCGCTCGACCGAAACGGCGCGTGTCGACGTCACGCTCGAAGTCGGATCGGTTGCCGAACAGGTCGAGGTCTCGGCGCGGGCGGCGTTGCTTGAAACCGAAACATCGATGACCGGCCACCTGGTCACAGGCGTCGAATTGACCAAGTTGCCCACACCGCAGATGAAAGTCGAAAGCATGCTCTGGTATGTTCCCGGCGTCACCAACCAGGGCGGCGCCGGTCATTCCGCCGGCGGCCGTTCCCGCGCGTTTGTTCTCGCCAACGACGGCGTATCCGGTATGACGCCCGGAACCGGTTCGATAGGCACCGGCCGCAACATGTCGACCTCGCAGCACGCCATGGAAGAGATCAAGGTATTGACCACCGCCCTGCCGGCCGAATACGGCCACTCCGGCGGCGGCCTGATGAACATCAACTACAAGAGCGGCGGCAATCAGTTGCATGGCATCGCAGAGGAGCGCTACATGGCGCGCCACTTCATTCACCGCAACTGGCAGGACGCCCAACTACCGACCAACAACTTCGGCTTCCACCTGATGTCGGCGATGATTAGCGGCCCAATCCGCATCCCGAAAATTTACGACGGCCGGAACAAGACATTCTTCATGTGGGCCTTCCAGCGCCATCACGAAAAAGCCTCCGAAAACGCCAATACGAATGTTCCTTCTCCCGCCATGCTCGCCGGCGACTTTAGCTTCAACGGCGTCGGACAACCCGTATTCGATCCCGCTTCCCTCACACGCGACGCCGCCGGCGCCTTTTCCCGTACCCAGTTCCCGGGAAACAGAATTCCGCTCAGCCGCCTCGATCCGGTCTATCAGAAATTCATGAGCCTGAATCCGTTCACGCCGGAAAGCAACCGATTCAATCAGGCGTTCAACAGTGCGGTGGGACCGCGCGACAACCTTAGCGCCGACACCGTATATCGCTCTTACCGCACCAGCTTCGACAACAAGATCGATCACTCCTTTTCCGACCGGCACAAGATTTTTGGCCGCTGGTCCTATTTCCGCCATCGCTCGTTCAATGGCCGCTGGCAGATCGGCGCCGCTAACCGCGTATTCGATTTCAATACGGTCCCGATACCCATCAATCACAACCAGTTCGTGATCTCCGACACTTACACCCTGAATCCGACCTTGATTAACGAAGTGCGGGTCGGGTTCAATCGCCGGTTCAATCCGAGAACCCCCAACAGCGTCGGCCAGAACTGGGCCCAGCAGCTTGGCATTCCGAACGTCGGGCCCGAGACGATGCCCACCTTCGTCTGCGCCGCCGTATTCACCGCCGAGTGCGCGCCAGGCCAAGGCGGACGCCGTCTCATTATTGACTTCCCTAGAGGCAATT
>Ga0194131_10003309_pt1 | contig 25521 bp, 26 predicted proteins | sample TA2KigO120mmetaG_FD_148631 | JGI IMG/M metagenome (GOLD analysis project Ga0194131, IMG submission 148631) | Freshwater microbial communities from Lake Tanganyika, Tanzania - TA2015053 Kigoma Offshore 120m | ecosystem: Environmental > Aquatic > Freshwater > Lake | place: Tanzania: Lake... | reverse complement strand
AGGCGCTGGGCGAGTTGCGCGACGCCCTGTTCGCCCCGGTCTCGCAGCGGGCGATCCGCGACATCGCTCTCGAGGTCTTCCGCCATCTCCATGCACTGTCTCTGCGTTTTCACCTCGAGCGCCAGACCGGCGGTCTCAGCCGCGTCATCGAGCGCGGCACCAGTGGCATGGAGTTCCTGATCCGCTTCACGACCTTCAACATCGTGCCGACCTTGTTGGAGATCGTCCTGGTCGGCGCGGTGCTATGGAGCCTCTACGACTGGCGCTTCTCGGCCGTGACGTTGGCCGCGGTCGCGGGTTACGTGGTCTTTTCGATCGCGCTCTCGGAATGGCGAATCAAGTTCGTGCGGCGCATGAACGACGCCGACACCGAGGCCAACACCAAGGCGATCGACAGCCTGCTGAACTACGAGACCGTGAAGTACTTCGGCAACGAGGGCCACGAGGGTCGCCGTTTCGATGTCAGCCGCCGCCGCTACGAGCAGGCAGCGATCCGCTCCAGCCGTACGCTGTCGATGCTCAATGTCGGGCAAGGGGCGATCATCTCCTGCGGCCTGGTCGCCGTCATGGTGATGGCCGGTTACGGCGTGCGCGCCGGCACCATGACCCTGGGCGATTTCGTGGCGGTGAATGCCTTCCTGATCCAGCTCTATCAGCCGCTCAGCATGCTGGGCTTCGCCTATCGCGAGATCAGGAACGCGCTCGTCAACATGGAGAACATGTTCGGTCTGCTCGCCGTGAAGACCGAGATCGCCGACAAACCCGGTGCGCCGGCGCTGCAGGTGCGCGGCGGCGATATCGTGTTCGACCATGTCGACTTCCACTACGAGAAAAGCCGACCGATTCTGCACGATGTCAGCTTCCGTGTGGCACCGGGCGACACGGTGGCGATCGTGGGCTCGAGCGGCGCCGGCAAGTCGACCGTTTCGCGCATCCTGTTCCGTTTCTACGATGTCGCGGCTGGCAGCGTCCGCATCGACGGTCAGGACATTCGCGGCGTGACGCAGGCGAGCCTGCGGGCAGCGATCGGCGTGGTGCCGCAGGACACCGTGCTGTTCAACGACACGATCTACTACAACATCGCCTACGGTCGACCCGACTGCACGCGCGAGGAGGTCGAGCAGGCGGCGCGGCTGGCACGCATCCACGATTTCGTCATGGCCCTGCCGCAGGGTTACGAAGCGACGGTGGGCGAGCGCGGGCTGAAGCTGTCGGGCGGCGAGAAGCAACGTGTGGCGATCGCCCGCACCATCCTGAAGAATCCCAGCATCCTGCTGTTCGACGAAGCGACCAGCGCGCTCGACACCCGCACCGAGCAGGAGATCCAACGGTCGCTGGAAGAGGTGAGCCGCGGCCGCACCACGGTGGTCATCGCCCATCGGCTCTCCACCATCATCCACGCCGACGAGATCGTGGTGCTCGATCGCGGCCGTGTTGCCGAGCGTGGCCGCCATGCCGAGCTGCTGACGAAGGGCGGTCTCTACGCCGACATGTGGCGCCGCCAGCAGGAAGCGGCCGCCGAGGCCGAGCGTCGTATCGAGCGCGAGGCCGAACCGCCCTCGTTCCGCGCCGAGGGGCATCTGCGTGTCGCCGAGTAGCCAAGTCGTCGCTGCCGGTCCCTGGCGTTCCCTGCTTCCGGTCTTCGCCGCCTGTGCGGCGATCGGCCTGCAGGCGGGCACAGCCATGCCGCTGGTGCCGCTGGCGCTGGAGCGGATGGGCCATGACAAGCTCACGATCGGCGTCGTTGCCGCCGCCTGGGGCGTCGGCATGCTTGCCACCGCCTCGCACATTCCGCGGCTCGCGGCGCGATGGGGCGCGGTGCCGTTCATCATCGTCGCCGTCGTCGCGGGCTCGGTGCTCACGATCGCCTACACGCTGACCGACAGCGTCGTCGTCTGGTTTGTCCTGACCTTGCTGCACGGCGCGGTCGGCGGTGTTCCGTGGGTAGTGAGCGAGATCTGGATGAACGTGGTCGTCGAGGAGAAGCGCCGTGGCCGCGTCATGGCGGTCTACTCCATGCTGGTGGCGCTCGGCCTGGCGTTGGGGCCGCTCGTGCTGCAGGTCGTCGGCGTCTACGGGCCCCGGCCGTTCTTCATCTGCGCCCTCCTGGCGGTGCTGGTCGCGGTGCCGCTGCTGCCCTATTGGAAGACCGCCCCGAAGATCGAGCATGCCGAGGGCAGCGGCTACTTGCAGGTCGTCTTGCTGGCGCCGCTCGCCATGCTGGCGGGTTTCACCTGTGGGCTGGGTGAGCAGATTGCTTTCAGCTTCCTGCCCGTCTATGCCGTCGGCGCCGGCGTGTCGGCCGAGACGGGCGCGCTCTGGCTGTCGGTTTTCGTCATCGGCAACGTCGCCCTGCAATGGCCGATCGGCTGGATGGCCGACCAATTCGACCGCCGCGCCGTGCTGGCGGGTTGCGCGCTGCCGAGCGCCCTGCTGGTCGTGCTGCTGTCGGCCGTCTCGGCGCAGTCGCTTGCCATCATCGCCGTGATCGCGCTGTGGGGCGGACTGTCTTTCGCCATCTACCCCGTCGGCTTGGCGCTGCTCGGCCAGCGTATTGCCGGCGGCGACATCGCCCGCGCCAACACCGCCTTCAGCATGCTCTATATCCTGGGTGGGCTGGTCGGTCGGCCGCTCGCCGGCGCGGCGATGGATGTCGTCGGCGATCCCGGGCTCGGCTGGACGCTGGCGGTCTTCTATTCGATCGCCGGCCTGTTTGCCTTGCTGGCGTTCCACCGACGCCGCTGATAAGGCTGCCGCAGCATGACAGCCGACCCGCTGCTCGAGCCGTTGCTGGCTGGCGACCGTCGCGCACTCGCCCGGGCCATCACCTTGGTCGAATCGACGCGCAGCGATCATCGCGAGCGCGCCGATGCGCTACTTGCCGACCTGCTGCCGCATACTGGCAAGTCGGTGCGGCTCGGCATCACCGGAGTGCCCGGCGTCGGCAAGTCGACCTTCATCGAGCGCTTCGGTCTGTCGCTCCTGGAGCGCGGCCGCTCGCTGGCGGTGCTCGCCATCGATCCCTCGTCCAAGCGCGGCGGCGGCTCGATCTTGGGCGACAAGACGCGCATGGAGGAACTGTCCCGCCATACTGCCGCCTTCATTCGGCCGTCGCCCGCCGGTGCTACGCTGGGCGGCGTGGCGCGGCGCACCCGCGAGACCATGCTGCTCGTCGAGGCCACGGGCTTCGACACAGTGATCGTCGAGACCGTGGGTGTGGGCCAGTCGGAGACGGCCGTCGCCGACATGGTCGACATGTTCGTCGTCCTGCTCCTTCCGGCCGGCGGTGATGATCTGCAGGGCATCAAGCGCGGCGTGATCGAGCTGGCCGATCTCATCGTGGTCAACAAAGCCGATGGTGACCTGCTGGCGACAGCCAAGCGGTCGGCGGCCGACTATCAGCATGCGCTTAGGATGCTGCGCTCGCCGACGGCGGGGTGGACGCCCGAGGTCACGACCTGCTCGGCGCTCGCCGGCGATGGCGTGGCCGAGATCTGGCAAACCGTCGAGCGCTTCCTGAGTGCGGTCGGCGAGAAGGGCATGGCGCGCCGCCGCGCCGATCAGGCGCGCGCTTGGATGTGGAGCGAAGTGGGTGAGACGCTGCTGGCCGAACTGCGCAAGCATCCGGGCGTGAGAAAACTGGTCGCCGGCCTGGAGCGGGACGTCGAGGCCGGCCGCGCGACGCCCGCCGCGGCGGCCCGCGCCATGCTACAAGCCTTCCATGGTCGCTAAGTCGCTCGTCCGCCGCGCCCGGCGTGCCGCCGCCCAGAACGAGATGCCGTTCTGGAAGCGCAAAACGCTCGCCCAGATGACCAAGCCGGAATGGGAGGCCCTGTGCGATGGCTGTGGCATGTGCTGTGTCAACAAGCTCGAGTACGACGGCACCGGCGAATTGGCCCAGACTGATACCTGCTGCAAGCTTCTGGATCCCAAGACGGCACGCTGCCGCGACTACAAGAACCGCAAGAAGATCGTGCCCGACTGTATCCAGCTCACCCCAAAGGTGGTGGCCAAGATGGACTGGCTGCCCAAGACCTGCGCCTATCGGCTGGTCCACTTCAAGCAAGACCTCTATTGGTGGCACCCCCTGGTCTCGGGTGACCCGGAAACCGTGCATCAGGCGGGAATCTCGGCCCGTGGGCGGGTAATCCCGGAGGATCAGGTCGAGGATATCACCGAGCGGGTGGTCGATTGGTTCGCCTGACTCCCCGCGGCGGGCCAGTTGACGGGGATGCCTGGGGCCCTTAAAAAGCCGGCCTTCCCGCCGATCGGCGGGATCGTTTTTTAGCGGAACCCGCCATGCCTCGTCGTTGCGCCCTGTCGGGCAAGGCCGTGCAGTACGGCAACAATGTCAGCCACGCCAACAACAAGACCAGGCGTCGCTTCATGTCCAACCTGCAGGTCGCCTCGGTCCTGTCGGATGCGCTGGGCCATTCGGTGCGCCTGCGCCTCACCCCGCGCGGCATCAAGACCATCGAGCACAACGGCGGCATCGACGCCTATCTGCTCGGCACCAACAGCAGCAAGCTCAGCTCTGAGATGAAGGTGCTGAAGCGCCGTGTGGTTGCGGCCAAGGCCAAGAAGGACGCAAAGAAGGCAGCGGCGTAGCCGCCATCCCGCGCCGAAGGCGGTGAACCTGGCGTCTACGGCGCCAGCTCGAACAACATCAGCATGTTGCGCTGAAGCGGATTGAAATTGTCGTCCGAGATCAGCCAGATCAGCGTCTCGCCGCGCTTGCCCGTGGTTGCGGCCAAGCCTTCCAGATTGTCGACCGCATAGGGCGAGGCGAGCCGCGCCAACTCTTCGGCCCGCACCGTGCCGGCGGCCTGTAACGCCTCGGCGGGAAAGCGCATGACTCGGCAGCGCACGCCGCGCACCGGGTCGAAGGCGCGCTCGACGGTTGCAAACGAGCCGTCCGGCAATTGCGCAAGGGCGGTCGGCCGGAAGTCGGGAATGGTAGCGTAGCGGAAAGAGGCCCACTGATATCGGCCGCCCGGCATCGGTTGGCCGATCCAGCCCATCACCGTGCTGGGCGCTTCGCTGTGTTCTTCGCTGATAGCGATAACGCGACCGTCCGCCAACGCCGCCATGGCCTCGATGCCGCCATTGGCGGGTTGGCGGCCGATCTCCACCGGACCTTCGATCGGCGTTGGCGTCGCGGCGAGCGTTTGGTAGCGCCATAGCCGATGGCGGCGCTCAAACGCCACCAGCCACGAACCGTCAGGCAGGCGCGCCATGGCTTCGGCGTCAGCGTCGGCCTTGTTCTGGATCGGCTTGCCGTCGAGCCCGAGGAGCTGGCCGATGCGAGCGTCGACGAGACCGGCCAAGTTGGCGTCGCCGTCGTATTCGATCGTCGCGGTGAGCCAGGCGCCCTCGTCGGAGATCGATGTCAGGGTACGGCCATCCTGCGAAATGTGCAGGTCGGACCAGCCGCCGAAATTGCGCGAGCCGGCGGTCATGGCAATGCCGCCCCGCCATATCAGCCGACCGACTTGCCGGGTGCCGGGCTCGTCGATCTTGAAGGCCAGCGTCGAGCTGCGGATGTCCAGCGGCTGTTCCTGGGCGACGGCTGGCGGCGGCGCCGTGCCGGCGCAGGCCGCGCCGAGCAGGCAGACGACGAGGAGTGACCGCAGGATCGCGCGCAAGATCAGGCGGCGCGGCGGCCGGATTTGCCGCTTGCTGCCCGGGTCGCCTTGGCGCTGGCCGCCCGCCGGCCGCGCGTGGCCTGGGCGGCGCTGGTGTCTTCTTCGTCGAACAACGAAGCGAGCTGTTCCATCATGGTGCCGCCCAGCTGGTCGGCGTCGACGATGGTGACGGCGCGACGGTAGTAGCGCGTCACGTCGTGGCCGATGCCGATGGCGATCAGCTCGACCGGCGAGCGCGTCTCGATCCAGTCGATGACGTCGCGCAGATGGCGCTCGAGATAGTTGCCCGGATTGACCGACAGCGTCGAATCGTCGACTGGCGCGCCGTCGGAGATCACCATCAGGATCTTGCGCTCCTCGGACCTCGGCAGCAGGCGGTTGTGGGCCCACAACAGCGCCTCGCCGTCGATGTTCTCCTTGAGGATGCCCTCGCGCAGCATCAGGCCGAGATTCTTGCGCGCCCGCCGCCACGGCGCATCGGCCGGCTTGTAGACGATGTGGCGCAGATCGTTGAGGCGGCCGGGGTTGGCCGGCTTGCCGGCGGCCAGCCACTGCTCGCGGCTCTGGCCGCCCTTCCACGCGCGGGTGGTGAAGCCCAGGATCTCGACCTTGACGCCGCAGCGCTCGAGCGTGCGGGCCAGGATGTCGGCGCTCATCGCCGCCACCGTGATCGGCCGGCCACGCATCGAGCCGGAATTGTCGATCAGCAGCGACACCACGGTGTCGCGGAAGTTGGTCTCCTTCTCCTTCTTGAAGGAGAGCGCATGCATGGGATTGGCGACGATGCGCGCCAGGCGCGCGGCATCGAGCATGCCCTCGTCGAGGTCGAAGTCCCACGAGCGGTTCTGCTGCGCCATCAGGCGGCGCTGCAAGCGGTTGGCGAGCTTGCCGATCACGCCCTGCAGGTGCGAGAGCTGCTGGTCGAGATGGTTGCGCAGCCGGCCCAGCTCCTCGGCATCGCATAGTTGGTCGGCGTCGACGATCTCGTCGAACTTGAGCGTATAGGCGTGGTACTGCTGGCCCAGCGGCTCGTTCGAGAGGGCGCCCGGCGGCAGCCACGGCCGCTCGGCGCGGCCCGGCTCCTCTTCGTCGCCGGCGCCCATCTGCATCTCGGTCTGCGCCTGGTCGGCCGCCGTCTCGGAAGCGTCCTCCTGCTCCGACGCGTCCTCGGTCTCCTCGCCCTGGGCGCCGTAGCCTTGGGTCTCGCTGGAATCGCTCTGATCGTCACCCGTCTCGTTGGACTGGCCGTCGGCGTTCTCCTGATCCTGCGATTCCTGGTCGTCCTCGTCCTGCAGGTCGGCGGTCTCGTCGCCGAGCTTGAGATCGCGGATCAGCTGACGCGCGGCGCGCGCGAAGGCTTCCTGGTTGGTCAGCGAATCGCGCAGCTTCTGGAAGTCACGTCCGGCGGCCGCTTCGACGTCGGCGCGCCACATGTCGACCATGGCCTTGGCCGAGTCGGGTGGGGCGGCGCCAGTCAGCTGTTCGCGGGCGATCAGGCCGATCACGTCGGCGATCGGCGCATCGTCCTTTGCCTTGACGCGGGCATGGCCGCGCTGGTCGGAGCGCTGGCGCCACAGGGCGGCGAGATTGTCGGCGACGCCCGACATGCGCCGCGTGCCCAGCGCCTCGACGCGGACCTGCTCGACCGCCTCGAAGATCGCCCGTGCCGTCTCGCCACGGGGCACACGGCGCAGATGGGTCTTGCGGTCGTGGTGGCGCAGCTTCAAAGCCATCGAATCGGCCTCGCCGCGCACGCGGCTGACATCCTCGACCGGCAGGTCACGGGCCGGCACGGTGATGCGCGCTTCGCTGCCGAGCAGCGAGCCGCCGTCGGGCACGAACGAGACGTTGACCTCCCTGCGCGATATCGCCCGCATGGTGGTTGCGGTGACGCGCCGGAACTCCTCGATCGGCGTGGTGTCCTTGGCCATGGAGGCCCTTTCTCAGTGCAGCTTGCCGCCTTTGCCGCTCGACGGCGGCAGCTCCTTGCCGAAGCAGCGCTGGTAGTACTCGGCGAGCGTGCTGCGCTCGACCTCGTCGCACTTGTTGAGGAAGGTGAGACGGAAGGCAAAGCCTACGTCACCGCCAAAGATGCGGGCGTTCTCGGCCCAGGTCATCACGGTACGCGGCGACATCACGGTCGAGATGTCGCCGGCGATGAAGCCGGCGCGCGTGAGATCGGCCAGCGCCACCATGGCGGAGACGATCTTGCGGCCCTCGTCGTTGTCGTAGAGCGGAGTCTTGGCCAGCACGATGTTCACTTCCTGGTCGTGCGGCAGGTAGTTCAGCGTCGTCACGATCGACCAACGGTCCATCTGGCCCTGGTTGATCTGCTGCGTGCCGTGATAGAGGCCGGTCGTGTCGCCGAGGCCCACCGTGTTGGCGGTCGAGAACAGGCGGAACGCCGGGTGAGGGCGGATCACCTTGTTCTGGTCGAGCAGGGTGAGCTTGCCGTCGACCTCGAGCACGCGCTGGATCACGAACATCACATCGGCGCGGCCGGCGTCATACTCGTCGAACACCAGAGCGGTCGGGTTCTGCAGCGCCCATGGCAGGATGCCTTCGCGGAACTCGGTTACCTGCTTGCCGTCGCGCAGCACGATCGCGTCCTTGCCGATCAGGTCGATGCGGCTGATGTGGCTGTCGAGATTGACGCGCAAGCACGGCCAGTTCAGCCGGGCGGCAACCTGCTCGATATGGGTCGACTTGCCGGTGCCGTGATAGCCTTGAACCATGACTCGTCGGTTGTGGGCGAAGCCTGCGAGTATCGCCATCGTGGTGTCGTGGTCGAACAGGTAGGCGTCGTCGACCTCCGGCACGTGTTCGGTCGCCTGGCTGAAGGCCGGGACTTCCATGTCGGTGTCGATGCCGAACAGCTGGCGGGCGGAAACCTTGATATCCGGCATGCCCGATACGTTCTGCCGGGCCGCGGTCGTGGTAGAGGCCATCACATGTCCTACAAAGCAAAGCCCGCCAAATTGCGGGCTTGAATCGATAGTCGCAGGCCAATTTGTGCACCGCAAGCGACCAATTGCCGTGGCTGCCTTGAACAGGGCTAATCACTCGGCCGGCAGGTGCTCCGATGCCCGCAGGGTGGAATACGCGGCGTTGATTTGTTTGAGTTTTTCCTCGGCCTCCCGGGCGCCGCCGTTGGCGTCGGGATGGTGCAGCTTGACCAGCTCCTTGTAACGAGATTTCACATCGGCCAGGGTGGATGGCCAGGAAAGTTCAAGGACATCCAGGGCGGTACGCTCGGCCGGGGTCAGTTGCTCGCTGCCATCGAACTTGGGCTGGGCCCGCTCGCCCAAGCCGGCATCGTCGCTGAGATCGAGCGGGTCGTTGACGCGGACATAGGGTCCGCCATTGCGCCGGGCACCGAGCGGCCAGACCGGTCGGCGCCAGGTCGTGTCGGCGCGGATATGGGCTTCGATCTGCTCGGGCGGCAGGCCGGCGAAATAGTCCCACTTGCTGTTGTACTCACGCACGTGCTGGAGACAGAACCAGCGGTACTCGTTCAGCCGATCGCGCGCCCGCGGCGCGCGGTACTCGCCGTGCAGGGGACAGCCCGGCGCCTCGCAGACGCGCTGATGGAGCGCTGCGCCATCGGTCGTCGACAAGGGGTTCACGCGCCGTCGCGGCATCGCGATAATATGTGTGCATTGGTTTGACGCGGCAAGAGAGGCGCAGGATGGGCAAGGTCGCAATATCGATTGACAGCAAGCTGCGAGGCGCATTCGCGCCGGTGCGCCTGGCGATCGAGGACGAGTCGTCGCGCCATCACGGCCATGCCGGCTGGCGCGAAGGCGGCGAGACGCACTTTCGCGTCGAGATCGTGTCGGCGGCGTTCGAGGGCAAGAACCGGGTGAGCCGGCAACGTCTGGTCTATGCGGCGCTGAAGGACGAGCTGGCGGACAGCGTGCACGCGCTCGCCTTGACGACGCTCACGCCGGCGGAAGACGGGAAGTCCTGAGCGCGCCGGCTGCCGGCCGACGTCAGCCGTCGAGCTCGATGTCCTTGCCGGCCGCCGCGGCGCGCACGGCTTCGGCATCACGGCCAGTGTAGAAGCGCGGCGCCCAGCGCTTGACCACCGGTCCGTCGGCGGCCCAGGCGTGGCAGGTGTCGATCACGTAGGGTCGCCGCGGCGGCGCGGTGGGATCGGCGGGCTTGGGCGGCTTGCCGATCTTGTGGCGATGTGCGTCGGTGAGGTCGCGCGCCTTGCGCGACGACACGGTCTGGAAGGCCGTGGTCGCCACTGGACCCAGCAGCTCGACGATGTGCGTGCAGCCATGCACGCCGCCCAGCCGCTCGCGCACTTGGCGGTGGAAGCCGCCGCCGATGCGCAGGCCGATCAGCTTCTTGAAGTCGGGCGCGACGTCGCCGCAGACGCGGTACGGCGACCTGTCGGTCACCGCCTCGACATCGACGATGGTGAAGCGGTGGTCGAGCGTGAGGCGGATCGACATGTCGTGGACGAACTCGCCGGGCGCCAGATTGCCGCGCCACTCGTTGGCATGCTCGTAAGTCTTGGTGTCGGTGATGCGGCCCTCGATGTCCCACAGCCCATCCTCGCGGAAGAAGCCCTGGCAGGTGACGCGGCGCGTGTGCAGATGCTGTCGCCCGACCGGCGGCGATAGCGGCATGGCGGATCCTCTTCGGTGATCGTCAGATGTTGGCGGTCTGTATGGCGAGCGGCGGCACGACGCGCAACTCGGCGATACGGGTGCCCTCGCGCTTCAGAATTTCGAAGCGGAAGCCGTAGAAGGCGTAGATCTGTCCGACCTCGGGTATGCGACGAGCCTCGTGCAGCACCAGCCCGGCGATGGTGATCGCCACACTCTCCGGCAGGCCCCAGCCGAACTCGCGATTGAGGTCGCGGATCGGCACGTCGCCCTGGCAGATCAGGCTGCCGTCGTCGCGCCGCATCACGCCGCGCTTGATGGCGTCGTGCTCGTCCTCGATGTCGCCGGTGATCTCCTCGATGATGTCTTCCAGGGTGACGATGCCGCGCAGTGCGCCATACTCGTCGACGACGATGGCGAAGTGTTCGTGCCGTGCGCGGAACGCCTGGAGCTGGTCGAACAACGTGGTCGTCTCGGGGATGAACCAGGGTGGCGTCATGACCTCCTCGAGCCGCACCGTCTGCGGCCCGCCCGCGGCGTTGACGGCGCGGAACAGAGCCTTGGCATGGACGACGCCCACGATGTTGTCGGGCTCGCCGCGATGGACGGGAATGCGCGTGTAGGGCGCCGCCAGCATCTGGCCGACGATCACGTCCGTCGGCAGGTCGGCATCGATCAGCGCGACATTGCCGCGGTGGGTCATGACGTCGCCCACAGTGCGGTCGCCCAGATCGAGCACCGAGCGCAGCATGGCCTTCTCCGCCGGCGCCGCCTCGTCGGCCTGCCCGTGGCCGTGCAGCTCGATCGCGCCGCGCAGAACGTCGGCGTGTTCCTCGGCATCGGGCGCCCGATCGACCCGCACGCCCATCAAGGAAAGAAGGAAGCGCGAGATCCAGGCAACGCCACGCGCGGATGGTCCCAGGATCGCCAAGCTGACGACGATCGACGGCGCCAGCGTCAGCGCCACACGATCGGCGCGCAGCAACGCCCAGGTCTTGGGCATGACCTCGGCGAACACCACCACCATCACGCCAACCACGATCGTGGCGTAGACGATGCCGGCGGCACCGAACAGGTCGGTCAACACGGCGGTCGTGAGCGAAGCCGACAGGATATTGACCACGCTGTTGCCCAGAAGGACGGCGCTCACCGTCTCGTCCTTGCGGTCGAGTAGGCCGTTGACCTGAGCTGCCCGTTTGTTGCCTTGCTGGGCCAGGCGATGCATGCGCGGCCGCGATGCGCCGGTGACCGCGGTCTCGGCGGCCGACATGTAGGCGCCGAGCAACAGGCAAAGCACGACCAGCGGTAGGGCGACCGAAATCGGCAGGTCGAGCTGAAGATCGCCGTCCATGGGGCGTCAGGCGGCGATGGCGTCGACGAGCATGCCGCGCAACGCCGCCTCGTCGACCGACCGGCTGACGAACGCCTGCCCGATGCCGCGCACCAGCACGAAGGTGAGGCGGCCGTCGGCCGCCTTCTTGTCGCCGCGCATGTGCTCGATCAGCCGGGCCGCCTCCCAGCGCCGCCGATTGTCGCCGCCGATCGACCGCAGGCGCAGCGGCAGGCCGACAGCCCCGAGATGGTCGCGCACGCGCGCGGCGTCGGCCGGCGGGCAGAGACCGAGCCGGCTGGAGAGGTCGAAGGCCATCGCCATGCCGGCGCCGACCGCCTCGCCATGCAGCAGCTCGCCGCCGAAGCCGGTTTCGGCCTCGAGCGCATGACCGAAAGTGTGGCCGAGGTTGAGCAGGGCCCGCAGGTCCGTGGTCTCGCGCTCGTCGGCTGCCACGATTCGTGCTTTGGCAAGACAGCTCTGCTCGATGGCGTAGGTGCGCTTGGCGGCGTCGCCCTCCAGCAGCCCGGCGCCATTGGCTTCGCACCAGGCGAAGAAGACTGGATCGTCGATCAAGCCGTACTTGACGACCTCGGCATAGCCCGCCAGCAGCTCGCGCTTCGGCAGGGTGTCGAGCACGTCGGTGTCGGCCAGCACCAGCCGCGGCTGGTAGAAGGCGCCGACCAGGTTCTTGCCGTGGCGTGTGTTGATGCCGGTCTTGCCGCCGACCGAAGAATCGACCTGGGCGAGCAGCGTGGTCGGTATCTGGATGAAGTCCACGCCACGCAGCAACACGGCGGCGGCGAACCCCGTGAGGTCGCCGACCACGCCGCCGCCCAGGGCGACCAGGGTGGTCTTGCGGTCGGGGCGTTGGTCGAGCAGGCCATTCATCAGCCGGCCGAAGGCGGCGAATTCCTTGCTGCTCTCGCCGGCTGCCACCGTGATCAAGGCGGCCTTGACGCCGGCCTTTTCGAAGGAGTCGACGAGGCGGCGGCCGTAGAGCGGCGCCACTGTCTCGTCGCTGACGATGATGACCTTGGCGGCGGCGAGCAGCGGTCGGCAGAGGGCGCCGGCGCGGTCGATCAGGCCTGGACCGACCACGATGTCGTAAGCCCGCCCGGCAAGGTCGACGCGGATGGTGCGCGGTGCCTGCGGCGTCATGCCGGCGCCTTCTCGGCATGGAGGTAGGTGCGCAACGCTTCGAGCACCTGGTCGGTGGTGCGGTCGGCCGGCTGGGCGGTCGAGTCGACGATGATGTCGGCCTCGGCATAGATCGGATAGCGCCGCGCCATCAGCCCGGCCAGGATCTCCTTGGGATCGCCCTGTCGCAGCAGGGGACGGTGGCTGCGCTTGCGGACACGGTCGAACAGCACGTCGAGCTCGGCCCGCAGCCACACCGTCACCGCCTTGTCGCGCATCAGCGCACGGGTCTCGGGATCGACATAGGCGCCGCCGCCCGTCGACAGGACATGCGGCGGCTTGTCGAGCAGGCGCGAGATCACGCGCCGCTCGCCGGCCCGAAAATAAGCCTCGCCGTAGGTCTCGAAGATCTCGGCGATCGAGCAGCGGGCGGCGCGCTCGATCTCGTCGTCGGCGTCGACGAAAGGCAAGCCGAGACGTGCCGCCAGCCGTTTTCCGATGGCGCTCTTGCCCGCGCCCATCAGACCGACCAGGGCCACGGTGCGCGGCAGCGATAGGGTTGGTTGGGGGTCCATGACGCGCCTGCCGGGATGATGTCGCCCATTCCGCTCTCGGTTTCAAGCGACGACGGCGGCGCCGCACGTCGCGCACGCGCCACCACGCCGGCTTCGACGGCGGTTTCACAGGGCATTTTTGGTCCAGCCGATTCCAGCTGGCGCAAAAATGCTTTAGGTTGCCCGCGCCGTGCCACTCTTCCGCGCCAAGCACCGTTTCAACATGCCCAGCCTGAAGCTCGGGCCGACGATCGTCATGATCGTGATCGCCTTGTTGGTCACAGGCTTGGTGGCGCTGATGGTGATCGAGCCCCGGCCGCCGATGCGGCATTTCGAGGTTCCTGTCCCCAATGAACGCTTCGCGCGTTAGCGCCATCATCGGCTGCGCCGTGGCCGTCTTCGTGGCGGTGGCGGCGACGGCGCAGGTCGCCAACTTCGACGACCGGCCGACCGGCTTCCTGACCGCGCGCACCGGCGGCATGCCGGCCGACGGCTGGAGCGGCACGTCGCTCGCCACCGCCAAGCAGCTGGTGTCGGGCTTGCCGGCAGCGCCGCGCAGCCGCGCCCTGCGCGACCTGCAGTTCAAGGTGCTGGTGAGCGACCTCACGCCGCCGCGCGCCGACGGCAGCCCGCCGCCGAGCCTGTTCGCGCGCAAGGTCGAGAAGCTCGCCGCCATGGGCGAAGGCGAAAGCCTGAACGAGATGGTGCGCGGCGCCGGCGGCTATGCCGACCCGTCGGTGGCAACGACGACGGTCAACGCCTTGATGCTGGCGGGCGAACGCGACAGTGCGTGCGCGATCGTGCGCAATTGGCAGCTCACCGCACCGTTCGCGCGCCGGGCCGACGTCGTCTGCAGGCTCCTGGCAGGCGATGGCGCCGGCGCGCTCGCTGCCGCCGCGTCGTTGCGCGCCAGTGATCCGGCGTTCGTCAAGCTGGTCGAGATCGCGGCCGGCGGGCTGCCGCCGTCCGGCGTGGCGCCCAGCCAGATCGACGGGCCGGCGATGGTCATGCTCGGTCTCGCCAACGTGCAGCCGCCGGCCGCGGTGCTGCGCTCAACCCAGCCGGCGATCATGCGCGCCTTGGTGGCGCTTCGCAGCCTGCCCATCGCCATGCGGCTGGAGATCGCCGAGCGGGCCGAGGCGCTGGCCATCATCGGGGCGACGCGGCTGGGCGACCTCTATCTCGAAGCGGTGCGCGACGGCGCCGCCTTGCCGGCGCCGATGGCACGCCGGGCGCGCCTTGTCGCCGCCGCCCGCAACGCCGCCAATCCGGACGAGATCGTGCGCTCGATCGCGGCGGCCTATGGCGAGGCGCGCGGCAGCCCGCTGTTCCCGACCATCGCGCGGGCGAGCGCCGCCGCCCTGCTCAACCTGCCGGCCAAGCCGCAGTACGCCGACCTCGCGCAAGAGGCGATTCGCGGCTTTCTGTTGCTGGGCGACAGGCAGCAGACCCAGGCATGGCTGCGTCTGGCGACGAATGCCGTCTACAACAATGCCCGTGCTCTGATCGCACTCGATCGGTTGCTGCCGCTGGTCGCCGTCGCCGGCATCGACGATCCCAAGCGCCTGCCGGCGGCCGAGGTCAATCGCTGGTACGAGGTGATGAAGGACGACGATGCCGCGCGGGCGGCGTTGCGCGGCTACTTGATGGTCGAGTTGTTCCGCGCCACCGGCATCGACGTGCCGCCGCGCAGCACCGATCTGCCCGAGGCGCCGCCGGGCAACGTCCGCCTGGTCATGCCCGCCGCCGCGACCTTGCAGGCGATGACGGCGGCCGCGGCGGGGCGTCGCCGCGCCGAGACCGCGCTGCTGGCCTCGATCGCCGCCGCCGAGACGCCGCTCAACGAGCTTCACCCGGCCGGCATCGCGGCGATCGTGCGGGCGTTGCGCCAAGTCGGCGAGGACTACACCGCGCGCCTGTTCGCGATCGAGACGGCGATCGCCTATGGCCTCTAGCCACCGGTGAAGAAGAAACCTCCCGTCCCCTTGTCGCGCGAGGCCGAGGCCTTCATCGAGATGCTGTCGGCCGAACGCGGCGCCTCGAAGAACACCGAGGCGGCCTATAGCGCGGACTTGCGGAATCTCGAGGGCTTCCTGGCGCGGCGCAAACAGAAGCCGCGCGATGCCGATACCGAGGCGCTGCGCGCCTATCTGAAGTCGCTCGACTATCTCGGCATGACGCCGCGCACCGTGGCGCGCCGGCTGTCGGTGATCCGCCAGCTCTTCCGCTTCCTGCTGGCCGAGCGGCTGCGCGACGACGATCCGGCGAGCACGCTCGATTCGCCCAAGCTCGGGCGGCCGCTGCCCAAGGTGTTGACGCGCCAGGAGGTCGACCGCCTGATCGAGGCCAGCCGCCGCGACGATCTCGGCCGCATGGCGACGCTCCTGGAGATTCTCTACGCCACCGGGCTGCGCGTGTCGGAGCTGGTGACCCTGCCGGTTGCCGCCGTCGAACGCGATCCGGCGATGCTCGTGGTGCGCGGCAAGGGCGGCAAGGAGCGCCTGGTGCCATTGTCCGATCCGGCACGGGCCGCCATCGCGCAATGGCTGCGCGTCCGCGCGGCGGCGTTGGAGGAGGGTGAGAAGTCGCGCTTCCTCTTCCCCTCGCGCGGCCGCACCGGCCATTTGACGCGCCAGCGCTTTGCGCAGCTTCTGAAGGAGGCGGCGCTGGCCGCCGGCATCGACCCGGCGCGTGTGTCGCCGCATGTGCTGCGGCACGCCTTTGCCAGCCATCTTCTGGAAGGCGGCGCCGATTTGCGCAGCGTGCAGTTGATGCTGGGCCATGCCGACATCGCCACGACCCAGATCTACACTCATGTTTTGGACGAAAAGCTGCGGGCGCTGGTGCAGGACAAGCATCCGTTGGCGCGGCGCCGGCGGCGTCCCGCGAGCTGATTCGGGACCGGTTGACAGGATTCCGGGGCCGGGCGACACCTGAAAATAGATGACCACCTATCTCGACTTCGAGAAGCCGATTGCCGAGCTGGAAAGCAAGATCGCCGAGCTCAGGCATTTGCCGAATTCCAGCGACGTCGACATCGCCGAAGAAGTCATGCGCCTGCAGGACAAGGTGCAGAAGCAGCTGCGCGCGACCTACGCCAAGCTCACGTCCTGGCAGCGCGTGCAGGTGGCGCGCCACGCCGAACGGCCGCACGCCCAGCGCTACATCGATCGGCTGGTCACCGACTACATGCCGCTGGCCGGCGACCGCGCCTTCGGCGACGACGCGGCGATCGTGGGCGGCGTCGGACGGCTGGGCGGCCGCAGCGTGGTGGTGATCGGCCAGCAGAAGGGCGACGACACCGACTCGCGCATCAAGCACAATTTCGGCATGCCGCGGCCGGAAGGCTACCGCAAGGCGCAGCGGCTGATGAAGCTCGCCGACCGCTTCCGTCTGCCGGTCGTGACCCTGGTCGACACGCCCGGCGCCTATCCCGGCATCGACGCCGAGGCGCGCGGCCAGGCCGAGGCGGTGGCCAGCTCGATCGACACCTGCCTGTCGCTCGGCGTGCCGCTGGTCAGCGTGGTGATCGGCGAGGGCGGGTCGGGTGGAGCCCTGGCGATCGCTTCGGCCGATCGCGTCTACATGCTGGAGAATTCCATCTATTCGGTGATCACGCCGGAAGGCTGTGCCTCGATCCTGTGGCGATCCAACGCCAACGCTCAGGAAGCGGCCGAAGCGATGAAGGTGACGGCGGCCGACCTCAAGAAGCTGGACGTCATCGACGACGTGATCCCCGAACCGATGGGCGGTGCCCACCGCAATCCGGATGAGACCGTCGATCTCGTGGGCAAGGTCGTCGGCGAGGCGCTGGGCGAGCTGGCCGGGGTCGACGCCGAGACCCTGCGCAAGCGCCGCCAGGACAAGTTCCTGGCGATGGGCAAGAAGGGGCTTTAGCTCCTCTTCGGATCGCGGGCCGCTTACGATTTCTCCTTACCCGCCGTGGCATCCCACAGCGGCGCGGCCATGGTCTCGCTGAAATTCTCGAACATCAGGTTGAACGAAATACTGATGCGATCGTTCTGGCCGTCGTTGGCCGGCACGGTGTGCTTCAGCCAGGCCGGGAAGATCACCAGCCTTCCTTCCTTGCTCTGGGCGTTGGCGCCGTTCGCGGTGAATTTGGTGTACTGCCGCGGCTTGGGCATGATCATCGAGGCCTGCCCGCGCGGATCCTGGAAGATGATCTGCGAGCCCGGCGCGGGGACGGCGACATAGTAGACGCCGCTCAGGTAGTTGTTGGGATGGTGATGCATGGGATGGTAGGCGCCGGGCGGATTGACGTTGGCCCAGCAGCCGGTGATGGCCATGGGGTACTGGTCGATCTGCAGGAAGCGCGCCACGCCGCGCGCTGCCGTCTCGACCAGCTTCACGAACTCGGCAAAGGCCGGCCGCGTGTGCAGGTCCTGCGGCGTCTGCCAATTGCTGCCGGCCGGCACTTTGGGCCGGGGCGCGATCAACCGCTCGATCTCCACCTTGAGCCGGGCGTTGAGCTCGGCTGCGGCGGCCGGCTGCAGATCGACGATCCACAGCGGCGTCGGGAAAACTTCCTGGACTTCCTGCTTTTCGATCATCCTGTCAGTATACAGCGGATTGGGGGCGATCACGGTTCGCTGCGACGACGCGGCCGTCGGACCGAATCCCCGTGGTTCCAGGGGCGTCGGTCTCAAGCGAATGTGATCTGGTTTTGCTGGTTTGGCCGGGGTTTGCGAAACGGGACTGCGCGCGGCGATTGAGGAGGCCGACCGCGGCGAGCAAGCTCCACTCCTCACGAGGCATCTTGGCTTGTTCGACTACTATCGCTTCGACAATCTCGACACCGAAGAGTCGCTGATCATCGACCGTTGGTCCTACGTGTGGGCCGCGTTGGGCGGGCCAGTGTACGTGGCGGCGAAAGGCTTTTTTGTCGCAGCAGCACTGATGTCGGCGATCAGCCTCTGCCTGGGCGGCGCGGCGTTCGCGGTCCTGGTCGCGGTCATCGGCTTGGTCGACTCGCTGATCCTCAGCCTGCTGGCGGCGGCGGCGATCCCGCTGACCGCGCTTGCCGTGCAGGGCGAGATCGCCGTGCAGCTCGTGCGTCGCGCGCTGGTGCGCCGCGGCTGGCGCGAAGGATATTGACCGCTTATCTGGCGACCGCCCGCTGCAGTCGATCGAGTTGGCCGGCGATCGCTGCCGGGTCGGTGACCGGCAGCGAGCAGAAATTGCGCGTGCAGGCGAAAGCGGCCGGCCCGTCGGGATAGTCGGGATAGTCGACATCGTGGTTGGCGAGCCGGCCTTCGCGCTTGTCCCACCATTCGGCGCGCTTGTAGGCCAGTGGATAGGCGAGGGCGGCGGCGTAGAGCGCGGCGCTGCGCGGATCGTCCTTGGGCCCGACGATGGTGACATGCACCGGTTCGTTGCGCAGTTCCTCCTCGGCCAGCAGCACGTCGGGCAGGAAGGCGTAGGCATCGAGCACCGCCGGCGAGGCGAGATAGCCCATGCCGGCTTCGGCGATCTCGCGGAAGCGGCCGTCGCCGGTGTAGCCGGCGAGCAGCGCGAAGAAACGGGTCGCCGTGACATTGTCCTCGCGCTGCTTGATCGGCTTGAGCAGATGCTTGGCATCGGGCGAGGCGGCGGCGACGAAACCGCCGGTCTTGGCCTCGACGAAGCTCTTGGCGATGAAATCGCCGGTCGCGGTCGCCGCGGCAAGCCACTGGCGATCGCCGGTCGAGCGGTGCAGGGCGAGCAGCGCCGACGCCATCTCGACATTGTCGGCGAGGTAGGGGCCGCCCGCGTCGCGCTCGGCGTGGCGGAAGCCGCCGCCCGGCAGGCTGCGCTCGCGGACGGCCCAGCTTGCCGCAGCGACGGCGAGGGCGAGCGCGCTCTTGTCGCCGGTGAAGTCATGGTAGGCGAGCAGGCCCTGGATCGCCTGGCCGGTCTCGCGCGCATACTGGCGCTTGTCGACGCCGGGCTGGCCTTCGGCCATCCCCATCGAGGCGTAGAAGCCGCCGCCTGGCCCGGCCAGCGTGCTCTCGAGGAAGCCGAAGATGCGGTCGGCCGCGGCGCGATAGGTCGGATCGGCGAACAGCGCGGCGGCGCGGGCGTAGGCCGACAGCGCAGCCTGCTGGGCGAACATCGGGAACTCGCGAGCCGGCTGCGACCAGTCGGGCTTCAGCGTCACCTGGCTGACGGCGCCGAACTCCTTGTCGATCATCGCCATCTGGCCGGTGAGCGTGCGCCGGATGCGCGCTTCGGCTTCCTTGTCGCCCATCTTGGCGCGGTCGAGGAACCAGCCGAGCGTGGGGCCGTCGACCAGCTTGGTCTTGCCGAAGCCGCCATTGTCCTGGTCGTAGGCCTTGTCCATGAAGGCCAGGATCTCGGCGCGCTGCGGGTCGCTGAGGCCGGTCGCCAAGGTGCGCTCGCGCTCGGGGCCGCCCGGTGCGCCGTAGTCGACCGGCGAGGGGTCGCGGATCGTCTCCTGCAGCACGGGAATGAAGAACTTGGGGAAATAGAAGCCGCGCAGCTTCACGATCTCCGTGCCGTCGGGCCCGAAGATGATGGTGGCGGGCCAGCCCCAGCGCTCGTAGCGCTGCGAGATGTCGGGCCGGCTGTCCTGGTCGACCTGCACCGGGATGAACTTGTCTTTCAGGATGGCGCGGACTTCGGGGTCGGCCCAGGTCTCGCGGTTCATGACCAGGCACCACGGGCACCACCAGCTTTGCAGCGACACGATCACGAACTTCTTCTCGGCCGCGGCGCGCGCGAAAGTGGCGTCGGACCATTCGCTCCAGAAGCCGTCGCGATTGTCGAGCGGGGCGGCGAGCGCCACGCCCGAGCCGAGCAAGAAGGCCGCGACGAGGCCGATCAACCGCATCATGAAAATCTCCATCCCCTGCCGGTCGCCGAGCTATTTGCAGACCGGGTCGATCGGTGGTCCAATCACACTCCTACACAGGATCGGGAGGAAGCGAGGAGGATCCCGTGGCCATCACCGTCCAGCCGATCACACCGACCTTTGCCGCCGAAGTGGGCGATGTCGCGCTCGACCGGCCGCTCGCCGCGGAGGACCTTGCCGCCATCCGCGCCGCTTTCACACGGTACGCCGTCCTGGTGTTCCCCGACCAGTCGTTCGATGACGACAGCCAACTCGCCTTTGCCCGCCATTTCGGTTCGCTCGAGACCACGGTGTTCAAGGCGCGCAAGGACCACAAGCTGCGCCTGCACGAAAACCTGGCTGATGTCGGCAATCTCGGCGCCGACAACCGCATCCTCGAAACCAACGACCGCCAGCGGCTGTACAATCTCGGCAACCGGCTATGGCACACCGATTCATCGTTCAAGCACCTGCCGGCCTACTGTTCGATGCTGCATGCGCGATCGATTCCGCCGATCGGCGGGCAGACCGAATTCGCCGACCTGCGCGCGGCCTATGACGCCCTGCCCGAGGCGACCAAGCGGCGCATTGCCGGCATGGTTGCCGAGCACTCGATCATGACTTCGCGCGCCAAGCTCGGCTTCACCGACTTCAGCGGGGACGAGCGCGCGGCGTTCAAGCCGGTGCCGCAGGTGCTGGTGCGCCGGCTGCAGGATTCCGGCCGCATGAGTCTCTATATCGCAAGCCACGCCGGCGCGATCCGCGGCATGGCCGACGCCGAGGCGCGCCGACTCCTCGACGAGCTCGTCGCCCACGCCACCCAGCGCCAGTTCGTCTATGGGCATCGCTGGCGGGTCGGCGACCTGGTGATCTGGGACAATCGCTGCACCATGCATCGCGGCATGGACTTCGACGACCAGCGCTATGCCCGCGACATGCGCCGCGCCACCGTGTCCGACGTGGCGCCGACCTGCGAGCAGATGGGACTGGCGGTCGCCGCCGAGTGACGACGCTCGCACGCGGCGACCTGTCGAACCGAAGGAGCATGGGCTCCGGCCGCATCACCGCGGTAGGGCACTGTGAAGGCCGCGATCATGACGGATACGTCCGGTCGGCGATGATCGCTCGGCTCATGATCGTCCGCCGCCACGACGGATGGCCTTGGCGGTTTTCGATCATGAACTGCAAGCGGAAGGTGTGCGGCCAGCATCCGCGCGGCAGCACGGAGAAGCCGCGCCGCTCGTAGAACGGCGCGTTCCACGGCACGCCGAGATAGGTCGACAGGTAAAGCGTATCGTGGCCGAGGGCGCGCGCGTATTCGGCCGTGCGGTCGATCAACGCGCTGCCGAGCCCACGCCCCTGCCAGCGCTCCAGCACCGAGAGCTGGTCGAGCCAGGCCGTGCCGCCGGGCAGCTTCATCAGGGCGAAGCCGACAACGCGGCCCAGCGGCGAGGTCGCCACCCACAGCCGGCCGAGCCGCCGCCCCAGCTCGAGCGACGCCAGGCTGGCCGGCGGTGCGGTGATGACCTGTCGAAAGCCGATCCGTGCGTAGCGCTCGTCGGCGGCGTTTTCGACCTGCGGCAAAAGCGCGATTTCGTCGGGGCGGGCGGCGCGAATCATCGCGGGATTGGGTACGCTGCGACCACCCTGGAAGGAACTGCCATGACCATCGATATCGAACCCTTGAAGAAGCAACTCGGCCGCAAGATCGAGGACGAAGACGTCGTCACCCAGGCGCCGCTCAAGGCCATGATCGCCACCTTCGATCGTCCGGACAAGGTGCCTGAGCACGGCGAGCCGATCGCGCCGGGCTGGCATCTTTGCTTCCTGCATTCCCATGCCCGGCCGACGCAGCTCGGGCGCGATGGCGCTGCTTTCGCCGGCGGCGTGCTGCCCGAAATTCCCATGCCGCGGCGCATGTATGCCGGCTCGACCTTCACCTTCGACGGCGACATCCGGGTGGGCGACAAGCTCCGGCGCGAGATCGAGTTCACCGACATCCAGCTCCGCGAGGGCAGCACCGGCCGGCTGATCGTCACCACCCAGACCCGCCGCATTTTCACGCCGCGCGGGCTGGCGCTGACCGAGGCGGCGAGCACGGTGTTCCGCGAGGATCCCAAGCCGGGCGAGAAGAGCGGCGTGCCGGTGCGCGACGCCGCTCCCGCCGACGCGCCGTGGCGACGCACGATGAACCCCGGTCCGGTGATGCTGTTCCGCTACTCGGCGATCACCTTCAACCCGCATCGCATCCACTACGATCGCAGCTACTGCACCGACGTCGAAGGCTATCCCGGCCTGGTCGTGCATGGGCCGTTCGCCCAGCAATGCCTGTTCGACCTGCTGCGCGATTCCATGCCCGGTCGCAGGATCAAGACATTCGCGGTGCGCGCCCGCGCGCCGCTGTTCGACACCGCACCGTTCGACGTGATCGGCCGGCCGGCTGCCGACGGAAAAGGCGCCGAACTGTGGACGGTGACGCCCAAGGGCACCATCGCGGCTCAGGCCACGGCGACGCTGCAGTAGACCGCCGTTGCCTCAATCGTTGGCCGCGCCGAAGCGCAACGGCCGGAAAAAGGCGCGGATGTCCTCGACCAGGCGCTGCGGTTCCTCGAGGGCGGCGAAGTGGCCGCCGCTCGGCATCACCGTGTGGTGGCGCAGGTTGTAGACACGTTCGAGCCATTCCCTGGGCGGCGGTGGCGCGAGGTCGGCGGGGAAGGCCGCGAAGCCGGTCGGCGTCTCGACGCGCTCGCCGTCGGGCAGGCCGCGCGGCTGTTGCTGGGTGACGCCGCGGTAGAGCCAGGTCGCCGTGCCGGCCGTGCCGGTCAGCCAGTAGACCATGACGTTGTCGAGCAGGGTGTCCATCGAGAAGCGACGGAGTGGATCGCCACCGCAGTCGCTCCAGGCCTGGAACTTCTCGACGATCCAGGCGGCCAAGCCGACCGGCGAGTCGGCCAGCGCCACGCCGAGCGTCTGCGGCCGCGTCGCCTGGATCCTCTGATAGGCGGTCTTCTCGTCGCGCTCGCCTTGGACCTTGGCGAGCCAGGCCTTCTCGCCGGCGCTGAGGTCGGCTTTGCGCAGATCGATGCCGGGCCGCAACCCGACCATATTGAGGTGCAAGCCGAGCACGCCGGATTTCCAGCCGTCTTTCTCCTCCCTGATCGGATGGTCGAAGGCGGCCCATGACGAGATCACCGCGCCCCAGTCGCCGCCCTGCACGCCGTAGGGGCGACGGTAGTTCAGCTTGTCGTGCACGAGCGTGTGCCAGAGGCCCGCGATGGCCCGTGGGCCGATCGGACCTCGGCTGCCGTCGGCGCGGATCGGTGGGCCGGAGAAGCCGTAGCCGGGCAGCGACGGCGTGATCACGTCGAAGGCGTCGAGCGGGTCGCCGCCGTGGCGCTCGGGATGGGCAAGCGCGTCGATGATCCCGAGGAACTCGACGATCGAGCCCGGCCAGCCATGGCTCAGCACCAAGGGCATCGGCCGCGGCGCACCGTCGACCTCGCTGCCGGGCTCGCGGATGAAATGCAGGCGCTGGCGGCCGATATCGACCAGGTAGTTGGGCCAGCGGTTGATCGCCTCCTGGCAACGCTGCCAGTCGTAGCCATGGCGCCAATGGTCGACCAAGTCGGCCAGGAAGCCGGGATCGGTGCCGGAGGCCCAAGTTCCGTCGTCGGCAATGGCGATCGGCGGCCGCCAGCGCCGCAAACGTTCGTCGAGATCGATCAGCGCCCGCTCGGGAATGTCGACCTTGAAGGGCTCGGGCGTATCGTATTGTGATGTCGTCACAGGCAGCTCAGACCAAATCGTCCATGTCCACGCGCAATGCACCCGCGAGCTTGCGCAAGACGGTCTGAGATGCAACCCGCGCGCTGGTCTCCAGTTGCGATATGTACGGTTTGGATACACCGCACGCGTCGGCAAGCGCTTGCTGTGTCAAACCTCGGTGGCTGCGCCAGACCTTGATCTTGTTCTCGCCGTCCAGAAGCCGGTTGACGATTTCGGCCGGAATGGTCTCACTGCGGCCTGCGCGCCAGCGTCGGACCGCCAGTGCATCTTCAGCTTCCTCCAGGCGTTCGATGATGCGTTGCCATGCCGCAAGCGGTATGACGGCAAGACGGGGCTTGCCTTCGACTTCGAGCACCTGCGGTTTTCTAATCTTCATAGATGCTACCTCTGGGACCTATCCGTATCACGACAATGACAATCGCCTGTCGGTCGACTTCGTAAACGACCCGCCAATCGCCAACGCGAAGCCGAAAAGCCTCTATGCCCTTCAGACGTTTGACGTTGTTGTTCGCAGCAAACGGATCGAGAGCGAGTCGTTCGATCTTGGAACGAACCAAGCGTGCCCTGTCGACCGGCATGTGAAGTAACGTCTTGAGCGAGTCGCGGCTGTACTCGATTCGAAACATTGCAGCTATGTTAGCTTATAGCTAACATAGCTGCAAACCTGTCGAAAGCCTAGTTGTCCAGCAATTCCACCTTCAAACGTTGCCGGGCCGCGGCGTCGAGGCCGAGGGCGCGCTCGGCGAAGGCTTCGGGGCTGCCGAAATCCTGCCGAACGATCTCGAAGGCGGCCTCGAGATAGGGGGTGCGCGCCTCGACGATGGCGGCGCGGGTGTCGATGTCGAGCTCGGGGTAGCGGCCGATATGGCCGGTCCACAGCTCGTTGGTGAGGAGATAGTCCTCCATCACCGTCTGCCACGGCACGCCGAGCAGTGTCAGCAGCAGTGCCGAGGCGAAACCGGTACGGTCCTTGCCGGCGGTGCAATGGAACACCAGGGGCCGCTGCCGGCCGTCGCTCAAGGTCGCGAACAAGGTGCGGAAGCCCGGCGCGCCGTGCCGCGGATAGTCGCGATAGTGCTCGGTCAGGAACTGCATCATGAGGTGCGGCGTGGCCGTGCCGTCGTCCACCGCGGCCCGGATCTTTTCGCCGAGGCGGGGCTCGATGGGGGCGCCGACGACGCGGCAGCCGACGCCGTCGACCTGGTGCGGCGTCTCGGCCGCCTCGGCGACGCCGCGCAGATCGACGATGGTGCGCACGCCGAGCTTGCCCAGCGCCGTTCGGTCTTCGGCCGTCAAGGTGCCGAGATGGGCGGAACGGAATATCTTGCGCGGCCGGACCGTCCGTCCGTCGGCGGTGCGATAGCCGCCGAGATCGCGGAAATTGGAGCCGCCCTCGAGCGGCAGGACGAAGGGGTTTGCGTCGTTGGACATGGCCGTGGACTTATCACGGACCGCCTTGTCGAATCATGTCGTTTGCGCTTCAGAACTTCTGCGAAAGCGTGACGAAGAAGGCGCGCCGCATGCCGAACTGAGGAGCACCCACGCCGACTCCCGTTCCGGTGCGGAGCTGATACTGGCCGTCGGTGACGTTGATCGC
>Ga0194131_10003307_pt1 | contig 25522 bp, 24 predicted proteins | sample TA2KigO120mmetaG_FD_148631 | JGI IMG/M metagenome (GOLD analysis project Ga0194131, IMG submission 148631) | Freshwater microbial communities from Lake Tanganyika, Tanzania - TA2015053 Kigoma Offshore 120m | ecosystem: Environmental > Aquatic > Freshwater > Lake | place: Tanzania: Lake... | reverse complement strand
GTCGTCTCGGACTATCGGCTGTTCCTCATCAGCACGATGATCATCGCCTCGATCGCCGTGCTGGGGCTCAACTTGCTGACCGGATTCAACGGCCAGTTTTCGCTCGGTCACGGCGCATTCTACGCGGTCGGCGCCTACACCGCGGCAGTCCTGATGGACCAGCTCAACGTACCCTACTGGGCGACGGTTCCCATCGCGGCCATCGTCTGCTTCATCGTCGGCTATCTGTTCGGGTTGCCGGCGCTCAAGCTCGAGGGCCACTATCTCGCGCTCGCGACCTTCGCGCTCGCGCTCGCGGTGCCGCAGATCCTGAAATACAAATGGCTCGAAGGCCTGACCGGCGGCGTGCAGGGCATCGTGCTGCCGAAGCCCGAGGTTCCGTTCGGGCTGCCGCTCAGCGAAGACCAGTGGCTGTACTATTTCTGCCTGTTCACCATGATCGTCCTGTTCTGGGCGGCCGCGAACATGCTCAACAGCCGCAGCGGACGGGCCATGATGGCGATCCGTGACCAGAACATGGCGGCCGAGACCACGGGCATCGACATCGCGCTCTACAAGACGGTCACCTTCGGCATCAGCGCCGCCTATACCGGCATCGCCGGCGCGCTGTCGGCGTCGGCCATCGCCTTCGTGGCGCCCGACAGCTTCAACATCTTCCTGTCCATCAAGTTCCTGATCGGCTTGGTGGTCGGCGGCATCGGTTCGCTCGCCGGTTCGGTGATCGGCGGCATCTTTTACGTGCTGGTCGACAATTCGGCCCAGGCGCTGTCGCAGTTCATCAAGAACGACCTCGGCCTGCAGTTCGACCTGTCGGCCTATGCGGTGTTCGGCGTGCTGTTGATCGCCATCATCTACCTCATGCCGATGGGCATCGCCGGCGGCATCTACCTGATGTGGCACAAGCTGCGGGGGGCGCGCTGAGGCGCGTACCCGGTTTCGGCAAGTCGACGAGTAGGGCTATAATCGATGGTGTAAAACCCCAGCCAGGGAGGAAGAGATGAAGACGAACAGGCGTACCTTCGTTGGCGGCATGTCGGCCGCAGCGGTGCTTTCGGGTAGCGGCGTAGCGTATTCGCAGAAGAAGTATGACGACGGTGCAACCGACAAGGAAATCAAGATCGGCAACACCAATCCTTACAGCGGGCCGGCGTCGGCTTACGGTGTCATCGGCAAGTGCATCGAAGCCTACTGGAAGAGCGTCAACGAAAAGGGCGGCGTCAATGGCCGCATGGTCAAGTTCATCACGCTGGATGACGGCTACAGCCCGCCCAAGACGGTCGAGATGGTGCGCCAGCTCGTCGAGCAGGAGAAGGTGCTCTGCCTGTTCAATACGCTGGGCACGCCGACCAACACGGCGATCCACCGCTACATGAACCAGCGCAAGGTGCCGCAGCTCTATGTCGCCACCGGCGCGTCCAAGTGGGGCAAGCCCAAGGAGTTCCCGTGGACGATGGGTTACCAGCCCGACTACCACACCGAGGCGGTGATCTACGCCAAGCACATCCTGGCCAACGTCAAGGATCCCAAGATCGCGGTCCTGATGCAGAACGACGACTACGGCAAGGACTACTGGGAGGGCTTCAAGGACGGCCTCGGCAAGGATGCCAACAAGGTCGTCAAGCACGTCACCTACGAGGTGACGGATCCAACGGTCGACAGCCAGACCATCCAGATGAAGGATTCCGGCGCCAACGTCTTCTTCAACATCTCCATTCCGAAGTTCGCCGCCCAGTCGATGCGCAAAGCGGCCGAGATCGGCTGGAAGCCTGTGCAGTATCTCAACAACGTGTCGGCGCAGGTCTCGACGACGATGAAGCCGGCCGGTTTCGAGAACGTGCAGGGCGTCATCACGGCGGCCTGGCTCAAGGACCCGACCGACAAGCAGTGGGAGAACGACGCCGAGATCAAGGCGTGGCGGGAGTGGATGAACAAGTACATGCCGGGCGCCAACCAGTCCGACGTGAACTACGTCTATGCCTACTCCGTCACCTTCCTGATGGAGCAGACGCTGAAGAAGTGCGGCGACAACCTGACGCGCGAGAACCTCATGCGCCAGGCGGCCAACTTCCAGAAGCTCAGGGTGCCGGGCCTGTTGCCGGGCATCACCGTCTCGACCAGCCCGACCGATTTCTACCCGGTCCAGGCAGTGCAGCTGCAGCGCTTCAAGGGCGAGTCGTGGGAGCTGTTCGGCGAAGTGCTGTCCGCCGAAGGCAGCTGAGCGGCCGCATCGCCGCCAGAAGATCGAAAGAATGGAAGGCCGCCCCTCGGGGCGGCCTTCCTGCTTGGCGCTTCAACGGCTGCGCTGCAGCGCCTGGCGGCACTCGGCGGTGTCGATGCGGCCGTCGTTGTCGACGTCGCAGCGCGCGAAGTTGTGGTCGGCCTGGACCATGAACTCGGCGAAGCTCACGAAACCGTCCTTGTCGGTATCCATGCGCTGGAAGAAGGCCGACTGGCGCCGCACCTGTTGATCGCTCGGCAGCACGCTGTTGCCCACCGCGGGCGTTCGGGCAAACAACTCTTCCGGCGTGAGCTTGCCGTCGCGGTTGGTATCGAGGCGCTTGAAGCGTGCCTCCTGGCCGGCTTTCCACTCGGCGCGATCGACCACGCCGTCCTTGTTGGTGTCGTAGCGCATGACACCGCGATCGTTCGGCGCGGTCTTGGCAGCAGCCGGCTCGTCCGGCGCCGCCCAGGCCGATCCGGCCAGCGCGAGCAGGGCGGCGGGCAGGGCAAGGAACTTCAACATGCGGTCTCTCCTTCCGATTGTATCAGGACGTGAATGTACTCGTTCCACGTCCCTTACTCCGCCGTCTAAGCGCCGATATAGTCGGCGCCGCGACTGAATTTGGGCGCTGTTGTGGTTTTGTTCTCGAGAGACTCCCATGGCCTATGACTACGATCTGTTCGTGATCGGCGCCGGCTCGGGCGGCGTGCGCGCCTCGCGCATTGCCGCGGGCCACGGCGCGCGCGTCGGCATCTGCGAGGACTATCGCGTCGGCGGCACCTGCGTGATCCGCGGTTGCGTGCCCAAGAAGCTCCTGGTCTACGGCTCGAAGTTCGCCCACGAGTTCGAGGATGCCGCGGCCTATGGCTGGACGCTGGCGGCACCCGGCCATTCCTGGCCGATCTTGCGCGACAACGTCGCCAAGGAGGTCGACCGCCTGAACGGCGTCTATATCCGCCTGCTCGAAGGCGCCGGCGTCAAGCTGCATATGGGCCGTGGCCGGCTGATGGACCGCCACACGATCGATGTCGGCGGCACAACGATCACGGCCGACAAGCTCCTGGTGGCGACGGGCGGCCACCCCGTTGTGCCGGACATCCCCGGCAGGCAATTCGCCATCACCTCCAACGAGGCCTTTCATCTGCCGGCGCTGCCCAAGCGCATTGCCATCGTCGGTGGCGGCTACATCGCCGTCGAGTTCGCCGGCATCTTCCACGGGCTGGGCAGCGAGGTCGCCATCGTGCTGCGGCGCGACCGCGTGCTGCGCGGCTTCGACGAGGAGTGCCGCGCTGCCGTCCACGACGCGTTGAAGGCATCGGGCATCACCATGCGGACCGAGACGCAGATCGCCCGCATCGAGGCGACCGGCGGCAAGGCGCCGTTCATCGTGCATACCGCGCAGGGCGGCTCCTTCGAGACTGATCTTGTGATGTACGCCACCGGCCGCACCGCCAACACGGCAGGCATCGGCCTGGAGAAAGTCGGGGTGCAGCTCGACAAGGCAGGCGCCATTGCGGTCGACGAATGGTCGAAGACGACCGCGCCCAATATCTGGGCGGTCGGCGACGTCACCGACCGCATCAATCTCACGCCGGTGGCGATCATGGAGGGCCACTGCTTCGCCGACACCGAGTTCGGCAAGAGGCCGCGCAAGCCCGACCATCGCGACGTGCCGTCGGCGGTGTTCTGCCAGCCCGAGCTCGCCAATGTCGGGTTGACCGAAGAGGAGGCGCGCTTGCGGCTGGGCGAGCTGCGCGTCTTCACCACGGCGTTCCGGCCGATGAAGTACACCCTGTCGGGCCGCCAGCAGCGCACCTTCATGAAGCTGATCGTCGAGGCGGCGACCGATCGCGTGGTCGGCGTCCACATGGTGGGCGATGACGCCGCCGAGCTGATCCAGGGCTTGGCGGTCGCGATCAAGGCGGGCGCCACCAAGGCCCAGTTCGACGCCACGGTCGGTATCCATCCGACCGCCGGCGAGGAGTTCGTCACCATGCGCACCGCACGGCCCGAGCCGGCCCCCAGCCGCCAGGCTGCCGAGTGATCCGTCCGCTGGAAATCTATCCACAGGGCGTATAGGTTCACCAGCCCGACGGGCGGTTGGCCGGTCGGGTCTCAGGAGGAGCGAATGACCGCGATTCAGGGCGCGGCTCGGACGGGCGCCAAAGCGCAGTCCCGCAGCGCAAGCGCCGCCGATTGGACGCCCACCAGCTGGCGCGGCCGGCCGGCGCAGCAGATGCCGGTCTATCCCGATGCCGCGCTGTTGGCCGGTGCGGAGGCGCGGCTGCGCCGCTACCCGCCGCTGGTCTTCGCCGGCGAGGCGCGCAAGCTCAAGGCGGCGCTCGCCAAGGTGGCGGCAGGCGATGCCTTCCTGCTGCAGGGTGGCGACTGCGCCGAGAGTTTCCAGGACTTCACTGCGAACACCATCCGCGACACGTTCCGCGTGCTCTTGCAGATGGCCGTCGTGCTGACCTACGGCGCCGGCGTGCCGGTGGTGAAGGTCGGCCGCATGGCCGGCCAGTTCGCCAAGCCGCGCTCGTCCAATGTCGAAAAGATGGGCGACGTCGAGCTGCCGTCCTATCGTGGCGACAACGTCAACGGCTTCGAGTTCACCGCCGAATCGCGCCTGCCCGATCCCGAGCGCATGGTGCAGGCCTACAACCAGTCGGCCGCCACCCTCAACCTGCTGCGTGCTTTCGCCCAGGGCGGCTACGCCGACCTCCACGAGGTCAACCGGTGGAACCTCGACTTCGTGCGCAATTCACCGGCGTCGGAGCGTTACCATGACCTCGCCGCCCGCCTCGACGAGACGTTGAACTTCATGGCGGCCTGCGGTCTCACCTCGGCGACCACGCCGCAGATCGCCGAGACCGACTTCTTCACCAGCCACGAAGCGCTGCTGCTGCCCTACGAAGAGGCGCTGACCCGCGTCGATTCGACGTCGGGCGACTGGTACGATTGCTCGGCGCACATGCTGTGGATCGGCGACCGCACGCGCCAGCCCGACGGTGCACATGTCGAGTTCCTGCGCGGCGTGCGCAATCCGCTGGGCTTCAAGGCCGGCCCATCGCTCACGGCCGACGATTTCCTGCGCCTGACCGAGGCGCTCAACCCGGCGAACGAGCCCGGCCGCATCGTCATCATCAGCCGGATGGGAGCGGACAAGGTGGGCGACAAGCTGCCCGAGCTGTTGCGCGCCGCCAAGAAGGAGGGTCGCTCGATCGTGTGGTCGTGCGATCCGATGCACGGCAACACCGTGACCGCGGCCAACGGCAGGAAGACTCGTCATTTCGACGCCATCTTGAGCGAGGTGAGGGCGTTCTTCGCCGCGCACCGCGCCGAGGGCACGCACCCCGGCGGCGTGCATTTCGAGATGACCGGCCAGGAGGTCACCGAGTGCGTCGGCGGGGCGACGGACATCACGGTCGACAATCTCAACGAACGCTACGAGACGCAGTGCGACCCCAGGCTCAATGCCAGCCAGGCGCTCGAGCTTGCCTTCCTGCTGGCTGAGCAACTCAAGGCCGAGCGCCTGTCGGTCGCGCGCGCCCGCGCCGCGACCTGAGGAAAGAGCGGCGGTCGGAAGCGGAGGAGGGCCGATGACGCATCCGAGCGACGGCGAGATCGAGCGCTATACCGATCACTACTTCAATCGCACCAAGCAGGTGATCGGCCGCTTCGGCGACAGCCGCGTCACCTATGCGATCTTCATGCGCCGGCCGGTCGTCTTCGCGCCGCGGCTGGCACTGCAGTGGCTGGAGGAGCTCGGCCGCTCGCGCAACACCGCGGTCGAGCTCGACCTGCGCTATGGCGAGGGCAAGTGGGTCGGTGCAGGCGAGCCGATGATGTACATCACCGGCTCGTTCTTCCATCTCGTCGACCTCGAGACGATCTTCCTGCAGAAGCTCGGACCGGCCTGCGTCGCCGCCTACAACGCCTGGACGATGTGCGCCGACATGCCCAAGACGGCCTTCCTCGCCATGGATGCGCGCCATTGCGCCGGTCAGGAGATGGCCGAGATGATGGCCTACGCCGCCTCGGTCGGATCGGCACGCGCCAAGCGCAAGGTCGGCGCCGTGGGCTTCATCGGCAACGCCACCCACGCCACGGCGCACTTCTTCGGCCGCGACCAAGGGCTCGGCACCATGCCACACGCGTTGATCGGCTATGCCGGCTCGACCGTGCGGGCGGCCGAGATGTACCACGAGACCTTCCCCGGCGAGCCGATGACCGTCCTGGTCGACTACTTTGCGCGCGAGATCTCCGATTCGCTCGAAGTCTGCCGGCGCTTCGCCGAGCTGGCGGCCAAAGGGATGCTGTCGCTCAGGCTCGACACCACCGGCGGCCGCTACATCGAGGGGCTCGATCCCGCATCGTCCTATGCCGTGCTCGAGCGATTCTCGCCCGAATCGATCCGCGGCTACCGCAGCGAGGAAGAGCTTCGCTTCCTGGTCGGCACCGGCGTCTCGGCCGCGGCGATCTTCCATCTACGCGCCGCGCTCGACCGCGCCGGCTTCGACAAGGTCAAGATCGTCGCTTCGTCGGGCTTCGGCCCGGCCAAGTGCCGCGTCATGGCCGAGGCCAAGGCGCCGATCGACGTCGTGGGCTCGGGCTCGTTCCTGCCTTCGAACTGGACCGAGACCTATGCCACCGCCGACATCGTCGAGTATGACGGCGCCAGGCGCGTCAAGATCGGCCGCGAGTTCCTGCATCGCGGCAAGCCCAACGGCCGTGTCAAGCCGCTGTAGGAAGTCTACCCGACGACGAAGCTCTGATACATGAAGCGCAGGTCCTGGGTTTCCTGCGGCGTGATCTCACCGTCGAGGACGCGGGCTTCCCAGGTGCGCAGCTTGCGCTTGATCTCCGACGGCGTGCGGGGGCTCAGCAGCACCATGAAGAACTGCTCGTGCGGCGACAGCTCGCGCTCGCGGCGGTAGCCGAACGGGCCGGCGCCGATCGTCCGGGCCGCCGGCATCGGTTCGTTGCGGTTCTCGATCTGCGGCGCCAAAACGTCGTCCCAAGTGAGGCCGGCCTCGCGTATCATGGTCGAGGCGAGCTTGGCCGCCGCCAGCGCCTCGCCGGCATTGGCGCTGTCGAGAATCTCCAGGACCTTCACCAGGGTGGCGCGGTTGAATGTCGACATCGTCTTCCGCTCCATCACCGCCGCCGCTCCGAGGGGTCGGATCGAACGGCCTGTGCGTCTTTCACTATTGGATGAGCAAGCGGCTCTAAACCGTTACAACATATAGCTGTATCTTCCGTGGATCAAGATAGACCCCCAGCCGTCGCTACAGCGGCTTTTCCAGCATATTTGGTCGGCCTGGCGACATGGTTCGTGCCGCTCGGCGTGCAGATGGTGCTGTTCCCCTGGCTGGTCGCTGTCGTGTTGCGCATGGATGCGTTTGCCGTCGGCCTGGCCCAGGCCGCCCTGATGGCGCCGGGATTGCTGTTCCTGCCGTTGGGCGGACTGGTGGCCGATCGCGGCAACGCCCGCCGCCTGCTGCTGCGCTATCACCTGTTCTACGCCGTGCCGCCGCTGCTGCTGGCAGTGGTGCTGACCGCCGGCGGCCTCAGCTATCCGTTGCTGATCGCCTACGGCGTCGTGGTCGGCGCGATCAGCGCCTTCGCCGTGCCGGCCCGCGATGCGCTCCTGCCGGCGGTCGTGAAGACCGGTGACCTGCCGCGCGCGGTGGCGCTGGTGACCGCGCTGCAGTTCGTCGGCCAGCTGCTCGGCATTGCCGTTGCCTCATTGGCCGATCGTTTTGGCGCGGCCCCGCTGCTCGTCTTCAACGCTGCCTCGCTGCTGCTGGGCTGCCTGGTGGTGCTGCGGTTGCCCGACTCGGCGCCGCATCCGACTGCCGAGCGCGGCGGATTCTGGCGCAGCCTTGCCGAGGGCGTGGCGGAAGCCGCCAAGTCCGATCAGCTTTGGCCGGTGCTGCTGTTGAATTTCGGCATCGGCGTCTTCTATGTCGGCCCGTTCATGGCGGTGATGCTGCTGGTCGTGCGCGACATCTACGCCGGCGGTGCGCTCGAGCTGTCCTACGTCAACCTGGCCTTCTGGGCCGGCACCATCGCGGCCAGCATGGCCTTGGCCGACCTCGCCCGGCGAGTGACGCGGCGTGGCCGACTGCTCGCCGTGGCACTCACCATCGGCGCGGTGGTCCTGGCGGCGATGTCGACGCTGCCGCCGTTCGCGGCGTTCGCCGCCCTGATCCTGGTGTGGGGCGTCGGCGCCGGCATCACCATGACCCAGGGCCGCACCATCGTGCAGATCGTCTCGCCGCCCACCCATCGCGCGCGGCTGATGTCGTTGTTCCAGTTGGGCTTCGGTGGCGGCGGCCCGATCGGCTCGCTACTGACCGGCTCGATCTGTGCGGTGTGGGGCGAGAAGGCGGCAATGTTGCTGCCCGCTCTCGCCATGGCCCTGCTGATCGTCTTCGTGCTGGTGCGCTCGCGGCTGTGGACGATGCGAACGGTGGAGTAGGAGCCTACTCGGCCGACGCTTACTCGGCTGCCTGGCGCAGCCCCAGCCCGAGCGTCTGCCAGACGTCCTGCAATGCTGCGACCAGGCGGTCCATGTCGCGATCGCCGTGCTCGGGCGTCGGCGTCAGCCGCAGTCGCTCGCTGCCGCGCGGCACGGTCGGGTAGTTGATCGGTTGGACGTAGATTTCGTGGCGGTCGAGCAAAAGGTCGCTCGCCTGCTTGCACAAGGTCGCGTCGCCCACGAACAGCGGCACGATATGGGTGGCCGACGGCATCACCGGCAATCCCACGCGCGCCAGCTCTCGTTTCAGTCGCAGAGCGCGTTCCTGGTGCCGAACGCGCAGCTCGGGATGGCTGCTGACGTGGCGCACGCTGGCCAGGGCGGCCGCGGCGATGGCGGGCGGCAACGAGGTCGTGAAAATGAAGCCCGCGCCGCAGGAACGCACGAAGTCGACGGTCGCCGCCGACGCCGCGATATAGCCGCCGATCACGCCGAAAGCCTTGGCGAGCGTGCCCTGCACGATGTCGACCTTGTCGAGCACGCCGTCGCGCTCGGCCACGCCCGCGCCGCGCCGGCCGTACATGCCGACGGCATGCACCTCGTCGAGATAGGTGAGGGCGCCATGACGATGAGCGACATCGCAGATCTCGCCGATCGGCGAGACATCGCCGTCCATCGAGTAGACCGATTCGAAGGCCACGACTTTGGGCGTCGCAGGGTCGGCGCCGGCCAGCAGTTCCTCGAGATGGTCGACGTCGTTGTGGCGGAAGATGCGGCGCGCGGCGCCCGAGTGGCGGATGCCGGCGATCATCGAGGCATGGTTCGACGCGTCGGAGTACAGCTCGCAACCCGGCAGCATGGCGCCGAGCGTCTGTAGCGTCGTTTCGTTGGCGACATAGCCCGATGTGAAGACCAGTGCGGCGTCCTTGCCGTGCAGGGCCGCCAGCTCGCGTTCGAGCTCGGCGTGCAGGCGATTGGTGCCCGAGATGTTGCGCGTGCCGCCGGCGCCCGAGCCTTGCGCTTCGATCGCGCCACGCATGGCTTCGACCACCGCGGGATGTTGGCCCATGGCGAGATAGTCGTTGCTGCACCACACGGTGACATCGCGCGGCGGCCGGCCGTCGCGATGCAAGCGCGCACGGGGGAACGCGCCGACGATACGCTCGAGCTCGGCGAAAGTGCGGTAACGGCCCTCGGCGCGCAGTCGATCGAGATGCCCCGAGAAGAAAGCCTCGTAGTCCATTGCTTCGTCCCCGGGCGAGATGATAGCCCGGCCATGGCTTCCCCATAGAGGCTTTTGGTCGCGGCACGCTTTGATTTCCCTCAACAGGGCCGAGGTTCCATCGCGGTCACACGGAATCGTGATAGAAGCGGGAATGGACGCCATCGAAGCCGAACCGCTGGCGACCGCCTTGGCGGCGATCGCAGCCGGTGATCGCGGGGCGCTGGCCGAGCTCTGTCGGTTGACCGCGCCGCGGTTGCTTGGGGTGGCGCTGCGCGTCCTGCGTCGCCAGGACGCGGCCGAGGACGTTCTGCACGAGGCCTACCTCTCGGTTTGGCAGCGTGCCGCCCAGTATTCGGCCGATCGCGGCCAGGCCTGGGCGTGGCTCGCCATGATTGTCCGCAATCGGGCGATCGACCGCCTGCGTCAAGAATCGCGTCGCGGCGAGGAGGAGCTTGCATCCGAAGACGCCACGCCGGACGTACTCGTCATGGATGACGTGTCGATGCGCGGCATGACGGCGGATATCTCGCGTTGCCTCGGCGGCTTGCCCGGCGATCACCGGCGGGCGATCCTGCTGGCGGCGCAGTATGGCCTCAGCCACGATGAGATCGCCCGCCGGCTGGGACGGCCGCTGGGAACGGTGAAGAGCTGGATCCGTCGCGGGTTGGCCGACTTGCGAGAGTGTCTCGAGGCATGAACGAGTCCGATCTCGACACCATCGCTGGCGAGTACGTGCTGGGTACCTTGGCCGGGCCCGAGCGCGACGATTTCGAACGCCGCCTGCAGGCGGATCACGCGGCGCGCCGCGCCGTCGATGCCTGGAGCGCGCGCGTCGGCGCGATGCTCACGGCGCCGCCGGCCGCGCCATCGGCCGGCCTTTGGCAGCGCATCGAGGCATCGATCGACGAGCGGCAGGCCGTCGATTTCGGCGGCGTCAATGTGCGCGCTGCCGATGGCGAATGGATCGAGATCGCGCCCGGTGCTGCCACCAAGAAATTGTTCGTCGACCGCACCGCCGGCCGCTGGAGCTTCCTGCTGCGCCTGGCACCCGGCGCCGTCGTGCCGCGCCATGTCCACAAGGGCTTCGAGGAATGCATGGTCGTGTCCGGCGACATGGCGCTGGGTGACACGGTGTTCTTCGCCGGCGACTACCATCTGGCCCGACCCGACACGACGCATCCGCCGCTCACCAGTCGCGGCGGCGGCCTGGTGTTCATCCGCGCTCCGATCGACACGCACCTCTGACGCCAGAGATTTGTTTGCGGCCTCACGTGCCTGCAAGTGCCGGCGCGCGTCGCACTCACACGCACGTGATGGCGGCCGTGTGCATCCGCATCGGCGGCGCGGCGCGTATTCGGGGGGAGAGCAGACAGTCGGTCGTGCTCGGTAATTCTCCTTGGAGGGATGCATGTCTCAAGTAATCGATCTTCGTCGGCGCGGCCTGTTGCGCGCGTCCGGCGTCACCGTGCTGTCGGCCTCGGCCGTGGCCTTGCTCGCCGGCTGCGAGAAGATGGCCGTCGCGCAGTCGGGCAACACCGCCAACGATGTCGGCATTCTCAACACCGCCTTGGCGCTCGAGAACGAGGCGATCAGCGCCTATCAGATCGGGGCGCAGAGCGGGCTTCTGCAGAAGCCGGTGCTGGACGTCGCCGTGCTGTTCCAGACCCACCACAAGGAGCATCGCGACGCGTTGATCGCCACCATCCGCAAGCTTGGCGGCACGCCAGTCGCGGCCAAGAGCGACGCCGAGGTGGCGCAGGCGCTCAATGCCGCGGCGCTCAAGAACCAGGCCGACGTGCTGCGGCTCGCACAGCGTCTCGAGAAGGGCGCGGCCAATGCCTATATCGGCGTCATCCCGTCGTTCGGTGATCGCGCATTGGCGCAGGTCTCGGCGCGTCTGGCCGCCGACGAGGTCATGCACTGGACCGTGCTCAGCCAGGCGCTGAAGGATCCGCTGCCGGCCAAGGCGCTGAGCTTCGGAGCGTGATCGTGCGCCGGCTGGCCCTCGCGCTGGCGGCGTCCCTGGTGTTGGCCGCGGCGTCCGATCGGGCCGCCGCGGCCGATGCCCAGCGCGGCCAAGAGCTTTACGAATCGCGCTGCGGCGGCTGCCATTCGCTCGACGCCAATCGGGTCGGTCCGGCGCATCGCGGCGTCTACGGCCGCAAGGCTGGGTCGGCGCCGAACTTCGCCTACTCGACGGCGGTGAAGAACTCGACCGTGGTGTGGGAGGACAGGACGCTCGACGCCTGGCTCACCAACCCTCAAGCCGTGATCCCCGGTCAGCGCATGAACTTCCGCGTCGCACTGCCCGAAGATCGCACCGACATCATCGCCTACCTGCGCCAGCAGTCGGGCAAATGAACGACTACCCCGGCACCGACCCGCGTGCCGGGTAGGGCGGGAGCGCTTCGGCCGCATCCCCTGTTCGACGCGCTTCCGCCCGCCTTCTCCTCAGGCCACGAGGGCGGCGATCAACGCCACCGACAGAAACAGCGACACCGACAGCAGGGGGAGCGCGCCCAGCCAGCGGGTGGCGGATGGCAGGCCGTCCCAGTGACGCAGCGTCGGCACTGCCGCCGCCAGCGCGAACAATACGCCGAGCAGCCAAAAACCGAATGCCAGCGGCCAGGCGACATTGGTCTGGTCGGCCGAGAATTCGGCGATGCCGAGACCCACGAACGCCGGCGGCACGGCCGCCGTGAACAAGGCGACCGCCCAGATGGCGCGACTGCGGATGCGCTGGCCGGTGCCGAGCGGCGCCGAGCGTCCGTCCACGTCGGCAGAGGCGTCAGCCCTTGAAGTGGCCCTCCGCCTTGAGGTCGGTCAGGGTGGCATCGAGCGACTGGCGCACGCGGCCGAACAGGTCGGCGAGTTCCGTCTCGTTGATGATCAGCGGCGGGCAGATCGCCACCCGGTCGCCCATGTTGCGGATGAACAGGCCGCGCGCCACGGCGTGGTTGTAGACGCGGTTGCCGGCGCCCACCGTCGCCATGTCGAACGGCGCCCTGGTCTTCTTGTCGGCCACCACTTCCAGCGCGCCGAACATGCCGACGCCCATCGCCTCGCCGACCAACGGATGGTCGGCGAACGACTGGATGTGCTTCTGGAACACCGGGCTCATGCGCTTGGCATGGCCGTACAGGTCGATCTCGTCGTAGATCTTCTGCGCCTCGAGGGCGACGGCGGCTGCCACCGGATGGCCCGAGTAGGTGAAGCCGTGGCCCCAGGTGCCGATCTTGCCGCTCTCGCTCTTCAGCGCCTGGTAGACGCGCTCGTTCACCATCACCGCCGAGATCGGCAGGAACGACGCCGACAGTGCCTTGGCGCAGGTCAGGATATCGGGCTTGATGTTGAGCGTCTGGCAGCCCCAGACACTGCCGGTCCGGCCGAAGCCGCAGATCACCTCGTCGGCGATGAATAGCATGTCGTACTTGGCGCACACCGCCTGGATTTTCTCGTAATAGCCCTTAGGCGGCACGATGACGCCGCCGGCGCCCAGCACCGGCTCGCAGATCATGGCCGCGACCTGGTCGGCGCCGCCTTCCTTGGCGATCAGCGCCTCCAGCTCCTCGGCGCAGCGTGTCGCGAACTGCTCCTCGCTCTCGCCGTCCTTGCCGTTGCGGTAGTAGTGCGGCGTCAGCGTGTGGAAGAAGCCGGGCAGCGGCACGTCGAACGAGCGGTGATTGTTGGGCAAGCCGGTCAGGCTGGCCGACGCGAGCGTGATGCCGTGGTAGCCCTTGAGCCGCGAGATGATCTTCTTCTTGGCCGGCCGGCCAAGCGCATTGTTCATGTACCACACCATCTTGACGACGGTGTCGTTGGCCTCCGAGCCCGAGTTGGCGAAGAACACCTTCGACATCTCGACGGGCGCCATTTGCTTCAGCTTCTCGGCAAGGTCGATGGCGGGTTCGTGGCTGCGGTGGTGGAAGGCGTGGTAGTAGGGCAGCTGCTTCATCTGCTCATACGCCACGCGCGCCAATCGCTCGTTGCTGAAGCCCAGCGCCGCCGACCACAGGCCGGCCATGCCCTCGATGTATTCCTTGCCATCGTCGTCGACCACATAGATGCCGCGACCGCGCACGATGGTGAGCGGCCCGATGGTCTCGTGCTTGTCGAGATTGGTCTGCGGGTGCAGATGGTGCGCAATGTCGCGGGCGGCATTGGAGTTGCCGCGGAAGCTGCGTGAGACGTCGTTCATGGCCGCACCCCGAGAAAAAGTAGCCGATGCGGCACGATACCGGCCTTTCGTGGGCACTGTCCAACCGAGGCGGCCATGCAAAAAATTTGGGCAATTGACGGCCCCCAGCCCGCCGTGCAACGTGGGGCAGGTATGCGCATGCGCATAGCTCGACACTCGGGGAGTTCGAATCGGCGCGGCCGTGGGCGTCGCGTCCAGAAGGGGTAACACGATGAGCTTTAGATTCCGTCATTCCTTGGCGCTGACTGCACTCGTCTGCGCCGGTTTCGGCGCCGTGGCGGCCGAAGCCAAGACCTTCCGCTGGGCCAATGCGGGCGATGTCAGCTCGATGGACCCATACGCACGTAACGAGACGTTCCTGCTGACCTTCACCTCGAACATCTACGATCCGCTGATCCGCCGCGACAAGGATCTCAAGCTCGAGCCGGCGCTGGCGGTGAAGTGGGGCCAGGTCGACAAGACCACCTGGTTCTTCGACCTGCGCCAGGGCGTGAAGTTCAGCGACGGCACGCCGTTCACCGCCGCCGACGTGGTGTTCTCGCTCAACCGGGCCAACGGCCCGGGCTCGAACATGGGCGGCAACTTCGTGTCGGTGAAGGAGATCAAGAAGATCAACGATCACCGCGTCGAGGTGATCACCAAGTACCCCGATCCGCTGCTCGCCGACAAATGGGCGGCGCTCGCCATGATGTCCAAGGCGTGGGCCGAGAAGAACAACGCCCTCAACTCGGCGGACATGACCAAGAACGAGGAGAACTTCGCGACCCGCAACGCCATGGGTACGGGCGCCTTCATGCTGAAGGAGCGCCGCGCCGGCGAGCGCACCGTGCTCGTGCCCAATCCCAACTGGTGGGACAAGCCGCAGCACAATCTGACCGAAGTGATCTTCACGCCGGTCGCCAACCCAGCGACACGCGTCGCCGCCATCAAGGCGGGCGACATCGACATGATGTACGAAGTGCCGCCGGCCGACACCGAGTCGCTGAAACGCGATGCCAACGTCAAGGTGCTCGAGGGCCCCGAGACGCGCGTGGTGTTCCTGGGCTTCGACACCGAGCGGCCGGAGCTGCTCGAGTCCAACGTCAAGGGCAAGAACCCGTTCAAGGACAAGCGGGTCCGCGAGGCCATCCATCGCTCGATCGACGTCCAGGCGATCAAGCGCACGGTGATGCGCGGCCAGTCGTTCCCGACCAACTTGATGGTGGCGCCCGGCATCAACGGCTACGTCAAGGCGCTCGACAACCGGCCGGCCCTGCTGAAGCCCGAAGACGCCAAGAAGCTCCTCGCCGACGCGGGCTACCCGAATGGCTTCGAGGTCGGCATGGATTGCCCCAACGACCGCTACGTCAACGACGAGAAGATCTGCCAGGCGGCGGTGGCCATGCTGGCGCGCATCGGCATCAAGGTGAACCTGCTCGCCCAGACGCGCAGCAAGTACTTCGCCAAGATCCTGCGCAAGGGCGACTACAAGCCGGGCGAGACGAGCTTCTACATGCTCGGTTGGTCGCCGGCCAGCACCTACGACGTGCACAACGTCTTCGAGCAGCTCATCCAGACGCCGAGCAACGTCACCAAGAAGGGCCTGTTCAATGCCGGCGGCTACTCCAATCCGGAGGTCGACAAGCTCGCCGATGCCATGGAACAGGAGACCGACAAGGCCAAGCGCGACGCGATGATCGCCCAGGCGACCAAGCTTTACGTCGACGACTACGCCTACATCCCGCTGCACCAGCAGGCGGTCGTGTGGGCGGCGCGCAAGAACATCGAGCTGGTCCAGCTCGCCGACAACTCCTTCCCGCTGCGCTTCGTGACGGTGAAGTAGCCAGTCGTCTTCGTCGCCCCCTCATGCTCCTCTCCCCCTGGCGAGGGAGAGGAGCTCGAGTGCAGGGAAGGCGGCACAGACGCCCAAACGCTCGTTCCGTTTTGCCGCCAATCCTGCTAGGCCTGCGGCCGAGCCGACCGATCAACCGATGCTTGCTTTCATCCTGCGACGCCTGCTGCAGTCCATCGCCGTCCTGTTGACGGTGGGCTTGGTGGCGTTCGCGCTGTTCCGCTATGTCGGCGACCCGATCAACGCCATGGTCGGCCAGGACACCTCTATGGAGGAACGCGAGACCCTGCGCGAGAAGCTCGGTCTCAACGATCCAGCGCCCATCCAGTTCCTGGTCTTCATCGGCAACGCCGCGCGCGGCAAGTTCGGCCTGTCCTACCGCACTTCCGAGCCGGTCGGCCGGATGATCCTGGAGCGCGTACCGGCGACCCTCGAACTGTCGATCTGCGCCGCCCTGTTCGCACTCCTGGTCGGCGTGCCGATGGGCGTCTACACCGGCCTCTATCCACGACACTGGCTCAGCCAACTCTTCCAGGCGGTGTCGCTGATCGGCATCTCGTTGCCGACCTTCCTGATTGGCATCCTGCTCATCCTGATATTCGCCGTGTGGTTGCGGCTGTTGCCGTCGTTCGGCCGCGGCGAGACCGTCGATCTCGGCTGGTGGACGACCAACTTCCTCACCTGGAAAGGGATCCAGGCACTCATCCTGCCTTCGATCACGCTCGGCCTGTTTCAGCTCACGCTGCTGATGCGGCTGGTGCGTTCGGAGATGCTCGAGGTCATGCGCACCGACTACATCAAGTTCGCGCGGGCCCGCGGCCTCACCAACCGCGCCATCAATTTCGGCCACGCGCTCAAGAACACGCTGGTTCCGGTCATCACCGTGGCCGGCCTGCAGCTCGGCGCCATCATCGCCTTCGCGATCGTCACCGAGACGGTGTTCGCCTGGCCGGGCGTCGGCCAGCTCTTCATCCAGTCGGTGCAGTTCGCCGATATCCCGGTAATGGCCGCCTACCTGCTGCTGATCGGGCTTCTGTTCGTCCTCATCAACCTCACGGTCGACCTGCTCTACTTCGCGGTCGACCCGCGTCTGCGCGGCCAGGGCATGGCGCGCCCGGCGGGACACTGAGATGGCCGTCGTTGTGGCCGATTGGCTGAAGCGCGCCGCCGATTCCGACATTTGGTGGAGCTTCAAGTCCTCGCCGCTCACCATCGCGGCAACCGCCGTCACCCTGCTGATCGTGGCGCTCGCCTTCCTCTCACCGGTGCTGGCGCCGCACACGCCGTTCGACCCGGCGACGCTGAGCTTGAGCGACGGGCTGCGTCCGCCGGCGCTGCTGTCGGCCGACGGTGACTGGACCTATCCGCTGGGTACCGACGAACAGGGCCGCGACGTGCTGTCGTCGATCATGTACGGCACCCGGCTGTCGCTGGTCGTCGGCCTCGCCTCGGTCGTGGTGGCCATGCTGCTCGGCATCACGCTGGGCCTGGTCAGCGGCTATTTCGGCGGCACCATCGACGCGGTGATCATGCGCATCGCCGACGTGCAGCTCACCTTCCCGGCAATCCTGGTGGCGCTGCTGATCGACGGCATCGTGCGCAGCGTGATCTCGGTCAAGCGCCACGACGAGATCGCCCTGTTCGTCATCGTCGGCGCCATCGGGCTGTCGTTCTGGGTGCAGTATGCCCGAACCGTGCGCGGCTCGGTGATGGTCGAGAAGAACAAGGAGTACGTACAGGCGGCCCGCGTCATCGGCCTGTCGCCGCCGCTCATCATGGTGCGTCACGTGCTGCCCAACGTCACCGGGCCGGTGCTGGTGATCGCCACCATCAACCTCGGCCTCGCCATCATCACCGAGGCGACGTTGTCGTTCCTGGGTGTCGGGTTGCCGCCGACCGAGCCCTCCCTCGGCACGCTCATCCGTCTCGGTAACGAGGTCCTGCAGTCGGGCGACTGGTGGATCACCGTGTTTCCGGGCGTCACCCTCGCCGCGCTGGTGCTGGCGGTCAACCTCCTGGGCGATTGGCTGCGCGACGCCCTCAACCCCAAGCTCCGCTGATGGCCGCTCCGTCGAACAATCCGCCGCTCCTCGAAGTGAAGAACCTGCGTGTCGAGTTCCCGACACGCCGTGGCACGCTGCTTGCCGTCGACGACGTGTCGTTCGACATCGCGCCCGGCGAGGTGCTGGGCGTGGTAGGCGAGTCCGGCGCCGGCAAGTCGCTGACCGGCAATGCCATCATCGGCCTGCTCGAGCCGCCGGGCCGGATCGCCGGCGGCGAGGTCCGCCTGGAGGGCCGGCGCATCGACGACCTGCCTTACGAAGAGATGCGCAAGGTGCGCGGCGCCAAGATCGGCGCCATCTTCCAGGACCCGCTGACCAGCCTCAATCCGCTCTATTCGGTCGGCCGCCAGCTCGTCGAGACCATCCAGACCCACCTGCCGCTGTCGGCCGGTCAGGCGCGGACCCGCGCCCTCGACCTTCTCAAGGAGGTCGGCATTCCAGCGGCGGAGAGCCGCATCGACCACTATCCGCACCAGTTCTCCGGCGGCATGCGTCAGCGCGTGGTGATCGCGCTCGCCCTCTGCGCCGACCCGCGCCTGATCGTGGCCGACGAGCCGACGACGGCGCTCGACGTGTCGATCCAGGCGCAGATCATCGCGCTCTTGAAGCGGCTCTGCCGCGAGCACAAGACCGCCGTCATGCTGGTCACCCACGACATGGGCGTGATCGCCGAGACCGCCGACCGCGTGGCCGTCATGTATGCCGGCCGCATCGTCGAGATCGGCCCGGTACGCGACGTCGTCAAGCACGCCAAGCATCCCTACACCAAGGGTCTGATGGGCTCGATCCCGAGCCTGGGCATTCGCCACGATCGGCTGACCCAGATCGATGGCGCCATGCCGCGGCTGACCGAGATCCCGCCCGGTTGCGCCTTCAATCCGCGCTGCACCGAGCGCGGCCGGCGCTGTCTCGGCGAGCGACCCGACCTGATGGCGGCCGGCGCCACGCGCGCGGCCTGCTGGCTGCACGAGCGCGGCGGCGTCGGCACCGCCGTAACCAAGGAGCTGGCCGATGCCTGATGGCGGTAGCCAGTTCGTCCGCCTCGCCGGACTGAAGCGTTACTTCGACGTGTCGGCGCCGTGGCTGGTGCGGGTGATCGAAGGCAGGCCGCGCCAAATCGTGCAGGCGGTCGACGGCGTCGACATCGAGATCGCCAAAGGCGAGACCTTTTCGCTGGTCGGCGAATCGGGCTGCGGCAAGTCGACGGTGGCGCGCCTCGTGGTTGGGCTCTACCCGCCGACCGACGGTTCGATCGCGTTCGACGGCAACGACATGACGGCCCGCCGCAGCCAAGCAGAGATGGCCGCGCTGCGGCGGCGCATGCAGATGATTTTCCAGGATCCCTATGCCAGCCTCAATCCGCGCTGGCGGGTGTTCGACATCGTAGCCGAGCCGATTCGCGCCTTTGGTCTAGCCAAAGGCAAGACCGACCTCGAGGCCCGTGTCGGCGAGCTGCTGCGCCAGGTGCGGCTGACCCCAGCCGACGGTGCGAAGTATCCGCACGAATTCTCCGGCGGTCAGCGCCAGCGCATCTCGATTGCCCGTGCGCTCGCCAGCGAGCCGGAGTTCCTGGTGTGCGACGAGCCGACCTCGGCGCTCGACGTGTCGGTGCAGGCGCAGATTCTCAACCTGATGGTCGACCTGCAGCGGCGGCTGAAGCTCACCTACCTCTTCATCAGCCACAACCTTGCGGTCGTCTATCACATCTCGACTCGAGTCGGCGTCATGTATCTCGGCCGCTTGGTCGAGGTGGCGCCGACCGAGACGCTGTTCCGTCGGCCCAAGCATCCCTATACGCGCATGCTGCTCGACACCATTCCCGATCTCGACATGAGCGGCCGCCAACGCGCGCCGGTGGCGGGCGAGGTGCCGAGCCCGATCGACCCGCCGTCGGGCTGCACGTTCCATCCGCGCTGCCCGTTCGCCACCGATCGTTGCAAGGCCGAACGACCCAGGCCGATTGCCGTCGACGGCGGCACGGTGGCGTGCCACGCCATCGAGGAAGGACGGCTGGCCGTCGAGGAGCGAAGCTACGCCGCCGCGACCTGATTGGCGGCCGTCTCGCGGGTTTTGTCGCCGCCAGTTTGTAGCCGTCCGAGTGCAATAAATTCAGGCTTTGGCCATCCTAGTGAAGGTTGTTTGCGCGGAGCGCTGCGGTGTCGCCGCGGCGGTGGAAGGCGCGAGCCTCTCGCGGCGGGCCTCAAGGCGGGCCTCTCGCGGCGGGCATCTATAGCAAAACGGGGACCAGCTCCTCGACGGCGCGACGGTCGTCGTCGAGTAAAATCTGCACGGCGCCTGATGTGCGTGCGTGCATGCTCGACGCGCTTGCACTTTGGCTGCACTACCGTACGATCCAGCGGCATTTTTTTTGGAGAATTCCCGGATGCCGGTCATCAATCGCATTGCTTCCTTTCACAAGGACATGACCGCCTGGCGCCACGACATCCACAAGCATCCGGAGACGGCGTTCGAGGAGGTGCGGACGGCCGACGTCGTGGCCGACAAGCTGAAGTCGTTCGGCGTCGAGGTCCATCGCGGGCTCGCCAAGACCGGCGTGGTCGGCGTGCTGCGCGCCGGCAACGGCAAGCGGGCGATCGGGTTGCGCGCCGACATGGACGCGCTCGACGTGCACGAGACCAACGACTTCGCCCATAAGTCGTCGATCCCCGGCAAGATGCACGCCTGCGGCCACGACGGCCATACCGTGATGCTGCTGGGAGCCGCCAAGTACCTGGCCGAGACCAAGAACTTCGACGGCACGGTCTATTTCATCTTCCAGCCGGCCGAGGAGAACGAGGGCGGCGGCCGCGTCATGGTCGAGGAGGGGCTGTTCGACAAGTTCCCCTGCGAAGGCGTCTACGGCATGCACAACATCCCGGGCATCCCGATCGGCCGCTTCGCCGTCCGCCCCGGTCCGATGATGGCGGCCTACGATATTTTCGAAGTTGTCGTGAAGGGCGTCGGCGCCCACGGCGCCATGCCGCATCACGGCATCGATCCGGTGGTGGTCGGCAGCCATATCGTGACGGCGCTGCAGTCGATCGTGGCGCGCAACGTCGATCCGATGGACACGGCCGTGGTCTCGACCACCCAGATCCATGCTGGCGACACCTGGAACGTGATCCCGCAGGAATGCACCCTGCGCGGCACCGTGCGCACCTTCAAGAAGTCGGTGCAGGACATGATCGAGCAGCGCATCGAGAAGGTCGCGCGCAACGTCGCGGCAGGCTTCGGCGCCGAGGTGACCAAGTGGCGCTACGAGCGGCGCTACCCGGCGACTGTCAACAGCGAGAAGGAAACCGAGTTCGCGGCCCAGGCTGCCTCGGCGCTGGTCGGTCTCGACAACGTCAATCGCAATCCGACGCCGGCCATGGGCAGCGAGGACTTCGCCTGGATGCTGCTCAAGAAGCCCGGCTGCTACATCTGGATCGGCAACGGCGACGGCGCGGGCAGTTGCATGGTCCACAACCCCGGCTACGACTTCAACGACGAGATCCTGCCGCTCGGCGCCTCCTACTGGGCGACCCTCGTCGAGCAGCAGCTCACCCGGCAGGCGCTACCGCAGGCTGCGGATTAGCCGGGCGGAGCCGGTCCCATCGACTCGCTCGTTGGCCCCGCTGTGGCCTTGACCGGTCATCCCTACGCCGGCCGGCGCATCGGGCTCGCAACCATGCATGCCAAGGAGCGGGCGGTGGCGCCGCCGTTCCGCCGTCTGCTCGATGCCGAGGTCGTGGTGACGCCACGGCTCGATACCGACGAGCTCGGTACTTTCACCGGCGAAGTGCCGCGCCCCGACGCCCTGGTCGAGACCTGCCTGATCAAGGCCGAGCTGGTCTTCCGCTCGCTCGACGTCGACTGCGCTTTGGCGAGCGAAGGCAGCTACGGGCCGATCGACAGCGTGCCGCTGGTGCCGAGCGGCGTCGAAGTGATGGCTTTCCTCGACCGCACGCGTGGCGTCAAGATCGTCGAGACCCTGCCGACGCACCGCACCAACTGGCGCCTGCTGCGCTTCAAGGCGGACGATCCCAACATCGCCAAGGCGGTCAAGGCGATCGGCTTTCCGCGCTACGGCGTGTTCGTGCTGTGCAGCTCCGACATGGCCCATCCAGTCAAGACCGGTCTCGATACGTTGGATAACGTGGTCGCGGCGATGAACCGCGAGGCACGGCGTTCGGACGACGGCATGGCTGTGCTGATCGCCGACATGCGTGCCCATCGCAATCCCACGCGCATGCGCGTGCTGCGCGCGCTTTCCTGGAAGCTCGCCAACCGCCTGCAGCATCTCTGCCCGAAATGCCATGCGCCAGGCTTCGGCTCGATCGGCAACCGCCGCGGTCTGCCCTGCGAGGCGTGTGGCGAGCCCACCCACTGGGTGCATTATGAGATCGACGGCTGCTCGGCCTGCGGCCACGCCGAAGCCCGCCCGCGCAAGGATGGCCGCACGACCGCCTCCGCGCGCTCCTGCCCGAGCTGCAACCCGAAGTAACGCAACCGTTCGCTCACCCCGGCGGCTTGGGCCGGGGGATTGGGCAGCTTCCGGCGATGACGTCGCCTCGTTCGGCCTCGGCGGTGGTCGCTGCGTCGAGGTCGGTCTGGAAGGTGGCGTGGAAGCGGTTGATCATGTTGCTGAGGCCGACGGTGAGGCAGATGTCGACGATCTGCTCGGCCGTGAAGTGGCGGGCGAGGGCCGAGTAGGTCTCCTCGTCGATGCGCTCGAGCCGTGTCGATTTCTGCGCATAGCGCACGATCGCCGTCTGCTCCGGCGGGAACAGCCCGTCCGGCAGCGCATCGTCGCCGAGATGGGCCATCTGCGCTTCCGTCAGTCCGATGCTCCGACCGAGCACTGTATGCGTGGGGATTCAATAGTAGCAGTCGTTGACCACGGTCGCGGTGAGGTAGGCGAGCTCGGCATCCTTGGGCGGCAGCGTCGAGCCGGCACGATAGACGGTGTGGATCAGCTCCAGGAGCGCGCGGCCGGCCCGCGGCCGGTTGGCCAGAGCGCGATGCAGGTTGAGGAGCTTGCCGCGCGCTTGCAGTGCCTCGGCGAGGAACTGGCGGCTGTCCTTACTGACTGTCGGGTCGGTCTCGTCCAGAAGGGGAAGTCGGGCCACGCGTTTGCCTCAGCGACGGAAGAAGGAGCGCGCCTACCTTAGGGGCCGGCGTGGCGCGCCAGCAAGGCAGCGTCGCCGCGCGGCGGAACAGGGAGGCAAGGCATGCTCGCGCTGCGTAGGTACGGCCGCTTGATCGGATACGTCGCTTCGCTTGTCTCCGTGCTCGCAGCCGCGGTCGGCTGCACCCAGCTATCGCCGCAGCAAGTGGCGCTTGCCACGCCGGTCAGACCGTCCGAGATCGAGTGGGCACGCCAGAGCGGCAACAACACCGTGAGCGGCACGGCGCGGATCGCGGCCGCCAACACGGCCCATACCTGCGCTGGCCAGTCGGCCAATCTGATTCCCGACAGCGCCTATGCGCGGGCGCGCCTGTCGGCAATCTTCGGCAACACGACCAAGGGCATGCGTGCGGCGAGCTTGGGGCCGGTGCGGTTCGAGCGCGACGATCCGCTTTACGTCACGACCTTGCGTACCACGCGCTGCGACGGCTCGGGCAGCTTCGCCTTTCCGCGCGTGCCCGACGGCATCTGGTACGTCACCACCAGCGTGAGGTGGGACGGCCCGTCGCAAGCCGAAGGCGGGTCGATGATGCAGCGGGTCGACCTCCGCGGCGGGCGGTTGGTCAAGGTGGCGTTGCCGTAGGCCTGCTCACATTCTCGAAATAAATTGGGGTTCTCCCCCTTGTCTAGAATGATTCTAAAGTTAGATTAGGGAGGTCAAACACCACAGGAGTGATCATGGCGAGTGAAGCCAAGTGCCCGTTCTCGGGCGGCAACCGCACCCCGGCCAACCGCGACTGGTGGCCCGATCAGCTGGATCTCAAGGTCCTCCATCAGCATTCGAGCCTGTCCGACCCGATGGGCGAGACCTTCGACTACGCCAGGGAATTCAAGAGCCTCGACCTCGGCGCCGTGATCAAGGATTTGCACGCCCTGATGACGGACTCGCAGGATTGGTGGCCGGCCGACCATGGCCACTATGGACCGCTGTTCATCCGCATGGCCTGGCACAGCGCCGGCACCTATCGCGTGGGCGACGGCCGGGGCGGCGCCGGCGACGGCCAGCAGCGCTTCGCGCCGCTCAACAGCTGGCCCGACAACGTCAACCTCGACAAGGCGCGCCGGCTGTTGTGGCCGATCAAGCGGAAATACGGCCGCAAGATTTCGTGGGCCGACCTCATGATCCTGGCCGGCAACGTCGCGCTGGAATCGATGGGCTTCAAGACCTTCGGCTTCGCCGGCGGCCGCCGTGATGTCTGGGAGCCCGACGAGTCGGTCAACTGGGGTCCCGAGGGCAAGTGGCTGGCCGACGAGCGCTACAGCGGCGATCGCGACCTCCAGGACCCGCTGGGCGCCGTTCAGATGGGCCTGATCTACGTCAATCCCGAGGGGCCCAACGGCAAGCCCGATCCGCTGGCGGCGGCCCGCGATATCCGCGAGACGTTCGCCCGTATGGCGATGAACGACGAGGAGACGGTCGCCCTGATCGCGGGCGGTCATACGTTCGGCAAAGCGCACGGGGCGGGCGATGCTGCGCTGGTCGGGCCTGAACCGGAGGCTGCCGCCATCGAGGAGCAGGGCTTCGGCTGGACGAGCCGGTTCGGCGCCGGCAAGGGCCGCGACACCATCAGCAGCGGCCTCGAAGTCACCTGGACCACGACACCGACCAAGTGGAGCAACAACTTCTTCGAGAATCTGTTCCGCTACGACTGGGAGCTGACCAAAAGTCCGGCCGGCGCGCATCAATGGATCCCCAAGAATGGCGCCGGTGCCGGCACCGTGCCCGACGCGCACGACAAGTCCAAGCGACACGCGCCCGCCATGCTGACGACCGATCTTTCTTTGCGCTTCGACCCCGCCTACGAGAAGATCTCGCGGCGCTTCCTCGCCCATCCGGATCAGTTCGCCGACGCCTTTGCACGGGCGTGGTTCAAGCTCACGCACCGCGACATGGGCCCGATCGCTCGCTATCTCGGCCCACTGGTGCCGAAGGAGCGGCTGGCGTGGCAGGATCCGATCCCCGCCGTCGATCATCCGCTGATCGACGCGGCGGAGGTCGCCACGCTCAAGGCGAAGATCCTGGCGTCGGGCCTCTCGATCTCGCGACTGGTCGCGACGGCCTGGGCGTCGGCCTCGACCTTCCGCGGCTCCGACAAGCGGGGCGGCGCCAACGGTGCGCGTATTCGCCTGGCGCCGCAGAAGGATTGGGCGGCGAACGAGCCTGCCGAGCTCGCCAAGACGCTGCAGGCGCTGGAAGCGATCCAGAAGCAGTTCAATGCAGCCCAGAGCGGCGGCAGGAGGGTGTCGTTGGCCGACCTCATCGTGCTGGGTGGTTGCGCGGCGGTCGAGCAGGCGGCGTCGGCTGCCGGCTTCGACGCCAAGGTCCCGTT
>Ga0194131_10003305_pt1 | contig 25541 bp, 22 predicted proteins | sample TA2KigO120mmetaG_FD_148631 | JGI IMG/M metagenome (GOLD analysis project Ga0194131, IMG submission 148631) | Freshwater microbial communities from Lake Tanganyika, Tanzania - TA2015053 Kigoma Offshore 120m | ecosystem: Environmental > Aquatic > Freshwater > Lake | place: Tanzania: Lake... | reverse complement strand
TGAAACTCGAATCCTCCACTTTGATTGACGAGGACTGACGACCCAAGCACCTGGGATCTGCCTCCTGGGCAGGTCAACGTGATTGACGTCACGGTGCTGCCCGGGAGGAACTTGGTTCCGGTAACCATGTTGGTGATACCTTGGTTGAAGGGAAAGCTCGTGAGACGAACGCTCATCGGGACTGAGAGAACGTAGGGGACGGCAGCTGTGGCGGTCCTGCCTGCCGAATCGGTGGCTGTGCAGTAATACCGAAGGGTATTCACCACTCCCGGAAGGGGTACTTGGAACCCGAGAGCGAACGTTCCGCTCTGGTCGATAGAAATCGGCGCAGTGTTGACCGGAGCGCCTTCGCAACGCAGGTTGCCTGAAGGTATGTTTCCGCCAGGCGTGAAGTTATAGCCTGTCATATAGACGGTCGCTGGGCCATTCCCGATGTTCACGTCGAACCCGTTTCCGGTGTAGAGAGATGCCGGTGGTTGCGGCGTTGCAGTTGGCCCCGCCGTCGGCGTGCGTGTCGGTGTCGCCGTCGGTAGAGGCGTCGGTGTGGGAGTTGGGATAGGCGAGGGTGTCGGCGTCGACAGCGGCGTCGGTGTTGCTGTCGGCGCCGATGTAGGTGTGAGTGTTGGTGAGGGTGTGGGCGTCGGCAGCGGCGTCGGTGTTGCCGTCGGTGTCGGTGCAGGCGTCACTGTGGGCGCTGCGGTTGGTGTCGATGTCGGCGCGAGGGTGACGGTATACGTTACCGAGGCGGTGATCCCGGCGGTATCCCTCGATCGGATCAAAATGGGCCCGAGCGGGGTCTCTTGCCGCAGCGCGACGTTGAATATGAAAGAGCCGGTGTTCTCAAGAGAAAGTGGGCTTGTGTTGAGCGGCGCATCGTTGGCAGTGAGCGCTCCCGTGTTGATGGCGCCGAAGGGCGTGAAGTTGACGCCTTCGATGCGGAAGGAGCTTCCCGGCGGTCCGGCGCTCGGAACGAGCGTTAGACGCGGCGGCACGATGATCTCGATGGATGCCGTAGCCGTGCGCCCGGCGGCGTCTATAACGGTGATGGCATTTCTGGTACGCGTGTTGATGCTCGGGAAGCTGACGCTTACAGAGAAGCTGCCTGTCTCGTCTATCGGGACAACGGCGGGATACGGCCCTCCCGGCATCCGGAAATCGCCCTGGCGGATGCTGCCGAAGGGCGTGAAGTTCCGCCCCGTGATGACGAAGGCGCCTGTGTGAAGCCCTGATGCAAGTGTCACCGAGAGCGTCGGTGGGCTTGGGGTGGGCGTGACCGTGGGCGTCGCTGTCGCGGTCGGCTGCGGCGTCGCGGTCGGTGTGCGCGGCACGGGGGTCGAGAGGACCGCGCCGGCCTTGAGCGCGGCGAGCCGAGGCGTGATTGTGCGCTCCATGACGGCAAGGCCGATGCCTTGGACGGGCACACCGCTCCTGGAGAAGCGGATGACGGCCGTGTTGATGCCGACGATCTCGCCGTTCATGGAGAGGAGCGGCCCACCGCTGTTCCCTGAGTTGATGGCCGCGTCCGTCTGGATGAGCCATGTGTCATCGCCATCCGGCGCGAGAAAGCGGGAGATGATGCCTCGCGTGACGGAGGCGGAGCCGCGCACGTCCAGGGGATAGCCCATCGCGACGACATCCATGCCCTGGTTGATGCCGTTTTGCGGCGCAAAGGCAAGGGCCTGGAAGCGCGCGCTGCAACAGATGCGCACGATGGCAAGGTCTCGGACGGCGTCATAGCCGAGCAGTCGCGCTTCGTAGCAGGTCGCATCGTTCACCGTTACTTCGATGAGCCCCGCCCCTTCAACGACGTGGAAGTTCGTGAGCGCAAGCCCGGCGCCGCTACTACTGTCCACTTCGATGATGACGCCGGAGCCGGAGGAAAGACTCGTCTCGACGAGGACGACGCCCGACCGCACTTGCGCGACCATCGCCTGCAGGGAGGGAGCAGGCGTCGGCGTGATGGTCGGCGTAGCCGAGGGTCGCGGCGTCGGCGTCTCTGTGGGTAGGGGTGTGGGCGTGCGTGTTGCAGTCGGCTCGGGGGTAGGCGTCGGCTCTCGAGTTGGTGAGTTCGCCGTGACCGTCGCGCGTACTGCGGCGGCGATCGTCGCTTGCACGTCGATTGTCGGCGATGGAAGGGGCGTCGGGGTTGGCCTGGGCGCCTCGGTGGGGCGGAGCGTGGGTGATGGAGCAGGCGAGGGTGTTGCGGATGGCGGAAGAGCGCGGATGGTCGCCTGCACGCCCGCCGCAAGAGTGGCTGGCAGGTCCGGGGTCGGCGCCGGTGTGGGCAGGGAGGATCGCACGAGGGACTGGACCGTCGCCGCGAGGTCATCCGGAATGGGCTGAGGAGATTGCGACGGGTCTTGGGTCTGGTTCGCCCTCGGCGTGGAGGCCTCCTGCAGATCGCAGGCGGAGAGAATAAGTGCGCCCAGGACGATCAAGGCGCACGGGAGCATCCTCCACCACAAAAGGCGCTTGTTCCACACGGCATCACCCCGACCCGGGGGCAGTATAGCAAGCCCGGGGAAAGACGCAAGGCGCGCAGGTTATTGTACAAGCGGCTGTGCGAACAACCCTGGCTGAGCAGCGCGTATCCGTCGCAAGGCGTAGAATTGCGGCGAGGTTAGTGGTGCACCAAACAGAAAACGCGCCCCGGCGGTCCTACGCCATCTTCGCCGTCGTGGCCATCGGGCTCTTCGTCGTCTCCGTTGACACAGCGATGATCGTCATCGGCATGCCGGCGTTGACGGAAGACCTGGATACGACTCTCGGCTGGGCGGGGTGGACCATCACCGGCTATCAGCTGAGCCAGACCGTGATCATGCCCATCGCGGGCAACCTGAGCGATACCTTCGGACGCAAGCGCCTCTTTCTGATCGCGGTCCTTTTCTACATCACGTGCTCCGTTGTCGCCACAACGGCCCCCAGCGTCTATGTGCTGATCAGCGCGAGGACGCTCCAGGGCTTGGCGGGCGGTGTCTTTCTTCCCTCGGCCACGGGTATCGTGGGCGATGCCTTCGGCGGCGCGCGCCGGGGGACGATGATCGGCCTCTTCTCCAGCGTCCTGCCCATCGGCGGCATGATCGGCCCGAACATCGGCGGCGTCCTGGTGGACCTTGCCTCCTGGCGGTGGATCTTCGCCTTCAGCATCCCATTTTGCGCCGCCTTGTTTACTCTGGGGGTGCTGGTGATCCCCAATAAGCCTGGACTTCCCGGCAAGCACAAGGTTGATGTGGCGGGCGCGGCGCTCCTCGCGGCGGCCGTCATCTCTTTCATGTACGGCATGACCTCCTGGGCGAACCACCCCGACCGGATTGACAGCCCGTCCGTTTGGGCGTTTTTCATCATCGCCGCAGTCTTCTTCGCCTTGTTGATGCGCCAGGAGTACCGGACGGCGGATCCGATGGTTGACCCGAGGTTGCTTTGGAAGAAGTCGTTCGTTGCGGTCAATGTCTACACGTTTATCCATTCAGCCGTTCTCTTCGGCACATTCACCTTCATCCCCCTGTATATGAAGGACGCCTATGGGCTTTCGGGCACCCAGAGCGGCGCGATCCTGACGCCGCGCTTCGTGGCTGCGGCTATCTTCTCCGCCATCGCGAGTTTCCACCTCAGCCGCACCGGCTACCGGGCGCCCATACGCATCGGCGTCATCGTCATCGTCCTCAGCGTGGCGCTCATGTCCTTGGGGAAGATCGAAGCGGCGCCCATCGCCGTCCTGACGGTGCTGGTCACGCTCACGGGCGTCGGCGGAGGCATCACGAACCCGGCCACGAACAATGCGGCCCTGGACCTGGAGCCGACGCGCCTTGCGGCCGTGACAGGCCTGCGCGGCATGTTCAGGTCCATGGGCGGCGTGGTGGGTATTACGGTCACCATCGTCGTCCTCAGCAACTTCGATGACAAGGTGCGCGGCATGGAGATCATCTTCCTCAGCATGGGCATTTCCCTGGCCGCGACCCTTATCCTCATCGGCTGGATCCCGGAGTCGCTCAAGGTGCGACAAAAGCGACAGTAAGGTCACCGTCGCCTCTGGGCGGGATGGTATACTGCCCTCGCAATCACCCGTCAGGAGCGCCTTATGTACCTCGTTCGACGCACCTATAGAGTGAGGCCCGGCAAGCACCGGGAGGCCGCTGAGCTTATGGTGAAGATATGTCGGATCTATGAGAAGGCGGGCCAGCGCGGCCCGACGCGGGTCTACTGGAGCGGGCAGACGGTCCCGGGGCTTGCGAACCATATATACATGGACTGGATCGCGGAGAGGCTCGAGTCGCCGTACCGGGAGGGCAACGTTGCTCCCCCGGAGGTGGGGCCGATAGCGCGGCAGCTTGCCGAGCTGCGCGAAGAGTCCTGGATCGAGTTCTTTGAGATGTGCCCCCCGGTGAAGTAGGCGCCGTGAATTGGCGGACGCAGGAGAACCTGGTCGAAGCCTTCAGCGGACTTGGGCGGCTGCCCGATGAGAAGATTGACCTGGCCGCTTCGGCCCTGCTCGTCGCCGCCGGCGAATACACTGACCTCGATATCCAGCGCGAGCTTGGGCATCTTGATGGCCTGGCATCGGCGGCGAAGCGGCGCTTAACCGGAGAGCGCGACGCCCTGGCGGACGCCAACGCCCTGAGCCGCTACCTCTTCGATGAAGTGGGCTTTCGCGGCAACCGCGACGCCTATTACGAGCCGCAGAACAGCTACCTGAACGACGTCCTTGCCCGTCGGCTCGGCTTGCCCCTCACGCTTTCGCTACTATACATAGAGGTCGGCAAGCGGCTGGGGCTGGGCTTTGAGGGCGTCGGCATGCCGGGGCATTATCTGGTGCGTCACTGCGAGGAGACGCGCCTTTGCATTGACCCCTTCAACGGCGGCGTGCTCCTCTCCGAAGACGAATGCGCCGCGCGCTTGCGTGAGACGATGGGCCGCACCGATCTTGTCTGGGACCCCAATTACCTGCGCCCCATAGGCAACAGGGATACCCTCGTGCGCATGCTGCGCAACATCAAGCAGGCCTACCTACGGCTGGACGACGCGATGCGCATGATCCGCACCATAGACTACCTGCTGGCGCTGCAGCCGTCCCTGGCGGAAGAGCGCCGCGACCGCGGTCTCCTTCGCTACCGCCTCGGCGATCACGCCGCCGCCCTGGATGACCTCTCCGCCTACCTGCGCGATGCGCCGGACAACCAGGACGCGCCCGCCGTGGCGAACTTGGTGGAGCGGATGCGGAGAGGGTAGGGGGAGGGTGATTTCTTCTTCTCTTTATCTCTTACCCCAATCTCTTATCTCAACTCATAGCGTCTCTTGCCCACTAGACAGTGGTAGTTATTATATAGGTAGACGGTGAAGCATGGAGGAGGTGGCGGATGGCGTTGGCGATGGGCGGAGCGGTTGCGCGGAAGAGTGGTGGGGCTCGGGTACCAGATTTGCTTGATGGCGAGTTTCTTGGCTTTGGACAGGCAAAAGTCGGCTGGGATACCAAGGACGCGGACGCTAATGCTCTGAAGGTTGACCTGCCAACCGGTGGGTCGGTGAATGTCCCTGTGGTAGGTTTCGGCATTGGCGTCAAGGATGTTGATCTTGGGTTCTGGAATGGGCGTATAGAGTCGCTAGTCGCAGTGGTAGACGCAGACCGCGACTCTTGGGTGGGCATAGGATTCTCGTCTGACGACCAGCCGATATTGTCTGCAGCTGGTGCCGCTGCTTCGGCAGGTAAGGTCATTCAGCTAGGCCGGCCGATCGGAGGCACGGGCAACAACAATTTCTTCTATGACACTAATGGCTTCGGCATTCACAATGGTTCAATGGGGCTATATGAGCAAGTACTCTGGGATAGCTCTCAAGGTGCTTTCTACACCAGCAATGCCTCCTCAATTATTGGGGGTGCTTTGCGCTTTTACAGTGGTGCGATGGGAGCGAGCGCCATAGACCTTGTGGTGCTCCGGGATGCTGCAGGCACACTCGCCCAACGAAATGGCGGGAATCCCCAAGCATTTAGGGTTTACAACACATACACCGACTCGAACAACTACGAGCGCGGCTTCTTGCGCTGGAACAGTAACGTGTTGGAGGTTGGCAACGAGAGTGCTGGTACTGGGTCAGCTCGCAAGCTGCGCCTGATTTCAGCGGGTGGACAGATCCACACTGTCTCCTCCTTGTACATAGGCGATGACTTCCCCACGAGTGGAGTGAATGTTAGCCGTTACTCAATGAACGGAATCGATTTCAACGGAGGCCCGTCTGGAAATCAGGGCCCCTTCTTTATCGGCGCTGCTCGAACCACCAGCGCTCCTTCTCAAGGCGGCAGCCTGACGCTCTACGCCCAGGACAGCAATGGGACTGATGTTAGTGGCTCGGCTCTTGTCCTCAACCCCGGGCTGGCAACAGGGACTGCGGCAACGGGTGACGTAACCATCAGCGGCGCCAACCCTCTTGGGTCGGGCAATACACTACAGACGCGCGTGACGCGGTGGGCCTTCCAAGGCTCCACCGGCCACATCCTCCCGGGCGCAGACAACGCCTATGATATTGGCGCCAACACGCTCCGTCTCCGCAAAGTCCACGTTGGCACCGAACTGCATTTCATCACCAACGGCGCCTTCGACCACTACTTCGCCCACGGCGCTAACCTGACCCTCCAATACGCCAACAGCTTCATCCTGAACCCCGGCGGCGCAGGCACTGCTATCTCCTTCACATCCTCCGGGCATCTGCAGTTTGCCGATGGCAAAAACATCATCGTGGACTCCACCACCGGCACCAAGATCGGCACCGCGACCACACAGAAGCTCGGCTTCTATAACGCAACGCCGGTGACCCAGCGCACCAAGGCGGGCCACAACAACTGGGCCGCCTTGTCCGATGTGGTGAGCGCCCTCGTGGAACTGGGCCTCTTCGATCAGGCGTAGCGCAAGGATCGTGGTATCACTATCAGCATCTTCGCGGGCGGGATGCCTGCGACAAAGGAGTTGCATGTCGAGCAGCAGTCAGGTGGTGGAGGAGATCGGCAAGATGGATAAGTTGGACGTGGAAGGGACGGACCTTTCGCTGCCGCGCGAGATCGAGGCGGCCATCGCGGCGCGCCAGCGCCAGGTGCTCCGCAACTCGGCGGTGCTGGCGCAGATGAATCTGCGCCTGGCACGCCGCCGCGAGGCCCAGGACGAGGTGAAGGCCTATAGCAAGACCTTCGACCAGCACGTGCGCGATATCGCCGAGATCGACCGGATGTACCCGGAGGCCAAGGCGATGATGGCGGAGATGGACAAGCAGGCCGTCGTGCAGAACAAGGAGTCGCGCGAAGAGAAGTAGCCTCGGCGGTTCGGTCACAATCGCATAGCACAGCCTTCGCCAGGACAGAGAGCCGGGAAGGCGCAAGCCTCACACGCTGGGGCGGCGCCTTCCCATTTTGTTTGCTCGAAGGCACAGACCAGGCTGGGACTCTCCCGGCGTTATACGAAATGCTCAGGAGGCGCAATGGGCGTCACGCAGGAAATGGAAAAGATGTCAGTGGAGGATGTGGTTGATCTGAAGCGTTCGCTGGAGGCCGACCACGCCGACGCGCACGAGGCGTTCGACCGCGATGAGCGCTACTACGCGCTCGACTTCAAGAACGAGCTGCGCCTGCCCGACCGCCTCATCTCCCACGCGGCCATCGTGCCCACCGCCCGCTTGAAGCACCTTGCCCCCAGGAACGTCAACATTGATACGGGCGGCGGGCGGCTCTTCATGGAGGGCAAGCTCTGGCCCCAGCCGGGCGGCAAGGGGCGCGGCTCCGGCCCGCTCCCGCCGGGCGCAGGGGGCCGCATGCGCCAGGGCGGCGTGGACCCCATCGAGCGCATCAAGGACATGGACATCGAAGAGTGCGATATCTCCGTCAATTACGGCGCCGTCATCGGCGTCGGCGTCTCAGGCCTGGAGAACGCCGAGCTCGCCGCCGCCCTGGCGCGCATCTACAACGAGTGGCTCGCCCGCTATTGCAGTCACAACCCCAAGTGCCTCAAAGGCATTGCCGCCGTGCCGTTGCAGAACGTCCCCATGGCCATCGCCGAAGCGCGCCACGCCGTCCAACAGCTCGGGATGATCGGCGTCAGCGTGCCCTCCAACGTCCACGGCAAGCCCATCAGCGACCCGGATTTCCATCCCTTCTTTGAAGCCCTGGAAGGCCTGGATGTTCCCCTGGGCATCCACGTCGGCCCGGCGTCCACGGCGTCCGCCATGCCGGCACGGAGCGGTTCGATAACTTCCTCATCATCCATCCCATCTCGCACCCCATCGAGCAGATGATCGCCCTTGCGGGCATCGTCATGGGCGGCGTGCTGGAGCGCTTCAAGAAGCTCCGTGTCGCCTTCCTGGAATCGGGCGCCGGCTGGGCGCCCTTCCTCATGGAGCGCATGGATGAGGATTATGGGAAGCTCAGCCACCTTGGCCCCTATATGAAGGCCAAGCCCAGCGACTACATGCGCTCGGGGAGATGCTTCTTCGCCTGCGAGCCTGAGGAGAAGACCCTGCCTATGGTGTTGAAGCTCGTGGGGGAAGACCAGGTCGTCTACGCCTCTGACTATCCCCACTGGGACTGCCTCTTTCCCGATTCCGCCCGCATCATCTACAAGCGGGATGACCTCTCACAAGCGGCCAAGGCGAAGGTTCTAGGAGAGAACACGCGGCGGCTCTACCGCTTGGCGTAGGGCCGCTTACCGGAGCTTGGGCAGCGCGTCTTTCGCGAACCGCGCCATGGCCTCGCACAGCTCCGTGTGCGTCAGGCCCCGGAAGCGCAGGGTGATGTAGGAGACGCCCAGCTCCTTCAGCCGCGCCACCTGCTCCCGCGCCTCGCCAATGTCCGTGCTGAGGGAGGAAGCCTCTTCTCCCCCGGCGAGCGAGGTGTGGCGCTGGGTCTGTCCCGCCGCGCCGGAGTAGTAGAGCGTATAGCCCATACGGAAGCCTTCCATGCTGCGCCCGCGCGCCGCCAGCAGGCGCTTCAGCTCCGCCACGTCCTTGGTCAGCGTGCTCCAGGTGCGTCCCAGCGGGTGCCAGCCATCGCCTAGGGCCGCGGCGCGCTCCAGGGTCTTCTGCGTCCCGCCGCCGATGATGATGGGCAGGGGCCTTTGCAGCGGCCTCGGCTGAAATGCGATGTTGTCGAAGGAGATGTACTGCCCCTGGAAGGCGGGCTTCTCTTCGTTCCACAGGGTGCGCATCACCTTGATGTATTCGTCCGTCAGCGCCCCGCGCTCGTTGAACGGCACGCCCAGGGCCTCGAACTCTTCCTTGATCCAGCCCACGCCCACGCCCACGGTGACCCGCCCGCCGGAGAAGACGTCCAGCGTCGCCAGGGACTTGGCCAGGATCACCGGGTGGTGGTACGGCAGGACAAAGACGTTGTAGAGGATGCCCAGCCGCTTGGTGCCGGTGGCGATGACCGTCCCCGTGACGATGGGATCGTGCCAGAACGGGCTCACCGTCTTGGCGTGGGAATAGGGCATCACCGCGTGGTCGCCGATGCTTGCGGCGTCCAGGCCCATCTCCTCGGCCAGGCGCAGCGTCTGCTGGAGCGCCGCCAGGTCCGGGTAGCGCTGGAACGGGCTGAGGCCGAAGCCGAGTCGCATCGCGCGCCCGCTAGTTGCTCGTGACGCTCAGCGTGTAGGTCCCGGTGCTGGCATCGTCCGGGTTCGTGACCACCACGTAGATGGTCCCGGTCTTGGTGGCCGCGTACTGGATGCGCGAAGCCTTGGTGTTGCCGAAGTCGTCGTTCGCCGTGATGATGGTGCGGCCGTCGCTGTCCACGAGCACCAGGTAGGAGTCCGCCAGGGTGCCGAGGCTGACTGCGATGATGTAGGTGGCGCCCTGCCGGATGGAGAGGGTGAAGATGTCGCTGTCATCGGCGGCGTTCAGCGCGCCCTGCACCGGCTGGCCCGAGGTCACCGCCGCGGCGGAGCAGGGCTCGTTCCCGTAATCGTCGGTCACCGGGTCGTTCGTCGTTGAAACGGTGATCGTGTAGGTGCCGTTCTCGCCGCCGCTGGAGCGCCGCATGGCCAGAAAGAGGGGCCCGCTGGTCTGGGCCGTCCAGACGATGCGGGAGGCGAGGGTTTGGCCGATGTCGTCATTCTGCGTGATGCCGCAGTCGCTGGGCCCCTCCAGCCGGAGGTTGGAGTCCTCCAGGGTGATAAGCCTCACCTCAGCCTTGTAGCGCGTCCCTTGGGTCGCTTGGAAGCTGAAATAGTCCACATCGCTATCGCTGTTCGTGACGCCGTTCATGGCGGCGCCGAGGGTGAGGGCGGTGGCCTTTGCCTGGGTGTCTCCGTGATCGTCCGCGGCCGGCGGCAGCGGCGCGATGGGCGGGAAGGTCTGGAAAGAAGAGAGCATGCTCTGCACGATGGGCCCGTGCAGGGAGGCCAGGCTCTCCCGCACGTTGCTCTGGGCCACCACCGCAAAGTCGCCGTTCGTGGTGATCACCAGAAGCAATCTGATGGGAACGCCGTTCGTCGTCGCTCGCGCTTCGATGGATATCCCCTGGGGAGCCACGGTGCGGATCCGCTGGACCTCCTGGTAATCGCGCAGGCCTCTTCGCAGCTGGTCCGTGAAGAGGGCGGCATATTCATCGGGCGTGATCTTGGGGGCGCGCTCGTACGAGATCTGGACGTTGGTGCCCAGCGGATGGGTGAAGCGCGCCACCTGCGCATTGGCGAAGATGGTCCAGTTCTCCGGGTAGGCGATGGAGACGCCGATGCGGCTGTTCTTATAGGTGTACTGGAGGGGCACTGGCGTCGGGCGCGGCGTCGGCGTGGGCGTTGGGGTTGCCGTCGGGGTCGGCGTCGGCAGGGGCGTTGGGGTAGGCGTTGGGCGTGGTGTCGGAGTGGGAGTCGGCGTCGGGGTCGGCGTGGGCGTTGGAGTCGGCGTGGGCGTCGGGGTCGGTGTCGCCGTCGGCACCGCGATGGCGTCCTTGCTGGGCTTGCCCGGCTTAGCGGGCTGCTCCATGCGGAAGGTGCGCGAAGCGGTCACCGGCGGCGAGAGGGGCGTGTGGTCCACCGCCAGAACCTCGATGGCCACCGTATGCTCCCCATTTTCCAGAGTCGTCAGCTTCACTTGCGTCTTCGTCGTCCGCGTCACCGGGACGCCGTCAACGGTCACGGCATAGACCGCCCCCTTGGGCTGGTTCTTGGCGCTGTACTTGACCGTGACTTCCACCGCTTTGACCGATTGCCCCTCTTTGGGCGAGGTGATGCTTAGGGTGACGGGCTTGCTCTGGGCGAAGACCGTCGCGGCGCCGGCAAAGAGGGCGATAAGGAGCGCGGGAAGGAGCAGCCAGCGCAGTCGCAAGGGGAAGGCCTGCATCAGGACCTCGTTTCAGGGCAGGGAGGGCATTGGACGCTAGGCGCGATTATAGGCGGAGGGTCTGTGGCGGTCAAAAGGGAGAATGGTGGCCGGAGGCACGTGCGACTGCTTGAATCCAGGGGGAGACCTGAGATTCAACGCCGCTGGGGGGTCAGCCAACCTTTGCAGGTACGTGCCTCCGGCCACAGGTACTACGTGTAGCGTCCTGGAACGGATGCACGTGCAGCGTCAGCCGTTCAGCGCGATGCGTAGTGGCTAACCCTCGTCATTATAGCCAACCGGACAATTCCCGTCACGCCGCAAAAGGGGCGCTCCCTAGGTATGGCGGGAGGCGCGCGGAGCCGTCCGAGGGGGAGGAACTCCAGAGTCTCTGCGGCGACGTCCTGCACGGCTTCAGATTTGCGGCCATTCCCGCTACAGTGGGAGGGGTGCATGTCGCCTTCTACTCGCCGGGAGCCTGTGCCGTGTCCACCCAAGAAACCGTCCCCGCCCCGCCAAGGAAGAGCGCACAGGAGGGATTCTCCTCGCGCTGGGGCTTTGTTCTTGCCACTGCGGGCTCCGCTATCGGCCTTGGCAACATCTGGCGATTCCCGTACATCGCCGGAGAGAATGGCGGCGGCGCCTTCCTGGTGCCCTACCTCCTCGCGCTGATCGTCATCGGCATGCCGGTGATGGTCCTGGAGCTCAGCGCCGGGCGCGCCGGAGGCGCCGGGGTGGTGGGGACCTTCGCTTGGACAAGGGAGCGGGCCGGATTCCTCGGGCTCTTGATCACGGCGGGCGTCATCTTCCTGCTCGCCTACTACCTTGTAGTGACCGGGTGGGCCATCGGCTATTTCATCCAGGCACTGGCAGACCGGCATCCCTCCTTCGGCGATTTCACGGACGGCTACACAACGCTCGTCTACTTCGCCATCGCGGCCGCCGTCACCATCGCTGTCGTCGCGGGGGGCGTCAGCAAAGGGATCGAGCGCTTCAACATGGTGCTCGTTCCCCTGCTCTTTGCGGTGATCATCGGGCTGGCGGTCTACGCCTTCACCCTTTCCGGCCGGCGTGAGGCGATGGAGTTCTACATCTCGCCCCGCGCCGAGGCGTTGGGCGAGGCCGAAGTGTGGATACGCGCATTGGGGCAGTGCTTCTTCTCGGTAGGCGTGGGGATGGGCGTGCTCATCACGTATGGCGCGTATGGAAGGAGGGATGTCGGGACGCCCGGCCTTGCCGCCACCGTCGGCCTGGCCGATTCAGGCATCGCGCTCATCGCGGGCTTTGCCATCTTCCCGATGATTTTCACCTTCGGCGGCTCGCCTGCGGCGGGGCCGGGCTTGGCCTTTGAGGCGCTGCCCAGGGCATTCGAGCAGTTTTCGCCCCTCGTCGGCTATCTCGTCGCCGTGACCTTAGAGGTGGCTCCGTTTGTCTGAACAGCCGGGCCCGTTGTGATAAGTGGAATCATGCTGCGGTGTTTTGGGCTGCCTCGGGCGCAGGCAGCGACTTCGCATAGAACTCGTCTGGGGTCATCCCGCCGAGACTCGAATGGGGCCGCCGGCTATTGTAGAACACGAAGTACCGGCCTAGCCCAACCCGCGCCTCGGACACCGAATCATACGCCCTCAGGTACACCTCCTCATATTTGACGCTCTTCCACAGCCGCTCGACGAACACGTTGTCCTTCCAGCTTCCCCGCCCGTCCATGCTCACGGCGATGCCGTTCTCCTTGAGAAGGCTGATGAATGCCTCGCTGGTGAACTGGCTTCCCTGGTCCGTATTGCAGATCTCCGGCGTGCCATGGCGCGCGATGGCCTCGTCGACCGCCTCGCGACAGAAGCTCACATCCATCGTGATCGATAGCTTCCACGCCAGCACCCTGCGACTGTACCAGTCCACCACCGCCGCCAGGAAGACGTACCCCCTGGCCATCGGCACATAGGTGATGTCCATCGCCCAGACCTGGTTCGGCCGGGTCACGGCCAGTCCTCTGAGCAGGTAGGGATGGACAGGATGGTTGGGGTGCCGCCGGCTGGAAGCGGGCCTCCGATAGAGCGCCTCGATGCCCATGCGGCGCATCAGTGAGGCAACATGTCGCCGCCCAGGGCACAGGCCCTCCCGTCGCAGCATGTCGCGCAGCATCCTGCTGCCCGCAAATGGGTGTTCCAGGTGCAGCGCGTCCATGCGGCGCATGAGGCCGAGATCAGCATCGCTCACCGCCCGGGGCCGGTAGTAGACGCTGGCGCGGCTGATGCCGAGGGATCTCGCCTGGCGGACGACGGGCAGGGCGTGGGTGCGGTCGATCATCGCCGCACGTCCAGCAGGCCGGCCTTGCTGAGCGCAGCTCCTAAAAAATCGTTCTCCAGCGCCAGCTCACCGATCTTGGCGTGCAGCGCCTTCAGGTCCACGGGCTTCTCCGTTGGCCCCGGCCCTGGGCCGAAGACCTCTGCCGCCCGCTCCAGCACCTGCGCCTTCCACTGGGTGATCTGGTTCGGGTGCACGTCGAACTGGGTTGCCAGCTCCGCCAGGGTCTTCTCGCCGCGGACCGCCGCCAGCGCCACCCTCGCCTTGAACTCTGCCGAATGATTCCTGCGGGGACGTCTGCTCATCGCTCGCTCCTTTTTTCGATGGCGCTATCATGCCATCTTCAGGCAGCGATTCCACTTATCCCCACTGTCCAGTTTTCCGGAGCCACCTCTCCGCTCCTTCGGTGAACCGAAAATCGGCATCCCATCCAACGATGGTCCAGTCGAGTTCAAGCCCTTGGACATCAAATTCTGTAGCAACTTCTTCAAGGTAATATGATGACCTAACATCGTATGATGGATTTAGGAACCAATTTGCTGGATTAATTTCTGCTTGAACTGTGATTCCTAAGGGTCTTAGCCGTTTGGCCCCTGACGAGGCAACCAATCCATAGCGCTCTGACCCTCGTGCGTTTGTCTTTACCCATTCTTTTGCTCTATCGAGGTTGCGTGTCAGCACTAGTGGGTATTTCTCTTTCAGTGCCTTTTTCATCTCGATTGAGGTAGCGATGTCGCAATCAAGCAAAGCCTTCACAAAATTGGAGACATGTTCAGATCGAAAAGATCTGATAGAAGTGGCCAAATGTAAGTGGTTATTGATATGCAACTTTGAAGGGTTGATGCTCTTGAAAAAAATCTCGTCTACGGCATATTCCGAGTCAGTAAGTCTATCAGAGACATGCACGTGCCAATCCGGAAATGTCGTAGCCAAGGCTTTGAACCATTCGGAGAGTCCTGCTTCACCGGTGTTAATTTCCTGGCCCCCGCCGACCAGGCAGATGACGACAGCCCAATTCTTGTGACGATTCACGTAGCTAATAAGGAACTGAGGTTCAGATTGCGAGAAATCGGCTTGCTTTCTTTTTCTTCTCATGAAGTCTGCAGTTTGCTCTTGACTCCACGCTCTTTGAGCCTCATCAAAGATAATCACTTTTTCCGTAGGTGGAGTCTCTAAATCTCTTAGACCCTCATCACGAAAGCGGTGGATTGGTTGGACGAACTCATTAACCTTCCGGAGGGCGCTTTTCTTCGTCGTTTTGATTTGTGACTCTTTAGTTGTAGATCTGGCTAGCGCCTCTTGAAGAACCTGAACCAAGGGGCCATTGCCAGAAAGAAAGGTGGCGTGTTCGTCAGTGGCCTGATTTTGTTGCGCTATAGCCAGGTTTAATCCAGCAAGCGTCTTGCCTGATCCTGGGACTCCTGTAACAAAGCAGATCGACTTCTGCGAGCTGGACTTCGCTTCTCTAATGATCAGTGACAGGGCATCCGTTGTCTCAGTAAGGTTTGCTGCGTCGGAGCGAGAAATCTCTAAGACGGCGTGGGTTCTGTAGAGCTCACACGCCGCTTCGATAATTGTCGGAGTAGGGCTGTAATGGGCTCGTTCCCAGGTAACCGGGTCTAGGTGTGAGGCTGGAACCTTCTTTAGCACCGACTTCATAACATCTTCGAATGTGCTTTGATTTGCTGGCAGACATTTAGAAACCATGTCCTCGGCAATGCGAACTTCAGTCTTTGCCGATTGAGCATGGGTATCAAAGAGGATTGGAATGATCGGGGCATCTCTGCTTGCGGAATGAAAGTACTTGAGGTCGAGGGCGTAATCGGTGACTTGTTCAATATCAGGAAGCTGGTGTTTTGCTTCTCCCGAACTGCGAACCTTAAATTCGATGACGAATATGATGCCATCTAGAATTATGATGTTGTCTATACGCTTCCCGATTCTTGGGATCGAGTACTCGAAGAGAATGTGGCCGCGTTGAAATGGGGGGAGAGTTCTTTGCAGAAGCCTAATTTGTTCCAGCCAGGCATTCTTCTGGTCGCCAGTGTCGTCGGAGGAACTAGCCGCAGCTAGCTTGCCTAGAATTTGGCTAGGTTCCTCCGTGAGGAATTTTGCTATCGAGTTTGAATAGAATGAACGTGCAACTGGTGTAGGCATTTCATTCACTCAATCAGCATCGCATCCCCAAAGCTATAGAAGCGGTACCGCTGTTCTATCGCCTCCCGGTAGGCCTTGTCAATCAAGGCCTTCCCCGCGAAGGCGCTCACCAGCATCAGCAGCGTTGACTTCGGCAGGTGGAAGTTCGTGATGAGGGCGTCCACCGCTCTGAAGGTGTGGCCCGGCAGGATATAGGTCGAAGTCCAGCCGTTCCAGGGGGCAACGCCTCCCGCCTTTGCCGCCGTCTCCAGCACCCGCGTCGTCGTCGTCCCCACCGCGATGATCCGCCCGCCCCGCTTGCGCCTCTCGGCGATGGCCCTTGCCGTCTCCAGCGGGAGCTCGCAGTACTCCTTGTGGATAACATGCTCGCGCGGGTCCGCCTCGTCCACTGGGCGGAAGGTATCCAGTCCAACATGCAGTGTCACGAAGGCGAACTTCACGCCCTGTTGCTGGATCCTTTGCAAAAGCTCCGGCGTAAAGTGCAGCCCCGCCGTCGGCGCCGCTGCGCTCCCCTTCACCCGGGCGTAGACCGTCTGATAGCGCTCCGGGTCGCTGAGGCGCTCCTGGATGTACGGCGGCAGCGGCGCATGCCCGCACTCCTCGATCACGCCTTCGTCGTCGAGTCGCACGATCACCGTGCCATCGCCACTCTTCGACTCGATTTCGAGGACGTACTGCTTTTTTGCCCCTTCGATCTCCACCTTGATGCCAGGGCCCAACCGCCTTCCAGGCTTGGCTAGCGCCTGCCAGCGCTTCGGTCCTATCCGGTGGAGCAGGAGAAGCTCTACCTTGCCCTGGGAGCCCGCCTTTCGCCCGAGGAGGCGTGCCGGGATAACCCGACTATCGTTGAAGACGAGCAGATCGTTGCTGCGGAGATAGGACGGCAGGTCGAAAAAGCGGCGGTGCTCGATGGAGCCGTCCCGGCGGTTCAGCACCAGCAGGCGCGAATGGTCGCGCGGCTCGATAGGTGTCTGGGCGATAAGCTCCGGCGGCAGATGGTAGTCGAAATCGGCCGTCCGGAGCTCCTGCGGCACGGCGCTATCTAGCCTTGAGCGAGTGCGCCGCTGCCTTTACGGTGCTTGCCACCAGCATGGCGACGGTCATCGGTCCCACGCCGCCGGGGACGGGTGTGATGGCGGCGGCCTTTGTGCTGACGCTGGCGAAGTCCACATCGCCCACCAGGCGCGTGCCGCTCTTCGTTGTCGGGTCGTTGATGCGATTGATGCCGACGTCTATCACCACAGCTCCCGGCTTCACCATGTCGCCTTTCACCCACTGCGCCACGCCGGTGCTGACCACCAGGATATCGGCCTGGCGCGTGAAGGAGGCGATGTCCTTGGTGCGCGTGTGGCACATCGTCACGGTGGCGTTCGCCCCCTTCGCCTTTTGCACCAGGAGCAGCGCCAGCGGCTTGCTGACGATGTTGCTCCGCCCGCAGATCACCACGTGCTTGCCCTCAGGGTCGTGGCCGGTGCGCAGGAGCAATTGCTGGATGCCTGCGGCGGTGGCAGGCACGAAGATCGGCTCGCCTAAGGCGAGCCTGCCCATGCTGGCGGCAGTGAGGCCATCGGCATCCTTCTCCGGCGCGACCGTGTTCACCACCGTCCCTTCGTCTATGTGCGAAGGCAGCGGTAGCTGGACAAGGATGCCGTGGAAGCGAGGGTCTCGATTCAGCCCGCGCACCTTCTGCACCACTGCCTCCTGTGGCGACTCCTTCGGCATCCGGATCGTCTCGGCGAACATACCGATCTGCTCGCAGGACTTTGTCTTGTTGCGCACATAAACTTGAGATGCGGGGTTATCGCCCACCAGCACCGCGGCCAGGCCGGGCGTGAGGCCATTCTGCCTGAGCTTTGTCACCTCTTCGCCCGATTCCTTGAGAATCTGCTCGGAAATCGCCTTGCCGTCAATGATGCTTGCCATGTCTGCTCCCGTTGCCGTCAATGTTTCTTCATGAGCGCCACGCCATCTCCCAGAAAGCATATTCGTGGCGCGCGCTCGTGGCAAAGATGGTATCCAGTCGTTTCATCTGCGCCGCTGTGACGACCTTCCCGTGCCGGTTCAGGTAGCCGCGGAGCCAATCGGCCGTTGCCTTGAACTCGGGAGAGGCATAGCTGGCGATCCACTCGCGGTAGCGATTATTCGGTGAAAGGTCGCCCGTCTTCGCTAGGTGCAGCCCCACGTCGCTGTAGCCCCACTGGCAGGGCAAGAGCGCCGCCGCGATCTCCTGGATGGAGCCGGCCTTGGCGATTCGGATCAGATAACCTGAATAGGCGCTCGTGACCCTTGCCGGGTTGGTGCGCTCAAGGGCTTTCGCGCTGATGGCGAAGCCTGCGCAGTAGCGGCGGTGTAGCGCCATCTCCTGGGAGAGTGTCGCGTGCGCCAGTTCTGCGAACTTCGTCATGCCCTCATGGTCCGGCGCCTTGGCTGAAGCCAGGGAGAGCGCCCTGGCGTAGCCGATGAGGAAGACGTAGTCCTGCTTCAGGAAGTAGGTGAAGCGCTCCAGGGGCAGCGAGCCGTCGCCGATGCCGTGCACGAAGGGATGGCGAAGGTTCGCGCGCCAGAGTCCGGCGGCGTGTCTACGGAGGCGTTCGGCTAGTCCCATGAGCGCCATCATTATAGCGGGAGTTCGTTGGACTGACTCCAGGTGTGCCCATATAATGGCATGCAGAAGTGGAGGATAGGTTGAGCCGATTATCTGACACCATCGCTTCCGGGAAGTTCCTCGTCACCGCCGAACTTGCGCCCCCAAAGGGCACCGATATCCTAGCCCCGCTTGCCGCCGCCGAGCGGCTCAAAGGCATTGTTGACGCCTTTAACGTCACCGATCAGCAGGCCTCCGTTATGCGTGCCTCTCCCTGGGCGCTGGCCAAGGCCCTTCAGGATCGCGGCATCGAGCCCATCATGCAGATGACCTGCCGCGACCGCAACAGGGTCGTGATGCAGGGCGATCTTCTCGGCGCATCCATCCTCGGCATCAGCAATGTTCTCTGCCTCACCGGCGACCCTCCCGGCACCGGCGATCACCCTGAGGCGAAGGCCGTTAACGATCTGGACGTGGTCGCCCTTGTGGCGACTGTGAAACAGCTCAATTCGGGCAAGGACCTAGCGGGCAACAAGCTCCAAGGCACGCCTAACTTCTGCATCGGCGCCGTCGCGAACCCTGGCGCGAAGACCCAGGAGCCGGAGCTGGTCAAGCTCCGCAAAAAGGTCGCGGCAGGGGCGCAGTTCATCCAGACCCAGGCCGTCTACGAGCCGGGCCAATATGCCGCCTTCATCAAGCATGTGCCCGGCCTGGATGCCGCCATGATCCCCGGCATCATCTTCTTGAAGTCCGCCAAGCAGGCGCGGTACATGAACGAGAAGATACCGGGCATCCACGTGCCCGAGGCCTTGATCGCCGAGATAGACTCAGCGAGCGATAAGGAGGCCGCCTCTATCGCCATCGCCGCGCGCATCATCAGGGAGCTGCGTCCCATCTGCCGTGGCGTCCACATGATGGCCATGGGGTGGGAGCATCTCATCCCCGAGGCATTGAAGCAGGCGGGCGTGCGCTAGGGCGGCGCAACTATGCTGACCGTCGGCGTGGACATCGTCGAGATCCCCCGGGTGGAAGAGGCCATCGCCCGCCGGGGTGAAGCCTTTCTGAAGCGCGTCTACACGGAGATGGAGATCACGTTGTACCGCGACCGCATCCACGAGCTCGCTGTCCGTTTCGCCGCCAAAGAGGCCGTGATGAAGGCCCTTGGCACCGGCATCCGCGGCATCGGCTGGCGGGAGGTCGAAGTCCTGCCGAACCGCCGGGGCAAGCCCCTCGTCTACCTTCACGGCCGCGCCAAGGAGCGTGCCAAGCTCCTCGGGGTGAAGGAGCTGGCGATCAGCCTCTCTCACTCCAAGGAGTACGCCGTCGCCTCAGTCGTCGGGAGCGATAGATGAAGGTCGTGACGATAGACCAGATGCGGCGGCTCGAAGCGCGATGTGAGTCGAGCGGCATCTCCACGGATAGCCTCATGGAAAAGGCAGGGCTGGCCGTCGCGGAGGCGATGCGCAAGAGCATCGGGAGTCTTCAGGGCGAGCATATCGTGGTGCTCGTCGGCCCGGGGAACAACGGCGGCGATGGCCTCGTCGCGGCGCGCCACTTGAGCGATCGGGGAGCGAAGGTCCATGTGGTCGTCTGCGCCCCGCGCAGGGAGCCGGATGAGAAGATGGCCTCCCTGGCGGCGCGCGCGCTGGATATCGTGCCGCCTGAAAAGAGCCGCGCTGCTTTAGCCAAGCACCTTCCATCGGCCCGTGCCGTCCTCGATGCCTTGCTCGGCACCGGACGCGCCCGCCCTCTTCAAGGGGCGATACGCGATGCCCTGCGCCTGGTGTCGCAGGAGAAGGCCCGCCGTCGCGGGCTTTCACTCTTCGCTCTTGATCTTCCCACCGGCCTTGATGCTGATACCGGCGCCTGCGACCCCGCCACGCCCCACGCTGATCTCACGATAACCCTTGGCTTCCCCAAGGTTGGACTCTTCTGCGCCCCCGGCTCGGCGCGCGTGGGCAGACTGGAAGTTGTTGACATCGGGATCCCGCAGAGCTTCGCCAAGGACGTCAAGATCGAGTTGGCGACGCCTGAGTGGGCCAGGGCGCTCTTGCCGTCCCGTCCTGCTGATGCCAACAAGGGTACCTTTGGCCGAGTCCTGGTCTTTGCCGGGTCCGCCGACTATATCGGCGCGGCCTATCTTGCCTGCGCAGGCGCCCTGAGGGCTGGAGCCGGCCTTGTGACCCTGGCGACGCCCAAGAGCCTCTCCCCCCTTATCGCCAAGATGCTCCCGGAGGCGACGCACCTGCCTCTTGAGGAGACGGCTCACGGCGTCGTCCATGGCGAGGCTGCGGCGAACCAGATTCTGGAAGCAGCCGCTAGAGCTAGATATGACGCCCTCCTTATCGGCTGTGGTCTGGGCCAGCACCCCCAGGCGGAGACGGCGATAAGAAAGCTGCTTGCCTCTTTGCCGGCCTCCTTCAGGGGAAGGGTGGTCTTAGACGCCGATGCGCTGAATATCCTTGCGAGGATGCCCTCCTGGCCGAAAAGGACTCCCAAAGAGGCAATTCTGACGCCTCATCCCGGAGAGATGTCGCGACTTGCCAGGCTATCTGTGAAAGAGGTCCAGACAAACCGCTTCGGCATCTCAAAGAAGGTGGCCTCCTCATGGGGAAAAGTCGTCCTCCTGAAGGGCGCCTACTCCCTCACCGCCTCTCCTGGCGGCGCAGTTATCGTCAACCCGGTTGCCAACCCGGCCCTGGCCACCGCTGGCACAGGCGATGTTCTGGCCGGCGTGGTGGCGGCCCTCCTGGGGCAGGGCTTGTCCTCGGAGAAGGCCGCAGCCCTGGGGGCCTACCTCCATGGCGCCGCGGGTGAGCTGGTCCGCTCGGAGGTAGGCGACACCGGGGCCATCGCCTCAGACCTCCTTCAGAGGCTTCCCCGGGCCATCGCGGCGCTTCGGGGCTAGCTTTCCCCCTGGCCCACTGAAGCGGGCCGTTTGCACCCCCATCTCTGGAGTCCGTATAATCTCTGGGTTGCCACCGCGAGGACCTTCATGTTGCTTGCCATTGACATTGGGAATACGAACATCAACTACGGCGTCTGGGACGGCGAGAAGCTGCGCGCAACATGGCGCATGGCGACCGACGTTCGCCGCCAGCCCGATGAGTTCGCCGCGATGAGCATGCAGATCCTCCAGCACAACGGCCTTGCGCTCACCGATGTGAAGGCGGGCATCTTCAGCAGCGTCGTCCCGCCGTTGATCCCGACTTTCGAGGAAATCTTTCAGCAGTATTTCAAGGTCACCCCGGTTGTCGTCGGCACGGGGACGAAGACCGGGATGCGCGTCCTCTATGAAAATCCCCGGGAGGTTGGCTCCGACCGGATCTGTCATGGCGTCGCCGCTCGCAAGCTCTACGGCGCGCCGCTGATCGTGATTGACTTCGGCACGGCCACCGTGTTTGACGCGATAACCGCTGAAGGCGACTACCTCGGCGGCGCGATCGCGCCCGGGGTGAATCTCGCTGCGGAGGCCCTCTTCCAGCGCGCATCGAAGCTGCCGCGTATCGAGTTCGCCCGGCCGAAGGCGGCCATCGGACGCAACACGGTGGCCAGCATGCAGGCGGGGCTTTTCTACGGGTATGTTGGCCTCATCGAAGGGCTGGTTGCCCGCTTCCAGAAGGAGCTTGGCGGCGGCGCGAAGGTCGTGGCGACCGGGGGCCTTGCCCGGCTCATCGCCAGTGAAACGAAGGTGGTGGACCACGTGAACTATGACTTGGTGCTCATCGGCCTGCGCATCCTCTATGAGATGAACGAAAAGGCGGCAGGCGCTCGTGCTTAAGGGGAAACACATCGTCCTTGGCGTCTCCGGGAGCATCGCCGCCTACAAGGCCGCCGACCTGGCAAGCAAGCTCACCCAGGCGGGCGCCATCGTGGACGTAGTCATGACGCGTGAGGCGGAGAAGTTCGTCTCGGCCCTTACCTTCAGCAGTCTTACCCATCGCACCGTCCACCGGGAGCTCTTCGACCCTGATTCCGAGACGAGCGTTGAGCACGTAGCACTGGCGAACCGCGCCGATGTGGTAGCTGTCGCCCCCGCGACGGCAAACATCATGGCCAAGATGGCTCACGGCCTTGCCGACGACCTGCTGACATGCACGCTCCTCGCCACTGCCGCACCGGTCATCGTTGCTCCGGCGATGGACGGCCACATGTGGGATAGCCCGGCGACCCAGGAGAACGTCAAAACGCTTCAGCGGCGCGGCGTCCTCTTCATCGGCCCGGACAGGGGCTACCTCGCCTCGGGACTCTCGGGCGTCGGTAGACTTTCGGAGACGGCCAAGCTCCTTGGGACCATCAGCCAGGTCCTAGGCAAGCGCGATGGCGACCTTCGGGGCAGGCACGTGGTGATCACATCGGGCGGGACCCAGGAGCCGATAGACCCGGTCCGCGTCATCACGAACCGCTCCTCCGGCAAGATGGGCTACGCCATCGCCGAAGCGGCGCGCGACCGCGGCGCGAGGGTAACGCTGGTCACCGCGCCGACGGCCTTGCCCGACCCGGTGGGCGTTGATGTCGTTCACGTGGAGACGGCCCGCCAGATGCGCGATGCCGTCGCCAAGGTGGTGAAGGGGGCATCCGCGCTCATCATGGCCGCCGCAGTCGCCGATTACACGCCCGCATCCCCGGCCAAGTCTAAGATCAAGAAAAAGGATGCGGCATACGTTGTGGACCTCAAGCCCACCGCCGATATCCTGGCGACAGTCCAAGGCGGTCAGGTACGTGTGGGCTTTGCGGCGGAGACGGAGAATCTCATCGCGAATGCCAAGGCCAAGCTGCAGAAGAAACGCCTTGACCTTATCGTCGCCAACGATGTTTCGGCCAGGGATGCCGGTTTCTCTTCGGATAATAATCGAGTCGTCATCATAGATTCCCAGGGGAAGCAGGAGCCGGTGGCGCTGATGCCCAAGTATGAGGTTGCCCAGCGAATCTTGGACCGGGTCGCGGCGATCCTGCAGCGACGGAAGAAGTAGAAGGGACGTCTTTTATGGCGCAAATCACCATCATCGGCATGGGGCTTATCGGCACTTCGATCGGCCTTGGCTTAAAGAACGCGAAACAGGCGAGCATCAAGATCGTGGGCTACGATGTGGAACACGGCAATGCGCGCCAGGCCCACAAGAGGCTGGCTATAGACTCAGCCGAGGGCAACCTTCGCAATGCCGTCCGGAGCGCCGACCTCGTCATCATCGCGACTCCCGTCTCCGCGATCCGCGAGGTGCTTCAGGAGATCGGGAGGGAGATGCCCGCCCAGTGCGCCGTGACGGACACCGGGAGCACCAAGCAGCAGGTGATGAAGTGGGCCGAGGAGTTCCTGCCGAAGAGCGTGAGCTTCATCGGCGGGCACCCGATGGCGGGGAAAGAGACCTCCGGCCCGGAGGCGGGCGAGGCGACGCTCTTTCGCGATAAGGTCTGGTGTCTCTTCCCGAGTCGGGACGCCGCGGATTGGGCCGTCGAAGCGGTCGTCGGCATCGTTGAAACCATCGGCGGGAAGCCGTATTTCCTTGATCCCCAGGAGCACGATAGCTTCGTCGCCGCCGCGAGCCACTTGCCCATCGCTCTTTCATCGGCCCTGGTCTCGGCGACATCAAAGAGCCCATCGTGGCATGAGATCGCGCGCCTGGCCTCCAGCGGCTATCGCGATGTTTCGCGCCTAGCCGGGGGCGACCCGACGATGAATCGGGATATCTACATGACGAACGCCGAGGAGATCGGCGGGTGGATTGACCGCGCGATCACGGAGCTTCTCGAGCTGCGCAAGGCCCTGCGCGATAAGAACGAGGCGGCCCTGGCGCGCTACTTCGGCGCTGTCCATGAGGAGCGGGTGAAGTGGGAGGCAGGCGCAGTGACGAGCCCCGCCGCGGCCCCCGAGGTGAAGGTCCCATCCATGGGCCAGCAGCTTTCGACCGTCTTCCTGGGCGATCTTCTTGCGAAGAAGAGCAGGACCCTGATGGAGAGCTACGAAGAGCGCGCCGAGGGCAAAGGGAAGAGGGATGGGCGCTAACGAGCGGCCCGTCTCGACGCGCACCGTCACAAGCCCGCGCCTCCTGCGCGGCGAGGTTGTTGTCCCCGGGGACAAGTCCATCACGCACCGGGCCTTCATCTTCAACGCCATCGCCGGCGGGTCTGCAACGGTCACCAATCACCTTCGCGGCGAAGACTGCCTGGCGACGATGCGCTGTCTCCGCGCGCTGGGCGTGACGATCAAGGAGAAGGGCGAGGGGACAGCGCACATCACAGGGCGCGGAGGCCAAGGGCTGAAGCCTCCGAAGGAGACGCTGGACGCCGCCAACAGCGGCACGACGATGCGCCTGATGAGCGGGCTCCTGGCGTCGCAACCCTTCCAATCGGTGATCACGGGAGATGAATCGCTCAGGCGTCGGCCGATGGCGCGGGTGATCGAGCCGCTGCGCCTGATGGGCGCCGATATCCACGGCGCGGCGAACGATACGCTGGCGCCGCTCACTATCAGGGGCGGCAGGCTGCGCGGCATCCGCTACCGCATGCCGGTGGCCAGCGCCCAGGTGAAATCGGCGATTCTGATCGCGGGGCTTTTTGCCGAGGGCGAGACGACGGTAGAGGAGCCTGCCGTCAGCCGGGACCACACGGAGCGTATGTTCAAGGCGATGGGGGCGAAGATCTCCGTGGAGGGACTGCGAATCACTGTGCAGCCTGGCGTGCTGAAGCCGGTGGATGTAGCCGTCCCTGGGGATATCAGCTCCGCCGCCTACTGGATGGTTGCAGCCGCGATCCACTCCAACGCGAACGTTCTGGTCCGCGGGGTGGGCGTGAACCCTTCGCGGACGGGCGTCATTGACGTGCTGCGCGAGATGGGGGCAAAGATTTCCCTCGAGAGGGAGCGCCTTATCGGCGGAGAGCCCGTCGCCGATATCCGGGTCACGTCATCGCGGCTGAAGGGTGTGAAGATCGGCGGCGCCATCATCCCCCGGCTTATTGACGAGCTGCCGATCCTCGCCGTTGCGGCGGCGATGGCAGAGGGGGCGACGGAGATACGCGACGCCGAGGAGATGCGCACCAAAGAGAGCGACCGCATCGCGACGACGGCCTCCGAGCTGACGAAGCTGGGGGCGAAGGTGCGCGAGCTGAAGGACGGCATGGTGATCGAGGGAGGCGCGAAGCTTACGGGCGCGGTGTGGGAGAGCCACGGCGACCACCGGCTGGCGATGTGCGCGGCTGTGGCGGG